>Ga0213835_100476_pt1 | contig 38390 bp, 36 predicted proteins | sample SWPATP01_FD_160576 | JGI IMG/M metagenome (GOLD analysis project Ga0213835, IMG submission 160576) | Coastal seawater microbial communities from Marineland, Florida, United States - SWPA TP0 #1 | ecosystem: Environmental > Aquatic > Marine > Coastal | place: USA: Florida | collected 2016-08-05
CAACATGTGACGTTTAGCGACCTCGCCCAGGCCGCCATTCAGCTAATCCGAAACCAGGGTTGTGAGTACGGCGAAATTCGTCTTTGTACCTATCGCAAGCAGCGACTCTGGGCCCAGGATCGTTCCATCAAACGCCTCAGTGATAATGTGAGCGCTGGTTTTGGGGTGCGAGTCCTATGGCAGGGGGCCTGGGGATTTGCCGCGAGTCACCGGCGGACGACCGCAGAAATTGTGCGCGTTGTGCAGTTGGCCATTGATATTGCTAAAGGCAGTCGCCTCAGCCAACGGGAACCAATTCGCTTGGTGCCAGTGCCAGCCTACCGCGATCGCTACGAAACGCCGATTCAAATTGATCCCTTTGCGGTATCCCTCACGGAAAAGACAAACCTCCTCCTCGATTTAACGGATCGGTTCTTAGGCCATGATCCCCAGATTAAAAAAGCCTATGCCTATTTGAGCTTTACCCAAGAAGATAAAATTTTTGCATCGACGGAAGGGTCGTTAATTGAACAACGGCTCTATCGCAGTGGCGCCGGGATGGGTTGTACGGCGGTGGCCAATGGAGACGCCCAGGGTCGCAAATATGAGCGATCGCCTTTGAACCTCGGCTACGAACACATCGAACCGGAAACCCTCCGGAACAATGTCGCGCGCGTCGCCCAGGAAGCCATCGAAAAAGTCCACGCCCCCGAAGCCCCCAGCGGTGAAACCACCTTGATCCTCAAGCCGAGTCATCTCTGGTTGCCGATCCATGAATCTGTCGGCCATCCCACGGAGCTAGACCGGGTCTATGGCTATGAGGCAAATTTTGCCGGGACGAGCTTCGCCACCACCAATCATCTAAACCAGTTGCAATACGCAGCTCCTTGGGTCAATTTCAAGGCTGACCGCACCCAACCCGGTGGCCGCAGCACGGCTGGCTATGATGACGAAGGGGTCAAGGCCCAGGAATGGTACGTGGTTAAAGATGGTATTTTGACGGATTATCTCACCGACCGGGAAACCGCCCATCGCCTTGGCCGCCCGGAGAGTAATGGCTGTGCCTTTGCCGATAGTTGGGCCAGTGTTCCCATGGTGCGGATTCCGAATCTCGGCCTCGAACCAGGGGAACCAGGGGGCGATCGCACGGCAACCCTCGCGGCAATGATCGCCGATACCAAAGATGGTTATCTCATCGACGGGGATGATACTTTTTCCATTGACCAGCAACGGCGGAATTTCCAGTTTGGCGGCAATGGCGTCTGGCGGATTAAAAATGGCCAGCTTCAAGGCATGGTCAAAAATCTTACCTACCAGAGCATGACCACAGAATTTTGGAATAAAGTCGAGGCGATCGCCCCGGCCTCAGAATTAGAACAGCGCGGCACTGATATGTGCGGTAAAGGAGAACCAATGCAGATTGCCCAAATGACCCACGCCTGCGTCCCCATCCGGGTGGGGAACATCACCATTGGTCGTTAAGCCGACGAAATTACGCCGGATGTCGTGGGTAAACGATCAAGGTCAGCCCACGCTTTAGCTTACTTTTGTCAAGGAATTTCGACATCCGCCTTTGATTTTAGGTATTTATGCGGGGAAACAACACCTGCTAAGATTTGTAAAATATGACTTGCAATTTTCCTGGCTTTTTAGAAACCAGCACTCCATAATCTATGGCTGAAAGGGTGCAAAAAATTCTCGCCCGTTGGGGCATTGCGTCACGGCGGGGAGCAGAAAAACTCATTCTCGCTGGACGGGTGACCCTCAATGGCAAACCCGTTCAATTGGGGGATCAAGCGGATCCAGAAGGCGATCGCCTCTGTGTTGACGGGAAACCCCTCAAGGCGACCGAACGCCCGCGACATTACTATTACCTAATCCACAAACCCAAGGGTGTGGTTTCCACCTGCGCTGATCCCAAGGGACGATCGACGGTTTTAGATTTGCTGCCCCCTCCGCTACGGCAAGGAAAGGGAATCCATCCCATCGGCCGCCTCGATGCCCAATCCACAGGGGCGTTGCTGCTGACCAATGACGGTAATTTCACCCTGGCCTTGACTCATCCTCGATACCACATTCCCAAAACCTATCGCGTTTGGCTCAAGGGGAAAGTACCAGAACATGTCCTCGATCAGTGGCGTCAGGGGGTAATGTTGGGCGATCGCCGTACCTTGCCCACCCAAATTCACCTCAAAACCATTACCCAAGATAAAACCTGTATTGATATCATGCTTACCGAAGGGCGCAACCGCCAGATCCGTCGGGTCGCTGAACAGCTCGGTTTTCCTGTGGTAAAACTCCATCGTCTCGCCATTGGTAACCTACACCTGGGCGATCTGCAACGGGGCCAAGCCCGTCCCCTAACGAAAGCGGAGATCAAACAGCTCCGATCCCAATATAATTCTAATTTCCCATTCCATTCATCCGCCCCAGTCCGGGAGTACCAAGCATGAAGGAGACAGCGATCCATTCCCCCATCCCCCAGCAAGAATACCTCGCCCAAATTGGTGTCCAGTTGCAGCAACAACGCCTCGCCAAAGACTGGTCCCTCGCCTTTGTGTCCCGTAAAACGAACATTCGTCGGGCACTCCTTGAAAATATTGAAGCGGGTCGCCTAGAGCAACTCCCAGAACCGGTTTATCTCCAAGGTCTCCTGCGTTGCTATGCGGAATGTCTTGGCCTCGATGGAACGGCGATCGCCCAGGAATTTCCCCAAGCCGAAACCCAAAATCGTTGGCATATTCCCCGTTGGAGCCAATTTATTTACCATTTCCAGTTGCGGCCGAGTCATCTGTACCTTGCCTATTTGTTGATCATTGTTGCCACGGTGCAATCCCTGGGCAACATCGTCCGCAACCAAAACCCCAGTCTGACGCCCCAACTTGATCCAGCTCTCCTGGAGAGCACAACCCCAGCCCGCCAGGAACGTAACACAGCCCAGACCACAGCACTATCCCCGTCAGTCACCGCCCCGATCGACCCCAACAACAATGGGGCAGATGTACCAGAGTCCGTGGTGGTGGATATTCGCGCCCAGGAAATGGCCTGGATGCGCGTCGAAATCGATGGTCAAACGGCCTTTGAAGGCACCCTCGCCAAGGGCACCCAAAAACAATGGATTGCCGATGAAAGTGTGCGCGTCCGTTCCGGCAATGCAGGGGCTGTTTACATTACCATCAACAACCAGCAACCCCACCGTTTAGGGGAACCCGGTGCCGTCGAAGAATTTACTTACCAGGCTAAAGCAGACAACAACAAGCCCAAAACCCAAGCGTCTTCCTAGAGTTAACCCTCTAGCTCTGTGCTGAGTTGGTAGATATGGCGGCGGGATAAATTCAGCTGTTGGGCGAGGGTGCGGCTAGCCCCAGAACGACTCATGCCCTGTTGCATTAACGCCTGAAGTTGGGCCAAAATTTCAGCATCGGTCAGTGCCTCGTGGTCAGTTTGTGGGCTTGCTCCGGCCAAGATCAGGGTGAATTCTCCCTTGGGGTTGTGCTGCTGGTAATGGGTGAGGGCTGTTTCGAGGGGGCCGCGCCAAAATTCTTCGTGGAGTTTGGTCAGTTCCCTGGCGCAGACAAGGGGGCGATCGCCTTCAAAATGTTCCAGCAAATCCGTTAAGGTTTTTACCAATCGGTGGGGCGCTTCGTAGAAAATCAGGGTGCGGGGTTCTTGGGATAACTCCGTTAGTAACTGATGGCGATCCTTCTTTTTCGGGGGTAAAAAACCTTCAAAGACAAATTTTTCCGGTGATAATCCAGAGGCAATTAAGCCCGTGAGTCCGGCACTAACCCCAGGAATGGGCACCACCGTAATTTCTGTATCGATCGCACTGGCGACCAATTCAAAGCCCGGATCGCTGATCCCCGGTAATCCGGCATCACTCACGAGGGCAATATTTAGCCCACTGCGTAATTTTTCGAGGAGTTGCGCCTGCCGTTGATGACGGTTGTGGTCGTGGTAGCTAATTTGGGGGGTGGCAATTTGAAAATGCTTGAGAAGTTTGCCGGTGTGTCGGGTGTCTTCGGCGGCGATCAGATCGACGTTTTTGAGGGTGGCGATCGCCCGGAAAGTCATGTCATCGAGATTGCCGATGGGGGTGCCCACCAAATAAAGGGTGCCGGAGGTCGTCATGGTTTACGTGAGAAAAATTAGGGACTGGGACAAACTAAAAAGGAATGGTTTCTGGGGCCAGGAGCCAATCGCGAATCGTTAGGGCCGTCGCTGGGGCCAGGAGGACGCCATTGCGGTAGTGGCCTGTGGCCAGGAGGATATTGTCGTAACCCGCTAACCCTTTGAGAACGGGAGCACCTTGACCGTTGGGCCGGGGCCGTTTCCCTGACCAATGCCGGAGAATTTCTGCATTTTTTAAAAGCGGATAGAAGGCGATCGCCTTTTGGAGCACTTGATCGGCGAGGGTGATGTCTGGAGTGATTCCACCTGTTTCAGCAGGAAATTCCACCGTCGCCCCTACCCAATATTCCCCTTGGCCCAGGGGTACCACATGGATATCTTCAAAGCTAACCACGGGTTGAAAAGGGGTTTGCGGTTCAAGCTTTTTTGGCACGCGCAGGTGAAAGGCTTGCCCCAATACTGGCCCCAGGGACAGGCTTTCGCTTAGATGTTTAGTAACCTCCAGGGAACCCAGACCCGCTGAAACAATGAGCCAATCGCAAGGATAGCTGTTTTGATCTGTGCTAATTTTTTGACAATGTTGATCTGTGATCTCCAACTTGGGTTGGGAAATTCCAAAGTAGCAGTGCGCACCATTCTGTTGGGCGACGGCTAGTAAGGCTTTGGTGAAGGGGACGGGCTGCACCTGGAAATCCTGGGGCGAAAAAATGCCGCCAGCGGCTTCCTTGGCTTGGAGGTGGGGACAATGTTGTTGAATGATTTCTTGATCCCAGATTGCCAACTGCCAACCCGATGCTTGGCGCAATTCCCGGAGGCGATCGCCTTTTTCTAGTTCTTCTGGTTCCCGCAATAATTTCAAAATGCCGTGAGAATTGTGGGGTACTGGCTGACCTGCGGCGGCAAGTTCCTCTAAAAGTCTCGGAAAGCGTTCCATACTGCGGCGGCGTAATGTCCAGGCGCGTCCTTTCGTTTTGCGACTGATGATCCCCATCAGCATCCCCAAGGCAGCCCCCGTCGAGCCCCTGGCGGGTTGGGCTGTGTCCAAAACCGTAATCTTGAACTGATCCAGTTGACTCAACTCGTAGGCGATCGCCGCCCCAACGACCCCTGCTCCCAAAATCACAACCCGTTTTACCATCGCTTAATCCCTGACCTTGGCAATAACCGTGCGGTGACGGACGGTATTTTCTTGGATGAAGGGCGCTTCAAACCCAGCCCGCTGCAACTCCTCGGCCACATCGAGGCTGAAATATTGATCCAAATAGGGTTCTGTACTTTTGAGCAACGTCAAAATATAGGGGGGCATTTTTTTATAAACTTCCGCCTGGGGATTCATGTCCATCAGCGCGAAGTAACCGCCGGGCTTAAGGAGTCGTTTCGCTTCCCGGAAAATGGCGATCGCCGCTGTTTGGGGAAGCTCATGGAAAATCAAAGAACAGGAGACTAAATCAAACGATTGTCCAGGCAGTTGGGTGTCCTCTCCGGGCGCGTGGCACCAGGTAAACTGATCAGCGTGATGAGCGGCGGTGCGATATTTTGCCACTGCGAGAAAATAGGGCGACAAATCCACCCCTGTTAACTGAGCATTGGGGAAAACCTGCTGTAGCGCCTCCGTGCTCATGCCCACACTGCAGCCAATATCAACAATTTTTTCCGGGGTAATATCGATATTGAATTTCAAAATTTGGTGATAACTATCCCGCAACAACGCATCCCCTTGGACGTTCGGTTCCCCAAACAAGGTTGAATGGACAGAATAGGCCGCCGACTCGACCTCTAGGGCCGGCTCCCAACCCAAATTTCCGGCTTCATAGGCATGGAAGGAACGCAGGTAGTATTCGGGATAAGTTAAATCTGGATTTTCAACCGCCGCGAGATCTGCTTGCCAATCTCGTTTTTGTAGGGTCGCCACAGTTTCTCGCCAGGGCACCCCTAACTTTTCGGCCCGTTGAATCATCATTGCTCTAGCACGGTTTTTTGCCAGGGCGGCGATTGGCCGAATTGCTAAAAGGCCGTTGACTAGCTTGACACGGAAATCAGTGGGTTGGCGAGGCGGGCTTACGGTCATCGTTGAAATGAATACAACAGGGTTTGTGGGCGTAATCTATTTTACAGGTGATCTTCCCTGGGGAATTTTTGGGGGCGATCGCCTTCGTGATTCACACCATTGGCCCCTAGCGCTCTCTCTGGGCTCTCCGGTTACCCACCATGTACAGTCCGATAAATAAAAGCTAAAGTGGGGGGTGAGCAGTAAATATTTTCGGACTAAGGAATGATTTTTAACTCTGACTTCTTTTCCGCCGACGTTGACGAACAAGCCGCAAACAATTTAATGGAATACTTGCAACAGCAAAATCCTGACGTACTTGCACGGGTGGCCCAGTCCGCTAGCTCGGAGATAAAAGATATCATCGCCCACAATGTCAGAGGCTTAATCGGTGTCTTACCCCCAGACGATTTTCAAGTAAGTATCACCACCGACCGCGAAAATTTAGCAAATCTCCTTGCGTCCGCCATGATGACGGGCTATTTTCTCGGTCAAATGGAACAACGCATGAACTTAGAATCGAGCTTAGTTGAATCTGGTTCTCTCCATACGGACTTAGACTTTGAGTAGTCGCTGGCAAAATTTGTAAAAAAAAAAGATGGCCTAAAAAAACCACCTCAAATAATCAAATTGTTTGATTCCGGTTAACAAGGGAAAATTTTCCCTTATTTTTATGCCTTAAACCAGATTGAGTTTTTTGCGGGCTGCCTCTACCCGTTCCTCGGCATTGGTTTGTACTGCGTCAAACTGCTCAATCACTTCACCGGGGAATTTTTCGAGGGCCTGGAGAGATAGGGAAATGCGATTATTACTTTCTTCGATGTCTGTGATCAGCACCCGCACCGTTTGGCCAATGCTAAAAAGGGCTTCGATTTGCTCAACGGGCTTGGCACTAATTTGACTGCGATGGAGGAGTCCGGTCATGCCATCGAGCTCGACGAAAACGCCGTAGGGTTTAATATTCACTACGGTGCCGCTGACTAAAGCCCCAATCGACAGGCGGCGCATCACTTCGGCCTGGGCGGCATAGCGTTGGGACAGCACTAATTTGCGACGTTCTTGGTCAAACTCCAAGAAGTTAACCGTTAGCAGTTGCCCCATGAGATCATCAATATTTTTATCGACCAGGTGGGAGTTGGGAATAAAGCCCGCAGTCCTTGAATATCACCGGTGACGCCGCCCCGATTACTGCCTGTGACGCGCATTTGGACGGAGTTGCCTGCTTCGGCGGCTTGGGCGAGATCTTCCCAAACCCGTTGTTCGGCTAATTTGCGACGGGACAGGGTGACTTGGCCTTCGGCATTTTGGCCCCGGACAATCAAAAATTCAACATTTTCGCCCACGGGCAGAGCCGTATGGGCATCTGTTTCGCCTGCCAGGAGTGCGTCCCGGAGGGGAGAAAACCCAGGTGATTTTCCACCAATATCCACGAGGACGCCATCGGATAGATGTTCAAAGATTTTTCCTGTGACCACTTGTCCCTGTTCGAACTGGTAATCGTGTTCGGTGAGGGCATGCTCAAAGTCGTCCATGGAAAAGGCGATCGCGGGATTAGGCTCTGCAGTCATTGTTAATAAATGTCTGTATACGAAAAAAGATTAGAATAGGCTTAATCCTATCGTACTCCGGTTCTTTCGTAGCGTCAGGGTCGGAAGCTAGGCGGGATTAGGGGAGATTGGGCATGGTTCGTAAAAATTTTGGTCGGCCTGGAGCATGGCTGTAAATTTTTCGGCGGGCACCGGCGGACTAAACAAAAACCCCTGGATCTCGTCACAATGTTGCGTCTTGAGGAATTCTAATTCGGCCATGGTTTCGACCCCCTCAGCAACGGTGGTCAGTTCGAGTTGTTTCGCCATCATGATGATGTGTTTGACGATGGTGGAGTTGGTAATGTTGTGGGCGACGTTGCGGACAAAGCAGCGGTCTATTTTAAGGATATCGAAGGGGAAATTTTGGAGATAACTCAGGGAGGAGTAGCCTGTCCCAAAATCATCAATGGCAATGGGAAAACCGGAGTTTTTTAGGGCTTGCAGATGGGCGATCGCCAACTCCACATCCGAGATCAAAATACTTTCGGTCACTTCCAGTTCGATTTGAGCCGGATTAATCCCATACTGCTGGGTAATTTCGACCAGATTTTCCACCAGTTGAGCTTGATAAAATTGCCGTCCAGAAAGATTAACAGCGATCCTAAGATCGCTCATGCCCCTTTGCATCCATTGTTGAGCCTGGTGACAAGCAGCCCGAAACACCCATTCTCCAATGCTGGCGATCAAACCATTTTTTTCAGCAAGGGGAATAAACTTCGCCGGTGAGACCATACCTAAGGTGGGATGAAACCAGCGAATGAGCGCTTCTGCACCAACAATTTTGCCCGTCGTCGTACTAATTTTAGGTTGGTAATACAGGGTCAGTTGATTGTTTTGGATCGCGTCGTAGAGATCCGCATCAAGCAGTAGATTTTGGTGATTGGCATTAATTTGCGCTTCTTGGAAATGGAAATAATAGTTCGTGCTGCCCCGTTGCCGCGCCGTCTCCATCGCCTCTTTTGCTTGGTTGAGATACTTATCGAAGTTGTATTCCCGGTAGGGCATGGTAATCATCCCGATGTACCAATTGATCAAGATCTTTTGTCCATTGACCGTCAGGGGGCTGCCAAAGGCTTCTAGGATCTGCTCTGCCATTTGATTGAGTTCGGCCTCATGCACCGCACAATTGGGGGGATAAATCACCACAAAATCTGTGTAATTTAAACAGGCTAAATAGGCCTCCTCGGCCACCACCGTCACCAACTGGCGCACGATATGCTTGAGGACAGCATTACCAAATTGATAGCCAAATAATTCGTTGATTTTTTCAAAGCGATCAACGCTCAGATAGAAAATGGGAATCTGCCACGACTCATGGGGTTGGAGTTGCTGCTGAACGAACGGTTCCCACTGTTTTAGGAGGCGGTTGAGGTCATCCCGGAGGGCGAGTTGATTGGGAAGCTGGGTAATGGGATCGTGGGTAACGGCGTAGTTGATTTGTTGGCGATCGCCAGCCTGTTTCTTTTGCTGAAAATACCCCTGCCAGGAGCGATGTTTCCGCAAACGTGTTTTAATGGCGTCAAGTAACTCGTAGGTGGTAAAGGGCTTTGTGAGGTAATCATCGGCCCCCAAGTTCATCCCTTGGCGAATATTTTCTTTCGTACCTTTGGCCGTTAAAAAAATGAATGGAATCGTTTCGGTTTCTGGATCTGCTTGGAGAATTTCTAAGACACCATAACCGTCCATGCCCGGCATCATGATGTCACAAATAATTAGATCTGGACGATTTTCAATGGCAATGCCGACGCCAATCTGCCCATTTTCTGCTTCTAGAACCTGATAATCTTCGGCGATGAGCAAGGTGACGATGAGCTCTCGGATCGAATCTTCGTCTTCAATGACGAGAATGGTGGGGGAAAGTGAGGAGGCAACCATAGTAGATGTTTCTCATGGGACTTGATGCGTCAGTCAGGGTTTACTCACGAAAGAGCAGGGAATTTTAACGCGGAATGTGGTGCCAGAATTCACGAGACTTGCGACCATAATCGTACCATTGTGTAAGTCAATGTAACGTTTCACAATGTGTAGTCCTAAGCCTGTGCCTGGAATTTTGCCAACATTTTGAGCCCGGTGAAAGGGTTCAAATAAATGTGGTAAATCGGCTTGGGGAATGCCAATTCCCCGGTCAGTGATGGTGATGCTGATTTGGCGATCGCCACAACAAACTACTAGGCTGACGGCTTCACCGGGAAAAGAGTATTTGAGGGCATTCGAGAGTAAATTAGACAGAATGTGGCGGATAATCTTGGCGTCTAGGACGGGTAAGAGGCGGCGATCGCCTTGGTATTGGGGAACGAAATCAAACCGGATCGGGTGGGTATGGCCAAACACCACTTGCAACTCTTCGATGATGTCCTGGCACAGCCCTTCAAAATGCACGGGCGCTGGCTCTAGGGTGAGTTGTCCTGCATCGACGCGACTGACCGAAAGGACATCGTCAACGAGGGTTTGGAGCCGTTGGGCCGCCCCTTTAATTCGCTGTAGATGCCGCCGTTGCGCTTCTGGGTTGAATTTGTGGGCGTATTGTTCGAGGAGTTCAGTAAAGCCCAAAATCGAGGTCAAAGGGGTGCGGAATTCATGGGAGGCAATGTCAATGAAACGGGTTTTCAGTTGATTGAGTTCTTTTTCGCGCATCAGGGCATTGTGCATATCTAGCTCTACCTGTTTGCGATCGCTAATGTCACGCATCACCCCAATCACCCAAAACTGATCCGAATCTTGCGCAGTAATATCCTTAGGAACTCCCCGGTCTTGGATCCAAACATAGGAACCGTCATGGTGCTGGAATCGATAGTCCAACTCGTAGGCTTGCTGTTGGGCGAAGGCTTGTTCGAGGGTGGCCAAAACTTTCGTTTGATCGTCCGGATAGAGCCGCTCTAGCCAAGTTTGACAATCATTACCCATTTCCGCCGCCGAATACCCCAAAACCCGCGTAAAATCCCCGTACCACACCATTGCACCTGAGGTTAAACAGCGTTCATAGACGATGTCGCCAAGGGCTTGAATTAGAGCAGGATTATATTGCATGGGCAGGGTGAGATAAGACGCACAGAAAAAAAAAGGAAAATCAGACGAGAAATGATGGGAAATTGCTGACCCTTAAACGGCAATCAATTTGAAAAGTTTGATAAGAAAGCCTCTGGAAATTAGTGTAATACTGATTAAATAAACTCATTAGTGCTTTGCAACTAAGCTTTAAGGTTGGGCAATGGTAATGGTTCGGAAAAAAAATTTTTGGGAAGAAAAATATCAAACGGCTCAACATCGCTGGGATCTCGGCCAAGCAGCGCCACCGCTCCAGGATTTTTTCGCAAAGACAGCACCATTACCCCAAGGGAAATGGGGGGTTTTGGGTTGTGGCCAGGGCCATGATGCTGTGTTTTTAGCAAAACAGGGGTTCTCAGTAACGGGGGTTGATTTTGCCCCAGCGGCGATCGCCGCCGCGAAAGCATTAAGCCAAGATCATGGTGTTACTCTTACTTTACTCGAAGAAAATATTTTTGATCTCAAAAAAAGTCATAAAAGTCACTTTGATTATCTGTTCGAGCATACCTGTTTCTGTGCGATCGCCCCAGAGCAGCGTCCCGATTACGTTACCTTGGCGGCCACAATCCTTAAACCAGGGGCCAAACTCTACGGTATTTTCTACACCCACAACAAAACGGGAGGCCCGCCCTTTGGCACAACCCCCCAGGAAGTAATTCAGTTGTTTTCCCCACAATTTAAGATTCTTGCCCTCGATCCGATTCAAAATTCTGTGTCGAGTCGGCAAGGGGATGAACATTGGGGGATCTTGCAAAAGAAATAGGCGATCGCTTTAATTTAATGCATCACCATCCCGCCATCTACATTAAACGTTTGACCTGTAATGTAAGCAGCAGCAGGATCAGCGGCGAGGAAACGAATCATCCCAGCAATTTCTTCCGGTTGACCATAGCGGCCCAGGGGAATGTACTTGAGAATTTCATCGGCTTCGAGGCCTTCGGTCATGTCAGTGGTAATAAAACCAGGGGCCACGGCATTAACCACAATGTTTCGACTAGCCAGTTCCTTAGCGACAGTCTTCGTAAAACCAATCACCCCGGCTTTGGCGGCGCTGTAGTTAGCTTGACCAGGGTTCCCCATTAGTCCGGCCACAGAGGTGATGTTGATGATCCGGCCCCGGCGTTTTTTCATCATCGGTTTGGTGACGGCTTTGGTGCAGAGAAAGACGCCGGTGAGGTTGAGGTCAATGACAGCTTGCCAGGCATCGAGCTTCATGCGCATCAGTAGGGTATCTTTTGTGATCCCGGCGTTGTTGACGAGGATATCAATTTGGTCCCATTGGGCGAGGGTTTTTTCGACGAGATCGTTGACTTGATCTTCCTGGGACACATCGGCTTGGAGGGCGATCGCCTCACCTCCGGCGGCCTGAATTTCCGCGACCAATGCCTCGGCAGCAGCACTGGAACGGGCGTAGTTGATCACCACCTTTGCACCTTCTGTGGCGAGGGTGATCGCCGTGGCTTTACCAATCCCCCGAGACGCCCCGGTGACGATGGCCACTTGATCCTTCAGACGTTGTTGCGCGGCGGGTAAAAGCTCCATTGCCTATCTCTCCAAAAGTCTTTGCGTTTTGATGACTGGGTTATCATAGGAGTTAGGGTCGTGCGATCGCAACAATTCCCCTCGCAATCTCGTTTCGGAGCTATTTTCCATGGCTGTCAAAAAACAATTTTCCAGTTTTGAAGCAATGTTACAGGCTGCCGAAAAGCCTGTTTTAGTCGATTTTTATGCAACTTGGTGTGGCCCCTGCCAAATTATGGGCAAAACCCTCGAAGAAATCAGCCCCCAAATGGCCAATGAAATTCAAATCGTCAAAGTAGACGGCGATCGCTATCCGGCCCTTGCCTCCCACCACGGTGTCCATGCCTATCCCACCCTCGTGCTCTACAACAAAGGACAATTAGTTTCCCGCATCGAAGGGGCCGTTGCCGCGCCACAACTGATGCAACAAATCCGCCGCGCCCTCCAAAATTAAGCCTTCAACATCACTCCCCTGGTGGCGAGCTTAACGGTTACTGCTCAAAATATTCAATCTAAATCCCAGGGAATATTTACATTTCTTGACCCGGCCGGGTCTTTTTTTGTGAGCAAAAAATCACATCGTAAACTTATGAGAAGAAAGGCTTTTTTCCCCTTCCATTAGGGTTTCGATTTACGTTACAGTCAGAGATAAGGAAATCAAATAAAGTCACAGAAAAATTTTTGCCAGTAATCCAAAAATTGGGGAATTTTTCGGGACATAATCGAGATTTTTGGCAGTTGATAGAGATTTAGGGAGCGCAATATGGTGTGGCAAAAGTTAAGAAAATTCGCAGGTCATTTCGTGGCGCGGCCAGTGGCGCTGCTGCTGGGTTTAGGTCTGACGGCGATCGCCCCAAATTTAGCCCAGGGAGCAACCCTCGAACACCGTGCCCTGAGTCGGAGTGAAAACTTTTTTGCATCTCTAAATACCCGCTTGATTGCCCAGCAGCAAAGTGCCGTTTTCGTTTATGGAACTTCTCCTGTTGCCCAACAATTAGGCCAGGACTACATGGTGCTCCAGGTGAATGACAACAACCGGGTGCAAGGGGTCTTTTACCAAGTGAATTCGGAATATGCTTGCTTTTCGGGCGCGATTAACAACGGTAAGTTAGATTTAGCCGTCCTCGATCCCTACGAACAGGTGGCCTACGATTACCAATTGGATTATGTGGCTAAGGGGTTTGTCGCCGCTGGTGGCGATCGCCCGACGTTGCAGATGGTCCCAGCGGGCTTCCAACCGATCAATGTTCCTAGTGAGCTAGATTATGCCCTGCTCAAAGAATGTGCCGATTTCCAGGCGCCAACTAAGGCCGTTGTTGATATTTAACACGCTTTTAAACCTTAAGATTCAGTCCCCCTAGATGAAAAAATTTAGGGGGATTTTTGATCGAGAAATTAGGCGAGGCTTAATCCTTGAGGAGGAGATAGTAAAGATTACCCGGATCGTTGACGAGACCAGCGCGGGTTTGGGTGTTTGGCCCGGTGCCGAGGAAAATATCAACCCGGCCAGCCCCTTTGATCGCGCTGCCTGTGTCTTGATCGAGGACATAACGACTGACGGGGAGTTTTAACCAGTCTCCATTGGCCCGCTGGTAAGGAAGCTGGGTCGCAATAAAGGCGATCGCCCCTGGGGGAAAAATACTTTTGTCGGTGGCAATTGATCGCTCTGCTAAGACGGGCACCCCGATACTACCGATGGGCGGCGACCCGAAAGTTTCCCGGAAAAAGATAAAGCGATTATTGCGAGGAATGTAATTACTGAGTTCTGTGGGATTCGCCTCAAAATAGTCAATTAATTTGGGGAGGCTTAATTCTTCTGGCTGAAAAATGCCCTCGTTAATCAACTCCTTGCCCAAGCTGACATATTCATAATCGGTACTGCCATCAAAACCAATGGTCATGGTGCGGCCATTGGTCAGTTGCAACCGGGCGGAACCTTGCACCTGGATCAGATAGGCTTCGAGGCGACTTTTTAACCAAACCAATTCATGCCCCCGCAAGGGACTATCGCTCGGCGGAATACCATCACGGCCTTCTAAGGCTACACGGCGGGGGTGGGGTTGCGACCAAGTTTTAAAACCGGGGGGCTGACGATAGAGGGGATATTGAAATTCGTTAGTTTTAACGGGGCTGGCAACGTAGGCTGGTTCAAAGTAAGCGGTAAAGTCCACCTGGCCCGTGCCATCTTTACCCACAGAGCGATAGAAAATAAATTCTCGCTGGATCGCTTGGTGTAATTGGCGGGGGTCGGGATATTGTTGCACTAACTGCCGAAATCGTACCAGCGATCGCCGCACCTTTTCTCGACTGAAGCCGGGGACTTGTACCGCTGCATAATCCGCTTGGGCGGTATTGGTGTCGATGTAGCGCAGGCTATGGTCGATGGCGTTGAGTAACTTTTGGCGTTCTTGGTTTTGCCACAGGCCGTAATCCGGTAAGGCGATCGCCCCTGGCGTTGTGGTCGGCTGGAGCACTTGGGTAAGGCCCGGCTGACTGACTACACTTGCGATGGTGCCCAGGGTGGCAATGGTTAGACCTGACCAAAAAATTTTCATAATATCTTCTTTCCTTAGACGCCCCACAGAGTTTTGCCATTGTAACTCGAAGCCTAGGAATCTCCCGATTGCGTCAGGCCATAGGCGATCGCCACCTATGTTTTAGATAAAAAAAACTTATTCAATTCATCAATAAAGATAGTTTTCCCAATGGAGACAATTGGTAGGGGGCTATGGTTAGATGTTAATCAATACAAAATAAAATTTTCATAGATATTAAACTATGCTCCTGTTGCACTGACAACTTAACTCACACCCAACAGGCTAAGCAACGAATCCTTTATGGTTTGTTTAAGTGCTTTGCTCATCACTGATCTGAAAAATGCGTAACCATGCAGATAACCAACAAAATTCACTTTAGGAATATCCGCGGCGATATTTTTGGCGGGCTAACGGCGGCGGTCATTGCGTTGCCCATGGCCCTCGCCTTCGGGGTGGCATCCGGTGCCGGGGCAGAAGCCGGTCTCTGGGGTGCTGTGCTTGTGGGCTTCTTTGCCGCCCTCTTTGGGGGAACCCCCACCCTCATTTCCGAACCCACAGGGCCGATGACGGTGGTTATGACCGCTGTGATTGCCCATTTCACGGCCAGCGCCGCTACTCCAGAAGAAGGTTTGGCGATCGCCTTTACCGTCGTGATGATGGCCGGGGTGTTCCAAATTATTTTTGGCTCCCTCAAACTCGGCAAATACGTCACCATGATGCCCTACACCGTGATTTCTGGCTTCATGTCAGGGATCGGGATCATCCTGGTCATTTTGCAATTAGCGCCCTTCCTGGGACAGGCGAGTCCGGGGGGCGGCGTCATCGGCACGCTCCAAAATTTACCCACACTGCTGAGTAATATTCAACCGGGCGAAACAGCCTTAGCTTTAGGCACCGTGGCGATCATCTGGTTTATGCCAGAGAAGTTTAAAAAGGTAATCCCGCCCCAATTGGTCGCCCTTGTCTTGGGGACAGTAATCGCCTTTTTTGTTTTCCCGCCAGAAGTAAGCGATCTCCGTCGCATCGGTGAAATTCGAGCTGGGTTCCCAGAGCTGGTCAGACCGAGCTTTAGTCCGGTTGAATTCCAGAGAATGATCCTCGATGCGGCAGTGCTAGGGATGCTCGGTTGTATCGATGCCCTCTTGACGTCTGTCGTCGCCGATAGCTTGACCCGGACAGAGCATAATTCCAACAAAGAATTAATTGGCCAAGGTCTAGGGAACCTCTTTTCTGGCTTGTTCGGCGGGATTGCTGGGGCTGGGGCCACCATGGGGACTGTGGTAAATATCCAGTCCGGTGGTCGAACGGCGCTTTCTGGATTGGTACGGGCCTTTGTCCTGTTGGTTGTGATCCTTGGGGCGGCTAGTTTAACGGCAACCATCCCCCTGGCTGTGCTTGCTGGGATTGCCTTCAAGGTCGGGGTTGACATCATTGACTGGAGTTTCCTAAAACGGGCCCACGAAATTTCCCCCAAGGGGGCACTGATCATGTACGGCGTCATTCTGTTGACGGTCTTAGTTGACTTGATTGTCGCCGTGGGTGTGGGTGTGTTTGTCGCTAATGTGCTCACCATCGAACGGATGAGTAATCTCCAGTCTGAAAAAGTCCAAACGGTTAGTGATGCTGACGATAATATCCGCCTGACTACCACTGAAAAACGCTGGTTGGATGAAGGCCAAGGCCGTGTTCTTTTGTTTCAACTCAGTGGGCCGATGATCTTTGGGGTCGCAAAGGCGATCGCCAGAGAACACAATGCGATGGGTGACTGTGATGCCCTCGTCTTTGATATCGGTGAAGTGCCCCACATGGGGGTTACCGCTTCCCTAGCCTTAGAAAATGCCATTGAAGAGGCCCTCGACAAAGAACGTCAGGTTTATATTGTCGGTGCTGCGGGCCAAACCCGTCGCCGTCTGGAAAAACTCAAGCTCTTTAAGCGGGTTCCCCCCGATAAATGTTTGATGTCGCGGGAAGAAGCCCTCAAGAATGCCGTGCTCGGAATCTATCCCCATTTGGCGGATGGTGTTACGGCTCCCAGTTCAGAGATGGGTTAAGGCCCTGATCTGCGGTGGGTTCCTGGCTATCTTGGTCTAACCTTCCGGCTTATCTCAGGACGGTATGGTCGGCAGATAGCCCTCTCCAGGTTCGATGCAACCTATCCCTTTTCCCTTTTGTCCCATCCCTGCAATATTTGCGATCGCTTTTTACCACAACGTTTGAGGCAAAAATTCTATGCTAAGTCCCACAATCTTTTCTGGTAGTCTGCCAGGATTGACGGATTTCGTTCCTTCCCTGTCCCTGGCGACAACCCCGGAAGCTGACTATGGTTCATTTGTTTTAACCGGCGTTTTAATGACCCTGGTCGTGATCTATGCCATGAGTAAGTTGGGGGGAGAACTCTCCAAACGAGTCGGCTTACCTCCTGTATTAGGGGAACTGGTCGGAGGTGTTCTAGTCGGGGTCTCGGCGCTCCACCTCATCGTCTTTCCGGAAACAGGGGCCACGGCTGCTGACTCAAGTTTAATGCTGTTTTTGCAGCAGCTTGGTGGTTTAGATGGCACTGCCCTTGAGCATATTTTTGCCAGCCAAAGCGAAGTGATCTCGGTATTGGCAGAGCTTGGGGTCATCGTGCTGTTATTTGAGATTGGCCTCGAATCAGACCTCCGAGAGCTGAGTAAAGTGGGTTCCCAGGCTGCGGTGGTCGCGATTGTCGGGGTGGTGGCACCTTTCCTCTTGGGGACGGTGGGCCTAGTGACGTTGTTCCATACGCCGATTATCCCTGCTATTTTTGCGGGGGCCGCCCTCACGGCCACGAGTATTGGCATTACCTCGAAGGTACTGTCGGACTTGGGTCAGCTAAAGTCCACCGAAGGCAAAATTATCGTTGGTGCGGCGGTGATTGACGATGTGCTGGGGATTATTGTTTTAGCGGTCGTCGCGAGTTTGGCCAAGACCGGGGAAGTGGATCTCCTGAATGTGGTCTATCTGATTATTGGGGCCAGTGCTTTTCTGTTGGGTTCGATTCTGCTCGGTAAATTCTTTAACCAAGGTTTTGAGGCGATCGCCGCCAAACTAAAAACCCGGGGCGCGCTGTTGATTCCGGCCTTTGCCTTTGCGTTGGTGATGGCGATTATTGCGAACCTCATCCATTTAGAAGCCATTTTAGGGGCCTTCGCAGCGGGTCTTGTGTTGGATGAAACGGATCTCCGTAAAGAGTTAGACCGTCAGGTGATGCCCATTGCCGACTTTTTAGTGCCGATCTTTTTTGTAACTGTGGGAGCAAAAGCAGACCTTGGTGTTCTGAACCCCTTCGAGTCTGCCAACCGCGCCGGATTAGTGATTGCTGCGTTCCTCATCGTTGTGGCGATTGTCGGGAAGGTAATCACGGGCTGGGCCGTCTTTGGTCAACCGGGGGTGAATCGCTTGGCCATTGGTTTTGGCATGATTCCCCGGGGAGAAGTGGGCCTCGTTTTTGCGGGCATTGGTTCTGCTAGTGGTGTGTTAGATAAGCCCCTAGAAGCAGCCATCATTGTGATGGTGATCTTGACCACTTTCTTGGCACCGCCGCTCCTCCAGGCTGTTTTAAATAAGCCCCAGGATCCGGATGTGCCTGCCGACCGGGAAGCCCTTGAGAAAAGTTTGTCGGTGTAGGAAATCATTACTGGGGGATTGTCATCAGGGACATCCCCCACTCGGACGGAGGGAATTCAGCCATGTCGATGTCTATGCTCGAAGCCTGTGTGTTTGCAGTAATCTTCATTGGGTTTTTCGGCATCATTTTCAAAAAAAATCTGATTATGAAAATCCTGGCCATGGATGTGATGAGTACAGGGGTGATCGCGTATTACATTCTCGTGGCGGCCCGTGGGGGGATTTTTGCTCCCATTGTGGATGCTGACCAGGGGGCGATCGCCTATGCCGATCCGGTGCCCCAGGCCGTGATTTTGACGGCGATTGTGATTGGCTTTTCGATTCAGGCCTTGATGCTCGTGGGCGTGATGAAGTTGTCACGGGATAATCCGACCTTAGAAACCAGCGAAATCGAGAAAAGCCACACGCCATGATCGACGACATCACAATTATTTGGATTTTGTTGCCGTTTGTTGTGGGGTTCAGTATTTATCTCTTGCCCCGCTGGAACCGTTACTTTGCTTTGGCGATCGCCGCTCTATCGGTGGTCTATAGTATCGGTCTGCTTTGGAGTCTAGAGCCTTTTACCCTAGAACTCTTGGATAGCTTCGGCGTCACCCTGATGTTCGATGAACTGAGCGGCTATTTCATTTTGATGAATGGGCTGGTGACGGGGGCTGTACTCCTTTATTGTTTTGACAAACAGAAATCACCCTTTTTCTATACTCAACTGGTGATCCTCCATGGGGCGGTAAACGCGACGTTTTGCTGTGCAGATTTGATCAGTCTGTATGTCGCCCTAGAGTGCATTGGGATTGCTGCATTTTTGTTAATCACCTATTCCCGGAGCGATCGCTCCCTCTGGGTCGGCCTGCGCTATCTCTTCATTAGCAATACCGCGATGTTGTTTTATCTCATTGGTGCGGTATTGGTCTACCAAGCGAGTAATTCCTTTGCTTTTTCGGGTTTGGCGGTGGCCCCCAAGGAGGCGATCGCCTTAATCTTCTTAGGCTTACTGACCAAAGGGGGCATTTTCGTCTCTGGTCTGTGGCTCCCCCTCACCCATGGGGAATCAGAAACTCCCGTATCCGCGCTTTTATCAGGGGTTGTGGTTAAAGCTGGCGTTTTTCCCTTGGCCCGCTGCGCTCTATTAGTGCCAGAGCTTGATCCTGTGGTGCGATTATTCGGTGTGGGTACGGCTCTGTTGGGGGTTGGCTATGCGGTTTTTGAGAAAGATACAAAACGAATGTTGGCTTTTCACACCGTTTCCCAATTGGGTTTTGTATTGGCCGCGCCAGCAGTGGGTGGGTTTTATGCCCTCACCCATGGTCTCGTTAAAGGCGCCCTCTTTCTGACGGCGGGACAGTTATCCAGCCGCAATTTTAAAGTTTTACGCGAACAGTCGATTCCCCGGGCTTACTGGTGGGTCTTGGTGTTAGCCTGTGCTTCGATCTCTGGTCTTCCTTTTCTGGCGGGCTACAGTTCTAAAATTCTGACGATGAAAAATATTCTGCCTTGGCAAAGCTTCGCCCTCAATGTGGCGGCAGTGGGGACAGCAATTTCCTTTGCGAAATTCATTTTCCTCCCGAAAAAAACAGACCCCAGCCTCAAAATTTTGCCGAATTTTTATGGCGCGATTGTACTGCTCCTGGGTGGGTTGTTTGTGACCAACAGCTTTTACCTGGAAGCTTATCAACCCAGTAATATCCTCAAGGCGTTAGTCACCATCGGCATCGGTTGGCTGGCCTATGGGCTGATTTTCCAGCGGATTACGGTCAAGCTGCCCCGGGTCGTGGAGCAATTTGAACATCTGGTGGGGGTGATGAGTCTTGTGTTGACGGGTTTGTTTTGGCTGGTGTTGGCTTAGGACAACTCTCAGTGGTCGTTAGTTTAGGGAGGAGATAACCATGAATGAATTGACCATTGGCTGGGTAATTTTTCCCTTTGTGGTGGGCTTTAGTATTTATTTACTGCCCAAAATTGATCGTTATCTGGCGATTTTCGTTTCTATTTGTTCGTTAATCTTTGGTTTTGTCCAAATTTTTCAGCCGGAACCCTACAGTCTCAAGCTCCTGGGGATGTATGGGGTAGATCTGCTGGTGGATGACCAGAGCGGCTATTTTATTTTGACCAATGCGGCGGTGGCGATCGCCGTGACGGTGTATTGCTGGAAAAGCGCCAAGAGTGCTTTTTTCTTTACCCAGTTGGTGGTTTTGCAAGGGGCCCTCAATGCCGTTTTTGTCTGCGCCGATCTGATTAGCCTCTACGTTGCCCTGGAGGCCATTAGCATCGCGGCTTTTTTGTTGATGACCTACCAGCGCACCGACCGTTCTATTTGGATTGGTCTCAGGTATTTATTCCTCAGCAATACGGCGATGCTGTTCTATCTGATTGGGGCGGTGCTGGTCTACCAAGCAACAAAATCCTTCGCTTTTGTGGGTCTCGCCGAAGCGCCTAGTGATGCGATCGCCCTGATTTTCCTGGGTTTGCTCACCAAGGGCGGTGTCTTTGTGTCGGGACTCTGGTTGCCCTTAACCCACTCCGAAGCAGAAACCCCCGTATCGGCGATGTTGTCCGGTGTCGTGGTCAAAGCGGGAATTTTCCCCCTCCTGCGCTGCGGCATTTTAGTGCCAGACCTGGACTTATGGCTGAGACTATTCGGGCTGGCCACTGCCCTGTTGGGGATTATCTTTGCCATTCTCGAAACCGATGCCAAACGTTTACTGGCTTTTAGCACCATCTCAAAATTAGGGTTGTTGCTCTCAGCACCAGCAGTGGCGGGTTTAGCGGCCCTCTCCCATGGTTTAGTGAAATCTTCTTTATTTTTGATGGCAGGTCAATTGCCCACCCGCAATTTTCAGGAACTGCGCCAAACCAAAATCGCGAGCAGTCTGTGGCTGCCCTTGGCGATCGCCTGCCTGTCGATGGTAGGGATGCCGTTACTGGTTGGCTTCAGCTCAAAGGCCCTCCTACTCAAAAATATTGCCCCCTGGCAGGCAATGGGTCTGAATATTGCCGCCGTGGGGACAGCCCTGGCCTTCGCCAAATTCTTGTTCATTCCCCATGATGCCGCGACGAAATTTACTGCAAAAAGCACAACCTTTTGGGGGGCGATCGCCTTTTTATTCAGTGGTGTCATCCTCGGCAATGGTTTTTATCTCGAAGCCTATCAACTGGACAATATCCCCAAGGCCTTGATCAAAATTGCCATTGGTTGGGCGTTGTACTGGCTCATTATGAAGCGCATCGAGTTCAAGCTGCCCCGAATCTTCGAGGCGTTTGAGCAGTTGATCGGCGCCATGAGCGTTGTCTTAACTGGATTATTTTGGATGGTGACCCTATGATCGGCATTCTCGATATTTTTCTAATTTTAATGATCTGGTTTCTGCTCACAGCAGACCTGAGTGCAGCCAATATTCTCATCGGCGTGATCATTGCAATCTTGATGCCCGGTAAACGCTTTGATGGGGCTCAGATTAAAGATTGGCTCCATGTGTTTTGGGAAATTATCATTGCGATTCCCCAGGCCTATTTTGAAGCCTTTGAAATGATTTTTCGCCCCCATCTCTATGAAACCGTCACCATGGAGCGGGTAAAGCCAAATCGGACTCCAGGCTTAATTTTTCTCGATATTTTTCTGATTACCTTTACCCCGAAAACAATTGTGCTGCATTATCACAAAGACGGTTGGTACGAAGTTCACCGTGTGCAAAGGAGGAAACTCAAATGACCTGGATTTTTGGGGCGATGATCGGCGCGTTACTACTCCCGATTTATGAAGCAATACAGGATCAAGATATTTGGCAAAAGCTCCTGGCCTTCGCCAGCATTGCCAGTAAAACCTCGGTGATGATTTTGGTGATTTCGGTACTGCGGGATGACTGGACGGTCGGGGTTGTCGGTGTCCTAATTTTGTGCGTCGGCAATGCAGCGTTAATGCTACTAGCTCACATTTTGAGGCGGGTGAATTTACCATGAGCACTTTGATCAATATTCTCAGCTACGGCTGCATCATTGTGGGGGTGATTTTCTGGTTTTGGGGCACTGCGCCGCTACTGGGTAATCGTTCTGTGTTGTTTAAATTGCATACTCTGTCGGTCTCTGACACCTTGGGTTCGATGGCGATTATGGCGGGGCTACTGCTAAAAATTCCTAGGGAATGGCCCCTGCTGATTTTGGCGATTATTGCCCTTGCCATTTGGAATACGGTACTGGGGTATGTGCTGGCCTATTGTTCGAGTCGTGGAGGCGGTGATGAACGGATCTAATTTTGACTGGTTTGTGGGGGCGATCGCCTTGTTATTGCCCGTGACGGGGGGATTATTAGTCGCCCAAAAAAATCCTTACTATGCGTTGGTGATTCGGGGAATTTTGGGGGCGATCGCCGCACTCCTTTACGCGATGTTCGGAGCGGCGGATGTGGCCTTGACCGAAGCGTTAGTGGGGACGATGTTATCCATTACCCTCTATGCGGTGGCTGTGCGTTCTTCGATGAGTATGCGTTTGGGGGTTTTGGCCACTGGCACAGATACGGTTAATCTCATCCAAAAAATCAACCCGCTGCTCAAGCAGGTGCTGGGTAAATATCATTTGCGTCTAGAACCCGTGGTATTTGAAGATACCCAAGCCCTGGGTCAAGCCCTGGCGCAGAAAAATGTGCACTGTATTTTGCAGGTGGATGGCGATGGGCACCTTCATGTCCTGAAAACCCGTGTACCACGCCTCTATGAAATTTTTAAAACCTCGGCCCTGACGGATGTGATCGAACTGCAACTGCTAGAGCCACAGCCTACCCCTGAAGTCGTTGGGCCGTCGTCGCCGCAATCCCTTATGGAGAATCATCAATCATGAAGTGGGTCTACCTTGCCTTTGGTATTTCTTTATTTGTGAAAATGCTCGTCTTCCCGAATTTTGCGATGGAAGGGGAGATTGGGGCGATCGCCGAAGTGGTGGCCGCCGAAGCGGGTGTACCCAATGCCGTATCGGGGATTATTTTGCGCAATCGCCTCTACGACACCGGCTTTGAAGTGATGGTTTTTACCCTGGCGATCATGGGCGTGCGTTTTTTACTGGCCGACGAACACCCCTCGAAGGAAGTTAAGCAATTTACCGATTCCCCTTCCATTGTCCTGGCGCGGTTGGGGGCGACCATTGCGGCCCTGATTGGGATTGAACTGGCCATTCGGGGACACCTCAGCCCTGGGGGTGGTTTTGCCGCTGGTGTTGCGGGGGGGACGGCCATTGGTTTGGTGGCGATCGTCTCTTCGCCCCAATGGATGGATGCCATTTATAAAAAGTGGAATGCAGCGATTCTCGAAAAAATTTCGGTACTGGTCTTTTTCCTTTTAGCGGCATTGTCCCTGATGGGCTTCCAGCTCCCCCACGGTGAATTTGGCACGTTATTTAGTGGTGGTTGGATCACGATCCTCAATATCATCGTGGCGGTCAAGGTTGCCCTGGGTTCCTGGGCGGCGATTTTAATGTTTATTCGCTATCGCGGTTTACTGTAGCCCACGGGATCAACGTAAGACCATGGTTTTTTGCTGGGATTCTAGGAAGCTGGTGATCCATTGTTTGAGGTGATGGGTTGCCCGACAATCATCTTCGTTGTAGCGGACAATGGCCTCTAATAATTGGCGATCGCCCGTTTCTAACCATTGGTCATACCAGCATACGGTTTGATCGCCGCTGACCCCCTTTTCGCGCCATTGGTAGCCGAGGCAATTGGCCAGGGCCTTGAGGGAATAACTTTCTACGGGAAACACGAGATATTTTGTCACCCATTGGTGAATATCCATCAGGCGACCCACAATTTTTTGGAGTTGCTGGGGCGGTGTGCCGTATTTTTTCCCCAGGCGATTGAGGGTGTCCCGTTCGTAGGGGGAAAAATGAAAAATCGGTGCTTCGGGAAATTGCATGACAAATGCCACAAATTCTTGCCAAATTTTGCCTTCTTCCTCTAAAGTTTCTGCCACAAAACCGTAAAATTTTTCCTTTTGGTTTTGGCGATCAACCAGATACACCCCCAGAAGATAATCAACGTTGCGGTCGGGTTCTGCTTCGATATCAAAAAAAAGTTCGACGCTTCCCTGGGGAATGGGCTGGGTTTTGTTGGGACGATTGATGCGCCAGACGACTTCTTGATGGACGATCGCCCGGGCCTGCTGTTGGAGTTGCATGGCGATATCGGCGCCTAGGTGTTGACCCAGGTGTTTGGGGGAAGTTTGGGCGAGGGATTCGAGGGTATTGACGCCGATGCCCTGGAGGGATTCGTAGCGGTTGGGGGTGACGCCGGGCACGAGGGATAAATGGTTATCCGCCTGGGCGATCGCATAGCAATGGTTGTGCCAAGAGCAGAGGTGACAGCGTTGCCGGGAAATAAAAACTTCCGGCTCTAATTCGGGTAATAGGAGGTTAATGCAGTCGGTGATCGTTTCCTGGAGTTTGTCGGCCCAGAGGTCTACGTCAACGCGGTGGGGCCGGCGAGCCCGCAAAATGAGTTGGGTTAAGCGGGGTGATCGCCCTTGGATCGCTTCCAATAGAAAAGAGTGGAACATCGCCACCAGCTTATATTCCGGCTTTGGTTTTTGGCCTAATTTGACGCTGATCGGTCGATAATGCCAGTTACCCCAGCGGGAAGGGCCAGCCTGTCGCAAGAGAACCGTGGGTTTCCCCACCAGGGTTAACTGTTCAACAGGGGTACCGGGCCATTGGTCGAAGTGATAGAGTAAGACCCCCCGATAAATGCATTCGACCCCTGCGGCCATCAGGGCTTCTGTTTCGGCAGCACAGGTTTCCCAATCGGCGGCGGCGGGTTCGTGGTAGGGGCGTTGACCCAGATATTCCTGAATTTGGCGCTGGTTTTCTTTGCGTAATTTTTGGAGAAAATCTTTTTCGGATGTCTGCTCAGTGCGATCGCCATACAAGTCTAAAAAAGCCCGACGTTCACACCGCTTAAAATTCAACAACAGATCATCGCTCAGTAACATGTAGCACTCGGAATAAAAGAATCTCCTTGGAAAATAACATATCCCCCTGACCTCAGGCTGAGTAAATCTTTGCGGACTCCCTTAACCCAGGGGAGATTGGTGAAACAACAGGAGCGATAAAAAGAAATCCAACATAAAAATACCGATCCAAGTCGTCACCACCGCTGAAGTGGCAGAGCGACCCACCTGCTGCGTACTGCCGACGGTTGTCAGACCCCAACTGCAGCCGATAATCCCCACCAATAGCCCAAACAGAATCCCTTTGACGCCGACATTAATCAGGTCTCGGGGCTGAAGAAAAGTTTGTACGGACGTTAAAAAATTAATGGGGGCAAGATCATAGAACTGATAGGCGGCTCCGGTACCCCCGATCACCCCCACCACCAAGGCAAAGACCGTTAAAATCGGCAACATCAAACAGCAAGCCACCACCCGGGGCATCACCAGATAATCAACGGGATTAGACCGGAGCATATACAGAGCATCGATCTGTTCGGTAATTTTCATCGAGCCTAATTCCGCCGCAAAAGCCGACCCCACCTGACCCGCAATGATACTCGCAGTCAAAATCGGGGCCAGTTCTCGACAAAAGGCGATCGCAAACGCCCCCCCGACAAAACTTTCGGCCCCAAAGGTGGTGAGTTCCCTTGCAGTTTGGATCGTAAAGATCATTCCCCCAAAAAAAGCGACTAACAGCACTGGCACCAACGCCTTCGGTCCCGCCGTTAGCATTTGTTCCGTGATCTGGTCACGCCGGAGTTTCCCGCGCAGGAGACGCCATAGCACCTGGCCCAGCATTAAGCCTGCGCAGTAAAGCCGATACCAGAGACTCGGATCGCGTTTTTCCTCGATGGGTTCCATCTACTTTTGGCGATCGCCTTCAAAATGATGCGACTCTGACAAACTGAACGATCTCCAAACCTGCCTTAAAGCTCGAAATTAAAGCCAGCCTCCTTGAGCCGTTGATATTTAGCCTCATCAAAGGAGTAAAGCCGTGCCGCACGGTGGGCGACCCCAGTTTGCAACTCATCTAATTTAATTAGGAGATCCATTTTAAGGATTTTGCGCCGGAAGTTCCGCTTATCTAACTGGGTTCCTAAAATCTGCTCGTAGAGTTTTTGGAGTTGGGTCAAGGTAAATTTGCGGGGCAGCAGCTCAAAGCCAATGGGTTCATAGCGGAGTTTACCCTGGAGCCGTTGGGTCGCCACATCAATGATTTGCTGGTGATCAAAAGCAACATTGGGCAGTTCATCCAGCGAGAACCAAGCCACAGCATCGGCATCCGTTTGGGCATGAATTGGGTGATCCTCTAGGTTAATCAAAGCATAGTAGGCCACGGTAATCACCCGATCGCGGGGGTCACGATCCGGAGCCCCAAAGGTGTAAAGCTGCTCTAGAAATATTTTTTCGACGCCCGTTTCTTCCCGGAGTTCGCGCATGGCCGCTTCTTCGAGGGATTCATCAAGGCGTACAAACCCCCCCGGTAAGGCCCATTCCCCTTTAAAGGGTTCAACGCCCCGCTGAATCAGCATCATTTTCAGAGTATGGGTGGCGTCAAGGCCGAAAACAACACAGTCAACGGTAACGCTCGGTTTTGGATATTCGTAAGTGTAAGACATAGGATTTATGGGTTTTATGGGTTTCTTTTAAAAAGTAGAAGTAATGGTTAGCTCGCTTGGGCCTGGGGAATCAGGTTTTCGCGGTAGACATGGAAGCCCCCCTGTCGGAGTGCCAAGAGGGCCTGGTGATCGTCCTCGACCCAATAGTCTTGCCCAAGGCGAATAAAGGTGCGATCGCCGCCCCTCCCAACGATCACGATCACCGGGATCCGCCCCCGCTTCTTCTTATCCCCAGCCTGCTGTGACAAAATTTGCTTCAGTCGCTGCTGACTTTGGGTGTGATGAAGCTCACTCGGAGAGAGGCGAATCATCAACATTCGCACCTCTTCAATGGGTTCGAGATCGTCCACAATCAGTTGCGTTCGATCCTCTTTTTGTTGCACTTTGCCCCACACAATGACACGGCTATCAAGCTGTAAGAGTTGCTCAACTTTCTGATAAGTGCGGGGAAAGACAATCCCTTCTACTTGACCCGAAATATCTTCTAATTGAATAAAGGCCATGGGCTCATTATTGGCCTTCGTAAAAATCTTGCGCATATCCGTGAGGATCGCCACGGCGCTGACTTTTTTATTGATGTGATTGGCGATCGCCGTAAGGCTAATGGGCGATAAAATCGGCGAAATCGTTGACCGCAGCTTTTCTAAAGGGTGCTCAGAAACATAAAATCCCAGCAATTCTTTTTCTTGCCGGAGCTTTTCTTCTAAGGTTAAATCAGCCACTTTGGGTAACACAGGGGCCTCATCAAATGCCGCTGCCGTATCTCCCAGACTTTCAAATAAATTCGTTTGACCACTGGCCTTTTCTTTCGCTTTCAACTGTGCCCAATCCATCATTAAATCCAGACCCTTCAGCATTGCCTGGCGATTATCATGGAGTGAATCCAGTCCACCACAGGTAATTAAAGTTTCTAGGGCGCGGCGGTTCACAACACGCAAATCTAACCGAGAACAGAGGTCAGACAAACTTAAAAAAGGCCCCGCTTCCCGGGCCGCTAAAATGGCATTGATCGCATTTTCACCAAGGTTTTGAACCGCTGACAAACCAAAACGAATCCCTTGGCCTACGGGCTTAAAATCCAGGTCTGACTCGTTAATATCCGGTGGCAAGACCAGGATACCCATGCGCTCGGCATTTTCCCGGTACTTGCGGACTTTATCTTTATTTCCACTGCTGGCACTGAGCAGTGCCGTCATGTATTCAACGGGATAGTTTGCCTTCAGGTAAGCAGTCTGGTAGGTGACGTAGGCATAGGCCGTTGAGTGGGATTTATTAAAACAGTTAGCCGCAATAAGGCCCTGACCCAATAAGAAATTATGGTCTTGACTGAGTCCAATATCATAGGTCGGCGCATGGCCAATGAACTTACGGCGAATGATTTTAACCAAAACTGCGAGAACCTTAGGTCGAGATCAACCCTATTCTATATAAAAAAAGTCATATTTTTCAGTTTTGTCTTGGCACACTTTTAGCCGACAGCGACCCACTTGATCCCGTTACTTCATCTTTTTTGTAAAGTAAGTCTCCGCATTTTCACGGAGTCACAGAGGACAAAGGGCCAATTGTTCTATTTTTTAGTTTGCGCAAGCCTCAAGGCAATAAAAAATTCCCTTTTTCGATAGTTTGGCTTTAAATTTTAAGCATTGCTATGGCGACATCATAAACAAACTTTTTCTAATCTTTAAAAAAGAGAGAAGGTGACTCCATGAAAACTTTTCGTTTTTAACAAAAATGGGGGTCAGCCACGGGAGATGGCAAAGGGAGACGACGGCATTGAAGTTGCTGGAGAGGTTTGATTTGTAAAGAACTTTCGCAAACCCCATTTAACCAGGCGCTCAACGACAACGGCTGCAATCAAAATCAGAAAAATAAAGGGCACTAGCAATAGTAAGCCAAGGAGGGGACTTTCCCCTGCTTTTGTTTCAGGAACCACCGCCGGGGCAGTCGCAAGGGGGCTGGGTTGGGTTTCCTGAAGTTGGATTTTTTCTGGTGTCTGGGAGGTGACTTCGGGCATGATGTTAGTAGTCATCTCTTGTTCTAATGCAGCACTCATACGTTTTGCTCCACAAGCCTTATAACGTCCTTTGTCAGTTTACTGATAATAGCCCCCAAGGGTCACAGCGGCAAACGTTGAAGGATTTTGTGCCTGTGCCAGATATTTATTCCGTGGGTCGTTTGGATTTGGATAGCGAAGGGCTTTTATTATTGACCAATGATGCTCCTTTAAAGCATTATCTTTGCGAACCGAAATTTGCCCACTCCCGCACCTATTGGGTACAGGTGGAAAATATCCCAGACGGGCAGGCTTTAGAACAGTTGCGCCAGGGGGTAATGGTGCAAGGGAAAAAAACGCGGCCGGCGATCGCCAATCTCTTGACCCCTGAGCCAACCGTCCCCGCACGAGAACCCCCGATCCGCTTCCGGAAAAATGTCCCGACAGCCTGGTTAGAACTGACCCTAACGGAAGGGCGAAATCGTCAGGTGCGCCGCATGACTGCCGCAGTGGGCCACCCCACGTTACGCCTTATGCGCGTCGCCATAGGTGCAGGGCCAGCGAAATTAACCCTCACTGGTCTGGGGCCGGGGGAATGGCGGCATTTAACGACGGCGGAAATTGGAGCCTTACAAAACCTGGTAAAAAAAGCCAAGCCAAACCAGCGATCGCCCCACAAAAAAACAGCCAGCCGCAAACCGAAGGGAAAACGCCGCTGACTATTTTGATCTTGAAAGATGTTTGGAACGAAAACGAAACTTGAAGATTTAAGATTTGCTGGTAGTTGCCCACCAGATCCCTATTGAGAGGGGCGCTTAATAAGCGAGGGTCTCTAGGGTTTCCTTGAGGTAAATGGTGACTTGCTGATCGACGCTGAGGTTCTCAAGGGCGAGGATTTCGCAATGGTTTGCATACCAGCGCTTGAAACCAGAACTGCGGGCGATCGCCTGCTTCAGGCTATCCCAAATGGCGTGATCTGGGGATGCTTCAGTGTAGGCAGTGGTCGAGTGCGGCATTTTTCACCTCAGGAATAACACTCTGTACTTCATACTGTAACGCAATCGCCCAGAAAAGTAATGCTATCTAGTACACCGTTAGGAGAAATTTCTAGATAAAAATTTTGGCGTTAAATAGAGAAAAATTCGGGTAAAAGCAGCATTTTTTGCGCTTAATCGTCCATTTGCCAGGGTTCCCGAAGGTTATTCTCATCGAGAATTTTTTTCGGGCGCATCACCAAGAGGACTTGGCCTAAAATTTTGGCGATCGGTGCTTCGGCAAACCAACCCAATTCCACCTTGCCGTCGGCATCTACCGCAAAATAGCTGTTGTCATTCCAGGTGGTTTGTTGACGATCCAGCAAAATTAAAACAGGTTCCGGCTTACCGGGGATGGGCTGGGGCAGTTGATCAGTTTGGTGGAAGATCACCACCGGATCTCCCGCCGTCAGTACATTTTGCCAACTGGGTAGCGGCACCAGACTTGTCGCTGTGGCAACTGTCACGAGATTAAAAGGAGACGCTTGCTTGAGGGGGGGGACGCTCAACAGGCGATCGCTTTCTAACGGTAAAGATCCCGCCACCGGAATTAGCAGGGGAACATTGGTGTCTTCGTCGTAACGGTAGAGGGGGAGGAGCGGGGCTGCCTTGGTGGGGCTGGTGGTGAGGTCACTGAGGAGTTGCTCGATTTTTTGCCGGGCCGTGGCGGAATGGGCAAACTTTAGCCCCTTGGCGATGAGGCGGGTGCGGTCTTGTAAATCTTTTTTTTGCTTGGCGGAGCGCCAGGCTTGGTAGGCAACGGCATCTCCAGGGTGTTCTGTGAAGCTATCGGGAATTTGGGGTAAGCGGGCAAACTCTTGCATTGCCCGGGCCAGTTCCTTCGCCCCATCAAATTCAAGGCTTTTGGCCTGGCACACCTGGGCGGCGATCGCCCTTTGACTATGACTGAGGATCCGTAGTTCGTACAGCACATCAGAACGGGGGCCACGGCAATAGGCCAGCAGATCTTCGGGCACACCACTGCTTGCGATGCTTTGGTACACCTGGGCCGCCACAATGATCATATTTTGCTGGGCCGTCTGGAAACCTGTCTGCTCAAAAATTTCCTGGGCGCTATGGCCTGACTGCTGGAGTTGTTGGCAACCGACGCCCCACTCGACCCAAGTCCCTTCCTTGTGGAGTAGTGACCGGAATAAAGCGTCCGTTTCTTCAGGGGAGAGTTTGTATTCTGGAGATTGCGGTTGTCCAATCATAAAGCCGAATCAAAAGTGGAATAACGTAAAATGATAGGTAAATCAGTATTTGCCCGATAAACTTAATCATAAAGCGAGACTGTTCTAAACCGATCCTTCCCCCAGTTCCTATGAATTTTCCTGCCCGTCGGCAACCCCTCCGCCAAGCACCCCACCGTGCGCATCCGTTTCAAGATTGTGCCTTGGGACTCGTTTCCACCAAGAGCTTTCCGGCAATTGTGGGCACTGCGGACATGATGCTCAAGTCAGCGGCAGTGACCCTTGTCGGCTATGAAAAAACTGGGGGCGGCTATTGTACAGCCGTAGTTCGGGGAAAAACAGCGGATGTTCGCCTGGCCGTCGAAGAAGGGGCGCGCACTGCAGCTCAGTTTGATCAATACGTTTCTAAATTAGTTATTCCCCGACCGTTGCCAAATCTTGAAGCCATTTTTCCCATTGGCAGTCACTTGGCAGAAATTGCCCAGCAGCAACGGGGTTATAGTCGTCTGAGTAATCGTTCTATCGGTCTCCTAGAAACCCGTGGTTTTCCGGCGATGGTGGGGGCTGCCGACGCGATGTTAAAGTCCGCTGATGTACAACTGGCCTCCTATGAAACCATCGGTGATGGGCTATGTACGGCGATTATTCGCGGGACTGTTTCCAACGTAGCGATGGCCATTGATGCGGGGATGCACGAAGCAGAACGGATCGGTGAGCTCCACGCGGTGATGATTATTCCGCGACTGCTAGAGGATCTAGAGCACACGTTACCGGTGGCGGAATACTGGCTAGATAAGGCAGAACCAATGCCAGACCTTGTGAAAGAAAAAGCACCCCAGCGCATCGCCTTACCGGAACTAGAACCCGTGTCGGCTCCTTTGGTCATTGAGGCGGAACCAGAAATTGAAAAGGCCGTTGAAGTCGAAATTGTAGAACCTTTTGATCCGGGCCAGGGCTATTAATTCTGAGACAGGGCTGCTATGGTGACCCTGATGTTTTTTTGACGAACCAATGAGGCTGGTATCCTTCGGCTATGGCTGTTTCCTCCTGGGAACAGTGGTGAGCTATTGGGGTTTGGGACGGTTTTGGCCACCTTTGCAACGCTGGCTGCTGCTACTGGCTAGTGTCTTGTTTTATAGCCTGCTACAACCGCAATTTTTACCATTGCTGGTAGGTCTGACGGTCTTGAACTTTTTTTGGGGTAAACTCCTCGTGCGCCAAGGCCCATCGGGCGATCGCCCCCAGTCTTTGCGGCAAGCTTTTCGATTGTGGCAATGGCAGCCGGGGTACTGGCTGGGCTTAGGTATTTTTCTAAATCTAGCGGTGCTCTTTGGGTTTAAATATATTCCTTTTACCCTGGAGAATCTAGCGTGGCTCTGGCCCTGGCCTGGACTAGAGCAATGGGCGATCGCCTTCCCAGAAACCCTAATCGCGCCCTTGGGGATTTCCTTTTTCACCTTTGAATGTATCGCCTATCTGGTAGATGTGTACCGGGGGGCTCCTGCGGCCCAGTCCCTATTGACATTTAGCAGCTATAAATTATTTTTTCCCAAACTCCTATCGGGGCCGATTACTCGCTTTCATATTTTTTCTGGGCAAAGCCGTAGAACCGCAGGCTTATTACTCGACGAAGGGGTCGAAGGATTATGGCTCATCGCCAGCGGGGCGGTAAAAAAAGTCCTCATCGCCGACAATCTGGGGGTTTTTGTGGAACTTTGTGCCAATAACCTCGAACGGGCAGGCAGCGGCGATCTGTGGCTTTTTATTCTGGCCTATGGCCTCCAGCTTTACTTTGACTTTAGCGGCTATGTGGATCTGGCCCTGGGCAGTGCTAAGTTGCTCGGTTTTCAGCTCCCCGAAAATTTTGATTTTCCTTACTTTTCAACGAGTTTGGCAGAATTTTGGCGACGTTGGCACATCAGCCTGGGCGATTGGCTACGCAACTATCTGTATTTCCCCCTGGGAGGCTCTCGGCGAGGTTTGGGGCGCACCTGTGCCAATCTTTTTGTAGTGATGTTTTTAGCCGGATTGTGGCATGGGGCCGCCTGGGGTTACGTTATCTGGGGTTGTCTCCACGGTTTGGGTCTAGGGATTCATCGATTGGGACAATGGTTTGCGAATCGTTGGCTGTGGTTAGAGAATTTCTGGGCGTCGCTGCCGGGAATACTGGGGGCATGGCTCTTGACCCAGGCGTTTGTGTTTTTGAGTTGGATTCCCTTCCGTTTACCAGATGGCCCCCGTGCTATCTTGCTTTTGCGGCATCTGTGGCATTATCCGGGGGATTTGCAATTTACCCAAAAAATTTATTTGGAGGGGCTTGGCTTAGCAAGACCTGATTTTTTGGTGCTGTTGAGTTTGCTCCTATTGGGCATGGGAGGCGCATATTTAGTGCAGCGCCAGTGGCAACTGCAACTGAATTGGGGTCTTAAAGTGGCGCTAATTCCCCTCTGTTTCTACGGTATTTTGATTTTTGGGCCAGAGGGGAATATTCCTTACATTTACTTTGATTTTTAAGATTTCCAGTCGGTTTGGGATTGCTGGAGAACGTATTGGGAGACGGCCTGGATTTCTTCAGAGCTGAGTTTGTCACCGTAGGCGGACATATTGCCTTTCCCCTGGGTAACAAGATTGGCGATCGCCTCTACGGAGGTATAGCCATTTTTCGCCATGGCCCGTTTTTTGAGATTTTTGCCGCGCCGGACGATATTGCCACCGTTGAGATGACAGCCGGCACAATGGGCCTCAAAGATCTGGGCTCCCTGGTCGAGATCAGCACCAAAGGCAGGGGTTGCCAGGAGGGGCACCAGCAACAGAACGATCATCACAAAGACAATGACTTGGACAAGGCGTTTATTCATCGGTAATTCGGGCAGGGATTAGTGTGCGTCGGTTCTATTCTAAAAACAAGCCGATACCGTTGTTAACCCGTCCGGCGGTAGTGGGGTGGCGATCGCTTAAATTAGCGCCAAGGGCGAGAGCCGAAGATCCACCTCCATCTAAATTCAAGGCATCCGTGGCCCCCAGACGGCGGAGAATATTCGCCCATTCGTTGAGGGTTGCCCCGGCTGTTTCTTCTGCCGCGCCGTGGAGGGTCACCAGCAATATTTTGTTGTCTCGGGTTCTGGCGATCGCACTGCGGGAAGCTGACTGAATATTGAAGGCCGTACTAAACTGTTCTGCCTGGCCATTGAGAACAACCTGACCATTCTTCAGGAGGAGCGGGCCACCACCGACAATATTCGGTAACGTCGCAAAACTATTGGGGGTAAATCTGGGTCGCCGTTCTAGGGTCACCCCCACGGGAAATTTGGCCGCCCCGGTGCGAAAGGAGCGGAAGACCAACAAATAACCACCCTGGGGAATTTCATAACTATTTTGGCCCGCTTTCCCCGCCGTTTCCTGGCGAATGACCTGGTCGCGGCCCCCGGAGGTCATCACTGTCAGCACAATTTCATGATCAACGGCTGTGGTGTAACGACTGCCCCAGGCGCGGTCATACAGGGCGGCCCCGGCTTTCACATAGCCGCTATTGATCAGTTCAACCCCGACCCGTTCACCATTGCCTGCAACAATATCGGTTTCGACTTTGAGGCGGTCAAATTCCCAGCGGCCCGCATTATCCCAGGCCACTGCTCCCCGATTGAGAATTGGCCCCGAACGCAAAGCTCGATTGCCTTGGACAATTCCCAGGGGATATTGGTTATTGCGGTTAAAAAAGCCCGCATTAATGGCGGCGATCGCCTGATTGGTGTCTGCCTGGATCAACAGGGGCGCTAACCCCACAATTGTGTTGTTATCCGGAGTGATTGGCTTAAGCTGGAGTTGCCGTTGGGTGGGGTCAATTTCGAGCCAAGTCACCCGCACAGGCCCAGAACTGGCCGCAAAATTTTCCTGTCGCCACTGCACCCCAGGGAGCCATTGCACAGACCGATTTTGATTTTCTGGTTGTGATCGCAAATCGACCACTAGGCGGGGTGGGTTCGCCAAACTAAAGACCTGGATCTCTGGAGCCCCCGCTTTAAAGACAAGTTCCGTTAAACCGTTACTATCGTTGAGGGTAAACGGCAGTGCATTCGCCGTTAATTGCCCCCTAAGCCGTTGGGCCGTCACTCCATAATCACTCTGGAGCCGCAGTTTTGTGGGGCTCACCTTTTGCCAGAGCACAGGCCGGTCTAGATCAATGACCAAGCGCGTGCCCCAGGTCTGTTTCCCCTGGCGGACACTCAAAATTTGTCCCTTGGGCGTCGTCAGTTCCAGAACATTGCCGTTGGGCCGAGCCTGCCATTGCTGCGCTGCGGCCAAAGCGGTCACATCGAGGTAACGGTAGGGAGCGGCAAAGCGAATCGGCAATTGGTAGGGAGTATCGTCAAACCAGGTGACTGGTTGTTGTCCCAAATCGAGGCCATTCCCCAATTCCATCCCCAGGGTTTTTTCTAGGGTCATCGATTCAATCCCCAGACGCACAGTGCCATTTTCTGACCATTGGGCCCAGGCTCCCCGGAGGGTTTGACCATTGAGGCGAATTTGACTGCCCTTGGCTTGGATTTGGGTATTAAGGCTCACGGGATTGGCGATCGCCCGCGGACTTGCCAAGTCTCCCACCAGCAAATTAGGTGTCCCAAAACTCAGCCCAAAACAACCCACTGTCCCCAAGAACCATTGCCAACGACGTAATCCCATCAAAGCCTACTCTTTCCTTACAACATCAACAAACACTGACTTTATCCCAGGGGAAATGTTTCACGCCCCCCAAACGACTGCCCTTTAACGGTATTCCCTATTGTTAAATGAATTTATTTCCTATAATATTGCTACGCTGTCTTTAGCGCAGATTTTGTCAAGTTAAAAATTAAAGAGCGTTAACGTCATCCCCTGGGGAAATGCAGTCGCTAAAATCCTGCCCAAAGCCACGAATGATCAGCAGTGGATAGAGATCATCGTCCCCAAAACTTGACGTCCGACAAAATATCGCTATTCTAAATAAGCCCAACGGAGATTTCTAGTCAAGCATTTCCAGTGGGTTCGTGTAGAGGCCAGTCGTCCCCAAAAATACGTCCCCTCCCCACAGCACACCAGGTTTTTTCTACCCTAAAATTCCTAACCTATGGACCGAGACATAATGAACCATCAAGGCACCTTCTCCCAAAACAATCATCAAGAAACAACAAACTACTACACCGGTCCCCGTTGGCTTGTGGAAGAACGGGATGCCTGTGGTGTTGGCTTTTTGGCCTATAAAGATGGTCGCAAAACCCATAAATTAATTGAACAAACCCTGACGGCCCTGGGCTGCATGGAGCACCGGGGTGGCTGTACCGCCGACCGTGAATCCGGTGATGGTGCAGGGGTGATGACGGCGTTGCCCCACGAATTATTTGCTGAATGGTTCCAAGCAGAGGGGATTACCCAGCCAGCCCCCGAAACCTACGGCGTTGGGATGGTGTTCCTCCCCCAGGCTGAAGCAGAATGTGCAGCAGCAAAAGCGTTAGTTGAAGATGTGCTGACCCGTCGTCAATTCAAAATTTTAGGGTGGCGGGATGTGCCTGTGGCCCCAGAAACCCTAGGTATTCAGGCGCGGGAAAACCAACCCCAGATGAAGCAGGTGTTTGTGGTCTCGGAACAGGGGTTAACTGGCGATGAACTGGATAAAGCCCTTTATATCGCCCGCTCGGAAATTGGGAAGCACCTCACCGATGTTTTCTATGTGTGTACTTTGTCCTGTCGCACCATCGTTTATAAGGGCATGGTGCAGTCAGAAGTCTTGGGTAAGTTCTACAAGGATTTAACCAACCCGCTGTATAAGAGTGAATTTGCGGTTTACCACCGTCGCTTTAGCACGAATACCATGCCTAAGTGGCCCCTGGCGCACCCGATGCGTTTGTTGGGTCACAATGGGGAAATCAATACACTCATCGGGAATATCAACTGGATGAAGGCCCGGGAAAATATCCTCGAAATTCCCGGTTGGAACAAGGATGATATTGAAGCCCTCCACCCGATTGTCAATACCGATAATAGTGATTCTTTCAATTTAGACAGTGCGATGGAGCTGTTGGTTCGGGCCGGGCGATCGCCCATGGAAGCGGCGATGATCCTCGTGCCGGAAGCCTACCAAAATCAACCCAGCCTCAAAGCACACCCGGAAATCACCGATTTTTATGACTACTACGCGGGTATGCAAGAACCCTGGGATGGCCCGGCCCTCCTCGTATTCAGTGACGGTAAAACTGTCGGTGCAACCCTAGACCGGAATGGTTTACGCCCGGCCCGCTATTGCATCACCAAGGACGGCTATATTCTTGTGTCTTCGGAAGCGGGGGTTGTGGACGTCCTCGACGAAGATATTGTGGAAAAAGGTCGCCTCGGCCCTGGCCAGATGGTCGCCGTTGATTTCCAAACCCAAGAACTCCTCAAAAACTGGGAAATCAAACAGCGGGTTGCTGAATCCCAGCCCTATGGCACCTGGCTCAGGGAAAATCGTCAAGTCCTCGAATCCCAGGATTTCGTTGGCGATCGCCAACAAGGTGAAACCGATCTGCTCCGGCTCCAAACGGCCTTTGGCTACACCGCCGAAGACGTCGAGATGATCATCAATGCCATGGCGGAGATGGGCAAAGAACCGACCTTCTGCATGGGCGATGACATTCCCCTGGCGGTACTGTCCGACAAGCCCCGTCTGCTCTACGACTACTTTAAGCAACGCTTTGCCCAGGTCACCAATCCGCCCATCGACCCCCTGCGGGAAAGCCTGGTCATGTCCTTGAATATGTACCTCGGCGAACGGGGTAATCTCTTGGATTGCGGCACTGAAGATGCCAAGGTGCTCAAACTGAATAGCCCCGTCCTCAACGAAGCAGAACTGCAACGGGTCCGGGATAGCCAACTAGGGGCCACGACCCTGGCCACGACCTATGCGATCGCCAATGGCCCCGATGGTCTCCGGGGTGCCCTTGAAAAACTCTGTGCAGCGGCGGAAGCTGCCGTTCGGGCTGGTAATAAAATTATTATCTTGAGCGATCGCGCCGACGGCACCGTCGATCAAGACCACAGCTTTATTCCACCTCTCCTAGCAGTGGGGGCTGTGCA
>Ga0213835_100477_pt1 | contig 38000 bp, 31 predicted proteins | sample SWPATP01_FD_160576 | JGI IMG/M metagenome (GOLD analysis project Ga0213835, IMG submission 160576) | Coastal seawater microbial communities from Marineland, Florida, United States - SWPA TP0 #1 | ecosystem: Environmental > Aquatic > Marine > Coastal | place: USA: Florida | collected 2016-08-05
GTCTGCGCCATGCTCCCCTCCCCACCCTGCGTGCCGCCACCGCCACGGCTGTCAACAGCGCCACCATGCCGCCCAGCACGAAGCCCTCGGTCCGCGTCCGTGCCTCCCGGCCATCGGCGAGATGCGCCACCAGCACCGCGCGCTCGCCCCGGTGCAGGGTCGCGCCGTTGAGTAATTCCATCCGCAGCACCGTGGCCCACCACATGACCGCGCCATGCGGCTGCGCGTCGATCTGCCCGCGGTCATGGCAGGCGAGGCAGCGCGCCTCCAGCAGCCGTTCGCCGGCCGGGCGGGCGGCGCGGGCGGCGTCCAGCCGGGCGGCCGCGGCGCGCTCGGCCTCGGCCGCTGCCGCGGCCCGGGCGCGTTCCGCCGCGGCCCGCGACTCCAGCTCGGCGCGGATCGCGTCACGGCTCTCGCGGTCCGACGGGGCCGGCGGGATCTCGGTCTCGGACCAGTCCATCTGTGCCGCGGCCGGTGCCCCCGTCACCATGAGGGCACAGACCACCGCCCGACCCAGTACGAGGGCCATGCGCCGAACCACCGGCCGGGCCGCTCAGCCGTCCTCGCCCCGGGCGCGGCGGGCCGCGAAGACGGCGTCGTCCCAGCCGTCGTTCTTCGCCACATGGTCCCAGGCCAGACCGTCGCGCTCCAGCCGATACGCAATCTCGGCCAGGTCCACGGCTTTCAGCGCACCTATCCCGCGCGACGAGCCGGCCGGCAGCTGCGCCGCGCCGTCGCGGATCACCTGCACCTCGGGCGCCTGCATCGCACCCTCGACCGCGAGCCACAGGATGCGGGCGAGATGGACGTAGGCGGGGTTCAGCCCGTGGGCGTCGCAGACCCGCTCCAGGTCGCGCAGGAAGGGGGTGGCCCAGCGGGCGGGGAAGCGGGCGATGATCTCTTCGGCCTCGGTCATGAAGGCGCGGGCGGCGATGCCCTCGCGGTTGGCGGCCTCGCGGCCGGCCTTTTCGTAGAGGAGCGCCAGGAAATCGGCCTGTACGCCCGGCGTGTCCGACAGATCGCGGAAATGGGTGTGCCGCTCGAAGCCGTGGCGGGCATAGGCGGCATCGAGGCCGCGCGGCGTCTCGCCCATCAGACCGCCGTCGATGTAGACGCCGGTGTTGGGCTGTACCGGCGTCGGCGGGGTCAGGAACAGCGCGGCATAGAGCTTCTGCAGCTCCAGCGCGTCGGGGATGGCGGCGGCAGCGGTGCGCAGGGCGGCGGTCTCGGGGCCGAAATGGAGGCCGATCTCCTCGCCGATGGCGTCGAGATCGGCGGGCAGGTCGTCGCGGAAGGCGGCGAGATAATCGTCGCCGCCCGGGGGCGCGAAGGCGCGGGCAAGGCAGAGCCACAGGTCGCGGCGGGAGTACGCCTCGGCGGTCAGGTCGCGGGGGGCGGGCGGGGTCATGTCGTTGGCCATGGGGGCTCCTGTCGGGTCGGACGCCGGGGCGGAGACCCGCCCCGGCGGGAACTCACGCCTCGTCCTCGCCGCCGAGTTTCCAGGCGGCGAAGCCGTAGACCATGTTGGCGATGCCGATGCCGAGGCCCAGAAGCGCCCATTCGGTCATGGACGGGGTGTATTCGATCAGCTGCGTCTGCACCCAGGAGCCCTTGAACAGCGGTACCTGCTGGCCGCCGATGATGAACTCGTAGCGCGCGATGAACAGACCGATCATCACCAGAAGCCCCGAGGTCACCTGCGCCAGCCCGTTGGAGCGCGTCGCCGGCAGCAGCATCAGCACCAGCGGCACCAGCGTGCAGACCCCGAGCCCGATGTAGAACAGCGGCCCCGACAGCATGTGGTCCCACACCTGCAACCCTTCGGCGTTGGACCACCAGCCGGTGACGGCACGGCCCGCATGCAGCAGGAAGTGCAGCACGATCAGCGCCCCGAAGAGGCGCGCTAGCGGCCCCTCGAACAGCCAGCGCAGCTCGTCCGACATGCGGTTGTGGCGGAACCCGTGGGCGAGATGCGAGAAGAACATGGTGAACGCGAGCGCGCCCACCAGGCTCTCGATCAGGAACACCACCGGGATCTCGCCGCCGAACCACATCGGCCGCATCGCCATCATGCCATAGACCGACCCCGCCACCAGCGTGATCGCCAGCGCCAGCAGCGCCAGCGGCCAGACCAGCGGATTGGGCCGCACCGTGGGCTGCTTGATCGAATTGAACAGCACGATCGCCAGAAGCACCGTGTAGGCGCCCACCAGCAGGATCTTCCAGAACAGCGGCGACTGGGTCTGCAGGTTCAGCGGCGTGGCCCAGAGCGCCATCAGCGGGTTCGACAGCTCCAGAAACAACACCGCGACCCCACCCATCAGGCCCGCCAGCGCGAGGCCGAGGCAGCGTTTGGCCACCGGGCGGAACGCCTCGACCCCCAGCACATGATAGATCGCCGCCACCATCACGAGGCCGGTGGAGGTGAGCAGGAAGTAGTCGTAGAGCACGATGGGCAGGCCCCAGAAGATGCCCGCGTTGGTGGTGTTGAAGGCGGCATGACCCAGGGTCATGATCTGCCACACCGCATAGCCGCCGGCGACCACCACGATCGTCAGCGAGATCAGGAAATGCAGCATCCACTGGGTCTCGCGCCCCGAGTGTCCGCCAGAGAAGTCGGTGATGCTTGCCATGTCTCAATCCTCCCTCAGCTGCGGCGCTTGGAGCGCTGGCCGGGCACGACGGGCGAGCCGCCGCCCGACAGGTAATAGACCTTGGGCCGGTTGCCGGTTTCCTCCTTCAGCCGGACCCCGCCCCTGTCGGCGATGAGCCGGTTGACGTTGCTTTCGGGGTTGTCGAGGTCGCCGAAGAACCGCGCCTTGGGCGCGCAGACGCGCACGCAGGCCGGGGTGAACTCGCGGGTCTCGGGATCGTCCTCGTCCAGATCGGCCACGCCCTCGGGGGCCTGAGTGATCTTGTGGTGGCAGAAGGTGCATTTCGACACCACGCCCTTGGGCTGCACCCCGATCCCCTTGGAGGGGTCGGCGTATTCGTCCGGCATCCGGAAGGGCGGGTTCCAGACCTGCCGCCGGCCCTCGCCCGGAAACGCCGCCTTCACGTCGGGCTCCACCACCGGCGCCTCGTCCATGTAGAAGCGCACGCCATAGGGGCAGGCGACCATGCAGTACTTGCAGCCGATGCACTTGTTCCAGTCCACCAGCACGACGCCGGTGCCCTCGTCCACGAAGGTGGCCTTGGTCGGGCAGACCGAGACGCAGGACGGGTTCTCGCACTGCATGCAGGGCCGCGGCAGCCAGCTCACGTTCAGATGCGGATAGTCGCCCTCGGAGTAGAACAGCACGTCCTGCCAGTTCTCGCCCGGCAGGCGGCTGTTCTCCATCGCGCAGGCCGTGGTGCAGGCCTGGCAGCCGGTGCAGGTCTCGAGGTCGATGACCATTCCCCATTTTGCCATTGGATCGTTCCTCCCTTCAGGCCTTCGCCACGCGGACCTTGGTCGAGTAGTACATGCACTGCCCCGTCACCCGGTCGGACTGGTTGACGGTGCAGTCGCCCGAATGCCCCGTGGGCACCTCGTTCGACCAGCGGCCCGCGGCCCAGTGGCCGTATTCCATGGGCAGCACGATCGTGTCGGGTCGCGTGCCGGCAAACACTCGGCAGCGCGCCTCGATGGTGCCGACGTCCGAGGTGATGCGCACCCGGTCGAGGTCGCGGATGCCGCGGGCGGCCGCGGTGGCGGGGTTGATCTCGACGAAGGCTTCGCCGCGCCCGCCCAGCACCGGCTGGAGATGCGCGATCACCATCGGCAGGTTCGAGCCGCGCCCCTCGGCATGCAGCGCCACCTTGGGGGTGGAGAGATAGAGATCGCCCCCTCCGGGATGCACCGGCTCTTCCCAGATCGGGAACATCAGCCGGTCAGGGTCGCGCCCCGTCGCCCCGGCGATCCACTCGGCGTTTTGCTCCAGAAGCCCCGAGCGGAACTCGAACTTGCCCGAAGGCGTGCGCAGGAGGCGTGCCTTGACCTCCTCGGCGTCCATCTCGCGGGCGTAATCGATGCCGTCCCACTCGTAGAAGGCGCCGTTCCGGAGCTGCCACAGATAGGGCTTCCTGTACCAGATGCCCTTCTCGACCCATGCCTCCCAGCCGTCGACGCCGTTGTCGCCTGGGTTGGCCTCGAAGCCGCGGGCCATGTGGCGCAGCACGTTCTCCGAGCTGTCAAGCGCCTCGAAATACTCGGCCATGCGCCCGCCCATGCGCTTGCCGATCTCGATCAGCACGTCGCCGAAATACTTGGTGTCATGGATCGGGTCGATGGCCGGCACACGCAGATGGGCATGCGGATAACCCTCCAGCGGCATCGGCCCGCAATCCTGATAGCGCTCCAGATAGCTGTGGTCAGGCAGGATCAGGTCGGCGAAATGCCCCGCCTCCGAGGGGAAGGGCGAGGTGTCGATGACGAACACCTCCTTCATCGCCTCTTCCCAGACCTGCCCGTTGGGTGCGGTCCAGATGGCGTTGTTCTGATAGAAGAGGATCGTGTCGAGCTTGTAGGGCTCGCCGCGCAAGCTGTTCGGCCCGACCTCCTGCTGCATGTTGCGCGCGAGCAGATACCCGTCGCGGTGGCCCTGCATGTCGATGCGCGGCTGCTGCCGCCACGGCCCGTTCTCGGCATAGTCGTCGCGATAGTCGGCCATGTTCGCCGGCAGCGCGCCGTAGCTCGGGCCCATCTGGTACATCATCCCGCCCTTGGCGAAGACCGCACCCACCAGACCGTTCAGCGCATGGATCGCCATGGCGTTGAAGACGCCGTTGGTGTGGGCATGGGCGCCGCGCTCGAAGATCGCCATGGCCGGCCGGGTCGAGCCGAACTCGCGCGCCACGGTGCGGATGGTCTCGGCCGGGATGTCGGTGATCTCGGCCGCCCATTCCGGCGTGCGGTCCTTCAGCTCGACGTTCCACCAGTCGACGAGGCCGTGGGTCCAGCGCGGCACGAACACCGCGCCTTCGGGGGCGGCGGCGACCGTCTCGCCGGTCTCGGGGTCCTCGACCGGGTCGGGCATCACCGCCTCGGCCACCGTCTCGCCGGTGCGGAAATGGTTCAGCCGGTCGGCGAAGTCGCCGACGAAGCTCCTTTCCCACAGCCCCTCGGTGAGGATCACATGGGCCATGGCCAGCGCCAGCGCGCCGTCGGTGCCCGGCCGGATCAGCAGCGCCCGGTCCGAGGCCGCCAGCGTGGTGTTCATGTGGACATCCACGGCCGTCACCCGCGTGCGGGGCGATTTCTGGCCGCGCATGTAGCCCCACATCTGCATATTGTAATTGTAGGGGCGGAACGCCTCGAGGAATCCGCAGCCGAACATCATCAGATAGTTGCAATTGCGATAGTCGTGGGCGTTGTAGCTGTCGTTGCCATCGGTGAAGAGCCGCGCCTTCATCGAGCCGTCCGAGCACATGGACGAATGCCCGATGTTCGCGTTCGGCGTGCCGTAGAGGGCGCCGAACTGCCCCATCATGCCGATATCGGTGGTGCCCCATCCGCGGCCCGAGAGCATGGCGAAGCGGTGGCTCTCGCCGGCCTCGCGCAGCGCCTTCAGCCGGTCGGCCACGATGTCCAGCGCCTCGTCCCAGCTGATCGGCACGAAGCCGGGGTCGATGCCGCGGCCCTTCTGCGCGTTGGTGCGCCGCATCGGGCCCTTCCAGCGGTCGGGGTCATAGAGGATGTAGATGCCGAGAGGGCCCTTCGGGCAGAGCTTGCCGTTGGCGATGGGGTGGTCGGGGTTGCCGTGGATCGCATGCACCCGCCCGTCGGTGGTGTAGACGTCGATGCCGCAGCGCGCCGGGCACTGGTGGCAGATGTTCTTGGTGATGCGCGTGTTGGGCGTGCGGCGGGCCTGCGCCTCGGCGGCCCGCGTCTCGATGCCGGTGCCCGGCACGCCCACGACCACGGCGGTGGCCACCGCCCCGGTGGTGCCGGTCGCGGCGAGGAACCTCCGGCGGCTGATCCCGGTGTTTATCTCGTCCATGTTCTCGCTCCTCCCCTGTCGCAGGTTCGTCGGGTTCAGCCCCCGGCGGGGGCGCGCCGCATCAGGCCGTGGGCCACGGCGGCAAGATCGGTGTCCTTGGCGCAGCCGTCGCAGCGGGTCTGCCCCGCGCGGGGCGCGAAGCGCATCCGGCACTGCGGGCAGCGCGCGAGGCTGCGGCGGCTCAGCGTGACGGGGCCGGTGTGGGGCGCCCGCCCCGGACCGAGGGTCACGCCCGGGATGGCCGTGCAGTCGCCGCAGGCGATGCAGCGGGCGGCGTCGAAGATCAGGGTCTCGGCGTCGGCCGTCTCCACGAGGCGCAGTGCGCCCGTGGGGCAGAGGCGCGCGAGGCGCGGGGCCTCGGCACAGCCCGCGGGGACGGTTACCTTCGGGAACAGCACCCCGGGAAGCGCGTCGCTGCCGGCGAGCTTCGCCAGTTGTGCCCGCCGCGCCTGCGGTCCGGGCGTCTCCACCTGTTCCGGCAGCAGGATCGACGGGGCCGCCGGGGCGGGCCGGGGCGTGGCGATGCGCGCGAACAGCTCCCGCCGCGAGAGGCGTTCGGCCGGCGGCGGGGCAGGCGGCGGGCCGGCCCGCTGCACCGGCATTGGACGCGCCTCGACCGACAGCGCCGCAGCCTCGCGGCCGATCAGGGTCAGCTCATCGCGCACCGTGTCCAGAACCTCGGTCCAGGGCGCGTCCCGTCCGCCCGAGGCGGGACAGCCCCCGCACCAGCCGCGATCGATCAGCCGGATCCCCGTCGCGGCCCCTTGGCGCAGGACCTCCGCGGTCAGCCCGCCGAGGCAGGGGACGACCCCGGCCCCCGCCACCCGGTCCGCGGCGGCGACCCGGCCGCACTCGAGGGCCGGAGCGGGCGCGAAGCCCTCGGCCTCCAGCGCCCCGGTAGGACAGGCGGGCGCGCAGACACCGCAGCCGGTGCAGCGGTCGGCCGCGACGGTGACACTGCGAGGGGCAAGTGCGATGGCCCCGGCCGGGCAGGCCGCGGCGCAGGCCGAGCAGGGCACGCCCGCCCCCTGCGGCGGCCGCTGCACCGTCAGGCAGGCGTCGGCCCGCAGATGCAGGCGCAGGGCGGTCGGGCTGCTGGCCTGGGCCTCCAAGACGCTCCTCCGGCTGGGCGGCGACGGACGTGCCGGCGCTTTCCTTGCTCCGACACCATGCTATGCGACGGCATACCGTTCGCGCAGTGCCGTTCGAACGGGCAGCAGGGTTCATAAATGCATGTTCGGAAGGCATTAATTCCTGCGTTCGGAAATCCGGACGCAGCTGCGCTGGATTGTTCGGAAATCCGAACGCTGGAAAAGCGACTCATAGACCGAGCTTCTGGGTCTTCTCCCACAGCGTCGTGCGCGAGACCTGCAACAGCTTCGCCGCCTCGGCCATGTTGCCTCCGCTGCGCTCGAGCGCGGCGCGGATCTGGGCGCGTTCGGCAGCCTCGCGCGCCTCGGCGAGCGGCAGGAAGGGAGTGTCTTCGGCACCTGCCGGGGCGTCGGGAAACAGGTCGGCGGGAAACAGCATCTCGCCCTCGGCCAGCGCCATGGCGCGCACCAGCCGGGCGCGCAGCTCACGGCCGTTACCGGGCCAGGGGTGGCGGCGCACCGCCTCCTCGGCCAGTGCGCTGATCCCGCGCAGCGGGTGGGCGCGGCGCGCGTTCATCCCCTCGAACAGGCGGGTCAGCAGCCAGACCGCATCCTCGGGCCGCTCGCGCAAAGGCGGCACCGACAGCCGCAGCGCCCCGAGATGCCAGAGCAGGTCGGGCCGCAGCGCGGCCTCTTCCTCGGGCGTCCCGGTGCCGGTGGCCACCAGGCGTGGCCCCTGCGCGCGGGCCTGCGCCAGTTCGGCCAGCCGGGCCTGCACCGCCGGCGGCGCGGCGGCGACTTGTTCCAGCAACAGCACGCCCTCACCCGCCTCGACCAGCGCACCGGCATCGCCGAACAGCCTCTCCGCCATCGCGCCGGGGTCGAGCCGCGACAGGTCCAGCTCCACCAGCGGCGCCGCGGCCCGGTCCGACAGCGCATGGAGCCTGCGCGCGGCCAGCCGCTTGCCGGTGCCCGCCTCGCCGGTGATCAGCGCCGGCCCCTCGGCGGCCGCAAGCCGCTCCAGCGCCGCCTCCAGCCGCTGCGCCGCGGGCGAGAGGCCGAAGACCGGCCCCGCCCCCGGAGCGGCCGAGGGGGCGATGACCTGCGCCAGACGGGCCAGGAACTCGGCCATCTCGAAGGGTTTGACGATGTAATCGGCCGCTCCCGAGCGCAGCAACCGCACCGCCTGCTCTGCCGTGGCCTGGGCGGTGATGAACAGGAAGGGCGGCGGCGTGCCGTGGGCGCACAGCTTCAGAAAAAGCTCCTCGCCGGTGCCGTCGGGCAGGCGGATGTCGCAGATCACCGCGTCGAAGGGCCGGTGCGGGGTCCGCAGCGCCCCAAGCGCCCGGTGCAGGGTCTTGAGCCAGACCACCCGCGCCCCCTCCAGCTCCAGCCTCTGGTGCAGCGAGCCGCCCATGATCTCGTCGTCCTCGATCAGCGCGATGTGCCGGCCCTCCAGCATCACGCCGCCCCCGCGCAGGGCAGCCAGACGACCACCTCGTTCAGCCCCTCGGCGGTGGTCTCCAGCGCCACGCGTCCCCCTAGCGAAACGACCAGATCGCGCACCAGCCGCAGGCCCTGCCCGCCGCCGGGCTCCACCGGTGCGTCGGACAGAAGCCGCGGGCGCAGTCGCTCGGGCAGACCCGGGCCGCTGTCCTGCACCCCCAGCCGCAGCCGGTCGCTGCAGCGGTCGAGCGACACCCCCACGCGACCGCCCGCGCCGGCCGAGGCGCAGGCGTTCAGCGCGAGGTTCAGCACCACCTGCCGCACCGGCCCGGCGGGCAGGCCGGCGAGGCAGGACGGCGCCGCCCGCACCGCCCAGTCCAGCCGCTGGCCGTTGCGCTCGGCCTCGGGCTCGATCAGCACGCGCAGATCCTGAAGGTCCAGCGGGCTCAGCGGCGCCTCGCCCTCAGTGCCGCGCTGGGTCGACAGCGTCGCCCGCACCACGTCGCGCAGATGCCTCAGGCCGCGGTCCAGCAACTCGGCTGAGCCCGTCACCACCTCGGGCCGGTCGGGATAGCGGCGCAGCGTGTCCACCGCATTCATCAGCCCACCCAGCGGGTTGTTGACCTCATGCGCCAGCGTGCCGGCCAGCCGGCCAAGGCTGACGAAGCGCTCGCGCTCGGCCAGCCGGCGCTCGGCGGCGTTGCGCTCGTCCAGCGCGCGGATCATGGCGTTGTAGCTGCGATAGAGCCGGCCGACCTCGCCATCGCCCGGGGGCAGATCGGCCAGCGGGATCGCCTGCGGCGGTGCGCTGCCGCCCCCCATCTGATCGATCAGCCGGGTCATCGGGCGCATCAGCCGCCGCACGGCCAGCCACGCAGCCCCGGCCAGCAGCAGCGTCGCGGCCAGATTGCCGAGGAGCAGCGCCCGCGTCGCCCGCGCCCGCTCGGCCACCAGCGCCGAGGCGTCGAAGGCGATCACCATCTGCCCGAGCGGCCGGCCCTGATGGGTCAGCACCGCGCGCACCGTCACCTCGGGCGCGGCGGCGTGGTATTGGAACGCCTCCACCGGCACGGCCGCCGCGACAAGCGCCTGCGCGCCGGCCCCCAGCGGCCAGGCCTCGGGATGGCTGGAGACGACGACGCGGCCCAGCGGATCGACCAGCGTCGCCTCGACCGGCCGGAGCCCGCTATCGCGGCGGGTGAGCCGGTCCAGATGGTCGAACATCTCCCACACGTCGTCGCGCGGCACCAGCGGGGCCAGCGCCGCAGTCAGCCCGTCGAACTCCAGCTGCGCCAGTTCCACCAGCTGGCGCTCCTGCGACCGCGCCAGCCCCGCCAGCACCAGCTGCGAGGCCACGAGGCCCAGCACCACCATCAGCCCCGCCGCGAGCAGCGGCACCCGCAGGGCCAGCGGTAGCCGCCTCATCCCCGGTCCGCCAGCCGGGCCATGCGCACGGCGATGCTGTCGAAGGCGCCCGGCTCCGGCGGCGCAAACCCGTCCAGCTGCAAGAGCCGCAGCGCCTCGCGCCCCGGTCCGGTCGCCTCCATGCCGAAGAGGGCGCGGGCGAACTGCCGAACCGTCGGCGTGTCGCTGGCCGCCGACGGCACCGCGACGGGGGGAAAGCCGAACCACTCCGACCGCCACACCACCCGGGTGCGCGCCACCAGCTCCGGCTCCATCACCGCCAGCGCCTCGTAGACATAGCCGTCCACGCTGCCCGACTGCGCCAGCCGACGCGCCACCGCCCGGACCACGTTGCGGTGCCCGAAGGTGAAGAACGACCGGGAAAAGAACGCCTCCGGCCGCTCGCCCATGGCCACCAGCTCCGAGGCGGTGACGAGATAGCCCGAGTTCGAATCCGGATCGGAATAGGCATGGATATCGCCGCGCAGATCGGCGAGCCCGTCGGCGTCGCGATCCTCCTCCGCGATCAGATAGGACTGGTAGAGCGGCGCCCCCTGCCAGACCGGCAGCGCCAGCGGCGTCATCCGGCTGGGGTACTGCAGGAGCGGCCAGCCGCACAGCCACGCCGCCTCGATCTCGCCCACCAGCAACAGCGCCACCACCTCCTTGTAGGTCCGCCGCTGCACGAAGCCCAGGTCGAGCCCCGCCGCCTCGCGCACATGGGCCCGGATCAGCTCCAGAAGCTGCCAGTCGTTGTCCAGAAACACCGGCGTCAGCCCGAAGCGAAAGCCGCCATTCCCCAGCGCCGGCGCGCGTGCGGGCACGGCACAGGCCGCCATCCCGGCCAGCGCCACCCGGCGCGTCACGAACCCTGTCCCGGCGATGCCCTCGGTCATTCTGCCCATGGGTTCAGTCTGCGCCGGTGATCGCCGTGGGTCCAGCCCGTGATGTGGTTCACCCGGACCTCGGCCGGTTGCGTGGCGCCCTCAGCGCACCGCGCGGAGAACACCGAAAATGCACTCGGCCCGTGGTCAGGGATCCTTGCGCCCGATCAGACATCAAAGTCCTGGCGAGCCACGACGAATCCTCAGGACGGCTGACGTCCCGACATCGAGTGCGGGCGAGCGCCCGATCGACCTCGACTTGATCATCGACTGCCTGCAAGACGCGCGACACACCCAACGGCCAACGGACCCAGAAGGACACACGAAGGACTGGTCTGCAGATACCGCACCGCAGAAACCGATGGTCCCGACCGTCCGCAATGGGCCGATCACGTTGGTGCGAGAGCCTGCGCGAGTTTGTACATCGCCATCCATGAACGGATCCATCGTGATCGGCGTCATCTCGGCGCGCGCAGCCCCTTGAGCAACCAGGGCGGTTATGGCCGCGGCACTTTCGGCAACATCCCGGACAATGGTCGGGCCGCCTCCGGGCGGCCGGTATCATTCCAGGAGACACGCATGCACACGAACCCGCCCCTTGGCTCCCACAACCTCGCCCAACGCGCTGCTGCGGCATCCGCGCGGCTCCAGTCCGCAGACGCGGCCTGGCGAACCCTGCGCGCGGACGCGGCGCGCACCATGCTGTCGGCCGAGGCCATCCGTCGGCAGTTCCGGACGTGGCTGCCCGGCGATTCACGCAGCTATCACCTGCCGAGCATCGGCAAGGACATGGGCTTCGCCCTCTCCCTGGTCGTCGATTCGCTCCTGTTCAAACCGAACCGGGCCGGCAGCACACCCCTGCGGCGGTACCTGGAGCGGCATCGCGCCAGCCAGCCTCTGCCGCTCGATCCCGACGCGACACGCGTCCTGTGGGGTTTCGTCTTCGACACCCCTGCGGGTCTTCCGCCCGCAGCGCATCTGGTCATGGACGCCGCCCGAATCCGGCAAACCGTCGTCTGGAGCATCGATGCACTGCCCCCGACGAATTTTCCCGTCGCGGTCCGGGTTCTGCCCGACCCGCTGGAAGCTGACCTCATGCTGGCGCTGACCCCGCCCGTACCGCTGGACTTCACGGGCCTGGAAGCCGCAGCCAGCCTTCATGGCGATGGCGGGACGCCTCCGGAGAAGCTGGAAGCACTGCTGCTGTCCGTCTATCGCCGAACGCTCGCGCAGGTGCCGGCGTCCTTGATGGACCTCGCGGCGTCCCTCTCCGATCACCGGCTCCCGGGGACGGACGATGCAGCCTCCGACGATCCCGCGATGCCCGATCAACCGGCCGACAGCCGCGAGATCGGGCGTCCCCTGTCGGCACGGGACGAGATCCCGCGTCTGCAGCCGAGCGTCGTCCTCGCGCTGGACCGGGTCGCCCTTGACTGGGCGCAGCGTGACCCGGACGGGGCAGACCTCGCCCTGGCACGTGGGCTTGCCAGCGCCGACGGCGCGCTGCGCGCGCTCGCACATGCCACGTCCTGCGGTCGGCATGGGCCGGCGACACTCGAACGAAGCTGGGATCGCCTCGCGCAGATCTTCGTCGAAACGCTCGCCGCCCGGCACGCCGCCGGGATCGCGGATTGCGGGCTTGCACCTGCTCAACTGCTGGGAATGATCCGGGATGCGTATCCGGAGGGGGCGATGCGCGATGGCATGACCGCGCGCCTGACCGCGATCCGCGCCGCGATGGGGCCGTCTGTCGAGCGGACCGCCCGGACAGACCCGTCCGCCACGGATCGCCTGCTGGCCAGGATCCGGGCGCTGCAGGCCCGGACCATCGCGCGGGGCTGCAGCGAACAGGAGGCCGGTGTCGCCGCCCGCCAGCTTGGACGGCTGATGGAGCGCCATGCCGACCTGCTGGGCGCAGAAGGCCTGCCCGACCAGGGCTTCCGCGCGCTCTCGATCTCGCTGCCGGGGCGGCGCCCTTCGGCGCTGCTCCGGGCGCGGGGTGCGATTGCCGCCTTTGTGGATTGCAGGGCATGGGCGGACCATGACGAAAACGGCCGGCTGGTCGCGGTCTATTTCGGGTTGCACGCGGACGTCGCAGCGGCCGCGGCGCTGCATCATCTCGTGGCCACGACCCTCTCCACCGAGCTGGATCGGTTCAAGGCCTGCCACGAGCTGAAGGGAGCGCCGCCCGCCCGCCGCAACCGCGCGACGCGGGACTTTGCCGCAGGTCTCGTCACACGCATTGGCGACAGGCTCGTCAGCATGAAGCAAGCCCGCCGCGCCGAACGATTGCGATCCCGAGGGCGGGACCTTGTCGAGCGCAAGCTGGCGCTGATCGACGCCGAGCTCGAACGCCTCGGCCTCAGCTTCACCGATGACGACGAGGACATGCGCATCCTCGACCGCCGCGCCTTCATGCAGGGCATGATCGCCGGCGAGGGATTTGACCCGCATGCGGGATCGGGGAGAGCCCCGGGGCCGTCCCGCCTGTCGCCACCTCGGAATGGACCGCCGGCAGCATCAGGTTGACCGAGGCCTGCCCTGCCGGCGAAACCGCCCCCCAACCCACCAAGCCACGGGATCGACATCGAGCGAAGGCAGCGGGCGAGTCGACAGTCTGTCTTCATGTGGCCGGTCTCGGGCTCGATTGTGCTGCGGCGGCGCAGGAGCCTGGCCAGGGTGGGTGTGATGCCGCGCCGGGTGCCGCTGATCAGGGCGCGGGTGGTCCGGACGCCATGTCCGCGCTCTCGGAGCGCTGACAACGTCATGAGGCCACCACGAATGGGGGCGGTGAGCGAGATCGGCGACCCCGGCGCGGAGGGGGCCGGCGCGGGGCGGGTCAGGAGGAGGCGCGGAGGCGGCCTCGGGTGGGCGCGTCAGTCTCCGCGCAGAAGCCGGCCGAGGCCGCGGCCGACCTCCTGTTCGAGTCGGCGGCGCAGGGCCTCCTCGGGGCTCGGGGGGGCGGGGGTCGCGCCGGGCGAGGGGGCAGGCTGGGGGGCGGTCTGGCCGCCGGTGTCGGCGCCCGTGCCGGGGAGGACACCGGGCGGCAGAGGCAGACGGCGATCCAGTTCGCGCTGCAGCCGCTCGCGGGCCTCGCGTTCCAGACGGGCGGCCTCGTCGCGGGCGCGCTCCTCTACCTGATCGCGGATCAGGGCCGCGACATCCACCGACACCACCGGATCGGCCCAGGGCCCGCGCAGCGTGACCGGCAGGCGCAGCCGCTGCAGCGCCGACGTCCCTTCGCGCAGCGCCGCGGTGAGGCCGAAGTCGAGCGTCTGTGCACCGATGTCGACGCGGCCTGCCCCCTCGCCCGCAAGCGTCGGCGCGCCGAGCCGCAGGTCGTCGTTGCGCAGCACCCCGTCGCGGACGGTAAAGCTGGCGGTAACCGTGTCGAAGCCGGTGCGGCGATCGGGTCCCACATGGCGTGGGTCTCTGGTGTCGAGGAGCGCCCCGAGGTCGAGCCCCCGCACCGTCCCCGGGCCGAGGCGCAGCCGGCCGTCACCCGACAGGCTGGCCATCAGCGCGGCCATGCTGTCGCCGATGCCGAGCAGCGACACCTCGCCGTCGAGGGGGCCGGAGATCCGGTCCCAGCCGGCGAGCACGGTCAGCAGCGCCTCGGCCTCCAGACCGGCGAAGCGCAGGTCGGAGCGGGCGGAGAACCCGCTGCGGGCGTTGGCGACGAGCTGGCCGGTGATCTGCCCGCCGAAGGCTTCGGCTTCATCGAGGCGGAGCACAGCGCGGCCCGCATCCAGCGCAAGGGCCGCGCGCACCGGCCCGAGCCGCAGCGCGTCCAGCACGACGGCCCGGGCCGAGAGCGTGATATCGGCGTCGAGGAGGTGCAGCGCGCGCGCGTCGATGCGGTCGGTGGACCAGGCGGCGGGGGCAGCCCCCGCGGCGGAGCGGCCCGAAGGGCTGGCGCCGCCCTGCCCCGTCAGGTCGAGCGTCTGGGCGCTGGCCCGCCCGGTCAGGCGCGGCCGCGGTCCGGTCAAGTCCAGATTGCCCGCCACCGTCAGGCGGTTCGGGCCCAGCGTGAGCGTCGCCTCGCCGAGCCCGACGCGGTCGGCCCGCAGCGCCACCATGCCGTCGAGGGCGGCGCGGCCCAGGGCCGTGTCCCCGGCGCGCAACGCGAGGCGGCCGTCAGCGGCGGCGGGTGTGGCGGAGGCGCGGCCCTCGAAGCTCGCCGACATCTCCGGCCCGTCCAGCTGCAGCGTGAGCGCACGCGACGCCCCCGCCGCCAGCGCCATGGGCGCCTCGATGCGTGCGGACAGCGTCAGCGGCTGGCCATCGAGCCGGCCCGCGGCCGTCAGCGTGGCCGGGCCCGCGGGGTCGACGAGGTCGAGCACCAGCCCCTCGACCCGGTGGCGGGCACCGCTGGCGTGGTCGCGCCACTCCACCCTGCCGTCCGCGACGCGCAGCCGGTCGAAGGCGCCGGCCCGGTCGGCATCTGTCTCGGGCGAAGTCCCGGCGGAGGCCGGACCCTCACCCGCGGCGGCGGGGCCGCGCAGGGCCCAGTTCAGCCGGCCGTCGCGGTGCCGTTCGAGGAGGAGGTCGGCACCCTCCGCCTCGAGCCCTGACAGCCGCAGCCGTCCGGTGGCCAGCGCCGCGGGGTCCAGCGTGATCCGCAGCGCGCGGGCCGCCAGCATGGGCCGGTCGGGCAGCTCGGACCAGTCGGGGCCGGCGATGCTGATCGGCCCGGTCCGCACGCCCGGCGAAGGCCAGACCGCAACCCGCACCGGCCCCTCGATCACCACCGCCCGCCCGGTGGCCGCCGTCAGGCGCTGCGCGGCCAGGCCTGCGACCGTGTCGGCCGGAACCAGCACGAGGGCCAGCGTGCCGACCAGCAGGAGCGTCACAAGGGCCGACACCAGACCTATTATCCAGCGCACGGGCGCCTCCCTTGCCAGTTTCACCGTCGCCCGGCGCGACAACGGTGCGAGCCGACACAGACACGCCCGGCCGCCGGCACCGAGTGTATGGGCAAGCCGATGGAGGGACAAACGGAATGGGGCGGGACCGGGCGGCCAATCCGACGGCCGGGCAACTGCGACAGGTGGCGGGGTCGGCCGTCGCCGGTCACGCGTCGGCGCGGCAGATCGACGGCGATCGCTGCGAGGTCTGCGGTCGGGCTAAGCCGGTAGATGGCCGAACCGGCGCTTGCCTCATAACCGAGGCGGTCGCGCTTCGGCCCAGAAACAAGCGCTCATGGAACGGTTCCTGGGGATGCCACGCGTCACGGGCACGGAGCGTTCCGCTCTGTCCCACTCTCGAGCAGCCAGCCGCCGATGGCAGATAGGGTCAAGCATCGGCAGGAATTCAGGCTTTGGGGCGATCCGCTGCCTCCAGTCCGAGCTCGATGAGCCTCCGTATCGCCTCGTTTTCGGACTGGAGCCGGTTTTCGAACCGGAAGTCCGAAATCCTCCGGGCCTGGTCCTCCGTCAGGTTGACCAACTTCTTCACGGGATAAAGCGTGTCTCTGCTCATATTCCCTGAATATCCACTACAGGGCATATTGACAATACAACATATGCTCTATATATTCTATATGCGGACGAGAGGATGCTCCCACATCCTCCCGCCCTGACCAGCAAAACCTGTCATGGAGGCTAAGATGGCTGAGCATGTTCCTACCACTTCGTCGCGCGATGCTGAAGCGGCTGGCGCGCCCGACTCCTCGCCCGCTGTTGTCGCGGCGCTGGCGCTGTTGGCCGCGCTGGATCGGCTGATCGCGGCGGAGCGGGATCTCGAGGGCTACAGCGGTGCGGATCCGGCGGTGGATCCCTGGCTGCGGGAGGCCGAGACGGCGCTCGGGGACTTCCTGCACGGGTGCCGCAGGCTGCAGAAGGCCCCGGGCCGGAACCCCGGCGACGGGCGGCTGAGGCTGGTCGGTGGGGTGATCTCCGGCGTGATGCGCTGCACCGACGCCGGCGAGCTGGCGCAACGGATGGTGCTCGTGGAAGAACGACGGGCCCTCCTGCACACGGACGCCGGCACTGCTGCCGGGGCTGCGGTGAACAGGCTGATCGACGGGCTGCTCGATCGGCTGGAGGCTAGTGTGGCTCTGGCCGAGGGACCGGACTGGCAGGACGGGGTCACGGATGCCGACACTCAGCGCGGTGACGCGCCTGACATGGATCCCGATGACGACGGCATGGATGACATGGGTCCGACCGCCCTGCTCTGAGCCGAGCTCCCAAATCGACGCCGCATCACGGCGCGGGAGGACCCGCGCCGCCCATCCACCCTTTCTGGAGGATCTGGCCATGCCCAGCCATTCCCGCGCGCATGCCCTGCGCCCCGCCCCGTCCCTCTGCGCCCGCCGCCGTCAGCACAGCCGCGCGGCCCAGCCGTGGCCGTCGCCCGTTCGACACCCCGACATCGACGGCCCCACCATCCCTCTTCCGCGCCCGCGTCAGACCCTGCGCATGACCGCGGCCCCGCAGGCGATCCTCGCGCCGGTCGCGCCCAGGGCAGCCCGTGCCGATCGCACGCCCCCTGACGATTGCCCCGCCCCGTCCGGCACGGAGCCGGTCCCGCCGTCGGGCAGCCAACCCATGCTGCCGGGGTTCGCCCCGGCCCCCGTAGTCCGGCCGGTGTCCCCGGCGCTCCCCGGGGCGCGGGAGGCGCTGGCAGACTATCCGGACATCGCGGCGGAGGATCTCTGCCGCCATGCGAAGCGACTCGGGAAGGCTGCGGAAATGCTCGTCGACAGCGTACTTGTGCGCCTCGGCGAGCGGGTGTTTCCGGCCGATGAGCATGAGCCCTTCGACCGCATCCTCTGGCTCCCCGAGCGGCCACTGCGAATTCAGATAAAGGCGCGGCACCGGCGCCTGGGGGAGTTGTGGCTGTTCAATGTCACCAGGGGATACCAGCGCGGTCCCACCGGCACCCGGCCCTATGACATCGACGACTTCGACCTGCTCGCCCTCGTGGCCCTGCCAGAGGGGGTCGTGAAGTTCACCACCGGCGGCGCGCCGCGCTACCGCATCCACCAGCGCGAGATCCCGGCCCTGCGCGCGCGCCCGCGCGACAGCCTTGATGCGGCGCTCCGCGCCTTGGGCCTCGACGAGGCCATCCCCCGGCCTGCCGAGCCGGATGCCGCCTGAGCACGGCGCCCCCAGCTTCCGAACAAAGGAGATGTCCCGATGACGCATTCCGCTGCTCTGCCAGATCCCTCCTCGCACCCGGGCATCGCTGTCGCGCAAGCGTTGCGGGGCAAGATGTTCGCCCCCGCCCCGCCGGACCTGCGCTCGGCCCTGCTGCGGGCACGGCGGGCCGATCCCGGCCTGTTCGACCGGGACATGCCCGAGGCCGGCTGCGCGCTGCCGCCCGACCCGGCCCCGCCGGGGCTGGTCGATCATCCCGAGCCGGTGGTCACTCGGCTCGCCCTCGCGCTCGCACTCGCACGGGCGCACGCGGCGGCGGGCGGCGGCCCGATCGGCGCCACAGGCGGGATCACGCGCATCGCGGGGTGTCAGGCCGAAGCAGCCGACACGCTCAGGGGGCTTCTCAAGAGCGGGCCGGTTGCCGACGCCATGATCGCGCCCTGCGCGCGCGTCAAGGTCATGGTCGACATGGCCGAGGCCAACCCCTCGGGACGCGAGCAAGCCTCTGCCCACCGTCGACTGCGCGCCGAGATCGACGAGGCCCTGTCCGCCGGCCGCGCCGTGTTGCTGATCGCGCCCGACGGCGACTGCCTGTCGCTGGGCCAGCGGGCGCTGGTCGAGACCGTCCTCACCCTGCCTCGGATCGACCGGCGCTTGATTGCCGCGCTGTTTTCGGTGCTCTGGCCGGACCATCCGGAGCAGGCGACCGCGACCGACAGCCTGCCCGTCGACGAGGATCTGGGGCGGCTGGCCGTCGTGCAGCTCGAGGCCGCCCTGCGTCGCACCGGCCCCGCCACCGCCGCGGCGGCGCTGGCCCGGATCGCGGCCCGCCTGAAGCCCGAGGCCGGGGGTCCAGGGCTTGACGCCCTCTGCGGGCAACCGGAGGTCAGACGCGTGCTCGGCGCGCTCGCAGACGACCTCGCGGCCTGGCGGCAGGGCAGGCTCGACTGGTCTGCGGTGCCGCGCTCGGTGCTGCTCTCAGGCCCGCCCGGCAACGGCAAGACCGCCGCCGCCCGCGCAGTAGCGCAGCAGGCCCGCCTGCCGCTGGTCACCGTGACCCTGGCGGGGGCGCAAGCGCATGGCCATCTCGGCGATACCCTGGCGGCGCTGAGAGAGGCGTTCGACAGCGCCATCACCCTGTCGCCCTCGATCCTGTTCATCGACGAGATCGACGCCATCGGCAACCGAACCGTTCACGCGGGCCGCAACGACTTCTACGTCCGCGCCATCGTGACGGGCATGCTCACCATGATCGAGCGCGCGCTGCGGACCCCGGGCCTGATCCTGCTTGCGGCGACCAACGATGCCGACGTCATGGACCCTGCGCTGCGGCGCGCAGGGCGCTTCGACCAGCACATCCATGTGCCGCCCCCGGACCGCGACGGCCTCGCCGCGATCCTCGCCCGCGCGCTGGGATCGGCGGCCGCGGAGATCGGCGCGCCCGCCCTGCAGTCGGCCGCCCGGCGCCTGTGCGGCCGCAGCGGCGCCGATGCCGAAGCGCTCGGGAGGGTCGTCCTCGCGCGCGCCCGGACCGCCGGGCGCATGGCCACGGCGGCCGATCTGGAGGCCTGCCTCGATGCACGCTTCCCCGCGGCCCCGCCGCAAGACCTGCGCCGCGTCGCCCTGCACGAGGCCGCGCATATCGTCGTCGGGCACATCGAAGGCCTGCCGCCGCCCCATCGCGCCAGTGCAAGCCCCGGCGGCGCATGGGTGGAGCGGCGGATGCCGCCGCTGATGACGCTTGCGTCCGTCGAGGCGACCCTCGTCACGCTTCTGGCAGGGCGCGCGGCAGAGGTGCATTTCATGGGCGCAGTCTCCACCGGTGCAGGCCATGGTGCGGGGTCGGACCTCGCCGAGGCAACGCGCCTCGCGCTGCACATCGACCACGCCTGGCACCTCGACCCCGACAGCCCGCTCATCTGGTCCGACGTCTCGACCCCGCCCCGCCCGGGCACGCTCCCGCGCGATGTGGCGCAGGCCGTCAGCCGGCGCCTTCGGGCCGCCGAGGCCAGGGCGCGCGCCCGCGTCGCCGCCCACGCCGACGCCATCACGGCCATCGCCTCCGTGCTGTTCGTGGAGCTGGAACTGGACGCGCAGCAGATCTCCGAGCTGGTGCTGCAGTATCTTCCCGACAGCGCCGAAGAAGAGGCGCCGTCGTCCGGCGCGAACTCGGCACCCGGCTGCGGCGCCTGAGACGCACGGGCCGGCCGGCACCACCGGCCGGCGCCACCCACCGACTCGGCGCGGAAAAAGGCAACGGACAGCAAGAAGGCAGGAGAAGAACAAAGAAACGGGAACAGGGAACAGGGAACAGGGAACGAAGAAAGCAGAAAGCAGAAAGCAGAAAGCAGAAAGCAGAAAGCAGAAAGCAGAAAGCAGAAAGCAGAAAGCAGAAAGCAGAAAGCGGAAACAGTCAAGGGAAGGAGGAAAGAGGAAAGAGGAAAGAGGAAAGAGGAAAGAGGAAAGAGGAAAGAGGAAAGGGGAAAGGGGAAAGGGGAAATCGCTCGGCTGGAATCACAAGTACCAAAATGCCGCCGAAGGCGGAGAAAGCGCGCGGAGCGCGCAGGAAGGGCGCGTCAGCGCTCAAAGGAGCGCCGCAGGCGCATGCCGGGCAAGGCCCGGCCGAAGAATGATGAGCGGTATCCCGAGTTGCAGGACCTCCAAAGGGTGCGGACAGAATGCCATGGCGGTTGCATTTCGGTGACCGGAGCAGCGTCAAGGCTTTTCGGCTTTCGGCGTCTCGAGGTGCCTGTGCAACGCGGCTATCCACAGGAAAGTTTCGTTTTTCGAATTTCCCGGACCAAGAAGGGAACCTCTCGCCCTAGCCGGGACAAACACTACGGTGCTATATTTGGGTTCGACGGTCGAATGGATCGGCCGCGATTGAAAAGCCCGTTTCACCTCGCCTTGGAGGATCGCGTTTGCGGGACCGGACCCGCCTTCCCAAGTCAAGGCCTAGGCCCCGCAAGCGGGGCACGGGCGCCGTTGCGGGGTGGCGGGCGCCCTTGCGGGGAGATGGGGCTGTTGCGGGGAGTCGGGACACCGGTGGTTCCGAGGGCCGGGCAGAAGGAGATCGCCAAGTTGCTAGCGCGAAAACCCCCACGCCTGAGCTTCGCGGTTCTGTGGCGAATTGGGCTTGTGCAGCACACGCAGAGGGCGCACGACATGACGGATTATGAAGACCTTTCCCTCTCCACCCAGTTCCTCTTGCTCGCGAGATACGGCGCGCGACCGGTAATCCCCGCGGAGCTTGTAGCTAAGGACTTCTTCGGCATGACGCCGAAGAGCTTCCGGGAGCGGGTCGCGTCCGGAGCGATCCCGCTGCCGCTAGTGGAACTCGGCGAGAGCCAGAAGGCAGCGCGCGGTGTGCCGCTGTCTGACCTTGCCAACTATATTGACGCCAGGATCGAGCGGGCGCGGGAAGAACTCAAGCGCAAGATATGAAGCGCAACGGTCCGCCTGTGGTCCTCCCAAGCACCCAATGACAGTCGTCATCAGATTTTTTGATTTATTTTCAGATTACTAGACACCCAGGATTCCAAAATCCGTCCAGTCCATCATCGGCGCGACGGACAGTCTGTGGGCGGGGTGCGGCACGTGTGCTCCGGTCGGTCGGACGGGGCCGGACGGGGCCCGCAGAGCCTCAGATAGGGCAGATCGCGGGCGGGCGCCATGCCCGGGCGGTCCGGGAAACATGAGCGTGCCTCATGGTCTTGTTCAGGATAATGAGCTTGCCTCACATCGCGCGCGCGGCCTAGGTGGGGCCGGCGCCAGCCCGGCGCCGCTCTGCGACCCGGCGCCCTGTGGCGCCCCTGCCCTCTCTCGCCAAGGTGCCCTGCATGAGACGTCCCCGCCGCTCGCCCGTCTTCGACCGTCTGAGCATGCTCGCGCAGAGCCGCGTGCTGGTCCTCGACGGCGCCATGGGCACGCAGGTGCAGGCGCTGGGGCTGTCCGAGGCGGATTTCACGGGCCATGGCGCCGGCTGCGCCTGCCACCCGGTGCTGACCGGCGCCGGAGACCGGACGCAGAAGGGCAACAACGACCTGCTGATCCTGACCCAGCCCCGGGCGATCGAGGAGATCCATTTCCGCTATGCCATGGCCGGCGCCGATATCGTGGAGACCAACACCTTCTCGGCCACCTCGATCGCGCAGGCCGATTACGGGCTGGAACAGGCGGTGCACGCGCTGAACCTCCACGGCGCGCGGCTGGCGCGGGCGGCCTGCGACCGCGCCGAGGCCGCCGACGGCCGGCCGCGCTTCGTCGCGGGCGCGGTGGGGCCCACCAACCGCACCGCCTCGATCAGCCCGGACGTGAACAACCCCGGCTATCGCGCTGTCAGCTTCGACGACCTGCGCCTCGCCTATGGCGAGCAGATCCGCGGGCTGGTGGCCGGCGGCGCCGACCTGATCCTGATCGAGACCGTCTTCGACACGCTCAACGCCAAGGCTGCCGTCTTTGCCGCGCATGAGGTGTTCGCCGAGACCGGCGTGGAATTGCCGCTGATGATCTCGGGCACCATCACCGATGCCTCGGGCCGCACGCTGACGGGGCAGACGCCCACGGCCTTCTGGTATTCGCTGCGGCATGCGCGGCCCCTCACCATCGGGCTGAACTGCGCGCTGGGGGCCGAGGCGATGCGGCCCCATATCGCCGAGCTCGCGGCCGTGGCCGACACGCTGGTCTGCGCCTATCCCAACGCGGGCCTGCCCAACGCGTTCGGCGGCTATGACGAGGGGCCGGCCGAGACCGCCGCGCAGCTCGAGGGTTTCCTGCGCGAGGGGCTGGTGAACGTCGTGGGTGGCTGCTGCGGCACCACGCCCGAACACATCGCCGCCATCGCCGAGGCCGCCGCCCGCCACGCCCCGCGCCGGGTGCCCGCCATCGCGCCGAAACTCCACCTCTCCGGGCTGGAGCCCTTTACCCTCACCCCCGAGATCCCCTTCGTCAACGTCGGCGAGCGCACCAACGTCACCGGCTCGGCCCGCTTCCGCAAGCTGGTGCGCGAGGGCGATTTCGCCACCGCGCTGGAAGTCGCGGCGAGCCAGGTCGAGGGCGGCGCCCAGATCATCGACGTCAACATGGACGAGGGGCTGATCGATTCGGCCGCCGCCATGCGCGATTTCCTGAACCTCGTGGCCGCCGAGCCCGACATCGCCCGGGTGCCGGTGATGATCGACAGCTCGAAATGGGAGGTGATCGAGGCGGGGCTGAAATGCGTGCAGGGCAAGGCGGTGGTGAACTCCATCAGCCTGAAGGAGGGCGAGGACGCGTTCCTCGCGCAGGCCCGCCTCTGCCGGGCCTATGGCGCCGCGGTGGTGGTCATGGCCTTCGACGAGGCGGGCCAGGCCGACACGCTGGCGCGCAAGACCGAGATCTGCGCGCGGGCCTATCGCCTGCTGGTCGAGGACGGTTTCCCGCCCGAGGACATCATCTTCGACCCCAACATCTTTGCCGTCGCCACCGGCATCGAGGAGCATGACGGCTACGGCGTCGACTTCATCGAGGCCACGCGCTGGATCCGGGAAAACCTGCCCCATGCGCATGTCTCGGGCGGTGTCTCCAACCTCTCGTTCAGCTTTCGCGGCAACGAGACGGTGCGCGAGGCGATGCATGCGGTGTTCCTCTACCATGCCATCAAGGCCGGCATGGAAATGGGGATCGTCAACGCGGGCCAGCTCGCGGTCTACGACGCCATCGAGCCCGAGCTGCGCGAGGCCTGCGAGGATGTGGTGCTGAACCGCCGTCCGGATGCGACCGAACGCCTGCTGGCGCTGGCCGAACGCTTCCGCGGCGGCGCGCGCGAGGAGCGTGCCCGCGACCTGACCTGGCGCAGCTGGCCGGTGGAGAAGCGGCTGGAGCATGCGCTGGTGAACGGCATCACCGAGTTCGTGGAAGAGGATGTGGAGGAGGCACGCCTCGCCGCCGCCCGCCCGCTCGACGTCATCGAGGGGCCGCTGATGGCGGGGATGAACGTGGTGGGCGACCTCTTTGGCGCGGGGCGGATGTTCCTGCCGCAGGTGGTGAAGTCGGCGCGCGTGATGAAGCAGGCCGTCGCCGTGCTGCTGCCCCACATGGAGGCCGGGACGGACGCGCGGCAGGCCGCCGGCCGGGTGCTGATGGCGACGGTCAAGGGCGATGTCCACGACATCGGCAAGAACATCGTCGGCGTCGTGCTGGCCTGCAACGGCTACGAGATCATCGACCTCGGGGTCATGGTGCCGGCCGAAAAGATCCTCCGCACCGCCCGCGAGCGCGAGGTGGACATGATCGGGCTGTCGGGGCTGATCACGCCCTCGCTGGACGAGATGGTGCATGTGGCGGCCGAGATGGAGCGGCAGGGCTTCGAGATGCCCCTCCTGATCGGCGGCGCCACCACCAGCCGGATGCACACGGCGGTCAGGATCCACCCGGCCTATGGCCGCGGGCAGGCGGTGCATGTGACGGATGCGAGCCGCGCCGTGGGCGTCGTCTCGGCGCTGTTGTCGGGCGAGCAGAAGCCCGGTTTCGTCGCGAGCACGCAGAGCGAATACGCCCGCCTCGCCGCCATGCACGCCCGGGGCGAGCGCGAAAAGGACCGCCTGCCGCTCGCTGCCGCGCGGGCCAACGCGCTGCGGCTGGACTGGGGCGCCTACGCCCCCGTTGCGCCGGGCTTCACCGGCGCCCGGGTGATCGGGGAGTGGGACCTCGCCGAGATCGCCCGCTACATCGACTGGACGCCGTTCTTCCAGTCCTGGGAGCTGAAGGGGGTGTATCCGCGCATCCTGGAGGACGAGACCGTCGGCGCCGCCGCCCGCGCACTCCTTGCCGATGCGCAGGCGATGCTCCAGCGCATCATCGGCGAGCGCTGGTTCGTGCCCCGCGCGGTGGTCGGCTTCTGGCCGGCGAATGCGGCGGGCGACGACATCCGCCTGTACACGGGGCCGGACCGGCGCGAGACCCTCGCCACCCTGCACACGCTGCGCCAGCAGCTGCCGCGGCGCGAGGGCAAGCCCAACATCGCGCTGGCCGATTTCGTGGGGCCGGCCGGGGTGCCTGACCACATCGGCGCCTTCGTCGTCACCGCCGGGGCGCAGGAGATCGACATTGCCGCGCGCTTCGAGGCCGCGGGCGACGACTATTCCGCCATCATGGTCAAGGCGCTGGCCGACCGCTATGCCGAGGCGATGGCCGAGATGCTGCACGCCCGCGTGCGCCGCGAGTTCTGGGGCTACGCGCCCGACGAGACCTTCAGCCCCGACGAGCTGATCGGGGAACCCTATGCCGGCATCCGCCCCGCCCCGGGCTATCCCGCACAGCCCGACCACAGCGAAAAGGCGACGCTGTGGCGGCTGCTCGACGCCGAGGCCGCGACCGGCGTGACGCTGACCGAGAGCTTTGCCATGTGGCCCGGCGCCTCGGTCTCGGGCCTCTATATCGGGCATCCCGGGAGCTTCTACTTCGGGGTGTCGAAGATCGAGGCCGACCAGGCCGCCGACTATGCCGCCCGCAAGGGGATGACGGTGCCGGAGGCCGAACGCTGGCTCGCCCCGGTGCTGAACTATACCCCCGGACCGCAGGTCATGGCCGCCGAGTGAACGGCGCGGGGCGGGGGCGTGGGAGGGGGGCTCTCGAGCCCCCCGCCGTGCTACGCACGCCCCCCCCGAGGATATTTGAGGAAAGATGAAGGGGCGCGGGAGGGTCAGCGGCCGAGGATCGCCAGGACGTAGCCCTGGGTCTCGGCATAGGGCGGGATGTCGCCGTGCCGCGCCACAGCCTCGGGGCCGGCGTTGTAGGCCGCGAGCGCCAGGCGCCAGCTGCCGAAGCGGTCGTGCATCATGCGCAGATAGCGCGCGCCGCCGTCGAGGTTCTGGGCCGGGTCGTCGATGTCCACGCGCAGCAGCTGCGCCGTCCCGGGCATGAGCTGCGCCAGCCCGGTGGCGCCCTTGGGCGAGACGGCCGCGGGGTTCCAGCCCGACTCCTGCTGCACCAGCCGCAGGAACAGGTCCTCGGGGATGGCGTGGCGCCGGGCCGCGGCCCGCGCCTCGTCCAGCCAGGGCCCGGCATAGCGGCCGCGCCAGGGCGGGATCGTCTCGGTCTCGCGCTCGCGCGCCGTGGGCGGCAGCAGGCGCACCGAATGGGAGTACCGCTGGCTCAGCCGGTCGCTGTCGAGAAGCCGCATCTGCGCCGCCCGCGCCTCCATCCGCGACTGGCTCGAGGCGGTGCGGTCGAGCCCCTGGGCCGCCACCGGCTGCGCCGCCAGCAGCGCCACACCGAGCGTGAGGGCCGCCCCTCCGACCGCAGATCTCCCGAACCGCCGCATGCGCGCCTCCACACCCCGCAACGGCGCGCAGCCTATCCGAAAACCCGCCCCGCCGCCAGCACGCGCGCGAAGGCGGTTATGCCCGTCGCCCGGCTGTTGTATCGAGGGGGTCACAGGGACGGAATCGGGAGGCCCCCATGGCGGGATCGGTCAACAAGGTCATCCTCATCGGCAACCTCGGCCGCGATCCGGAGGTGCGCACCTTTCAGAACGGCGGCAAGGTCTGCAACCTGCGCATCGCCACCTCCGAGCGCTGGCGCGACCGCAACAGCGGCGAGAACCGTGAGCGGACGGAGTGGCATCAGGTCGCGATCTTCAACGAGAACCTGGCGCGCATCGCCGAGCAGTATCTGCGCAAGGGCTCCAAGGTCTATATCGAGGGCCAGCTCGAGACCCGCAAGTGGCAGGACCAGTCGGGACAGGACCGTTACAGCACCGAGGTCGTCCTGCGCCCCTATCGCGGCGAACTCACCCTTCTCGACAGCCGCGACGGCGGCGGTTCGGGCGGCGGCTATGGCGGCGACGACCGCGGCGGCTATTCCGACGACCGCGGCGGCCATGGCGACGACCGGGGCGGCTTTGGCGGCTCCGAGCGCCAGGGCGGCGGCGGCCGAGGGCCGGGGGGCGGCGGCGGGCGCAGCGACCTCGACGACGAGATCCCGTTCTGAGAAGCCATCCGGGTCGGGCCCCTGTCGGGGGACCGACCCTGCCCCTGGGCAGTGCCCTCGCGGCCGCCAGAACCGTCACGATGCCACATCAGGAGGTCCCCATGCCCGAGACCGGCGACATCGCCCCCGACTTCACCCTGCCCCGCGACGGCGGCGGCGAGATCACGCTGTCGGCGCTGCGGCCGCAGAAGGTGGTGCTCTATTTCTATCCCAGGGACGACACCTCGGGCTGCACGAAGGAGGCGATCGGCTTCACCGAGGCGGCCGAGGCCTTCGAGGCTGCCGGCGCCGTGGTCGTCGGCATCTCGAAGGACAGCGTCGCGAGCCATGACAAGTTCGCCCGCAAGCACGGGCTGCGGGTGATCCTGGCCTCGGACGAGGGCTCGGACGTCTGCGAACGCTATGGCGTCTGGGCGGAGAAGAGCATGTATGGCAAGAAATACATGGGGATAGAGCGCACCACCTTCCTGATCGACGGCGAGGGGCGGGTCGCGCAGGTGTGGGCGAAGGTCAAGGTTCCCGGCCATGTCGAGGCCGTGCTGGAGGCTGCACGGGCCCTCTGAGACGGCCGCCGGCGACGCGCAGCGGGAAAACGGCGCGGCCCGGTCTCGACCGCCGGCAGGGCCGTGGCGGAGGCCGCCTGCGGAGCGGCGCCGGGGCGGGCGGTTCGGCGATGGCGTCCCCGAGCGGGGCCGGGGCCTGTCGCGATCCTGCGAGGGCGGGGGGTCGGCGGCGGGGGGTCTGCGCGGCGGGGAGGATGCGTGGCGCTGGTCCCGGGAGGAGGTGTGGCCGGCGTTTCGGGCGGACGGCAGGCCTGAGCCGGCCGCCGGCGGGCGGGCCACGGCCGGGCGATGCGCGCGCGCCGGCGAGGGTGTCAGAGCGTCAGCGGCCCAGCCTGCGGGCGATGCGCGTGGCCTGGCGGACCTGCCGGGCGGCCTTCCGCTCGGCCTGCGTCATCGGTGCGCCGCCGGTCTGGCGCGGCCCGCGTGTCGTGCCGCGGGCCATGCCCCGCACCGCCCGACGGGCAAACATCCGCATCAGCATGTTGAGCAGAGCGTTCAGGTTCATCCGACCTCCCCGTCCTTCAGCCTGCGCGGGTTGTGCCACCCGCCTCGCCGTGGAGATAGTCATTTCTCCGCCATCCTCAAAGCCCCCCGCCGCCCCATCGCGACCGTCCGCTGACGGGGGGCGCCGGGCCACGTCAGTCGTCGAACAGCGCGCCCTGGGCGGGGTCGGGACCGTCGGCGCCGGGGTCGTCGTCGTCCTCGCGGCGGGCGCCCGCCGGCCCGGCCAGCGGCGCGCGGTTGTCCAGCAGACCGGCCGCCCGCAGCTCGGCCAGCCCGGGCAGGTCGCGCGCGCTCTCCAGCCCGAAATGATCCAGAAACGCCTCGGTCACCAGATAGGTCACCGGACGGCCGGGCGTGGCGCGGCGCCGCCCGAAGCGGATCCAGCCCAGCTCCAGCAGCTGGTCGAGCGTGCCGCGGCTGACGGCGACGCCGCGGATCTCCTCGATCTCGGCGCGGGTGACGGGCTGGTGATAGGCCACGATGGCCAGCGTCTCGATGGCCGCGCGGCTGAGCTTGCGCGTCTCCACCCGCTCGGTCTGCATCAGATAGCCGAGGTCGGCGGCGGTGCGAAAGGCCCAGGCCTCGCCCACCCGGCGCAGCTCCACCCCGCGACCGGCATAGCGGCCGGCCAGCCCGCGCAGGGCTGCGGCCGGATCGCAGCCATGTGGCATGCGCGCCGCGAGCTGCGCCACCGTCACCGGCTCGGCCGAGGCGAAGAGGATCGCCTCGACCATGCGCTCCTGTTCGGGCAGGGGCGGCGGCGCAAAGAGCGGCGCCTCCGGCTCGGTGGTCATTCCGGCCTCCGCGCGCGCAGCTCCAGCGGGCCGAAGGGCTCGGCCTGCCGGATCTCGGCCCGACCCTGCCGCGTCAGCTCCAGCCCCGCAAGGAAGGTCGCCGCCGTGGCCGAGCGTCGCCGCACCCCGGTGCTGCGCCACGCCAGCGGCAGGAACGCCTCCAGCGGCAGCCAGCCGAAGCGCTCGGACAGCTCGCGCTTCAGCCGGTCCAGCGCCTCGTCGAGGCCGTAGACATCGGCCCGGTCGAAGGCCCAGGGGCGGAACTCGTCGCGGGTGCGCAGCCGGGCATAGGCACGCAGGAGGTCCATCAGCGTGGCGTCGTAGCGCACGGTGCGGCGCGCCTCCATCGGCTCGGGCAGGCCGCGGGCAAAGACGTCGCGGCCCAGCCGGTCGCGCGCCATCAGCTGCGCCGCCGCCCGCCGCATCGCCTCCAGCCGTTCGAGCTGAAACGCCAGATGCGCCGCCAGCTCCTCGGCCGAGGGGCCCTCGGCGGCCGGGTCGGGCGGCAGCAGGAGCCGCGATTTCAGATAGGCGAGCCAGGCGGCCATCACGAGGTAATCGGCCGCCAGCTCGATCCGGAGCGCGCGCGCCCGCTCGACAAAGGCGAGATACTGCTCGGCCAGCGGGAGGACGGCGATGCGGCCGAGGTCGACCTTCTGCGTCCGCGCCAGCGACAGCAGCAGGTCGAGCGGGCCCTCGAACCCCTCCACATCCACGATCAGCGCCTCGGCCGCGCGGCGTTCGGCGAGGCCGAGGGGGGTGTCCTCCCATGGGTCGGCCTCGGTCATGCCGCGGGCTCCATCTGCCCCGGCGCCAGCGCGGCGAGCTCGGCCGCCAGCGCCTGCGGGTCGGCCCCGTCGCTGCGCCGAAGCGCGAGCGCGGCGTCGGCCCGCGCCTGCGCCGAGGGCGTCAACGGCCCCGCCGCCTCGGCCACGGCGGCCATGACCGACAGCGGGCCATTGCCCATCAGCGCCACGTCGCAGCCCGCGGCGATCGCGCGCGCCGCCCGCTCGGCCGGGCTGCCCTGCAGCGCGTTCATCCCCAGATCGTCGCTCATCAGGAGGCCGGCAAAGCCGATGCGCCGGCGGATGAGGGAGATCGCGGCGGGCGAGCAGGTGGCCGGCGCGGCATCGACCGCCGGAAACACCACATGCGCCGTCATCCCCAGTGGCAGGTCCGCCAGCGCCGCGAAGGCCGCGAAGTCGCGGGCGGCGAGGTCGTCCAGCGTCGCCGTCACCACCGGCAGGTCATGGTGGCTGTCGGCGCTGGCCCGGCCATGCCCCGGCATGTGCTTGACCACGGGCAGCACACCGCCCGCGAGCGAGCCCTCGGCCGCCGCCCGCGCCAACGCCGCGACGGTGCCCGGGTCCTCGCCCAGACAACGGTCGCGCAGGAAGGGATGCGTCGCGGGCCCCGCCACATCGGCGCAGGGCACGCAGTTGACGTCGATCCCCACGGCGGCCAGCTCGGCCGCGATCAGCCGATGGCGCAGCCACAGCGCCCGCGGTGCCGCAGCGCCCGCCGCCTGCGCCGCCGCCAGCGGCGCCGGCCAGGCCCGCCAGTGCGGCGGCCGCAGCCGGGCCACGCGCCCGCCCTCCTGATCCACCAGCACCGGCGCATCGCGGCCCAGCGCCGCGCGGACATCGGCCGTCAGGCGAGCGAGCTGCGCCGGCGCCTCGACGTTGCGGGCGAACAGGATGACGCCCCAGGGGTCGAGATCGCGCAGCATCGCCCGGGCGTCGGCCTCGAGCACCGGCCCGGGCAGGCCGACGATGGCCGCCGCCGGCACGCTCACCGCAGCAGGACGGGGATGCAGGTGGCGTTCTCGGGCAACAGCACCGCGCAGAAGCGCCGCGCCTCGGCCTCGTCGGCAAAGCCATGGGCGCGGAGGCGGAAAAAGATCCGCCCGCCGGCCTCGGCCTCCTGGATCACCCGCGACTTGCCCTCCATGTGCGCGCCGAAGCGGGTGACCATCGCCTCCCACTCGGCCCGCGCGGTGGCGATGTCGTCGAAGGCCCCGAGCTGCACCAGCCGCGTGCCGGGGGTCAGCAGCGCCGGGTCGAGGTCCAGCGTCGCCCCGGGCGAAAGCGACTGCAGCACCGCCATGGCGGCAGTCTCGGCCACGAGGTCGATCCCCGGGCGCGGCCGCGGCACCGGCGAGCGCGCAACCCCCGGCACCGAGGCGGGGATGGCGACCACCGCGGGCCCGGCCTCGTCACGGTGCAGCACCGCGGGGGCGGTGCCATCCTCGGCCAGCCCGGCCCCGCCCGGCCCCTCAGGCCCGGCGCCTCCGTTCTGGCCCCCATCCGGTGCGCGGCCGGCCAGCGCCTCGCCCACGCCCGCGGGTGCGGCCAGCAGATCCTCCAGCGAGGGCGGCGCCGGCGCCAGCACGATGCGCTCGGGCACCACCGCCGGCCCGCCGGCCGCCACCGAGTTCACCGACAGCCCCTGATAGGCCGCCTGCATGCCGCCCGGATCCTGCGGCGCGACCCGCATCGGCCCCTCCAGCGCCCGCACCACCGGGACGCCGCTGACATCGCGCATGGCGATGTTCCAGCCCCACACCGCCACCCCGGCAATGAGCGCCAGCGACGCCACCGCGCCCATCCCGTTGACCAGCGCCTGCAGCGTCAGCCCGCCGCCCGACGCCGCGTCCGTCTCGTGATCGACCTGCATCATGCCCGTTGCCTCGCTTCCGCGCCGCGCGGACACCCCCGCGACACGGACGACCCGACTGCCCGTCCCGGCCGTCGGCGCCTGTTGCTCAGCGCATTTCCTCGACCGGGGCCACGCCAAGGATAGCAAGACCGGCGGAAATCACAACGCCGGTGGCCCGTGCGAGGGCGATTTTCGCGCGCGACGCCTCCGCATCGCCGGTCGAGAGGAACCTCAGCGACGGCTCCTCGTTGCCGCGGTTCCACAGCGCGTGGAAATCGGCGGCAAGCTCGGTGAGATAGGTGGCCACCCGGTGCGGCTCGTTCGCCCGCGCCGCCACCTCGACCGTGCGCGGCCATTGCGCGAGCTTCTTCAGGAGCGCGAGCTGCGCCTCGTGTTCCAGCCGCCCCCCATCCGCCGCCGCCAGCGCCGCATCCGAGACGTCCATCCCCCCCTCGGCCGCCTTGCGCAGCACCGAGGACACCCGCGCATGGGCATACTGCACATAGAAGACCGGGTTGTCCCGCGACTGCTCCAGCGCCTTGTCGAAGTCGAAATCCAGCGTCGCGTCGTTCTTGCGCGTCAGCATCACGAAGCGGACCACATCGGCGCCGACCTCGTCGATGAGGTCCCTGAGCGTCACGAAGGTGCCCGCGCGCTTGGACATCTTGAACGGCTCGCCGCCCCGGAACAGCCGCACCAGCTGCACGAGCTTGATGTCGAGCGGCACCTCGCCCCCCGACAGCGCCGAGACCGCGGCCTTCATCCGCTTGACATAGCCGCCATGATCGGCCCCGAAGACGTCGATGAGCAGGTCGTAGCCGCGCGCGATCTTGTCCCAGTGATAGGCGATGTCGGGCGCGAAATAGGTCCAGCCGCCGTCGGACTTCTTCACCGGCCGGTCGACATCGTCGCCATGCGCGGTGGAGCGGAACAGCGTCTGCTCGCGCGGCTCCCAGTCCTCGGGCAGCTTGCCCTTGGGCGGCTCCAGCACGCCCCGATAGATCAGCCCGCGGCGTTCCAGCTCGGCCAGCGCCTCCTCGATGCGGCCGGTGCCATAGAGCGCGCGCTCCGAGAAATAGACGTCCATGGTCACGCCCAACGCCGCGAGGTCGTCGCGGATCGCAGCCATCATCTCGGCGGTGGCGACCTCGCGCACGGTCTCCAGCCACTCCGCCTCGGGCCGGTCCAGCAGCGTGTCGCCGAAGCGGTCCTTCAGCGCGGCGCCCACGGGGATGAGGTAATCGCCGGGATAGAGCCCCTCGGCGATCTCGGGGCTGAGCCCATGCGCCTCGCGATAGCGCTCATAGGCCGAGCGGGCGAGGACATCGACCTGCGCGCCGCCGTCGTTTATGTAGTACTCGCGCGTCACCTCCCAGCCGGCAAAGGACAAGAGCCGCGCCAGCGCATCGCCGAAGACCGCGCCGCGGGCATGGCCCACATGCATCGGCCCCGTGGGGTTGGCCGAGACGAACTCGACATTCACGCGCCGCCCGGCGCCGAGGCCGGACCGGCCGAACGCCGCGCCGGCCTCCAGCACGCCGCACACCAGCCCCTGCCAGACCGCCGGCGCCAGCCGGAGGTTCAGAAACCCCGGCCCCGCCACCTCGGCCGCCACGATCCGCGGGTCGGCCACCAGCTCCGCCGCCAGCGCCTCGGCGATCTCGCGCGGCTTCAGCCCGGCGGGCCGCGCCAGCACCATCGCGGCATTGGTGGCCATGTCGCCATGCCCGGCATCGCGCGGCGGCTCCACCGTGACCGCGCCCAGCTCGAGGCCGGCCGGCAAGCGCCCCGCCGCCACCAGCGCCCCCAGACGGTCGAGCACAAGCGCATGGATCTCGGCAAACAGGTTCATCGCAACAGGCTCCCTGACGGACGCCGCGGTCTAGCACGGCCACCACGGGCGTCAATGCCGCCCCGCCCGATCCCCCCGCAGCCGCCTGCCCCGGCCGTCACGCCCTGCGACAGCCCCCCGGACGATCCGGCCGGTGCCCGCCACGCGACGAAGCCCCGGCCCCGGCCCGCCCCCTTCATCTGTCCTGAAGGTTTTTCGATGTGGGCCGCAGCGTGACGGTTCGGCTGGGCGGTGGCGGCCCAGGTTGACAAACCTGGGAAGGAGGAAGCCGCGGGGGGCCGGGAGGTGTCTATGGGGAAAGGGCGCTGAGGGTGGTGGCCGGGGTCGGTCCCGGCCTGGGATCGTGTCTGTCGTTCGCGTCGGGACGGGCCGTCTCTGGGCAAGGGCTGCGAGGAAACGGGCGCCGCGGGCGCCGTCTTTGCCGGCGAGGTGGGGCGCGGTGGGCGGGCAGGACATGCGGGATCGGCCGGTCCTCCCGGTCCCGGGGCCGGAATGACGATGGTCTGTGGAATGGGCGCGTCATCAGGCTGCCTGGTCCCTCGGTGGGGCGCGTGACCGGGGTTTCTGGCCGCGCCGGAAGATCTCGATCACGCGCATGGGGCCGCCGCGAGCCAAGGGCAGGGCTCGCGCAGGGTCAGCGGGACGGGTTCGGCACCCGCCTCCGGGGGCACGATGGTGGGCGACTGTCCGAGCATGGCGCGGACCTTTGCGATGTTGGCCTTGCGGCCGGCGCTGGCCAGCAGGCCGTAATGTCGGATGCGGTGGAAGCCGTCGGGCAGGACATGGAGCAGGAAGCGGCGGATGAACGCGCCGGTGGCCAGCCGCATGACCTGCTGCCGGCCGCCCTGCTTGATGCGATGGACCTTCCAGCGGAAGGCGACGGTTCCCGCGTCGGCGCCGACCAGGCGGCTGTTCGAGATCGCCACCCGGTGCGTGCGGCTGAGACAGGCCAGCACCGCCTCGGGTCCGCCGAAGGGCGGTTTGGCGTCGTGTCGTAGACGCGCCTGCGGCACGATGACCACCCATTCGGACTTGCGGAACGGGGCCAGCCAGGCGGCGAAGGCCCCGGCGTCTGCCAGTCTGGCCATGTCGCCGAAGAAGGACAGAGCACCAGCACGATGGAGTGCCAGCAGACCCTCGATGAACAGGCGCCGGAACAGGCGCGAGAGCACGCGCACATGCAGGAAGAAGCCCGGGCGGCAGGGCACCCATCGGGTGGCGTCGGGTGACAGGCCGCCGCCCGGGACGATCATGTGGATGTGGGGATGGTGCGTCGTCACGCCAGAGGCGTGCCTTCGGCACGACGCCGAGCCCCAGGTATGCAGCACACTGGTCATGCCGACCCGCGCGCCGAGGCGCCTGGGGTCGGCCGCGAGGGTCATGACCGTTTCGGCCGAGGCGCGGAACAGTAGGTCGTAGACAGCCTTGTTCGCCATCGGTCTCGAACGCATGGCGACGCGATGGCTCACTTCAGAACGCGATCTGCGCGATCTCGGCCGGCAGGGTGAAGACGGCGTGAAAGTATTCCACCGCCAGCAGGTCCTCGGCCCGCGCAGCCATCCAGTCGCGCGCGGCCGGTCCCTGGCACTTCGGGCAGTGCCGGTTCTTGCAGGAGTTGCAGGCGATGTGGTGGTGGCCGCATTTGGCGCAGCCCGCCACATGCCCGCCGAGCGCCTCGGTCCGGCAGGCCTCGATCGCCGACATCACCTTGAGCTGGCTCAGGCTGACATGCCCGGCATTGGCCTGCCGCCACGCAGGTCCGTCGTGCTGAAAGCACGCCTCCGGCGTGACGGCACGGAAGATGTCAGCCAGCTCCAGCGTGGGGCGGGGCACCCCGGCGCACGGTCACTCCAGCCCGCGTCGGAGGGTCAAGTCCTGCAGATCCTTGAGCCGTTCGAACGGACCGACGGTGTTCCGGATCGTCTTCGTGGCGACATGCGTGCAGCGGGCGGTCGTGGTCAGTTTGGTGTGCCCCAGCAAGACCTGGATCCCCCGCACGTCGCTCCCGGTCTCCGGCAGATGTGTGGCGAAGCTGTGGCGCAGGGTATGCAACGTCGCGGACCGGGTCACGCCCGCCATATGCCTGGCGGACGCGAAGGCGCGGTTCAACTGGCGCGGCGAAATCGGATTGACCCTCGGCAGGCCGGGGAACAGCCGGCCGGCCGGCCGCGCCTCGCGCCAGCAATCGCGCCGCAGATCCGGCAGGCCCGGCGACAGCATGGCCTTGCGGTCCCGCCCAGCTTTGCCCGCCTCGACATGGATGATCATCCGCTCGCCGTCGATGTCCTGAACCCGGAGATGACAGACCTCGGCGGCGCGCAAGCCTGCGCCATGGCTGATCCCAAGTGCCGCGCGGTACTTCAGCCCCGGCCCCGGGGCGGCAGCCAGAATGTCACCGACCTCCTCAATGCTCGGAACCGCAGGGAGCTTGCGCGGAGCCCGCCGGAACTGCATGTGGCGCTTCCTCTCGTCCCGTCCGCAGGTGACGCCGAAGAAGAACCGCAGCGACACGATCCGAACGTTGAAGGTCGTCGCTGTCATCCCGGCATTCGTCATCTGGAGCTGACAGGCGCGCAGTTCCTCCGGCGTGGCAGTGTCGGGTGAACGCTTCAGGAACAGGGCGACATCCCTGACGGCCCGGATATGCGCAGCCTGGGTCTTCTCAGCCATGCCCCGGATGCGCATGTCTTCGATCATCCGCTGTCGCAGAGGGGGGGGCCTCTCATCCTTCATCGAAACCTCCTGTCCGACGATTGGAAGGGCCCCGATCGTCCGACCGGACAGGCCTCACACATGGAAGAACGACCGAACGCACGCGAAACGCCAGCCACAGGCGCCATTGCCGCAGAGCGGCTTGGTCCTTCCGCAAATATCCTCGGGGGGAGTCCCCGCAGGGGACGGGGGGCGGAAAGCCCCCCTTCCGCGGCCCGATCAGCGCCCCCCGGGCCGAACCCGCTCACCGCGCCGGCACCCCCCCCAGCAACCGCACATGCTCCTGGATCGCAAAGCGGTCGGTCATCCCCGAGACGTAATCCGACACCAGCCGCGCGAGCCGCGTCGCATCCCCCCCCGCCGCCGCCACATCCCCCTGCCAGTCCGCCGGCAACCGCCGCGGATCGTCGAGAAAGAAGGCAAACAGCTCCTCCACCACCACCGTCACCCGCGCCCGCATCTCCATCACCGACGGCGCGCGATAGAGCCGGTGGAACAGGAACGAGCGGATCACCTTCAGCTCGGCGAACAGCCCCTCCGAAAACCCGATGATCGGCGCCCCGAGCTCGCGCACCGCCTGCGCGTTGGCGGGCTGCGCCTCGCCCAGCCGTGCCCGCGCCACGGCAATCACATCCTCCACCATCACCCCGAACACGAGCCGCAGCGCCTCGTGCCGCCGCCGCATCGGATCGAGCCCGGGCCAGCGCGCGTCCACCGCCGCAAAGGCCGGCCCCACCACCGGCAGCGCCATCAGATCCCCGGCCGAAAACAGCCCCGAGCGCAGCCCGTCGTGCAGGTCGTGGTGGTTGTAGGCGACATCGTCGGCAATCGCCGCCACCTGCGCCTCCGGCCCGGCATGGGTCGCAAGCTCCAGATCATGCCCCGCCACATACTCCGCCACCGCCCAGGGCAGCGGCCCCTCGACCGGCCCGTTGTGCTTGGCGATGCCCTCCAGCGTCTCCCAGGTCAGGTTCAGCCCGTCGAAGCCGGCATAATGCCGCTCCAGCCGGGTGACGATGCGCAGCGCCTGCGCGTTGTGGTCGAACCCCCCATGCGGCGCCATCAGCCGCTCCAGCGCCTCCTCGCCGGTGTGGCCAAAGGGCGGGTGGCCGAGGTCATGCGCCAGCGCCACCGCCTCGGCCAGCTCGGCATCGAGCCCCAGCACGTTCGCGAGCGTCCGCGCCACCTGCGCCACCTCGATCGAATGGGTCAGCCGGGTGCGGTAATAGTCGCCCTCGTGCTCGACGAAGACCTGGGTCTTGTGCTTGAGCCGCCGAAAGGCCGAGGAGTGGATCACCCGGTCGCGGTCGCGCTGAAAGGCCGAGCGCCAGCGGCTCTCGGCCTCGGCGTGCAGCCGGCCGCGGCTGGCGGCGGGATCGCTGGCAAAAGGGGCGCGCATGGCGGGAACCGCCTCCGGAAACTCCACGCGCGCGCCTTAGCCGATCCGCCGGCAAAAGGCGATGCCCGCGCCACACCCCGCCCCCGCCTTGTCCGCCGCCCCGGCGCAGGATATGTCTTTGACCGAAACACTCGGAAATCTCCGCAGGAGGCCCCATGGCCGACACCCTCACCCTGCCTCCCACCGTCACCGACCGCGCCTTCGCCCGGCTGGCCGAGATCGCGTCCCAGACGGGCGAGACGCGGGCGCTGCGCGTCGCGGTCGACGGCGGCGGCTGCTCGGGGTTCCAGTACGACATCCGGCTCGACGATCCCGGCGAGGACGATCTCGTGCTGGAAAAGGACGGCCAGAAGGTGCTGATCGACAGCGTCTCGCTGCCCTTCCTCGCCGGCGCCACCATCGACTTCAGCGAGGAACTCATCGGCGCCCGCTTCACCATCCACAACCCCAACGCCAGCTCCAGCTGCGGCTGCGGCATCAGCTTCTCCATGTAGGCCGCGCAGCCCCACCTGCCCGAAACCGCAGCAGCCCCGGCGCCCCGGGCCCCGCCGCCGCGACCGCATGCCGCGCGAGGGTTTACATCGCGCCCCGATCCCGGCAGGCTGTCGACGCGCGAGGCGAACCCGCTCGGCATGCGGC
>Ga0213835_100479_pt1 | contig 37910 bp, 30 predicted proteins | sample SWPATP01_FD_160576 | JGI IMG/M metagenome (GOLD analysis project Ga0213835, IMG submission 160576) | Coastal seawater microbial communities from Marineland, Florida, United States - SWPA TP0 #1 | ecosystem: Environmental > Aquatic > Marine > Coastal | place: USA: Florida | collected 2016-08-05
GTAATCGGTATGAGTTCAAAGACATGGACGAACTTAACCAAACCTTTAAAAGATGGCATGTATTTTATAATGAACATCGCATACATTCTTCTATAGGGTATATGAGTCCAAGCAAGTATCTTTACACTAAGGGATATGAACTGGCTGGATTCACAGCTCCTCAAAAAAGCTGTGAATCCATGCCTGTTCGATATCCTTCCCATTAACCATTTTGTCCAATAATTAAGGGGTCAGGACAGTTGAGAAGTTGAGGGGTTTAGGGAGTTGAAGGCTGAAGGCTGAAAGTTTTTTTGGGATGCATGGAGTTTTGGCGGTTAGCTGTTGGCTTGGAGACGTAACTTAGGTAAGCGCGTTATGCGGTTAGATTTTTAGGATACTGTTTGTGGCTTATGTAGTCTCAGTAGCGGTTTACCGTGTAGAGTTTGGTTGTTAAATAAAGAAAGAGTTCAAGAAAGGAATAGATTTGGAAATTTTCCGAACTCATGCTTCATCATTATTCTTCAATCCCTCCCCAAAACCAACAAAGCCCCCTTCAGTTTCCTGTAGAGGGCTTTGTTAGTTTGTATTCTGAGAAACTTATCTCGATAGCCAGTTTAGGATGGCTTGATTGAAGTCGGTGGCTTGCTCGATTTGGACCATGTGTCCGGCGTTGTCGATGCGTACGAGGGTGCTGTTTGGAATTTGCTCATGTCCGAATTCGAAAACGGCATCAGGACTCCCCGGATTTAGATACATATTAGGTATCAGGCGATCGAAGCGACCGTAAACGAGCAGGGTTTCGTGTTGGATGTCTCCTAAACGATGCGTGGTTGGCTCATCGAGCATTGCTCCCACACATTGGATTACCGTATAGGCGAACTCATCCATTTCCTGAGCTTTTGCTAAGCGGGTGCGCTCCTCAACCATCCACTCCCATCTTGAATTCCAGCGATGGAAATTGAGGGATAAATTCTCGCGGATTCCTGATTCAGGTACGGTTTTGATCCCGCGAATCGTAAAGACATTACGTAGCCAGTTTCCTGAGCCTGGAGAGAATGCTTCAATCCCGGCCGGTGCAGCCAACACAAGTTGACTAATCGCATCCGGATGGTTTAAAGCAAGCGTCATCCCAATTTGTCCACCCATTGAATGCCCCACATAGACCACATTATTGAGATTCAATTCCTGAATGACATCACGAATGACCTCAGCATACCAAGCTATTCCATACGGAAAATCTCCTTTTGAGGATTTCCCGTAACCCGGCAAATCAATGGCAATAACTCGATTTTTTGCGCTTAATTCGGGGATGTTATATCGCCAAAACCCGGCGTTGCTGGCAAGTCCGTGAATCAGAATGATGGTTTTATCGCCCCTTCCTTCATCAATGTAGGAGATACGAAGGTCATTTATCTCAACGAATTTGGATTCAAATCCATAATCCAATTGATGAAACTCAAGTGGTTCAGCTTCAAGATAACGGAAGCCTCCACACGCAGTCAGTGATCCAAGAAGGATGATTAAGCCTGCACCAAAAAGTAAGTGTTGCATAGTTTTCATAGGTCCTCCTTAGAACATCAGCCAGGTTAATGTTAAGAACATCACCCAAGGATTGTCCGGGCGAACGCCATCATTGCTGGCTGCAGGTGCATTGTAGAAATCTCCGGTGAACACATAGGCGGCGCTAAGTCCGGCAGTTAGAAATACTCTGAGATTGTATTTCAATTCGGCATTGATTTCAGTTCCAATGTGATTTCCTCCACCGGCTAAACTGTTGTTACTAAACGCTATGGCTGTGCCGGCTTTTGCTGAGAATCGATTTGGGATCACATCCCGCATAATATTCAGTGAACCACCGGCCACACCCAGACCCATATTTGAAATGTCATGAACCATAGAGTAATAACGGCTTACGACTTGCGGATCAGGGAAAAGTAAAAATGCGCGATGCGAGCTGTAAATCCCAACGGGTGAACCCCAAATATTTCCTGTTAATACAGAATTTACGGTACCATCTTCAGCTCCGTTTGCATCCCCGGTGGTAAAAATCCCTTCAACCCAAATACGATCATTGTTGGTCATGCCATATTTGTAAGAAACGGAAGTATTGAAGGTTGCTCCTGCAAGTGAGATATTATCAACAGAGGTTTCCTGAGGTACCATTCTTCCTAAGTTTGCGATCACGTAGGCATCAAACGCAAAAGGGGAGAAGGTGTAATTTCTGTTGTACGATATGTTGGTTCCAAGCCAAACAATATCAGCGCTATAACGCTGATTTGTAGTGCCCGGAATACGAATACGAGGCGCACCATTATATTGAGCAAGCTGACTCGTTAGTCCTTGGCCTAAAACGCTGATTCCACCGGCACCATTGGCGGTATCTCTCAGGTACCATGCACTAAAACCCCATTCAAGTCGGGGATGTGGGCGTGTCATGGCATCAGCCATAAAAATAAAGACGTCATCGTCTTTTGAAATCTGATTTTCCCATAATTGATAAAACCCTAATCGGGTATGCATGGTGGGATGTGGGCGCGCAAACCAGCTTACCCCAACGGCTTGTGTTCCCCAAAAAGAGAGTTTATAAGCGGTACGTTGAAATAAATCGAGGGAGTTGATATTCGGATCGAATGGACTATCAAAAATACGTTGAAGACCAATTACAAGATTCCAGTTGGCATCTTGAGGTCTTAAATCAACGTTTGCCATGAGTGTTTGAAGGTTTACCTGACCTCCGCTTAGTCCACCGCCTCGGTTGTTTCCTACGCCATAAGACTGATCGCCCCAGGTATAATCAATTTTAAACAAGCCTCTGAACGTTGCAAATCCATCTAAAATGGAAGGACGATACACAAAAAGAGGAACAAAGCGCTGTTCGGTGTAAAGCGCAACTCGATCAACCGTTCCGGTTGAATTGGTGCCAAATAAACGCCCGATTACCTGTCCTTGCAAGACTTCATTTTGTGGGGTAACGTTTGAGGCGGTTGTTCGGGTAAAAGAATATCCGATGAATTGAAGTTCTCCCGGAATCGGATCTTTAAGGCGGTCATCTTTTTGCTGCGCAAGAGCGGGAGAAGCAATTAGCAGCATAAGAATGAAAATCAGAAGTTTCATAATGGGTGCCTTTTATAAAATGAATGCCCCCGATTTCTTGATGAATAAAAAATCAGGGGCATCATGAATTAATTAGTTGCTCTAACGTATTTCTGAATCCAGAATATACCGGTTGGGTTACCACCAATGTTGGTGCTGCCAAATCCACCTTCAACGGTTGGAGGTACTACGCCATCGAGGGCTGGCTGTGATTGAATGACTTCATACTCCATGTTGTTGCCGTCAATCCGGAAAATTCCGCTAGATACCAACTGTGTTGGGGTGGACTGCTGGAGGGTAATACTACGAATGCCCTGAGCATTAGGCTCGCCGGCTTGCCAGGTTCCAGTGAACGTTACAGCCACGTTACTACTGTCAATAGCCACCACATTGTAGGTGTTGTTTTGATTAAAAACAGCATCAATTTTTGCAGTTTTAGTTAAAACAGCCAGACCGGGTGCAACTTGTCCGGCTCCCTGTGATACCCAAGCACCTACTAGCGGATCAGCTTGGTTGTTGTCATCATTAGAGCTGCTTGAGCTACAAGCAAATCCAACAAATGCGAAAGCAATTAATAAAGCTAAGAGTTTAATTTTCATGGTGTTCTCCATTTATGTTTTTTTAGGGTTGTTTAGGTAGCAAGATTGTTGATTCACCTTCTGCTACTTTTTTTTGATGCTGATTAAGGCATCCGGTTTTTAGGTGAATCCTGTTTTTTGTAAAGTCAATATTTGTGATTTCAGCAAAGGCGGTGATGGTATCGTCTATGAAAACAGGGCGCAAAAAATTGAGCGATTGCGATACATAAATTCCTCCCGGTCCGGGCATCACGGTTCCCAAAACGGTTGAAATTAGACTTGCTGAGTAAATTCCATGTGCGATGCATTTCCCAAAAGTTGTTTTAGATGCATACGCTTCATCAAGGTGGATGGGATTATGATCCCCACTAATCTCAGCGAATGCCTCAACGATTTCTTTGGTGACGGTTCGAGTAAATTCGCCCCGTTGTCCTATGGTAAATTGGGTAATGTCGATAGAGCTCATACCATCTCCCGAAGTTTGCGTTTAAGGATTTTACCACTGTCACTTTTGGGAAGCTCGTCGAGGAAGCGAATGTGTTTTGGGATTTTGTATTTCGCCATGCGCTCTTTACAGAAGGTGATAATTGCATCCTTCGTTAATGATGCATCCTCATCACACACAATAAAAGCCATTCCACTTTCACCCCACTTAGGGTCGGGCACTCCGATGACGGCAACTTCCCGTACACCTTTAATCAGGCGTAAGGTATGCTCAACTTCAGCCGGATAGACATTCTCCGCCCCGCTGATGAACATATCTTTTTTGCGATCCATCACATAAAAGTAGCCTTCTTCATCTTTTCTGACGATATCGCCTGTGTGTAACCATCCATCCACAATCGTCTTAGCTGTAGCTTCTACATTATTCCAATACCCTTTCATGCAGGCCGGACCGCGAAGCAGAAGCTCGCCGGGTTCATTTGTAGCCGTTTCCTTTCCATGATCGTCAACTACTTTGGTTTCGATATAGAAGTTTGGGAAACCGATTGAGCCGATTTTACGGATGGCGTCTTCCTCATTCAAAGAAAACACATTCGGTCCAAATTCGGTTAGCCCGTATCCCTGACGAATCGGTACGTTTTTGGCGTGCCATTGCTCAATAAGCTTTACCGGCATCGGCTCACCACCTACAATGGCATAACGCACCGAGGTAAGCTCAGCCTGCTCGAATGACGCAGCACGCGACATCATATCCATCATCGTTGGGACACCAAAAAGAATCGTTACTTTTTGATCATCGCACAATTGAAGCACTTTATCCGGATCGAATTTATTCGATAAAATCAATCGTGCTCCACGATGAAGAAACGGAGTAGTGAGCACATTCCAGCCTCCGGTATGGAAAAATGGGGCAAAAGTTAGGGTGACATCCTGTTGCGTCAAATTCAATCGAAGCCCGGTATTGATGGAATTCCAGAAAATCATTTTGTGCGTAATCACGGCGCCTTTTGGTCTGCCGGTAGTGCCGCTCGTGTATAGAATCATACAGGCATCATCGGCTGCCGGAATCACGCAATCTTCGGCTGAAAGGCTTGGGCTGTCATCCATCCCCCTTAAAAAAACATCTAAACAAATTACATGAGCCGGTTTTTGAGATAACTTCCCTACAGTTTGTTCGAATTCTTTTTCATAAATGAGGACTTTCGGGGATGCATCCTGCATCGGCCAATCGAGTTCTGCGGCGGTTAATCTAAAGTTTAGGGGGATGAGGATGGCTCCAAGTTTCTGAATCGCAAAAAACAGCAACACATATTCGATGCTGTTAAGGGAAAGAATCGCAACACGGTCGCCGGATGAAATATGGGTTTCATTTTTGAGTTTCCATGCAAGGTGATGCACCTTTTTAGCACAATCAGCATAGGTCAGGGAAACGGAAAGATCATCCCATTGGAGTGCAATCTGATTTGGGGCGTAGGTTGCCCACTTATCAACCCACTGAGAAGTCGCAAATTCAGGAGTAAGGGCTGGAGATGATTTCATATTGTTAACCCTTTTATTTGAATAGAAAGATACGAAATTGAAATATTCATTTCAGGGAAACCTCCTCATGTTTTGAAAATCTCAAAACCAATAATCCTACGATTACAGATAGGGTAATAGCTACCGCAGCAGCTACTCCGGGATTTTCTCCGGTCGCTTTTGTAAACGGTACAGCAAGTTGACCATAATACATCGAAAAGTGCACCACAACGGCGGTAATAGATGCTGAAAAGGCCGCAGTTACAGATTTTTTGTGGAAGAACATCCCCATTAAAATGGGCACAAAAGCAGCCGAGAAGTACGCATAGACGCCGTTTTGCGCGAAAATTCCCACACTTAATTTAGGCTCAACTATTTGATTCCAAGAGAGGTAAATCGAAATCACGGCTAAAAGCACAATCACCGCACGATTGACAATGATTTTTAGTGGAAGGCCCGTGCGTTGTTTGTCTAACGCATTGTTTGTAAGAGGATTGATTAAATCGTTTGTAATGGATGTGGATAGGGATTGAATTAATCCTTCAAGCGTAGAGAGTCCGGCAGAAATCAGTCCTAAAATGACAATCAATCCAATAAAAACGGGAAACTCGCGCACTACATAGGCAGAAAGAATACCATCCATCGGAATTGGATTGCCGTTGAAGGTAAGTTCAGGGAAAGAAATTCGGGCAAATAATCCTGTAATGACCACCAAAAAGAAAATTACTTGAACGGTAATTCCAACAGTTAAATACTTGTTGACATCTTTGTCACTTTTCAGAAGCAAGCTTTTGGTCAAAATATGCGGTTGGCACACGATGGCAATCCCCACAATGAACTGCGCGATGAAGATTTCGAAATAATCTCTGAAGAGGAAGCTTGTTTCGTTCGTAGTTTGGACCAGTTTTGGGTCAATCGCCGATAATTTTGCAATGAATCCATGCACGCCTTCGCTAAAGTGCTGATACCCGGAACCAAGTAAAATAAACGCCACGATGAGCATCAAAATCGCCTGAATTGTATTCGTATAGACAAGCGAGTTGGCGCCACCATACATCATGTAGCCAAAAACAAACACCACGATTCCCAAAAGAGTGTAGAACTCCGGCAAGTTTAGAGCGCTTGAAATTACTTTGGTGAGTCCCACGCAAATCAGTACGATGAAGGTGATAAGCAGGAGGGATAACACAGCAAAAAAGATGGAGTACGCTTTGCTTTTGTACATGGTTCCCATCCACTGCGCCATTGTAAGAGCCTTAACCGAAGAGCCGTGCTTGCGAAATCCTTTGGTCAGAACAGCCAAAGAAATCACGGCGGCAAGTGGTAAGGCAATCGCCATCGAAAGGACACCGCTCAATCCGAAAAGTGCTACAAATCCCGGATTGATGATAAATGTTGCCGCACTTGTAATGGAGGCAGCAAGAGATAATCCGACCGCAACCGGCGAAAACATGATACTCCCCAACGCATAGTCATCAATGTTCTTCGTTTTCCTGGCACCACGAATCACAAAAAACAAAATAGCCAATGCATAGAGGCTGATTAAAATCCAGCCGGCAGTTACAAGTTGTTGGGAAGCTAATTCCATGTTATTTCTGGTTTTGGATTACCATCTAAAAGCATTGCAGGCGAAGCTTAAGCCTCCACCTGAACCCATAAACACAATGATATCTCCGGTTTGGAGATCTTGATTCCGAACGGAATAATCAAGTGCCATGCCGATAGCTGCCGAGCCGGTGTACCCGTAATGACTCATAATGGCAGGGGCGGTTACTCGAGGTAAACCGAGATTATCCATCGTTTCCCAAATCTGATTGATGTTGATTTGCGTCATAAACGAGCGCTTAATCTCACTGACTTCAAATCCACCTTTGGAGGCAACGGAACGAATCATATCCGTCCACATGATCGGATTGAGTTCTTTCGGGAATTTCTTTACGAACTGCAATTTGTGAGCTTGTGTGCGAATGTCCTCCTCCGTGGTGGGATGTGCCGTTGCACCACAATAAATCCCCATATAATCATGAAACTCGCCCCGCGTGCGAAGATCAGAAGAAAGATGTCCGGAGGTAGCATCAGAAGGAGTAAGGATGGCGGCCGCTGCTCCATCAGCAAACAAAGTGACCGTCTTTTTATCCTTCAAATTCAGGTAGCGACTCATTCCATAGGCTCCTAAAACGAGCGCATACTTGTAATGAGCATCCGCTTTAATGAAATTGGTTGCCGTTTCAAGCGCTGTGACAAATCCCGCACATGCCGTGTTGATGTCGAATGTGGCGGCGTTTGTGAATCCACCTTTATGTTGTAACACGGATGCCGTGGAAGGAGAGATGAAATCAGGCGTATCTGTAGCAATGATCAGCAAATCGATTTGGTCGGGGGTGAGTCCGGCCATATCAAGCGCTTTGGTTGCCGCCTCTAAGCAGAGGTCGCTTGTGGTTTGTCCCTCGGTCATCCATCGACGTTCTCGAATGGTGAGATTCTCGACAAGCCACGTATCGACATCTTCGCCGAGTTGCTCATTGAAAAACGAATTGGGGACAACCCGTTCCGGGACGTAGCTTCCGGTTGCTATAATTTTTGCGTTTCTCAAATCGTCAACCCTCCGTCAACGCTTAATGTAATTCCGGTTATGAAAGCGGCATCATCAGAAGCAAGGAAGAGGTAGGCATTGGCGATGTCTTCCGGAGTTCCTAGTCTGCCGAGGGGAGTTTTGCCGTTAATTCCGGCAACAACATTTTCCGGCATTTTTTTCACCATTTCTGTTGCGATGAATCCCGGTGCTACAGCATTGACGCGTATTCCTTTTTTGCCAAGCTCTTTTGCCCAGGTTTTGGTCATTCCGATTAACCCGGCTTTAGCTGCCACATAGTTGGTTTGACCAAAGTTTCCATAAATCCCAACTACAGAACTTGCATTCAAAACAACACCGGAGCCTTTTTCCGCCATGTGTTCAGCACACACACGAGTACAATTGAAAACGCCTGTTAAGTTGATATCAATCACTTTTTGCCATGTTGCAGGATCCATTTTCAGTAAAGTGCGATCCATGGTAATACCTGCATTATTTACCAAAATATCAACCGAGCCAAATTCAGCGATGATGGAATCAACGGCAGATTTTACAGCTTCATAATCGGAAACATCAACCTTTTGGAAAGCGCTTCTCCCTTTCGGCGCATTTAACGATTCAATAGCCTTTGCACCAGCTTCTTCGTTGATATCCCATATAATTACGGTTGCGCCTTCCTCAAGGAAACGTTCAGCGGTTGCATAGCCAATTCCGGCGGCACCGCCGGTTATTAGAGCTATTTTGTGTTCAAGTTTCTTCATAATATGTATCGTTTTAAACGTTTGAAAAAAATCAAATGATGTGTGTATAAAAAAGCATCAAACCGTAGTTTCTGCTAAATCAGGTTTAGCTAGATACCATTTCGAAATAAAATCTGAATTGTGTTGCGTCATTAATGCATAAAACGCTTTCATTTCTTCCATGCGATCTTGTAAATGGATGACTTCAGGGTCGCTTGTGTTTGCTTCTTGAAGCAGATCAATGAATTTCTGAGCAATTTGTTCATTCTTCCGCATGGAGCGCGCATAATTTCTGAAAGCCTGCCCAAAAATGTCATCCGTTGCACGGTAGTAGTCTTTGCGCTCACCTGGAATCCATACACGTTCTATCAACTGATGCTCTTTAAGTTTTCGGGCTATTTGCGAAATTGGTCCCTTGCTCATTTGGAGGCGTTCCGAGATTTCATCAAGTGAAAGAGGCTCAGGAGCAGCAAGCAAAAGGGCGACAATTTTCCCCATTAATGAGCTATATCCCAAATTCTGATAGGCCTCAGCATAGGTGTTTATGAGTTCATTAACGATGGAGTGTTTGTCGTTCATTAGCTTTGTTTTAAGCGTTTGAAATGTTTCAAAACATATTAATAAAAAAAAGCGCTTTTGTAAAGGGTTATCGTAATTAAATCCGAAAATAATTCAATTAAGTGAGAATCAAGTTGTTTATATTAGTGCGTCAAAATTAGATTTTAGTATAGATAAATGGATTAAACATAGGATTGAATGATGAGTAGTTGATACGAAAAATCAGCTATTTACTGTTTTGCTAATATTGACGCAAGAAATGAATTACAAATAAAAAAAGAGATCATGCAAAAGTTTTATGGGAAATTGGCGGGATATGGAAAAGCCCTTCCGCGCAAAGTTGTAACAAATGAAGAGCTTGCACAAAGAATTGATACCTCAGACGAATGGATTACTGAGCGTACTGGAATTAAACAGCGTCATGTGGTAAGTGAGGATGAGCAGTGTTCAACATTGGCAACTCAGGCAGCAAGAGAGGCACTTGCAAAGGCAGGGATTGATGGAGCGGATTTAGATTTGATAATTGTTGCCACTTCCAGCCCGGATTATTTAACGCCTCCGGTTTCAAGTCAGGTGCAGCATGAGTTGGGGGCAACTAAGGCCGGTGCTTTTGTTATGGTTGTTGGATGTACCGGATTTGTGAGTGCGCTGATCACGGCTGATCAATTTATAAAGACGGGCGCTTATAAAAATATTTTGGTCGTCGGGGTCGAGGTTATTACCCGAATGGTGAATTGGGAAGACAGAAATACCTGTGTTTTATTTGGGGATGGTGCGGCAGCCGTTGTATTAAAAGCTGTGGAGTTTGAAACAGGCATCAAATCGCATTTAATGGGTTCTGATGGTAGTGGATGGGAGCATATTTTGCATCCATCCGGTGGAACCAAAAATCCACCAACCCATGAAACCCTTTCTGCCGGAGAACAATACCTTACGATGAATGGCCGCGAGGTGTTCAAATTTGCAACCGGAACTATTGGCAAAGCGCTCCATCAAGTTACAACCGATGCAGGTATCGGTTTAGATGATATTGATTTATTTATCCCACATCAGGCCAATGCCAGAATTATTGAATACGCTGCAAAATCGGTTAATATGCCGGAGCATAAAGTATTCATTAATGTGAATAGATATGGAAATACATCGGCGGCATCGGTACCGATTGCAATTACGGAGGCATTTGATCAGGGGCGTTTGAAGGAGGGAGATACGCTTGCACTTGTTGCCTTTGGGTCAGGTTTAACCTGGGCTGCCTGCGTTTTAACGGTCTGATTTTTTGAAAATGAATGATTTATGAATCATTAGAGTTCTTATATCTGTTCTATAAAAAAACATACCCCTCAACGTTTCACGGTTGAGGGGCAGATATAAAGGTCATTTTCATGTAGTTACTATAATGTAACGTTTTTATTTGAAAAATGTTACATAAAAAAAATTATCTGACAGATAATTTTCCGTTAAGTCTTTGTGCCTGTGTAAATTGAGGGGAATCAGGGAACTCAGTTTTGATTCTTTGAACGAGTTCTCTAGCCTTTCTTTCATTTCCTGCTGCAAAAGCAGCTTCAGCAGCAAGATGCAGATTGAAAGGAGTAGTTGATTCGTTTTCATCCCAAGAGGCAGCGCGTTCAAATACTCTTACAGCTTCGCTATACCGCTCTAATTGCATTAATACAACCCCGTGAAGACTGATTGGAGCAACTCCCATAACTCCACGTACAGGTCTGTATTCAGAGATAAAGCTCAATGCAGATTCGTAATTGCCAAGATTTAATTCACTAACAGCGGCATAGTATAAAGCAAGATTGCCGGCTGTAGTTCTGCGGTAGCGAGATACGATTTCAATCAATCCGATTTGATTTGTTCCATCACCGCCATATAGAGCTGTTTCGAAGTTATCGAGCATGAATTGGTTCTCAGCAAATACTAATGCTTCACGAGCATTAACTTCTTTTGCTGAGCTGCTGGTTACATACCAAATGATTCCCCCAATTAAAGCAATGAATGCAACAACGCCAGCAATAACTGCACCTTGATTTTGCTTGATCCATGTCACAGTTAGATAGTAGGATGTTACAAGCTGATCGCTTTCCAGATGCTCTTTAGAGAGTTTATTAGCCATGAATTTCTAAAAATAATGTTTTTGTTTACAAGCAAGCTAAAATATCACTCATTTGATTGATAGACAAGCATCATTTTTATGTCTATGCTTAGTTTACCAAACTACCGCGTTCTAATTTGTACGTTTTCGTGCAAGTGGAAGCTATCTGCATGTCATGTGTCACTAATACCAAGGTCAAATTTCTTGATTCCACCAATGGAAACAAGATATTGAGTAAATTTCCGGTACTATTTTCATCAAGATTACCGGTAGGTTCGTCTGCTAAAATGATTTCAGGGTCATTAATTAATGCTCTTGCAACAGCAACCCTTTGTTGTTCACCACCTGAAAGTTCTGAAGGTCTGTGATTTAATCTTCCCCCTAACCCAAATTGATTTAACAATTCAGCAGCTTTGTCTTTGAGTTCATTGAATGGAGTTTTTGCGATAAGTCCGGGCATAAATACATTTTCAATGGCACTAAACTCAGGCAATAAGTGATGAAATTGAAATACGAACCCCATATTTCTATTTCTGAATGTTGCCAACTCATCTTTGTTTAATGAGCTTATCTTTGTACCGTTAAATAAAATAGTTCCGGTTGTGGGCGTATCTAATCCCCCTAAAATATGTAACAACGTACTTTTTCCGGAGCCGGACGCTCCAACAATTGCAATTGATTCCCCTTTATGTATCTCCAAATTAATATTGGAAAGCACATGAAGCGTTTGTCCATGCTCTTTCGATTCGTAGGTCTTGGAAATATTTTCAGCCTTGAGAATGACGCTCATAAAGCCTAAGCAGTTGTTTTAAAGTTTGGAAAAATAATTGGTTCAATAGATTGGCATTTACCCGTTTCTGTACACAGAGTTGTTGCAATGCCACAAATCCTGTTATCTCCGTTTGCGGAGCTGTATTTATGAGGAGTTTGCAAGAGGAAACGTTTAATTGCCGTGTCTTTGTCCATACCGATAACGGAATTATAGGAGCCAGTCATGCCCACATCGGTAATATATCCGGTTCCTTTGGGCAAAATACGAGCATCGTTGGTTGGAATGTGTGTATGTGTGCCTGCTACACAACTTACTCTACCATCAACATACCATCCGAAGGCCATTTTTTCGGCTGTTGCTTCGGCGTGGAAGTCCACAAAAATGAGGTTTGTTTCTTCCTGAATTTTTTCAATGACCCAATCGGCGGTTCTGAATGGGTCATCAAGTGGCTGCATGTAGGTTCTTCCCTGCAAATTAACCACACCAATTTTAAGATTCTTTCCGGGTATTTCGTAGATGCCGTATCCGTATCCATGCGCTCCTTTAGGATAGTTGAGTGGTCGCAAAAGTTTAGGGTCTGTTTTCATGTAGGGATAAATCTTCCATTTTGCGAAGCTGTGATTTCCCCCTGTAATGACATGAACTCCTAAAGAATAGAGCTGCTTGATGATACTCTCATTGATTCCCATGCCTTCGTGCGCATTTTCTCCGTTTACAATTACGAAGTTTGCTTTGTGTTTTTGGATGAGGGAGGGAAGGAGTGTGGAGGTAAGGTCTAAACCCGGTTCAGCGACGATATCGCCTATGAATAAAATATTAACAGTAGCAGCCATAGTTTAAATGTGGCGGAATTTTAATGGAATAAAAAAAGGACAGCGGGAATTGCATAGAACCGTTAGCGACACGGTGGGAATCCTCCTGTTCGGGTTCGACTTCCACTATTTCCCGAAGGAACATGAGGCACGTCGTTGCCGGACAAAAACCGAACTCCCTAAATCTTTATTATCGTTCAAGCAATATCCAAACACTGTCCTTGACTTAATATAATGCTTTTTAGATTGATTACACAGAACAAAAGCTCATTTTATCATGTGATTATGCATTTTTAAGGCATCTTCAATATAAATAGTCAGCTTTGTTTATCCTTAGTATAGTAATGACTTCTTTAGTTGTAACGAATCCATTTACTGAGTTCTGAAAAGGATGCGCTTTTGCCATACATCAAAATTCCAACGCGGTAAATTCGTGCACTAAGCCACATTAAACCAAGAAATGCGGCAATCATAAGTCCAATGGCAAGTGCAACTTCCCACATGGGCACATTCATTATTGCCATACGTACAGGCATGATAATAGGTGCGAAAAAAGGAATAAGCGACAAGACCAGAGATAAACTGCTATCAGGATCAGCAGCAACGGTTCCAAGGAAAAAGATTGGAATGATAATTGGCAATGAAACTACGAGCATTAACTGTTGATTCTCGGTTTCAGATTCGAGTGCAGAACCAACCGCAGCAAACATTGCACTATACATCAAATAACCGAGGATAAAGAAAATCAAGAAAAAGACAATTAATTCTGTACCAATAGTTGGTATAGTGAAAGGTAAATCGGCTTCACCCATAGCTGCTGTTGCATCGGGCGGTTGTTTCATGAAAAAGAGTAGAATAGGTGTACTCGCAGCTGTGATTGCAGAACCCGCTGCTATCCAAAAAACGAACTGTGTAACTGCAAGTGCGCCAACTCCAAACACTTTGCCTAACAAAAGCTCAAAAGGTCGTACGCTTGATACTATGACTTCAATGATTCGGTTTGATTTTTCCTCAATTACTCCACGCATCACAATACCGCCATACGCAAACATCGCACCGTAAATCACAAAACCAAGTATGAGTCCAACTACCATTAATGCACTTGTATCTTGCTCTTCTTCACCGGTGTCGGTTAATACCCGGGTAACAAGATTAACATTCTCACGCATAATTTGACGCACATCAGCACTTACATTAGAGCGATCCAGTTTCTCTTCACGAATACTGTTTCTGAGATCTCTCTGAACTTTTTGAATAAAATTTAACCCCCCAGATCCACCATAAATCAACTCAGGATTCACAGTTCCTTCAATAACTTCTTCTGTTATAACTATATACCCCTGAATGACTCCATCATTAATCATCCTGCGGACATCATTAACAGTTGCATTCGGAAAAATGCGATATTGGTTAGGATCAGCATCAACCATGCGATGAGAAACACTATTTGTAGTGTCAATAATGGCTACAACTCTTGTTGTCTCAGGGGATAGCATTGGGATTAGTGCTATCAACAAAATGAACATGATCAAAATCAGAGGTGCAAGTAAAGTGGTGAGAATGTAGGCCTTGCTTTTAATTCTTGTAAGGTACTCGCGTTTTATTACTATACCAAGTTTATCAAATTCAATCATGATACTTCTGTTGTGAGTTTCTCTTTATTGGTGTGAGAATTTACGGTTGATATAAAAATTTCATTCAACGACGGCTGAACAAACTCGAAATGCATTACTTTAACCTGACTAATGGCCTTTTTAAGGATTTCTTGTTCATCAGCTCCATCTAAGAGTCTGATTTCAGCAAAGTTCGAAGAACGATTATTTATGCGCACATTTTGAAGTTCTTCAAGGAAGGAAGCATCCCCTTGAAATTCAATTTTTACGGTATTTTTTCCAAAAGAGCGTTTGATATCTGAAAGTGCACCATTTAATATTACAGTTCCTTTACTAAATAGGCAGATATCATCACACATTTGTTCTACTTGTTCCATACGGTGGGTGGCAAATAGAATGGTTTTCCCATTTTTGTTTAGCTCAATAATCACATCTTTCAACAACTCGCTATTGATGGGGTCTAACCCACTAAAAGGTTCATCAAATATGCAGATTTCCGGGTCGTGAGCAATTGTAGAAATGAACTGAATTTTTTGTTGCTGCCCTTTTGATAGTTCACCAAGTTCTTTTTTTACCCAATCAGTCGCTTCAAATCGATCCAACCAATATTTAAGTGATTTCTTTGCATCTATTGGAGACATTCCCTTTAGTCTGGCAAGATAAAGTAGTTGCTCGCCCACTTTCATTTTTTTGTACAGACCTCTTTCCTCAGGTAAATAGCCTATCTTCTTTTGGCTATTTGAATCCGCCTGCATGCCATTAATTAAGACTTGTCCACTATCAGGAATAGTTATGTAGTTAATCATTCGGATGGTAGTGGTTTTTCCAGCACCATTTGGTCCTAAAATCCCAAAAATTCTGCCCTTTGTTACTTCAAAAGAGACATCTTTAACCGCTGTGAAGCTTCCAAATTGCTTCAATACGTGTTCAACTTTAATGATAGACATCTTGTGTTTTTTTCGTTTGAGTGTGTGAGATTTTACAGCTTTATACAGAAAGAAACTAAAAATCTTTTAGTTTTATAAAAACAAGCACAAACAAGTGATAAGAGTGCGAATAAAAGATTTATTTTTTCTTTAATCTATGGTTTACTATCTCACAGTTTACGTGTATAATAGCACCATGAAAATATGTCTTTTTGAATTAGAAAACCGATTTTAATTGATTAGTTAAGGGTTTCGAATGAACGTTATTCATTTTAGTTTTGAATGTTATCCGGTTGCAAAAGCCGGTGGTTTAGGTGATGTAGTTGGTGCACTACCAAAATATCAACAAAAAAAAGGTGTAAACTCTTGGGTTGTAATGCCTAGATATTACAACAGCTGGATTATAGACAGACCTGTTGAAGTAGTACATGCGGGCATTACGGTACTTGGAAATGAGAAGTTTCAGTATGAAGTACATAAAGTTACCGGAGATCCTTTAGGGTATCCATTATATCTGATTCATATTCCAGGTTTACTCGATCGTCCGGGAGTTTATGTCGATCCCAGCAGTGGCTATGGGTACTGGGATGAGTTCCATCGGTATCTTGCATTTCAGGTTTCTGCTTTGAATTGGCTCAATTCATTTGCGTGGTTGCCAAATGTACTTCATTGTCATGATCATCATACTTCGTTAATTCCTTTCATGATTACCTCTTGCCCGGCTTATGACCGGTTGAAAAGCATTCCCACTGTAGTAACCATTCATAATGGGGAGTATCATGGAAACTATGACATGGGAAAAATGTTTTATCTGCCCGAAGTTTACCCATGGGAAGTGGGGTATCTTGAATGGGGTGGAAGAATGAACTCCTTGGCTGCGGGAATCAGGAAATCATGGAAGGTAACAACAGTCTCCCAAAGCTATTTGTATGAGTTACATAGTAATGCAAACGGATTAGAATATTTACTCAAACATGAAACCCCGAAATCTGTTGGGATAATTAATGGAATTGATGATGATGTTTGGGATCCGGCGACCGATCCTTTGATTAACCATCATTACAGCGTAAAAAATGCAGATAAGGGTAAACTCGCAAACAAAAAAGATCTGTGTGATTATTTCAATCTTGACCCTAACCGTCCCATGTTTGCCTTTATCGGCCGACTTGTCAAAGAAAAAGGAGCCGATTTACTTCCCCAGCTCATAAGTTGGTTTCTTTCGGAGCGTCAGGATGCTTCGTTCGTTGTTTTGGGAACCGGCGACCCCTGGTTACACGATCGTTTGAAAGCAATGAACTCGGAATTTACCGGCTATTTTGATACTTCAATCCAATATAATGAAGCTCTTTCCCATAAAATCTACGCCGGTGCGGATTTTATTTTGATGCCTTCGCGCGTAGAGCCATGTGGCTTAAATCAAATGTATGCTATGAAATATGGAACGGTTCCAATCGTTCGATCCATCGGTGGTTTAAAAGATACTGTCATCGATTTTGAAGATGTTGACGGATACGGAGTTCGATTTGATCATTTCTCACTCGAAGACGCTTTCAATGCACTTAACAGAGCTATGCGATTACATGCAGATACCAAGAGAATGAAGCAAGTTAGAAAAAAAATGATGGAGCTTGATTTTTCATGGGATCGATCAGCTCAAACTTACTTAGATCTATATAATTCAATCAACTAACCAAGAAAAACTATGAATAATGTACTTGCAATTATTTTAGGAGGCGGACAAGGTTCTCGTCTCTATCCTTTGACAAAAAGCCGTTCTAAGCCTGCTGTTCCAATTGGGGGTAAGTACAGATTGGTGGATATCCCCATTTCAAACTGCTTAAACTCGAACATCAGGAAAATTTATGTATTAACCCAGTTTAACTCAGCTTCGCTAAACAGGCACGTTAAAAATGCGTTTCACTTTGACCCCTTTAACTCTGGTTTTGTAGATATTTTGGCTGCCGAGCAAACCATGACCAGTCAAAATTGGTTTCAGGGAACCGCAGATGCTGTGAGACAGTCTATCCATCATATTGAAAATCATGAATTTGATTACTTGATGATTCTTTCAGGTGATCAACTATATCAAATGGATTTTCAAGAATTAATTAGTAAACATATCAGTTCTAAAGCGGATCTTACCATAGCTACGATTCCTGTTAATGCTTTTGATGCAACCGGTTTTGGAATTATGAAAGTTGGAGATAAGGGGAAAATAGATTCCTTTATCGAAAAGCCATCGGCAGATAAGCTTCCTGAATGGACTTCTGAGGTTCCTGAAGAAGACAAAGCTCAGGGTAAACATTATTTAGCTTCAATGGGGATTTACGTATTCAACAGAAAAACGATGTTTGATTTGTTGATGGAGAATAAAGAGGCTAAGGATTTCGGTAAAGAAATCATCCCCACAGCAATTGAAAGCAAGCGGAAAGTTCACTCCTATATTTATAATGGCTATTGGACTGATATTGGAACCGTAAAATCTTTCTTTGAAGCTAATCTTGATTTAACTTTACCTATGCCAAACTTTAATCTTTACGATGCTAAAAAAATGGTTTATACTCGTGCGCGTATGTTGCCGGCATCTAAAGTTAGTGGTACAACCTTAGAAAGAGCCATTGTTGCAGAAGGATGTGTGGTGGAAGCCAGCCGTTTAGAACACACCCTCGTTGGTATTCGATCAAGAATTGGAAGAGGTACTACCATAACGGATTCTATAGTAATGGGTAGTGATTATTTTACTCCTTATGAGGAAATAAAGAATCGTAATCCTGAGCGCCCACCGGTTGGAATTGGTGAGCGTTGCTACATTTCCAATTGTATAATTGATAAAAATGTTCGCATCGGAAATGATGTAAGAATTGTGGGAGGTTCGCACCTTCAAGATGGTGAATATGCAACACATTGCGTAGTCAATGGCATTGTTGTAATCCCTAAGGGAGCAGTCATAAAAGATGGTAGCGTAATCTGATTTATTTCAGGGTTACAATATCAATTCTATTGAGTTTCTTTCCCAAAAATCGTTCAGCCAAGGCTTGGAAACGTTGTGGTTTATCACTTACATAACACTCAAAGTTTCCACCTTGGCTGTTTACGTTAAGTAGTTTTCTTTCTTCCAATAGATTGTAAGCCATCTTAGCAATAGAAGTAGCAGAATCAATTATTTCTGTTTTTGTTCCGCTTAGAAATTCCTCAATTTGATTCTTGAATAAAGGATAGTGTGTACATCCTAAAATCAAGGAATCAATATCTTTATCCTTAAAATCTTTCAAGTACTCCATTAACGTTAGTTTAGAAACTTCGTTATCTATCCATCCTTCTTCAGCCAACGGTACAAGCAGGGGGCAAGCTCGTGAATAAATTCTTTTTTCAGGATTTTTTGAACGGATAGATTTCTCATACGTTCCACTACCAATCGTAGCCAATGTGCCGATAACACCAATACGATTAGTGTTCGAATTGGCCTCTAAAGCGGCAATTGAACCGGCTTCGACTACATCAAGAACCGGTATTGAGCCACAGTATTCTCTGATTTCGTGATTAGCTGCTGCTGAAACAGAATTACATGCAATAAGAATCAATTTAATATTTCGTTTCAGAAGAAAATCAGTTATCTGAATGGCGTATTCTCTGATTGTTTCAATAGATTTGATACCATAAGGAACTCTTGCTGTATCACCGAAGTAGATGATATTTTCTTCCGGCATCAATTCCATTACAGATTTAACTACGGTTAAACCGCCAATTCCGGAATCAAAAATACCAATTGGAGCACTTGCCCGCTTTGTCATAATAAGTATTAAAATCTCAAAAGCTTGTTCTGATTTATTAAAAGAAGACTCTTTTGATGGTTAATTGTTTAATTCATTACTGATGAATAAATCCATTTGTCAAACTTAAATTTAAGCAATTTCAAATCAATTCAAATAAATAAAGAAATTTGAGTATGAATCGTGATTCTATAATTTTCTCGCCAAAACTACTGTTCTTTGGAAGGTTTTATTTCTTCCTGTGGCACTATTAAATGCTTCAAAATGAATTACATAAATTCCAATACGATTCTCCATACCATTATCGCGCCTTCCATCCCAAATGAGCGAGCCTTCAAGTCCGGCGGGAATGCCATCAGCTAATGTTCGCACTAATCTCCCGTAACGGTCAAAAATCCGAACTCTAAGTAAGTAATCCGGCTCGCTAAGTTTATAATTCAGGAAGAGATTATCATCCATTCCATCACCATCAGGGGAAAATGGATTAGGTTCTATTATAAGATTTTCAGTGGTCGGTAATTCACCCGGTTGCGCAAATAGTGAGTTTCTTTCTCCCGGAGTTCCACCTTTGAGTACTACACTTGACCCCCAGTTCGAGGCATCATTCGATGGTCCGTTCGGGTTAATTCGCTCAAGTGCAATACCGCGGACATCAACTAAATTTGGATTATGCCATGTAGGCTGATATATAACGGAGTCTATTACAGTACCATCACCGGCAGCCAGGAAAACCGAATCACCCTGAGTTGAAAGGCTCAACGTTGATCTATCGGCTCTGAAAAAGAAACGCTCCGATTCAATTCCGAAAAATCTGCTGATTCTCGTATTCGCAAAATCTCGGTTTGGATCAGCAAACATCACAACAAATCCATTCGCGGGAATCCAAGCTGATGTGGTACTTACCGGAAAAATTCGGCTTACATTTCCATCTCGATCCGGTTGATCGTGGATATGAAATCCTTCCATTGAGATAGCATAATCTCGCGTATTATGGAATTCCACATATTCGCTCTGATCAGGAAAATCATTAAATCTGCCACTAATCGGCTGATACATTATTTCATTGATTACAATATCTCCTCTTTGCAAAGGTTGAGCAATCGGGATGTTTAGATCATTCGCCACATTTCCACTTACATCCTGTAGATTGGTGATCCGAATAACTTCTTCGCTCACTTGTTGAAGTGTAGTGCCATTAAATTGTAGCAAAATGCGGTTTCCGGTAAATGGATTAAAATCAGTGATACTTAAGTTTGATCCACCTAAACTAAAGATCGTTTCATTCGTGGGGGATATAAACTCATTAAATCGTACTTCAATCTCAGAACTTGATGTACGTGTTGCAAAGATTACATCGGGAGGAGTAGTGTCTATCATAAATCCCGCATTGGTCTCACCGGCAGAGTTGTTTTCCGGATGGGAAATCCAATTCGTTCTATCATTTGATGCGGCTTCGGGTGATTTTCTTTCCAATGAAATACCAACAGGACCTCCCCAATCAGGACTATATCTGAGGCTATCTACCAATGTGCCAGAGGGTGTTCGGAGGAAAATGGCATCTCCCGTAGAACTTAATGCAAGCATGGATGGAACTTGGAATGAGCGTTCATCCGGAACACCAAGTAAACCGGGGTTGTCTGAAATTACTAAATATTCACCGGGACGAATAGGGATTGATTCCGATGGACTATTCAATTGAATGACTGTGGTTGATCTTCCTATTTGCCAAGCGTGTAAATCAATGTTTTTATTTGATCGGTTATGTAGCTCAATAAACCTTGGGATTTCAGCTGTTACAGGTCTGTATAAAAATTCATTCACTACAATATCATTAAATTCTGCTTCTTGAAACTCAAGAAACGTAAAGTTTACAGAAGTGAATGGCATAGGAACCCCAAAAATACTTTGAACGCCTTCAGTGGTAAATGTATAGGTTGTATTCGTTTGAAGAGGTGAAGTTAGGCTGAGGTTTACTACATTTCTTTCAACTTGCGATGCCGTTTGTATTTGTATTCCCTGAATTTCATAAGAGGAAAGATTTTCAGCCGTACTTTTATCAACCGTTCGGTTAAAGAGTACAGAAACGGTTGATGCATCAACTGCACTTACGGACGTTATTTGAACAGGATTTGGATCAGGAGTAGCTGTGTTAGATTGCCCGGGTGTTCCACCAAGGGAGTTTGTTGAAGCCGACCAATTCTCGGAAAAATGGCTTGGAGCTGTTAATGAGCGACGCTCCAACGCTGCACTTGAACCACCCCATTCTCCTTGTACGTATCGGAGGGAGTCGATGAGTACGTCATTCGACGTAAACAGTTTGATTTGATCAGGAGTTGATCTGTTCAGGGATGGAAAGTTACTCGGTTGGATAAAATTCTGAGAACCAAAACGATTTGCAACGCTTGTAGTATCGCTTGATAAGACCACATACTCACCGGGAGCTAGGAAGAAATCGGAGGTTGTTATACGTCTAATCGTAGTGGTATTATCTTGAATTCGCCAATCGCGCAAGTTGAATAGCTTGTCTTCCGTTGCATTTTTTAATTCAATGTACTGCGCTAAATCGGATGGAGTGCTGTAAAAAAATTCATTAATTACAACATCGCCTTTAACCGGAACATTAATCATATTGAAGGCAAATACCTCCGGTTCCATAACTCCACCTGCTAAGTCACGAATACCACTTATGCTCAATGCATAACTTCCACCGGGGATGGGGTTTGAGTACGAAATTCTTACTGTATTTGAATTTATGGTGAAAGCGTTTGGAGAACCAATTCCCTCGTTGATATTAAATGATGCATTTGAAACAGAGGATGGATCAACCGCTTCCGAAAAGACAACATCAAGGTTTTGGCTGTCAATAATAACCACACTAGCCAGGAAAAGAGGGAATTTAGTTACACGGATGTCATCGAAACTAACCAAATCTAAACGAGTAGCAGTGTAGGTAGCACGCATGCCAAACCAAGATGCATTTGCATGGGTATTATCAATAACGGCTTGTCCTTCTTGTTGAGGTTCACTTTCAGAACCCGTACCAACAAACAAGCGCCATTCTCCATTACGCTCACGAGTTACCCGAATGCGATAATCAACATTTGCTTCCATAATTGTAGTACCACTCACGAGTACTTGCGCAGGATTCCCGTCATCAAAACGAACAATGCGAAAGATTTTATTCGAACCGGATTCTCCTATACGCACCGCATATCCATTTACATTGCCTTTTAAATCAGAGGTATCACTCATCAAAAATACATGAGAACGATTATTATCGGAGGTTGCATACTTGGTATTTACGAGAAATTCCCAGGTTCCATAGTTTGCTATTGAAGCGGTGCTTAGGTGTGAAACTCCGGCCGCAGATGCATTCAAAAACAAACGATTGTTTCCATTTACGGGATTTATCGCCCAATCGTCTCTATCTCCGAACCATGCGGGATTTTGAGTAAAATCTCCATCCTCAAAATCTTCAAAAATCACAATGACTTCATCGGGTTCTTCAAAAGAAAATTCCAGCGTTTGTGCTGCCATTGGTACGCCAAAAATACTCTCAATATCCGAAGCGGTTATGGTGTATGGCGTATCGAATTCGATGGAGTTACTTAAAAATAAGCGGATGGTATTAAAAGCTACCTTCTCAGTAAAGGTAATGTTTAAACCTCCACTAAGATTGAAATTGGCTCCATCTTCTGCGGTTCCGCGATCAATGTGACGATCAAATACAACATTTAAGGTCGTAGGATTTCGAAGTGTAACTTCGACCATTGATACAGGATTTGGGTCAGGTTGCGCCGTATTGGGTTGCCCCGGAGTACCACCTAATCCATTGGTTGAATCAAGCCAATTCTCGCGCGCATAGCTGATAGCGAATGCTGACCGACGTTCGATTGCCACTCCTTCGCCTCCCCAAAGTACGGGAATGTAGGGTACCTCGTCTAATAACACTCCACCGGAGCTAATCAATTGTAGTCTGCCTGCCGATGTGCGAGGTAATGTCGGGAAACTAGCGCTTTCTAAATACCCGCGAGCTCCAAAGCGCGTAAATAGGCCGGTACTGTCGCTAGTGAGTACTAAAAACTCGCCCGGTTCAAGAAAAACATCTTCCTGAGTAAGCACAACCGGATTAGAGGCATTTGCCGTAAAACTCCATTCACGTAGATTAAAGCGCTTGTTAGAAGTTCTGTTGAAAATTTCCACGTACTGAGCAAAAGCAATTGGGGTATCATAAAAAATTTCATTTATGACTACGTCACCCGCAACCGGGGTATCGCCGGGATCATCTTCAGTGATTTCAAATGGGATCGTTTGAGGCTCCATCACACCACCTGCTTGATCACGGATTCCGCTTACACTCAATTCATAGGTACCGGCAACCAAAGGAGTTGAGAAAAATAATCCAACTGAAGTCTCAGAAAGAAGAGAAACTTGACTTGGAGTTCCAATCCCTTGATTCACGCTAAATGCATTCGGAGCAACACTTGTTTCATCAACGGCTTCAGAAAAACTTAGTTGGAGATTCTGATTATCTATTACGGTGAGATTTCCGGCTGTTAAGGGGAATTTTGAAATGCGAATGTTGTCGAAAAAGAAATTTCGCGCTCTTGTGACGGTATATGTGGCACGAATTCCGAAATACTCTGATGTTGTGTAGGTTAAATCTATAGCCGGAGTACCTTCTTCAACCGGTTCTGAGCCAAATCCTTCCGATACAAATAAACGCCATTCTCCTTCAGGAGAACGCGTAACACGAACCTGATACCCTACACTCGCTTCAATCAAAGTAGTTCCAGTTACAAGAACTCTTGATGCACCGGATACACCATTATCAAAGCGTACAATCCTGAAAAACTTGTTCGCACCTGATTCCCCAATTCGTACTGCATAACCATTCACTCCGGTTTCTGTGTCGGCACGGTCACTTGTGAGAAAGACAAATGCACGGTTTGTATCAGAGGTCGCAAATCCATCCAACCGAACAAAAAACTCCCATACACCAAATGCAGAGGGCGATACAGTACTTAAATGCGAAACTCCACCAACTTCAGCATCTAATCTCAGAAGATTGTTTCCATTTTCATTGATGATTGTCCAATCATCCAAATCTCCAACCCACTCGGGATTTTGAGTAAAATCTCCATCCTCAAAATCATCTTCCAATACCACTTGCTGTGCATAGGTAAGATTGGACATAAATAAAATGAAAAGAAGTACTAAGAATACCTTGATTATTTTCATGGTGACACGAATTCAAATAGTTAACAACATATTTCCCCAAAATAATAAAAAGAAATTGACTAAACCCGATTTTGATAACGATTTACAATGATGATGATAAAAGATATTTCCTTTTCTGAAACAATTTATGGAAGCTATATTTTTAGGTTGCACTTCGCATAACAGTAAGTATTTTGTTACTATCAGATTTTTATTGTCATAAACACAAAAAACATAGACAAAAGATGAGCGTATTATTTCGATTTAAGAGCAGGTTATTATCATTTTTAATCACTTTAGTTTCCCCGATGTTGTTGCTTAGTTGCGCGACAACAGGAACACACCTTGAGCAAGAGGCTCCTAAAGTCTTACTTACCAATATCCATGAAGAGCGGTTAATTCCATATCCGGTTGAAATGACGGATGATTTTTCTTATGCCTTAATGCGTGGAAGTAGAAGTTTGGATGGTGCGCCGGGTGAGAATTACTGGCAACAATATGCAAGCTATCGACTTCATGCCGAAATCAATCCTGATACGCATGTTTTACATGGATTTATGCAGGCTACATACTTCAATAATAGCCCGGATCAATTAGGAACATTACATCTTGAATTGGCTCAAAATGTTCATAAGGAAGGTGTTATCCGATCCAGACCTCAGGAGGTTACAGGTGGAATGAATATTCATCGTATTTTGGTGGATGGTATTGAGCTAAAAGAGGGTGGGTTTGATAACAATACGTTCTATGTTGATGGCACACAACTTGTTCTCAGACCCGAGCGCAGACTGGCTTCCGGTGATTCTATACAAGTGGAAATTGAATGGGATTTTCTTATTCCTATGCAAGGCGCAGGAGGACGGATGGGCAGGGATGATGATTTATATTACATAGGGTATTGGTATCCTCATTTCAGTGTGTATGATGATGTTTATGGATGGATGACGGATGATTTTAGAGGTAATGCCGAATTTTATCATGGATTTGCTGATTATGAACTTTTTGTAACGATGCCCGCAGATTGGGTGGTGATGGGAACCGGCGAGTTTATGAATCCGCAAGAAACGCTATCCGAGATTGTTTATGAACGCTATCAAAAATCCTTTTTAAGTGATCAAATAACAGCCGTGATCACCGCAGAGGAATTCGGGTTTGCCGCTACTGCCGAAACGGATACCGGTTATCATGTGTGGCACTTTAGTTCTGAAAACATCAGGGATGTTGCATTTAGTGCCACCCGCCGTTCGTATTGGGATGCCACGCGTGCGCTTGTCGGTGATTTGAATGGGGATGGAAATCCGGATTATGCTCGCATCAATGCGTTTTACAGAGATGGAGCGCCTCTTTGGGTAAATGCTGCTGAATATGCGCAACATTCCGTCACTTTTTTATCCGAATTGGCAGCTTTCCCCTATCCTTGGCCTCACATGACAACCGTTGAAGGGGCTAATATTATTGGCGGGGGGATGGAATTCCCTATGATGACGATAATTGGAAGTTATAACGGCTTGCCCGCATGGAGACTGTACAGTGTTACCGCTCATGAAATTGCCCACATGTGGATGCCCATGATTGTAAGTACAAATGAACGTCGTTATACATGGATTGATGAGGGTAACACGGTTTTCAAGACTGATTTTGCCCGAAAAGACTTTTATCCACAAATGGATTTGCATGGATCAACGCAGGCGCAATACATCATATTTGCCCTCACCGGTAGGGAAGGAGAAATTATGAGAAGATCTGATTTCCATTATTCTCAACAAGCTTATGGGGTTGCTTCTTATCCAAAACCGGCTTCAATTTTAGTTGCGCTTCGTGGGGTATTAGGGGAGGAAGTCTTTTGGGAAGCTTACCATACGTTTATAAGAGAATGGGCGTATAAACATCCCTACCCTTGGGATATGTTCAACACCTACAACCGCGTGAGTGGAATGGATTTAAGTTGGTTTTGGCGTTCTTGGTATTTCGAAACTTGGATGCTCAATCAAGCGATTTATTCTGTGGAATCAGCGAAGGATGAAACCAAAATTTCAATCAAAGATTATGGTGATGTGCCGATGCCGGTACTCCTGAGAGTAGAGTATGAAGATGGTACTTCGTTGGATAAACGCATAAGTCAGGATGTTTGGCTTACCGGAAGCAGGGAAGTAACCGTTACAGTTCCCGGAACCAATGTTCAGCGCGTTTTGATTGATCCGGATCGATTCTTTCCTGATGTGGAGCGACATTTAAATGTTTGGCCAAGATCATCCAATTAAACCTTAAAAAAGACACCCCATGAAACTTATCCGAATAAGTAGCTTCATAGTAAGTACTATTTTGTTCTTTGTTGTATCGGTGAACGGTCAGCCGTGGCATTCGGGTGGACTTTTATCGGAATATCAACAAGGTTTTGATGTTCATTTTTATGATATCAACCTTGAAATTCATCCCGAAAAGCAATTTATCTCAGGTTTTGTAGATGTATATGCCTTTGCGCTTAAAGATAGTATTCGTGTGATTGAATTAGATTTGGTAAATCACTACGAAGTGGAATTTGTAATGCATGAGGGTAAGCAATTAGAGTTTTCCCACAAGAAAGATAAACTCATCGCGTATTTACCATCTGAGTTAATGGAAGGAGAGACCGCAACACTGCGCGTCATATATTCCGGAAATGCGCCTGTTGCCCAACGCCCGCCTTGGGATGGCGGATTTAACTGGTCAAAAGACCCCGATGGAAATCACTGGATTGGGGTTTCTTGCCAAATGGAAGGGGCGAAATTATGGCTTCCGGTTAAAGATCATCCCATTTCAAGGGCGGATAGTGTTGCAATAAACATCACCGTTCCGGCACCTTATGTGGTTGCGACAAATGGGTTATTAGTTGATATCACCGAAACTGAAGATAAACAGACCTATCATTGGTTTACCGGATATCCTATCCATAACTACAATATTTCAATTAATGTCGCTCTTTTTGAACAGTTTGAAAAGTCCTATCTGACTGAATATGGCACTCTGATGCCGGTTGTGTTTTATGTACTTCCGCAATATCGGCAACACGCAGATGAAATTCTTGATATGACCATCGAAAAGTTAAAACACCTCCGAAGGTATTTCGGGGAATATGGATTCACCCGAGAGAAATTTGGCTTGGTTCATACCTATTATTTGGGGATGGAGCATCAAACCATAAATTCGTATGGAAACGGCTTTGACTATTTCACGAAAAACGGCAAGAGTTATGATTGGCTGCTCTTGCATGAAATGGGACATGAATGGTGGGGGAATTTGATTACTATCCGTGATTGGGCGGACTTTTGGATACATGAGGGAATTACGACCTTCACAGATGCACTTTTTCTATGGGATTTTTACAGTCCGGAGTTGTATCACGAAAAAATAAGGGAGTATGCACCACGAATTTCAAATCGTCAGCCAATTATTCCATGGGAAAATGCAACGTCTCGGGATGTCTATAATCATGACATTTACTATAAAGGTGCGTACTTCATGCATACCCTTTCTTATGTCTTAGGCAGACCAACGTTTCTGAATATTTTGCGGTCATTTGTTGATCAAAATCGATATGGATATACCTCAACGTTGGAATTTCGAACTTTCTTTGAACGCTTTTCCGGGATGGATTTGGAGGGATTATTCAACCTATACTTATATGGAACGGATTACCCGGAAATCCAAATAAAGCAAATTGAGAGCGGTCGTTATGAAATTTCCATCCCCAATATTGATTTTATCCTTCCGATGGATATTCTGACAAGCAATGGGATTTCGAGAAACTACCTAAGCTCAGAACCTATTCAAATTCTTTCTTATGAGCTTCCAATAGTTGATCCTGAAGCGTGGTATTTGAAGAGGGTTATTCATCTGAAGCAGTAACCAACTCACGCGTTCGCAAAAACTCCCGATATCTTCTTGGTAGGGCGAAAGGGAGTTCTTCGGGGATTGGATCGAATCGTGGTTGTAACCATCGTTCCGGTTTCTCCGGACGGTCTTCGGGGGTATAAATAAAACCCGGTAATCTAATTTCCGCCGGATTTTGCGTTTCCGGGATGTACTTCCCGTCTATTGATTCCAGTATTCTAAGGCTATCAATATCTCCGCCGGAAAAAAACATGGTAATGTGTTGAGCGGTTAGCTGAATGGCGAAATCCGGCTCATCGTTATCATCCCTCACATGATAAATTAACTCAGAGTTAAAGCGAACATCAAGTTGGTGCAACTCATTCTCAATAAACTTAATCCGTAAAGTATCCCCCTCAATTTGATTTAATCGATTCGTTATACTATCAGGAAAAACAGAGAAAGGTCTGGGATACGACCATAAATTATCTATCTCATCATCAACAATATATATTAATGTTTTGGGAGAGGTGAGTTGCAGGTCTTTTCTCCATAAGCGCGTGTTACCCATTAAATGAAACTCATCTAAGCTATCAAAGTAAACGGTGGTATCAGACAGCGAGGCGTAAGAATCGGACCAAATTTCAACGTTCTCGAATGCTTTGAGGATGCGGTCAGGCTCACGGTCGAAAATATCGAAACGCGCAGCTTTAATCATAGTGGTGTCCGTTTCATTTTTGTTAACCCGTTGCACTCTTGCATTCCCAAGTATTTGTCGAAAGCCGGTTGAATCACTTTGTATGAAATCGCCGGTTAATCGTGTATTGTTTTCGAGATCATGAAGAAAAACATTAAAGTGTAATTCATAGTAGTCAATATTTCGCTGAGCAAATAAACTATCACTTTCGGCATATTGCGTACTATCAGAAATCTGAACATTTCCTTTAAATGCCGCCTGATCGAGCAGATTAAAATATACGCCTTCATCAGCAACTAAAATTCCTTTCTCATCCTGAAACCGTACTCTTTCGGGAAAGGTGGCAATTTCTACAGTGTTATCAAAAATGGCTCTATTGCTAAAAATGGTGGCATTGTCAGTTTTTACAACAACTCTGCCTCTGAAATCTGTTTTTTCTGAATCCGTATAGAATCTCACTCTATCTGACCAAATGCGTTGGCGCTCGGTTATGATCTCGATATTTCCAAATGCTTCCACCAAATCAATTTCAAGATATTGATACGCACTGTCAGCGAAGAGATGCATATCATCGGTTTGCAATTCAACGTTTCCGAGCATTTTTCGAACCGAACCTTGTGGAGTGGTATCACCAATTAATCGATCCGCTTTTAGGATTCTGACCTGAGTTTGAGAATAGGCCTCAGATGCCATCCCCCAAAAAGAAAACAATCCCGCAAAGAGCAGTAAGAAAGTAATTTTTTTTAAGAAGTTATCTTTTGAGTTTGGCATTAATCTATGGAGAATTCTCCCGTAACCTGACTTAAGGTATAGCGAATGAGGTCTTCATCACCGACAAATCCGTAACCGGTGATGCTATCGGTTGGTGAAGTAATGATAACGAAACCCGGACTCGAAATAGTGGCTCGTGCCTCATTCCATTCGAGTTGTTCTGAACGCAAGGTTCTGTTTTGATTAGTTTGCACAAAAACATCCCCCTCGAATTCAAAAACAGAAGCATAGCTTCGATACACAAGTTCATGACTACGAACAGTAGTTTCAATAGTTCCAAGGCTGTCGAATACGGTAACAAAAACCGGAGGACCTTTGAAGCGTGTATAACTGGCAAATTCTGTTTCTACCGTTCGCGCCACAAGGCTCTCAGCGCGTACTCTTACATAACCATCCACGATGATATCTACCTGGATTTGCGTGCTGTTGGTTACACCTAACAAAGAATCAGCTAATTCTCTGTTGATGCTTCTTTGATCAAAATCAGACAGCTCGGAACACGACATACCTGATAGTGCGAAAATTACTCCAAAAGCAACAAACAGAATAAGACGGGAAACGAAGGGCATTGAACGGTTCGATTGATTATTTACGGCTCAGGTGGTTCCGTAAATTCGATCACCGGCATCACCCAACCCGGGGACAATATATTTATTTTCGTTTAAACATTCATCAACACTTGCAGTAATTATTGAAACATCAGGATGGTCATTCAGTACTTTATCAATACCTTCAGGAGCTGAAATAAGGCAAATGAAGCGAATGTTTTTAGCACCTTTTGATTTAAGAAATGAAATCGCATCGCAGGCACTACCACCTGTTGCAAGCATTGGATCTACAACGAGTACAAGAGCATTTTCTATTCCATTTGGGATGTTTACATAGTAGTCAACCGGTTTTTTTGTGACTTCATCACGATACATTCCGAGGTGTCCGACACGGGCATCAGGGATGAATGTGGTAATTGCATCTACCAATCCCAGACCCGCACGGAGAATAGGTATTACCACGATTTCCGCGTCAATTTCATACCCTGTGGTGTTTTTGATTGGGGTTTCAACGATGAAATCACGCAACGGAATATTCTTCAAAGCATTATAGGCAAGAATGGTTGAAATCCTGCCTAATGCCAATCTGAATACTGCGGTAGATGTGTTTTTGTCACGAAGGATAGTAAGGTCTCTTGCGATGACCGGATGTTTTATTTCCAGAACTTTTTCAGATGGATACATAAGCACAAATAAAGGTTAGTCGGTCTCATTTTTCATTTTATCAACATATTTTTTAGACAATTGATATATCACAGGGCTAAGTAAAATCAAACCGGTGATGTTCACAAAAGCCATTATTCCAAGCATAACATCTCCGAATGACCATACTACGGTAACAGAACCGAGTGCACCTAAAAAGTGTGCAAAAACGAATAACATTCTGTATGGAACAACCGATTTTTTACCAAGCAGATAATGGATTGAACGCTCACCATAGTAACTCCAGCTAATTGAAGTGGAGATCACGAAGAAGAAAACAGCCAATGTTACAATCAATTCGCCGTAAGGAAAGATAGGGCTGAGACCTTTTGAGAAGGCCACAGAGGTAAGAGAAGCAACATTTTCAACAACACCGCCAAATAGTCTTCCAACAAGCTCCCCCGCCTCGTTAAAGGCAACGGCTTGACGCTGAGACACATCAATCATCCCATTAAATGGGATTGAGAAGTTTGCATCAACAAACATGGTATCAACCGGAATATTGAAACGAAGCATTTGTCCGTTAACCGGCATACCGTTTTCAAAAACAAGAATATTTGGATCGGCTGATGCAGCATCTACGGTGTAAGAAATATTCGGACCTGCAGGCATAACCGGACCTTGGTGGTAACTATCCCACGCACCGGTTGAGATAATTACTAAGCCTGTAATACTACAAACAATGATGGTATCAATAAATGGACCAAGTAATCCTACTAATCCTGCCTGAACGGGTTCGTCGGTTTTACTAGCCGCCATTGCTATAGGGGATGAGCCCTGACCTGCCTCATTAGAAAAGAGTCCACGCTGAACCCCATACGCAAGCGTAAGGATAAGGGCACCTGAACCAACACCTAATGCTCCGGCTTGCGGATTAAAGGCATTTGTGAAAATGATAACGAAAGATGGAATAATTTGATCATAATTCAGAAGTAAGATGACCAAACCGGCAAAAACATACATAATAGCCATTAAAGGAACAAGTCGGGCAGTTACATATCCAATTCGTTTAATTCCCCCGAGAATTACTGCTCCGACTAACGCAGCGGAAACCAATCCTGTTACCCAAAAAGGAAGCTGAAACTTGCTGTTCATAACATCAGCCAACGTATTTGCCTGAATGGCATTTCCTGTAAGCAGGGCACAAATTGAAGCAGCAATTGCAAAAAGAACAGCTAACCATTTCCATTTTGGTCCAAGGCCTCTCTCTATATAATACATTGGGCCGCCGGATACGGTTCCATCCTCGTTCTTTACTCGATAATGTGCACCAAGAGTACACTCGGTAAATTTGGTAGCCATACCAAAAAGTGCAGTAACCCACATCCAGAAAAGGGCGCCGGGTCCACCAATATGAATTGCTAAAGCTACCCCGGCGATATTCCCTACACCAACAGTAGCAGAAAGAGCCGTGCTGAGAGCCTGAAAGTGATTAATATCACCGAGGTCATCAGGGTTATCATATCTTCCGGTTAGCACTCTAAACGCATGTTTGAATTGAACAATCTGTACAAATCCAAGTCTCAGAGTAATGAAAATTCCAAATCCGAGAATAATAATTACGATAAGAGGCAGTACGTTTCCGTCAGTAATGTTAGCCGGAAAGCTCCAGACATAGGTCTCGAGTAATGCAATAAACTGTTCAAATTTTTCCATTTAGAAGTATTTAGTACTCTGATTTACCTGTTTATGTTTAATTTCGGAAGTATAAGATATTTTTTATAAACATAAATTGCCGAAAAAGAAAAAGAAAGGAACGATGCTTCTTTTTTTTGAATTTTCAGAATCAACCAGTTAATAAGGCCAATGATTGCCGGAGTTTCCGGACTGCGTTGGTAGTAAGCCAACTCATAAATAACTCAATACTTAGCTATGAACATGACAAAATCTGATATAGTGGATATTATATCTAACTCTACAGGATTATCAAAAATTGAAACGGATGCTGTGGTTAAAGGATTTCTTGATACTGTAATCTCAGCTTTAAAAGAAGGTCAAACTATCGAACTTAGAGGATTTGGTAGTTTCAAAGTAGTTAAACGTGCACAACGTGTAGCACGTAACCCGAAAACGAATGAAGAAGTCATCGTTCCGGAACAGTATGTACCTGTTTTAAAAATATCAAAGGATTTTAAACGGGCTGTTGGTGATGCACACTCTCATCAGGCAGTAAATGCATAAAATGTCAAAAACTGTTTATTCTGATTGATCAACGGAATTTGATTGAAGTAATTTTGTAACTTTAAAGGCGTTTTCGAACGCCTTTTTTTATACATATAATTTACTTACATGCGCTGGATCATACTTTTTTTTCTCATAGCTTCAATATTATTGGGTCTTGTCATCTATCTTGATAAAAGCCCTGATAAACCGAACATGCCCCATTCCCATCCCACTACAACAAATGAGGATAATCAATCAATTCAAGATAGGATTGATGCTGTTCCTCCGATTTCTTTCAATCCGAATTCGTTTCAGGCGTTTCATACAGGTGTGGACTTGTCTGACCTAGACGCAATGCAACGGAGAATTTCCGAGATAGAATTAAGACTCATTGAAATTGGCCATACCCGCGAAGCCGTTCCATTTTATGGAGAATTGACGTTATTATACATGCAATTAGGTCGAGAAGATGGTGCTGCTGAAGCCGCGCGACACACAGCTATGATATTGGATGATGCAGATGATTGGTGGAATTCAGCCGTATTATTTTACAGGTGGGCACTTAAACAGTCGGAGAGAGATGCGTTTTTTTATTTTTTGGGAAGGAGCGAGGCTTCGTTTGAGGAAGCATCAAAACGTTCAGAGAACCCGGAAATGCTAACGGATTACTCAATTGTTCTCCAAGCGAATGGGAATACAGAGGAAGCACTAACCCAACTCCAACGTGCTATGGAAGTTGAGCAAACTAACTTCAGACCTTTTTTGTATTATGGACTTATTTTATATGAAACTGATAAAAAAGACGAAAGTATTTTGTATATTCACAAATCTATGGAAAAAGCAATCAATGAGGATGAGCTTAGCTTAATCCGGAATGTGCTTGCCCAATCGTCAATTGAAATTTAAAAACCAGAGGATTTCTTAATGCCAAGCGGAAAAAAGAGAAAAAGAGCAAAAATCGCCAAGCATAAGCGTAAAAAGCGTCTTCGCAAGAATCGTCATAAGAAGAAGTAATTCGATTTTTGACTCTACGCCTTTTGCTGTTTTTAAAGCCCCATCTTGGGGCTTTTTCTTTTTAAGCAGCAATAGGTTTTACTTCATTCACTAATTTCAATACTCTTGTATTTCTTTGAAGGATGGATTGAATCACTTTCGATATCTGACCATGAATGTCATTCAACTCATTCATTCCACTTAGAGAATATTGGAAATAGGTAATCAAACTCATTGCTGCGACAAACTTACCGTTTTTGCCCGATGTAACATCAACATGCCATCTGCTGATAAGTTTTTCAGTGGGTAAGGCTAAATGTAGTTTTTCATTGATAGATTTCATCCATAGACTGGCATATTCGAATTTCTCTTCATTTGTTGCAGAATGTAGAGAGTCATAGATCCCACTCGTGTCAAAATGCCAACTGATTTCTACATCAATAGTTGGATTGTATTTTAAAGGAGATATGGATTCCTCTTTTAAAAGTGGGTGTCTCCCCATGCCATTTAATTGTTTGGCTACAGCAAGTTCACGATAGACATCCCAATCAAAATTAATATGAAGTTCTTTGATTCCTGTTTGTTCATGGCTTACATTAATGCTTGTTTCAAGACCTGTAGCATTAATTGTACTGTCGGTCCAAACTCTGAATTTTTCTGTTTTTATCTCTTTAAATGAAAGTTCTGTTTGAATTTTATTAATCACTGAATTGAATATTGGATACTTCATAGTGAATAGATTTTTATAGATATTGCATAATTATTTTAACCTGAAAGCGCTTCTAAAACTTCCACCCCGATAATGAATTCTTATTTCTCCTTAATATATTCGAACGAGTTGTTAAAATCAACTCTTAGAGATTATCGGTTTGTTAAGGCTTTGACGCACCAAAAAAATATTCTTGAGATATTTTTTGAGAGAAACGGCACGCCTTGTAAGATGATTGTATCTGTACATCCTCTTTTATCACTTTTTTTCACAGATAACCGGGTGAGTGAAAAAAGTCATAATGTTGCGTCATTTTTTGAAATACTTACAGGCCAACTTTTTAAAACTTCCCAGGTAAGCGACGGAGATAGACTTGTTACGTTATTTTTTGAGGATGATTATAAGCTAATTCTTCAACTATTTGGATCGAGACCCAATGTTTTTTTAATTAAAAATGATCGCATTTTAGAAGCATTTAAATCTCCGGATGATTGGGAAGGTAAGCCTCAACCCCAACCAAGAAAGCCTGAAACCATTCCTTATGTAGAAACTAAAGGTGCAATTAAACAACGGATTTTTAAATCACATCCTTATATACAAAGAGCGTTTGTGCCGGATTTAATTTTTTATGGCAAGTTGAATGAAAAAACAGATACAGAAGTAAGTGAATATTTGGCAGATGTCCATAAATCGTTAGCATCTGAACCTGAGTTCAGAAAAATGAGTGATGGTCGGTTTTGTTTGATACCTTCGAAATATATACCTGATAATGACGCAGAGACCTTTGCTAACATTAATGATGCCATTAGAGTTATTTTCTTTTCGGAGCGGTCTGGTCAGAACTTTGTTTCATTAAGAGATATTGTTTTAAAACGGCTTCAAAAAGAACGTTCCCGTTCTGAAAACTTGATTCGAGCCTCTGAGGAATCGTTAAAAAGTTTGGAAAGAGCTGCTACCTATAGCAAATATGGTGATATTCTCATGGCGAATGCACATCAAAAACGTACGGATAGACGAGATTCAGGAACTTTTGAAGATATTTATGAGTCAGGAACTTATATTGAAATAAATCTGAAGCCGGATGCTTCCTATGCTGAAAATGCTGCATATTATTACGATAAGAAAAGAAAATCAGAACGCTCTTTTGAAGTCTTGCACGAACAAGCCGAACGAGCAACGATCAAACTCAAAGATATTGAAAAACTCGAGAGTAAGATTTCAGAGTTGAGCAGTTTTCACAGTTTAAAAGAGTTTTTGAAACAAGAAAAAGAAAATGAGTTATTGCAAGATGCCACACAGCCTCTAGAAATGCAATCACGTCCCTATTTGATAGCGCAAACAGGCAAATTTGAAATATGGATTGGAAAAAATGCTAAAGGGAATGATGAATTGTTACGAGATGCTCATAAAGAAGATATTTGGATGCATGCACGTGGCGTTTCCGGCTCACATGTGATTATTAGAATGCAAAAGAAAATGTATGATCCTGATATTTCCATGTTAGAGTTAGCCGCGTCATGGGCTGCATGGAAATCTAAAGCAAGAGGAGCCGCATTGGTCCCTGTAATTTGGACTCGAAGAAAATTCGTAAGAAAACCCAAAGGGGCTAGTCCAGGAACAGTTATTGTTCAACAGGAAAAAGTTCTGTTAGTTCAGCCAACTGACATAAAAAGTGAGTATTTTAGGAATTAATCTTTTTTTCATTTAACATTTCAAGAGATATAAAAAATATTCTTTTCCGATAATCGTCATTTAATCTCTTTTTCTAATTTTTATCACTAAAAGATTTCAATACAAAATTTATAACAGTTATGAGTGGCACAAAGCCTGTTTTTTTATGTGGATTTATGGGTTGTGGGAAATCAGCAGTCGGTAAAGCTCTCGCTGAACTGACAGGGAAAAACTATATAGATCTAGATCGTTATATTGAAGAAAAAGAAAAACGAACCATTGCTCAAATTTTTGAAGTGAGAGGAGAAGAGTATTTCAGAAAAGTAGAAGCTCAGTCTTTAAAAGAAGTTTCAGATATGAATGATACCGTGATTGCTTTGGGTGGAGGTAGTCTTCAGAATGAAGAAAGAATTCTTACCATTAGAAAAAGTGGATTACTGATCTTCATTAACACTTCCCTTAAAGTGATTAAAGAGCGTTTAAAAAGAACGAACAAAAGACCATTACTAAAAAATGAAGATGGCAGTAGAATGGAAGACTCTATACTCGATGATTATGTGGATTATCTGTTCAAGAAAAGAGTGGGTCTTTATAAAAAAGCAGATTTGATTTATGAACCAATTGAGGGATCAGCAAAAGATCAGGCATTGAGAATAAAGGAGTTACTATCAAGTTATGAATAGACAAAACGTACGAACTAAGCTTTCTGATAATTACCCAATCATTACCGGATATGGAATTGATTCTGACATAAGTAGTATCTTTTCAGGAATTTATGTAAAGAAAGCAATCTTTGTAATTGATGCTAATGTTAGTGACAAGCAAGCCACATTTGTTAGTCATCTAAAGAATCATTTTGGTGAAGTGAGCACATTTATCGTAAAGCCCGGTGAGAGCTCTAAAAATCCGGCTCTTTTTTTTGAAATGGTTGATTTCTGTTTGAATGAAGGGGTATCAAGAGCTACACCTTTAATTGCAATTGGAGGTGGTGTTGTTGGGGACCTTGCAGGGTTTGTTGCATCGGTAGTGCTTCGTGGAATTCCCCTCTATCACTTTCCAACTACTTTGCTTGCTATGGTTGATAGTGCAATTGGTGGGAAAACAGGCGTGAATC
>Ga0213835_100480_pt1 | contig 37792 bp, 36 predicted proteins | sample SWPATP01_FD_160576 | JGI IMG/M metagenome (GOLD analysis project Ga0213835, IMG submission 160576) | Coastal seawater microbial communities from Marineland, Florida, United States - SWPA TP0 #1 | ecosystem: Environmental > Aquatic > Marine > Coastal | place: USA: Florida | collected 2016-08-05
TGCTTGGGCCGCCTGAACAAATTCTTGGTTTTTAATCGAGAGCACTTGACCCCGGATCACCCGCGCCAGGCCAGACCAGCTAATGAACGAGGTAATCAGCACAATCAAGAGGAATCGCTGGGCGCTGGTTAAACTCGCGGGCAGAATCGCCGCCAGGGAAACGAGGAGATAAATCCCCGGAATAGTCATCAACACTTCCACAAAGCGCATCAAGACCGCATCGATCCAGCCGCCAAAATAGCCAGAAATGCCACCGATGAGCATCCCCAAGGGAAAGGAAATAACAATCCCCACCAGGCCAATGAACAGGCTAATGCGGCCCCCATGGAGTAAGCGGCTAAATTGATCGCGCCCCTGTTCGTCGGTGCCGAGGAGATTAAAGCGGGCCTCGCCGACCACCCCAAATAAATGGCGATCGCCCCGGATGCCCGGAAAGACAATTTTTTCCTCGAAGGTCGGGGGCACGGGCAATTTGATCTGGAATAGTTGGTAAGGATCGCCTTTCACAAAGAGGCGCAGCGGTTGGGGGTTATCGGTATCAACAATCAGTTGGCGATCGCCCGTGTCGAGATCCGTCGGCCCCTGGCTGGTGGGATAAACATGGGGGGTACCATTGCGCCAGTGGATCGCTGTGGGCGGCATTAAAGAACCATCTGCCTGGGACACATAGGGGTCATAGGGGGCAAAAAAATCAGCACCAATGACGAGGACATAAAAGGTGATCAGGATAATTGCGCCCAAACGCGCCAGGGTATTATTTCGAAGTTTGCGCCACCAATCCATAGTTACTGCCAGGGTTGCCAAAAATAATTGTGTCCCCTCATTCTAATGCCTGCAGATACTCGATCGCGGCGGCAAGCTGGGAGTCATAGCCCTCGGCAAAGTCCATAAACCAGAGCCCTTCATTGGAGAGGGGATCTAGTTGCTTAAGCCAAGTTTCGGCTTTGGTACGCCAATATTTAGCCTGGGCCTGTTTTTGCTTTTCAGCGGCGGCGATCGCCTTGAGGTCTGTTTCCGGGAGGGGCTGTTGGGCTTGCTTTTGCTGTTCGGCAATCAGTCGGTTAATGTCTTGGTACAGACGGTGATTTTTTTCACAATCTTTAAGTTTGTTGGCGGTCGTTTCCTGTTCGAGGGCCTGCAACATGGACGAAAGGCGATCGCCCTGGGATGACTTTTCCCCAGTCGGCTGCGGGCGAGCTTGGTATTCCTGCTGGAGGGCCGCTAGGGTTTGATCCAGGCCATTGTCCGGTGGCTGTGGTGCTGCCGCGCGATGTTGATTTTCTAAATCCCGTAGCAAATCATCAAGGGAAGCCATCATTCAATCCATTGCCGAAGAAATCTCACCTTAATTATAAAAAGATCTTTCCCCTTCTTTAATCCGGCGCAAACTGACACCGCAAACGCACTGCCTGGGCCAGCAACCGTCGATAATCCTGGTTATCAATAACGTAGGAACCAAATCGCTCTAGGTGCGGATTTTGCAACTGGGCATCAAACAGGATAAAGCCTTGTCGCCGCAGATGTTCGACTAAAAGAACCATTGCCACCTTGGAACCATTGGGAATTTGAAAAAACATCGACTCCCCGATAAAGGCTCCACCAATGGCGATGCCTAAAATCCCCCCAGCTAATTGATCCCCCCGCCAGGTTTCAAAACTGTGGGCCCACCCGCCCGGTGCAACGCCCGATAAATGTCTAGTAATTCCGGCGAAATCCAGGTCACGTCCCGGTTGGCACAGCCGGCACACACCGCCTCAAAGGCTTGGTTAATTTTGGGGGTAAAAATCTGTTGATTGAGCGATCGCCTCAAGGATTTGGGATAACGAAACCGACCATCTAGGGGAATCAAAGTCCGTTGCCGACTCGAATACCAACCCAAATGCTGTTGCTCATCCGCCATCAGAAAATAGCCCTGGGAATATCCTTCTAAAATTGCTGGCAGATTAAAACGGCTGATCATACATTGCCCACGACGGAATTTTTCAACTGTACCAGGCGATCGCCCTGGCGTTTAGGTCTTGAGGCGATAACCAATGCCCCGCACCGTCTCGATGAGATCACTGCCCAACTTTTTACGGAGATAGCCAATGTACACATCGACGATATTCGAGCCTGGATCGTAATCATAGCCCCACACCTGATCCAAGAGCTGCTGACGGCTGAGGACTTGGTCGGGATGGCGGAGCAACGTTTCCAACAGGATAAATTCACGGGTGGGCAACTCTAACCAAACATCCCCTTGCCTGACCCGCCGCGCCTTGAGATCTAGCTCCAACGTCTGGGTTTTCAGACACATCGGTTCCGGGGTCGCCCTTGGGGTAAAGGTGCGTAACCGCGCTTGGACACGGGCCAGGAGTTCTTTAAAACTAAACGGTTTACCCAAGTAATCGTCGGCACCAAGGTTTAAGCCAGTTACTTTGTCGTCGAGGTCGTCGCGGGCCGTGAGGATAATAATTGGGGCCGTAACCCCCTGACCGCGCAGATCATGGAGCACCTCTAAACCATCAGCATCGGGCAAGCCTAAATCTAAGATCAACAGGGCAAAGGGATATTGCAAGGCCCAGTCTAGGGCTTCTTTGGCGGTGCTGGCGATGGTCACCGTAAAGCCTTCGCTCTTAAACCCCTTTTCGAGGAAGGAAGCGATTCTAGGTTCGTCTTCGATAATCAGAATCTGGGTCATAGGGAATCGTCAGGGTAAATGTACTACCTTTGTTTAACTCGCTTGCGACGGTAATGCTGCCGCCATGGGCGATCGCCACCTGCTTAACGATGGCTAACCCCAGGCCTGAGCCTTCTGTGCCCCGTACTTGGCGGCCCCGGGCAAACCGTTCAAAAATCCGTGTTTGGTCAGCGGCGGCAATTCCCTGCCCACTATCTTGTAACCAAAATTGTAAATTTTTCCCGGTGCGAGTGACCCCTAGGCAAATTTCGTCATGGGGTTGGGTGTGTTGAACGGCGTTTTGGGCGAGATTAATTAGCGCTTGGGTTAACCGTTGGCGATCGCCCCAGAGAATTCCCGTCACCATTCCCTGCCGTTGCCATTGGCGAGGACTAGACGTTAAAGCCGTAATTTTCGTGTAGAGCTCTTCTAAAAACGACTCTATATCAATCGGTTCGTAGTGCAAAAAATTGGGCCGCTCCAACTTCGCCAACAGGATCAACTCCTGCACCAGTCGGCCCATGCGATCTAGTTCATCTACAACCAATTCCACCGTTTTTTGTTCTTCGAAGGGAAGATTGGCGATCGCCATCAATTCCAGATGCCCCCGAATAATCGTGATCGGCGTGCGCAGTTCATGACCCACATCATTGAGAAACTGCCGCTGATTTTCAAAGGCCGTTTCCAGTCGGTCTAGCATCGAGTTAAAAGCCTGGGCTAAATTGGCCAATTCCCCCTGGGTGGTGATGGGAATCCGTCGCGTCAGGTTGGATTCATTAATGCTTGTTGCCGTTTTCAAAATTAAAGTTAGGGGTGCTAAAACCCGCCCTGCAATCACGGCACTCACCGCAATGGACAAACAAAAAACCCCGATCAACGTCGCAAAAACAATTTTTAAAGACGTGAGAGTTTCATTGTGTTCCCCCGCTACAGCATGGACGGCAATAAAGCGCCCCAGAATATCCCCTGTCTCATTTTCGATGGGGAGCGCCACATACAAAATATCCCCCGTTTCCGAATTGGGACGCGGATCAACTCCCTCTTCCCAGCGGTTTACCTGGGCCAAGCGTTGCAAAAGAGAAGAATCTGCCTGGAGGGTCGGTGGTAGAGCTTCGGGGCTAGAGCGATAAAATTCCTCGGCAATCACGCCAACGATAAAAGTGTCGTCCTCCGGTACCCGACGGGCCAGATACAGATTAAACAGAGAAATCAAATCCGCCGGGGTAGAGAGGGGCAAAATCTCGGTTTCTCGGAGGGCAAGCCGTTGTTTCACTTGGGGGTCATTGTTCAGTAAACCCTCAAACAAATACACATCTTCCTTGAGATCATTTCTGACCCGCTGGTTAATGTTGCTAAATACCAAGTGCAACATCAGGGGAAAGGAAATGGCGAGGAACCCTGATAACAGCAGTAAATACCAGAAAAAAACGCGACCCCGAACCGAGAGAAAATGGATTCGCAGCAGTTTAAGCCATTGTTTGGGGGAAAAGACGACCATTAACGCTGGAATAGGGAGCGTTGGGGTAGGGGGCGTTCAATAATACCGGCCACTTGGGTCGCGGCATTGAGATTAAGACTCAGGGCTTGTTTTGCCCAAATATTACCTTGAATCACTGCGCCGTTGGCAATGAGAGTGCCTCTGGGTTGGACGACGACATCACCCCGTACGGTAGTTTGCCGGAGAATGCAGGTGGCTCCGGAAGGGACTTCGAGATCCCCAATGGCGATCGCCCCTAAACTTCCCTTGCATTGGGTCGCTTGGGCGAGCACGGGGAAGAGTCCGAAAACCCCCATGGCAAAGGCCACGCCCAGTCCCAGTCGGCAAAATGGGGATTGTAAATAATGCTGATACTGACCCATGGGAAAATAGCCAATTTTTAAAGGATAGGGGTTGTCGGGCAGATTGCTTCAATTCTAAGGATGACCGAGAGCAATGAAACAACATTAAAAATTCCATGAGAAGTTTCTCATCTAACCTGTTGCAGTTGTTCGGCAAGGCGATCGCCACAGAGTTCGATCAAGGCCGGAATATTTGGACGACGCTCTGGGATACGCCAACTAATGGCAATATGCCGCAGAAGAGTGAAGATGGCGTAGATATCAATAGCCTGACCCAGATAAAACTTTCCTAAGGCCTGTTTTGCTAAAAAAACGCCCTTTAATGTCTGTTCTTGACTAACCATAGCATCGGGATCACCCAAAGTGCGGAGGCTCTGTTCGGTCATGTGGGCGATAAAATTCCCCAGATCAACGGCGGGATCTCCTTGACAGTAGAGGTCGAGATCCACCAACCAAAGGCGATCGCCTTCTACCAAAATTTGATCAGGGTAAAAATCCCGGTGAATTGTTGTTGAGGGACGGGGATGCTGTTCTAAGATTTGTCCTAGCCGTTCACTCTGGGCCATAAAATCTTGGATTTTTCCCTGCCATTGGGGTTGCTGTTGGGCAAAATCCCGGAGGCGATCGCCAAGAATTTGTAATTCGTCAGCAATGGTATGGGTCTTTGGGGTGGGTACGGAATGGGTGTGGAGTTTGTGGGCAAGGGCAGCAATTTTTTCGGGTAAATCTGGCTGGATAATCAATAAATTAGTTGCGGGTTGACCAGGAACCCAGCGTTGTAGCCACATCCGCCAGGGTTCAACAATACCAAGGGGTTCTGGCACCGATAAACCATCTTCACTCTGGCGATGAAACCCATTTTTCCATAACGCCCGTTGACAGTCATAGCTTTTGTGGTCTGTGCCCTTGGCGCGAATTTTGCCGAGAATAATCTGTTCCCCTGCGTCGGTTTCCAGATGATAAGCAATCAAGGCCCGGCGTCCGATTTTATGGCGTAGCAGTTCGGCCTTTATCACCCTCCGCACAGTGGGAAAAATGGTAGTGAAATGCGGCTGGGCTAACTGGGGATCGAGGACAAACGGTAGCCAGGGCATTTTAGGATCAGGGTAAAGTTCGGTCATCGTTAATGTTGCAAGGATTCGCTGAACGTTGCGAGGGTTTGCCGTTGGAAAAGGTCGGCATAGGCTCCCTGGCGCGCTAATAATTCGGCGTGGGTGCCCTGTTCCTGGATTTGTCCCTGGTCGAGGTAAAGGATTTGGTCGGCGGCGATCGCCAACTGGAGATTGTGGGTGACGAGAAAGGTGGTGCGATTTTCCGCTAACCGTTCTAGGGCTTCAAAAACCAACTGTTCGTTGACTTTATCCAAGCCACTGGTGGGTTCATCCAGGATCAAAATCGGGGTTTGTCGCATCGCAGCCCTGGCGATCGCCAACCGTTGCCGCTGCCCACCAGAAAGGGTTGTCCCCCGTTCCCCCACCACTGTGTCGTAGCCCTGGGGCAGTTGCAAAATAAAGTCATGGGCATTGGCTAAACGGGCCGCCGCTTCGATATTTACCATCGTTGCGTCCTCGATGCCATAGGCGATATTTTCCCGGATCGTTGCCGCAAATAGTAAGCTCTCCTGCAACACCACCGCCATTTGGTTCCGGAGGCCCGTCAGTTGATAATCCCGCAGATCCTGACCATCAATCAGAATTTTCCCCGCTGTTGGGTCATAGAGGCGCAATAACAAACTGAGAAGCGTCGATTTTCCACTGCCGGAAGCACCAACGAGGGCAATTTTTTCGCCGGGTTGCACCGTTAAATTTAGCCCCTTAAGAATTCCTTGGTCGGGATGATAACCAAAGGAGACATCTTTAAATTCAATCAACCCCCGGAGAGACGGCGTGGCGATCGCCCCTGGTTTGTCTTGAATATCGGGGGTTTCCGCCAAAATATTTAAAATCCGTTCCCCTGATGCCGCCGCCTTTGCCAGACGCCCAGTATATTTCGCAAAATTTTGCACGGGTTTGTAGGCATTGCGCAGATAGGTTAAAAACACCAAAACTGTTCCTGGCGTGAGGGCATCTTCGATCACCAGATGTGACCCATAGCCCATCACCAAGGCTGTTCCCAGGGCAATCAACACATCTACCACCCGCTCTAGGTTTGCGGCCAATCGTTTGGTTTCAATGCTTTCCTGGAGGCTTTGTTGGTTTTGGCGACTAAAAAGATCCGCAAAGGCCTGCTCTAGGGAAAGGGCTTGCACCAGTTTAATCGCGGCGAGGGATTCGGCGGCGGTGGCGGCGACGGCCCCTTCCCGGTGGCGTTGGGTGAGGGAAGCACGGCGAATTTTGGCACTTAAACGGCTGGCAGCAAACCAAAATAGCGGAAAAGTCACGAGGGATAAGAAGGTGAGTTTCAGGTCGAGCCAGGCCATTACCCCAAGCATTCCCCCCAGGGTTAACAGGCTAACCACCAGGGGCAACGCCGCCGTGAGCAAAATTTCCTGGAGACGATTTGCATCGCTACTAACGCGGATAATTAGGTCACCGCTGCGGGCTTGGTAGTGGTAGCGCAGGGAAAGCCGTTGCAAATGACTGTACAGTTGATCCCGCACCTGGGCCATGACGCGACTACCGACGATCGCCAAACTGACGGTATTCCAATAGGTGGCGATCGCCCGACTCACAGCAATGATGATCACCCCAGCCGCAATGAAAACCAAGAGCCAGGCGGGATCGAGGTTCCTAAAGCCGAGAAAAGAAAGGGCTGGCTGGGTTTGAGCGGGAATCAGTACCCCGTCAATGAGCAGTTTGAGGGGCCAAGGTTCCAATAGTCGCAACCCCACATCTGCCAGCAAAGTGACCATCGCCACCAACAGGAGTCGCCACTGGGTACGAATTTGGGGCCAAAAGGTGGTGATTACAGCCCAGAGGCCAGGGACAGCTTGGGTCATGGGGGAGGCACGGTGCATATTTTTCTAACTTTTAACCTCAACGTTAAAAAACGAGGCTTTGGCGATCGCCAAAATTTGGGCGGCAATGTGATCCCAAGTATGGTGTTTAAGCACGAAACCACGGGCAGCCAGACCTAACTGCTTCCGGTACTGGGGCGATCGCCAAAGATGTTCGAGGGCCTGGACAAGAGCTGTTACTTCCCCCGGTGGATACAAAATCCCCGTCACGCCATCGTCAATAATGTCCGGCAGTTGACCGATGCGACTCGCCACCACAGGCAACTCCGCCGCCATGTATTCCACCACCTTGAGGGGGGAAAAATAAAAATTTTCACTGGCGGGATAGGGGGCCACAGCCACGCTCATCTGGCTTAACCAGTGGGGAACTGCCTCTGGGGACACGGCACCTGTCCATTGCACCTGGGCCGTTAACTTGCGCTGGGCGATCGCCTGTTCAAGGGCTGGCCGTTGGGGGCCATCGCCGACGATCAACAAGCGCGCTTCCGGGACAGTTTGTCGCAGTTGAGCAAAGGCTTCAATCAGCAGATCCAGGCCATGCCAAGGCTTGAGGGAACCGACAAAACCCACGGTAAAGGGCATTCCGGCGGATGGTTTAGAGACATTGGAAAATCGGGTGGGATTGATCCCATTGGGCACCACAAAAAGGCGATCGCCCGGCACCCATTGCTGTAAATAGGCCTTTACCCCCTCGGACACGGCGATTAAAGCTGTTGCTTTCCCAAAGGCTGTCGCTGCGACCTGCAATGCTAAATCCCGGTTTATTAAACCCCGGTGTGTGGCTTGCTCTTCAATTAGGGGCGCATTCACTTCTAAAATGCCAGGAATCTGCCAGTTTCGCGCAAAGGTCATCCCCGCCTGGCTCCAGAGGGAATAACGTTCATAGACGAGATCGTAGGGAGATGCCTGGGTTAATAAATTTTGCAATGTCTGATTTTGTTCAAAGAGTCCCTGCTCACGGCTTGCTAGATCTCCTTTGGGAACTTTGGGTAAGCAATGGACGGGTACATCGGCCAAGTCTGCGGGCGGTTCGCCTCCAAGCCTCGCGGCAAAAAGCGTCACCGTTGCCCCCTGGTTCTGAAAGGCGCGGATCATCTCCTGCACATGGATCGAGGCCCCTTTGCAGCCAAAGACCGGAATGCCCGGATCGGCGCAGACATAGGCAATTTTCATCGTTGGGCCTCCCCTTGGTGGAACAGTTGGCGGAGTTGGGCCGCATTGCGCTGGAGATCAAAGGCTTGTTCTAAACGCTGGCGGGCTGCTCGGGCAAAACGGTGACGTAAATCTGCTTGATTTAAAAGAATTTGAAGGGCTTTGGCAAGTTGTTCTGGATCATTTTGGGCCACCAGCAACCCTGTCTCCTGGTGTTGAATAATTTCCGGAATGCCCGTGACATCCGTTGCCACGCAGGGAGTCCCCAAGGCGATCGCCTCTAACAAAACTGTAGGTAAACCATCCCGATTGCCATCTTTCCCAATGACATAGGGGGCCGCAAAAACTGTCGCCTGTTTTAGGAGCTGAAACACTTCTCCCTGGGGTTTGGGGCCAGTGATTTCCACCCAAGGCTCTAGCTGGTGTTGGGCAATTTGCGATCGCAATGTCGTTTCTAGGGGGCCACTCCCCACGATTTGACAGCGGAACGAACAATTCCAACGGCGCAGCAGATCGCAGGCAGCAATCAGATAGGTCAAGCCTTTCTTTTCCACGAGGCGCGACACTGACACAATTAACGGTGGCTGTGGATTTTCTAAATGGGGTTGGTAGGGAAGTTCCGTTAAATCCATGCCGTTGTAAATGCGTTTGACCTTAGTTGCAACTTCCCCATACTGCTGTTGTAAATAGGTACGGTTATAGTCACTGACAGTCACCACAGCGCAGGCATCTTGGAGTTTGCTGGCGAAATCGGCTGGATCCACGCTTTCATGGAAAATATCTTTTGCGTGGGCCGTAAAGCTGTAGGGTACTTCCGCAAAGTGGGCGGCTAACCGGGTAACGCTGGTGGCGACGCTGGCAAAGTGGGCATGGAGATGGGTGATCCCCTGGTGGCGGACGGCTTGGGCGAGCCAGAGGGCTTGATACAGAACACTGGAACGTTCTCCGGCGGCGTAGGCTAATTTTTCCCAGAGGTCGGGGATCAGGGTGGCGGTAGCTTGGATTTCTGCCCAGAGGTAACTGGCGGCGGTGGGATTTTGCCCCAATAAATCGGGGTGCGATCGCCCTTGGCTGGGTTTTTGGATGTAGGTGACGGGGGCTTTGACCCGGGCAATTTTGTCTTGGAAATGACTATCCACCGGGGGCCGTAGGGCAAAAATTTTGATATCTAAACCCGCTGCTTCGTGGGCGAGAATTTCATTGACGATAAAGGTTTCTGAATAGCGGGGATAGCGTTTAACAACGTAGGCAATGGCCATGGCACATTGAACAAATAGTGGAAATAAGGTGATGGACTAGGAAGCTTGGGCAGTAAAACCGCTAGAAGTCTTGAGCATTTGACCTAAAAGGAGGGGCAATTGTTCGGTGGCCTGGAGATTGAGACCAGCACTGCGCTTGGGGGGTTTTGGATCACAACGGAGCCAAGCCGCTAGATTCTGAGGATTAACCTGGTGGGGATGGAGCACGTCCACCAGACCCAATTTTTTTAAACGGGTCGCCCGCAGCCATTGTTCCTGGCGGGGTTTTATCCGGGGAATAATCAGAGCGGGTTTCTGGAAGGAAAGAATTTCACAGGTGGTATTGTAGCCACCCATGGCAATCACCCGTTCGGCGGCGGCCATGAGAATCGTCGGTTCGGGACAGGAAGGAAGGATCGTCAGGTGGGGATTATGTTGGGCGATCGCCCCTAGGGTTTGGCGCACGGACTCCGGCATAAAAGGCCCCGTGAGTAGCACCCCCGGATTTTCGGCGGTGAAGGGAATTTGGGCAAAGGCGATCGCCAGGGTTTCCCCATCTTGGCCGCCACCCACCGCACCGAGGACGAACCGGGCGGGTAAATCCCACGCTTTTAAGGTTTCTTGCCAGGATTGCCCTAAATACTGGAGGCGATCGCATTGATTGAAATAACCGAGGGGCAGCATTTTTGCGACCACCTCTGGGGAAAAATCATATTCTCGCCGCAGATCGTAAACCTGGGGATCGCCGTAAATCCACACCGCATCATAGTAGCGACGAATGGCCGTTTCGTTGTCCGCCCGTTGCCAATCCCGCCGCACCGCTGCCGGGTCGTCCAACACATCCCTTAGCCCCAAAACACAGCGCATCTTAGGCTGTTTCCGGATGTATTCCAGGCTGGGGTCTAGTTCCCGTTCTGCCCCCCTGGGGACATTATCGACGATGAAAACATCCGGTTGAAATTGTTGGATAGTTTTTAAAATTAGCTGCGATCGCAACCCAATGATGTCCCGTAACGGCAAGGCTAAATGACGCGCTCTGTAGGAACCATCCCGGCTTTTTTTCAAGGCTGGCAAACTTAAACAATCAATCCCCGCACGGGCCAGCCCTTCATTGCCATCGCCCATGCCACTAATGAGCAAAATATCTAGGGGCAAAGCTGATCGTTGTAGGGTCTGCGCAATCAACACATTACGCCGTTTGTGACCCAAGCCCATGGTGTCGTGGGAATATAGCACGATGCGGTGGCGAGGAGCTGGCGGCCTAGATCGGGGGGCTCGTTTCCCAGAAACAGGGGTTGGGCTAGAGATCCCCTGGGGCGATCGCCATTGAACATTCCGTTGTCGTTGGGCGGGTTCCATGGGCAAAGACCTCTCCTTTGGGATCTGACCTCGACACTGATCGCCAGATTCTTGACGATGATGGATATCTTGACCCGCTTGCCTAAATCCCTGGTGAAGATTCCATGAGAAAACCTTCATGGAAAAAGCCTAGATAATAAAGTTTCTCTATGGCTTATTTGCACTGAGGATTACGGCAGCTTGAGGGAAATGTAGGGTTAAAGACCGCTGAAAAATTCAAACATCAGTAGATAATAAATCCAGGGTGAGCGTCAAAAATTTAGACAAACTGCATCAGTAAAATTTTGTGGCCACTACTTATCCCCAGCAACCTGACCTAATCGTTCCAGAATGCTTCAGTCTCTAACTTTTCTAGTTTTCCCTCACGGGAGGTTTGGTCCATGTTTCTGAAAAAAGTTTCTCTGACGGTCTTGTCTTCTCTCCTCCTGCTCGCGGGTGCCTCGATACCCGTAAAAGCCCAAGTCTATGTCAATGGCGAATATATCCAGGGCGAAGATTTGATGATCCTTGAGTATCTGGCTGGCGGCTCGATTCCTGCGGGGAGTTACTGGCTGGATTACTACACTGGTGCGTGGGGCTATGCAGGCGATTACACGGTGCAAGGTTACCTTGGCGCTGGCAGTAATAATTACGACGGCAGCTATGGGAATGATTCTAGCGGCTATGATTCCTACTACAGCACTGGTGGGGCTGGGGGCTACGGTTCCTATGTCTCCGATGGTGACTGCGCCTATTTCTCATCGGGAGATATCTCCGTTTCTACCTGCTAAAGATCAAGAGGGCGATCGCCAATATTTTTTTGACTAGGCGTAGGCGAAAGGTTGGGGTTTGCGTGCAAAAACCTCAGCCCAAAGCCAATTTTTCCAGGTAATTCTTTAATTCTTTGAATTCTCGTGGGCGATCGCTAAACCGACGAGATTTTTATGCTGACAATAGGCCCAGCTTCTTGGCCAACCAACGACAGTTTTTCCTCTATTGCCGAAGGTGTCATAATCAATCTCTACTAAAAAAGTTGACACCAAAACCATGCCCAAGATCGTTACAAAAAAAAGCAAAAAATAACTTTTCTTATTTAGCTTCCCCTAGGATTTCAACGAAATTTAAACCTTCACTGATTTTTATCATTTTCTACAGCAGAACAATCCAAGACAGCAAAAAATATCTCTAAAATTAGAAGTGTAAATATTTCCTTGATTTTCCGGATCAAGCCAATCAAATTCTATTTTTTCTTATAACTTTTAGCAAGCATTTTGTTGTTAAAGTCAACCAAGTATCAGGCTCAAAAAATAGCTAACATCAATCACTTTTTTTCACTGCCTCGACTCACAAAACAGATCATCACCCACGATTTCCACCCAGTCACCAGCAAAACATTAGAATTTTGAGATTATGGCTACTAACACAATTGCCACCCTCGATGCGAATGAAGCCGTCGCCAAAGTTGCCTACAAACTAAACGAAGTCATTGCCATTTATCCCATCACCCCCGCTTCACTGATGGGCGAATGGGCCGATGCCTGGGCCTCCCAAGGACAGCCAAATCTCTGGGGAACCGTGCCCAGCATCATCGAAATGCAGAGTGAAGGTGGCGCTGCCGGAGCCGTCCACGGCGCACTGCAAACGGGTTCTTTAACGACAACCTTCACCGCCTCCCAAGGGCTACTGTTAATGATCCCCAACCTCTACAAAATTGCGGGGGAATTAACCTCAGCGGTGATCCATGTCGCCGCCCGTTCCGTTGCAGCCCAAGCCCTCTCCATTTTTGGCGATCACTCCGATGTGATGGCTGTGCGGGGGACGGGATTTGCCCTGTTGTCGTCTGCCTCGGTGCAGGAAGCCCACGATATGGCGTTGATTGCCCAAGCGGCGACGATGAAAGCCCGTGTACCCTTCATCCACTTTTTTGATGGGTTTCGCACCTCCCACGAAATTCAAAAAATTGAATTACTCGATGAATCTGTTTTACGGGAACTGATCGACGATGAAGATGTGTTTGCCCACCGCGCCAGAGCCTTAACCCCCGATCATCCAGTGGTGCGCGGCACAGCCCAAAACCCCGATGTCTTTTTCCAAGCGCGGGAATCGGTGAATCCGTTCTATGACAAATGCAGCGCCATTGTGAAGGAAATGATGGATCGCTTTGGGGCACTGACGGGACGTGCCTACAAATTATTTGAATATGTGGGCGCGCCGGATGCGACACGGGTAATTATGCTGATGGGTTCCGGTTGTGAAACCGTCCATGAAACGGTGGATTACCTCAACGCCCAAGGGGAAAAAGTGGGTGTGTTAAAAGTGCGGTTATATCGCCCCTTTGATGGCTCGGCATTAATTTCGGCGTTACCAAAAACCGTCGAAAAAATTGCTGTGTTAGACCGCACGAAGGAACCCGGTGCAAACGGTGAACCGCTCTATTTAGATGTAGTATCGGCGTTGATGGAAGCTTGGGAAGGCACAATGCCGAAAGTTGTTGGGGGACGTTATGGTTTGTCTTCTAAAGAGTTTAACCCGGCGATGGTAAAGGGGATTTTTGATGAATTAGATCAAGCCAAACCAAAGAATCATTTCACCGTTGGCATTAATGATGATGTTAGCCACACTTCCCTTGCCTATGATCCGAGTTTCTCTAGTGAGCCGGATAGCGTGGTACGGGCGATGTTTTATGGCTTAGGTTCCGATGGGACGGTGGGCGCGAATAAAAATTCGATCAAAATTATTGGCGAAGAAACGGATAATTACGCCCAAGGTTATTTCGTCTATGACTCGAAAAAATCAGGGGCAGTGACGGTTTCCCATCTGCGCTTTGGCCCCAATTTAATTCGCTCCACCTATTTAATTAATCAGGCGAATTTTGTGGGCTGTCACCAATGGTTATTCCTCGAAAAATTAGATGTGCTCAGTGGCGCAAAGGATGGTTCAATTTTTCTTTTAAATAGTCCCTATGCTGTGGATCAAGTGTGGGATCAATTGCCCCTTGAGGTGCAGGAACAAATTTTTCACAAAAATTTGAAATTCTATGTGATTAATGCGAATAAGGTAGCCCGGGAAAGTGGCATGGGCGGACGAATTAATACGGTGATGCAAACCTGTTTCTTTGCCCTCTCTGGTGTCCTGCCAAAAGAGGAAGCCATTTCTAAAATTAAGGAATATATCCAGAAGACTTACGGCAAGAAAGGCGCGGATGTGGTCACCATGAATATTCAGGCGGTGGATAACACCTTGGCGAATTTGTTTGAGGTGAACGTGGGCGAGGCAAATAGTCCCATTCGTAAACCGCCAGCGGTGTCTCCCAATGCGCCCGATTTTATGCGTAATGTCCAAGCGCCGATGCTGATCAAAGAGGGCGATCGCCTACCGGTGAGTTGTCTGCCCTGCGATGGCACTTACCCGACGGGCACTTCTAAATGGGAAAAACGCAACGTTGCCCAATTCATTCCAGAGTGGGATCCAGAGGTTTGTATTCAATGCGGTAAGTGCGTGATGGTCTGTCCCCACGCGACGATCCGCGCCAAAGTTTATGAACCCAATCTGTTAGGAAATGCGCCGGAAAGTTTTAAATCCATTGATGCGAAAGACAAGAATTTTTCAGGGCAGAAATTCACGATTCAGGTGGCTCCGGAAGACTGTACCGGCTGTGGCGTTTGTGTGGATGTTTGTCCGGCGAAAAATAAGGCGCAACCCTCGAAAAAAGCAATCAATATGGTGGAACAGTTGCCCCTACGGGAACAGGAAAGAACGAATTGGGATTACTTCTTGAATTTGCCCTTACCGGAACGGCGCGAATTAAAACTCAATCAAATTCGCGAACAGCAATTGCAGGAGCCGCTCTTTGAATTCTCTGGTGCGTGTGCCGGCTGTGGTGAAACCCCGTACATTAAATTGGTGTCCCAACTATTTGGCGATCGCACGGTGATTGCCAATGCGACGGGTTGTTCCTCCATCTATGGCGGCAACTTACCGACCACCCCCTACACCACCAATGCCGAAGGAAAGGGCATCGCTTGGTCAAATTCCCTCTTTGAAGATAACGCCGAATTTGGCTTAGGATTCCGCCTCTCGATTGATAAACAAGCCCAATTTGCGGCGGAATTATTACAACGCTTAAGCGGTGAACTTGGTGATAGTTTTGTCGGTGAATTGTTAAATGCCCGCCAAGCTGATGAAGCCGATATTTGGGAACAACGGCAACGGGTGCGGGAACTGAAAAATAAACTCGCAACCCTCAATTCCCCCGATGCGAAACAGCTAGCGTCCCTCGCCGATTACCTCGTGAAAAAATCCGTCTGGATCGTCGGTGGGGACGGTTGGGCCTATGACATCGGGTTTGGTGGTCTGGATCATGCGATCGCCAGCGGGAAAAATATCAATATTCTCGTAATGGACACCGAGGTTTATTCCAATACTGGCGGACAATCCTCCAAAGCAACCCCCCGCGCCGCCGTTGCCAAATTCGCCGCTGGTGGGAAACCCGCCCCGAAAAAAGACCTCGGTTTAATCGCCATGACCTACGGCAATGTGTACGTCGCCTCCGTGGCAATGGGAGCCAGAGACGAACACACCCTGAAAGCCTTCCTCGAAGCCGAAGCCTACGAAGGCCCCTCCCTGATCATCGCCTACAGCCACTGCATCGCCCATGGCATTAATATGCAAACCGCCATGAGTCACCAAAAAGAACTCGTCGAAAGCGGACGCTGGCTATTGTACCGCTATAACCCTGACCTCAAAACAGAGGGTAAAAACCCCCTCCAACTCGATAGCCGTACCCCCAAAGGCAGCGTCGAAAGCTCCATGTACAAAGAAAACCGCTTCAAAATGCTCACCATGACCAAGCCCAAAGCTGCCAAGGAACTGCTCAAACAAGCCCAGAACGATGTCGATACCCGTTGGCGGATGTACGAATACCTTGCCAACCGTCCCGAAGCCTAACGCCTCAAGTCCCCCTTACTTCAGGGGGATTTAGGGGATGTAAAACCATTAACCTACCGGAAAACCACCATGGATTTAACCACACAATATTTAGGTCTGACCCTGCGATCGCCATTAATTGTTGGTGCAGCCGCTCCCTTAACTGAGGACATCGATAACATCAAACGGATGGAGGATGCCGGAGCCGGAGCCGTCGTTTTACATTCCCTCTTTGAAGAACAAATTCGTAAAGAAAAACTCGAATTACACCATCACTTCACCTATGGAACGGACTCCTTTGCCGAAGCCTTAAATTATTTCCCAGAGAATGCTTCCAATGTTTTTCATGTAGGTGTTGAAACCTATTTAGAACATATTCGGACTGCTAAATCCGCCGTCGATATGCCGATTATTGCCAGCCTCAACGGTTCTCACCAAGGGGAATGGGAACACACCGCCAAACTGATGGAACAAGCCGGAGCCGATGCCATTGAATTGAACATTTATTATGTCCCGACGGATATTAATAAAAACGGTTCAGAGGTGGAGTATGAATATATTCAAATCGTGCGGACAGTGCGGGAAAATTTAAATATTCCCGTTGCCGTAAAGCTGAGTCCGTTCTTTAGCAACATGGCAAATATAGCGAAACGGTTAGTTGATAATGGGGCGAGTGGCTTAGTTTTATTTAACCGTTTTTATCAGCCGGATATTGATATCGAAAACCTGGAAGTCACCCCGAATTTAATCCTGAGTAGCCCGTTGGATATGCGTCTGCCGATGCGCTGGATTGCGATGCTTTATGGGCGTTTAGATGTGGACTTTGCGGCGACCAGCGGCATTCAACGGGGAACCGATGCGATCAAAATGTTAATGGCGGGGGCAAAAGTGACGGCTTTAGTGGCGACTTTATTACGCCATGGTATTCATCACATTGAAACCATTGAAACAGAAATGATGCAATGGCTCGAAGAACATGAATATCTATCCCTTGAACAATTGCGGGGCAGCATGAGCCAGATTAATTGTCCCGATGAAAGTGCCTTTGAACGGGCGCAATATATGCGGGCGATTCAATCCTACCAACCAGAGCGACATACACTTTGAAGTTTGCTATTGTTGCAGGGCCTTGGCGATCGCCTTAAGGGCACGGGGGTCAGACAACATCCAAGGATGTAAAGGTACGGGCAACTGCACGCCGGTGCCAATGGGGAGCTTCGTGCTCTTGGCGGGGAGAATCATGAGATCAAAGGGAGTCCATAGCCAAGTGACTTTTACAGGTTCTAGGGCAGTGGCCACATCACGGTTTAAATCCTGAAGCAAGTCACTATCCGGGCGCATCTGACGAATCCCTGGAAAGGGCAAACCATAGGCTGATAACGTGCCATTATTGGGGGCCGAAATACTCACATAACGTTCCACCCGTTGATTGCCGCCGAGCCGTTGCAAATAGTAGCGGGTCACAATGCCCCCCATACTAAATCCCACGAGATCGAACCGCTGGATCGCCCCAAAATGTTGGTGGACATAGGTTTCGATTTGGCTGGCTAAAATGGGCAGTGCTTGACGGCCATCATTGGGTTGTAGATCAAGGGCATGAATCTCCCAACCTTGCTGACTGAGGTATCGAGTTAGGGGTTTAAACACAGTGTGGCGGTCTAAAAAGCCATGGATTAACAACACCGGATTTAGGGAGTGGGTCATGGTTTATTGAAAAATCCTGAGAATCTTGATTACAATTTTATTAAGAACTTTTACAAAATTTGGTTATGTCTCACCCCAGCTTAGCGACACTTTCCCAACAACTCGAAAGTGAAAACTCCAAGGATCGCATGATTGCCCTGGCCCAATTGCGGGATGTAGCCCCCCTAGAAGCGATGCCCCTCATTAAAAAAGTATTAGATGATGAGGTGCTGCAAATTCGCTCGATGGCGGTTTTTGCCCTGGGGATTAAGCAGACAGAAGAGTCCTATCCAATTTTGATCAAGCTGCTAGAAACTGACGGCGATTATGGTATTCGGGCTGATGCGGCGGGTGCTTTAGGGTATCTCCAGGATGAGCGGGCTTTAAAACCACTGCTGCGGGCTTTTTATGAAGATACCTCTTGGTTAGTGCGTTTTAGTGCGGCGGTTTCTTTGGGGAATCTCGGTCGTCCGGAAGCGAAGGATGCCCTGGTTCAAGCCCTTGATAGTGGGGAAGCCATTTTAGAACAAGCAGCGATCGCTGCCCTGGGAGAAATTGGTGCCGTAGAAACCGTGGATCGCCTTGTAACCTTTGTTTCCTCAGACAATTGGCTAGTACGACAACGGCTCGCAGAAGCCCTAGGCGCGTTACCTTGTGAAAAGAGTCTTGCGGCGGTCAAGTTCCTCGTCAAAGACGACCATCCCCAGGTACAGGAAGCAGCCCAATATAGCCTCGATAGACTTAGTAATTCGTAGCGCGTGCGCGGCAAAATTTTACTGACCTCCTTTCAACCCTGGCTGGAACATCACACTTCCAATGCCTCGGATGATCTGCTCTGTCAGCTTAAGGCGAGGCGACTGGCCTTTGCGGATTTTTTATTTCTGCACCATCTGCCGGTGGAAACGGCGATCGCCTCTGCAAAAACCATTCAAGCCATTGCCGCTTATCAGCCGGATCTGGTGCTCTGCTGTGGCATGGCCGAAAAACGCGATCGCCTCACGGTGGAATCCCAAGCTTTTTATCAGGGGCAGCAGTTACAAACGCGCTTGGATCTGCAGGCTCTCACGGCTCCCCTAGAATTTACGGAGATTAGCGACGATGCCGGCAAATTTGTCTGTGAAGGGCTATATTTTCAAGTGTTAAAGCATCTCCAGCGGCAGCAATCTCAAGCACGGACCTTATTTCTCCATGTGCCTCTGCTCACGGCGGCCAATCGACCCTTAATCCTGCGGGATGTTGAAACCATGCTCCACTGGCTGCTGCACAATGTTCTGGCTTTCCCCATTGACCCATGACTGCCCCCAAAACCCCGAACCCGAAGACGTTAAAACGCATCCGCACCCTGAGTAAGCTGCTCGACAGTGCGATCGCCATTCCGGGGACAAAGTACAAAATCGGCCTCGACCCGATTATCGGTTTGGTGCCAGCGGTGGGGGATTACCTGAGTTTAATTCTCTCTGGCTATGTGATTTTCGAGGCGGCCAAACTGGGAGCAAAACAGGATACCCTCGTCAAAATGGCTCTCAATCTTCTTGTGGATAGCATTGTTGGTACGGTGCCCGTGGCCGGCGATCTCTTTGATGTGGCCTGGAAAGCCAACGAGGCGAATTTAAAGCTTTTAGAACAGGATTTGCCCGACCAGACTGACCTCGACAATGCCTCCATTGATTGGCGTCCCCTGATTTTAATTTTCGGGGCGATCGCCTTGGTGATTCTTTTGGGCGGTTTGTTGACCCTGTGGTTGCTAAAGCTCGTGTTCAATGCCCTTGCCTAGATCGAAATTTGGGTCACGGCAATATTTCCCGAAAAACACACATCCACATCGGTACCAGCGGCCCGGGGGCGCTCAGGGTAGGAGCCGACATAATGGAACTGTTGATCCCGTGCTTCATAGCACACTTGCATCGGGTCGGTGCTGCGCTCACAGAAAATAATTTCCGGGTCAGAGGTCGCCGTTAAATGGGGAAAATTCACATTCCAAAAATGCTTTTCCGGTAGTTCCTGGGTCAATAATTGCGCCAAAAGTTTCCCCGTCCAGTGGGTGACAAGATCCCAATCGATTTCTAAAGGCCGCTGGATGAAATGGGAAAAGGCGATCGCCCGCTTGCCGAGGATCGTCGCTTCCCGCACTGCCGCCACCGTCCCTGAAGTGTAAATATCCACGCCCAAATTACCACCAGCATTTACCCCCGACAGCACCCAATCAACATCTGCCGCAAACTGCGTTAAACCTAAGCGTGTACAATCTGCTGGCGTACCTGCCACCGCATAGGCATTTTTCGTCCGTTGCTCCACTGGGATCGGCGCATAAACCGTAAACCGATGGCCACATTCCGACATCTGTGTTTGGGGGGCCACCGTCACTACTTCTCTGGCGTGGGGAGCGATCGCCTTTTGTAAGGTTGCAATTCCAGGCGCATCAATCCCGTCGTCATTTGTTAATAAAACGCGCATTACGATCCCAAATAAGCCTCTAAAACCTGTTCATTACACTGGATATCTTCGGGGGTTCCGTCCGCCAAATTACTCCCCTCTGCCAATACCCAGATGTGGTTACACAAGGACATGATCACATCCATATTGTGCTCAATGATCAAAAAGGAAATTCCCTGTTGGTTCCAGCGGACAATGTGTTCACAAATTTGGTTGATCAAAGTGGGGTTCACGCCCGCCGCAGGCTCATCCAACAAAATTAACTGGGGATCGCTCATCAATGCCCTGGCCATTTCCAGGAGTTTGCGTTGTCCCCCCGACAGAGCACCAGCGTAATCCTGGGCTTTTTCCCCTAGACCGACGGATTCTAAGATGGCGATCGCCTTTTCCCGATTTGCCTTTTCTTGGCGACGAATTTTCCCCTGTTGCCACACCCGTAGGAAGTTTTCCCCCGTTTGCTGTTGGGCCGCCAGCAACATATTGTCTAGTACCGATAACCGTGATAACACCCGCGCCACTTGGAAGGTACGCACAAAACCCCGTGCCGCAATCTGGTGAGACGGTAAGTGCTGCACTTCCTGGCCGTTAAAAATAACTGTCCCCCGATCCGGCGTAATAAAATTTGAGAGCAAATTAAACAACGTCGTTTTGCCCGCCCCATTGGGGCCAATCAACCCCGTAATCTGTCCACGGGGCACCGTAATCGAAGCATTTTGCACCGCACGGATGCCACCGAAACTTTTATGGAGACCTGATGCTTGCAGCAAAGGGGATGGTTCACTCATGGTTGCCGGGATAGGGAGTCGCCCTATATCCTAGCGGTCTCTGGGATGGGACGCTAGGGTGTAATCGGTTCTTCGTCGGCAAATTGCGGCTCTTCGTTGAGGATGCCCACACGATTAAAGGGCCAAAAACGAATAAAGGCTTTCCCCACAAGCTTTTCACGGGGGACAAAACCCCAATAGTGGGAGTCATAGCTATTGTTGCGGTTATCGCCAAGGACGAGGTAGTGATCTTCTGGAATCGTCACGGGGCCGTAGTCATATTCTGGGGCTTCGTTGATATAGTCTTCTTCGAGGGCTTCCCCATTGATAAAAACGGTGCCGCCGCTGACTTGTACGGTATCACCAGGAATCCCGATCACCCGTTTAATAAAAGCATCCCGATAGTTTTGCTGCTGGAGAATTTCTGTCGGGTTAAAGACCACCACATCGCCCCGTTGGGGATTTTTGAAGTGATAGCTAATTTTTTCAATGATTAGGCGATCGTTCACTTCTAGGGTCGGCAGCATCGACTCGGAAGGAATGTAGCGGGCCTCGGCGACGAAGGTGCGGATCCCAATGGCCAAAATACCAGCGGTCACAAGGGTCTTGATGGTCTCTACCCAGGGATTTTCTTCATGCTGTTGCTCCGTGCCACTGGGTTTCTGGGTCGGTTCAACGGGAAATTGAGAGTTTTCGGGCATTATCGGTTCGCGCAGAAGTGACTAAAAGAAAATTGTGCGGCAGAATGCACGACGTGATGGTGACGACAATTGTGCCTGCCTGAGAAAAAGTGCTGATGCTTGTTTATTGTATGCTCTCCGATGGGGGATTGGGACTGGCTTAGGGGAGTTTCAGAATTCTCCTGAAAAGTCTTTGTGGGGGGAGAGCATGCTCTTTAAGCCACGGAACCCCGCTTGCGAGTTTCTTTGTAAGAGACACCGACGTTGGTTAACCCTGCTTTAAGGAGTTGTTGTTCGAGGAGCGCAAAAAATCGGGCGCGATCGCCACCCCGGATCACAGCTTGATTGTGGGCTTCGGCGATCGCCACAGGATACCCAAACCCCTTTTGCACTTGGCCGAGGACAATGCCTAGGGTTTGATCGAGGAGTTGAGGATCTGCCGCGACCCAGCGGGGCATCTCGATCCGCGCCACCTCCGTCCCCACATGGAGATAACAAAAACAAACCTGATCCGCTTCTGGATAATGATTTAAAATGCGCGCCTGACTGAGCCAAAGACCACTGCGATCGCCCGGTTGCAACAGTTGCTCAAAGAGGGTGCTATCCCGCAACGGTTCAATGGTTTGACAGGGGAGAGTTTCGCGAAATTCCGGTTTGCGTTCCTTGGTTTCGCCGTCGAGGCAATGGGTTTGACAGTCGGGTTTGTCGTGGGGGCAAGCCTGGAGCCGCAGGAAATGCACGGCTTCCACACTGCGGGTGGAACTAATGTAACCAATCAGCGGAATGCGGGTTTCCCGGAGTTGTTGCCAGGCTCCCAGGAGGGGTTCGAGAATTTGTTGGCGGGCTTCGGCGGGCAAATTTTCTAAAAACCAATAGACCAGAGAGCCATCTACCATCGCCACGTTGGGAATATGGCCGTGGGCACCAGGGGGCAATACCCACTTACAGGCCATCTCAGCGAGCACTTCGGCTTCGGAGGCAGTGCGGCGATAACCGAGCCATTCATCGGTGCGGATGCCCCATTTGCGGGAGGTGTACAGATCTTCGCTGCGATAAAAAATCTCCGGCAGATGATCGAGCAATGGGTGCAAGCTTTGGCCGTAGTGGAGCATCACTCGACCAATATTAATCAAATAACAGTAGGCAATTTCGTGGTGGGACGGGGCAATCTGGGAGCCATCCGTGGCAAAAACCGTGTGGGCTTGGGAAGGGGGCGAAATGGGAACGCGAGTCTCCAGAGATTCGAGGGGAATGCCATGGTTAAAAATGAGGCGATCGCCCCAGGTATTTTGGTGGGCCTGGAGGGTCTGAAAATCCGCCTGGGCTTCCTGAAGCAGGCTTAAGCCTCGCTCAATGCGTTCACGTCCTGTAGCGGCCTGTTCCTGGAGGTGCGCCCCCATGTCTGGCAGTTGTCCCGCAAGTTTGATTAGATCTAACATTCCCTCAAGTTTCGCCCCTATCCCACAAGGCGATCGCCCCTAGATTTAAGCGTAATTTAGCCCAAAAAGCAGGGTGTTAGTAACGGATCGTCAGGGTTACGGAAGCATTCACCGTCTGTTCACCCCCTTCTACCGGAGAAGGCGCTGCACTTTCGAAGGCGATTCGTGCCGTATCCATGGTTTTAAAAATGGGGGTTGGCGGCGTCGCCCCATTGACCTGGATTTGGACAATTTCCTGGGGACTCAAACCCAAGGCACCGAGGACAGTTTGGGCCTGGGTGCGCGCATCCTGGGCGGCTTCAGCGAGGGCGGTTTTTTCTGCTTCAGCGAGGGCGGCTTCGGTGGCCCGGAAGGAAATCCCATCAATGCGGGTTGCTCCGACTTTGACAGCTTCATCCATCAGGCTCCCGGCTTGGGCGGTGGGCACTTCAAAGCTCACTGTATTGGTGGCCAAGTAACCGATGAGGCGGCGATCGCCATTGTTGTAATCATATTCCGGCTGGAGATTAATGCCCGTGGTGGTGAGCTTGGCGACATTTTTGGACTTGAGAAAATCCACCACTTGGTTACTGCGCTTGGCGATATCTGCCTGGACTTGGGTTGCCGTCGCCCCCCGCACCTCGACCCCAAGGCGTACTTCAGAAAGACTCGTGGCAATGGCTTCTTCGCCGCGCCCCGTGACAGTGATCGTGCGCAATAGTTCTTCGGCGATCGCCCCAGAGGTTCCCCCCAGGAACAACATTCCCGCCAATAATGGGACAAACAATTTTTTCAGTTGCATTTTTTTTCATACTCCTACACACAGGTGCAAGATCACAGAGACAATTGTGTTTGACGCTCTAGAAATTTATTAGTCAATCAAATTCACATTTTTTAATATTAAACAGCCCCTGGAATCCTGCCTTGACTCTAGTTTACGACTGCCACAAGTCTCAAGGTTTTCTGTTACAAAAAAAGAAACCTTTTCGTCATCCCTGGACTTGTCTTTCATACTTTAGGCAACTTATTTCTTGCTTAGTCAGGGAGGATTTTCAATGCCCTTCAGTGATGCCCGTGATTATCAAATTGCAATTCTGACGACGTTTCTCCTGCTGGGAGTTTACACGCGAGACTGGACGTTAAATTTAACCTGGGTTTTGCTGGCGATCGCCACCTGTATTTTGACCCAATGGAGCTTCAGTGCTTGGCAAGCCTATCGTTGCCGACAAGAAACCCCTCTACAATGGCAACCGCTACTTATTTCCGGGGCGCGGAGTGCGGCGATTACTGGCTTGGGCCTTTCCCTGCTCCTGCGGGTAAATCATCCCCTCGTTTTAGTGGGGGCAGCGGTCGGGGCGATCGCCAGTAAATTTTTATTCCGTTATCAAGAAAAACATTTTTTCAACCCCGCCAATTTCGGCATCATTATGGCTCTCCTGTGGACAGATGGGGCTTGGGTTTCTCCCGGTCAATGGGGCACTGATTGGTGGTATCTATTGCTATTTTTTAGTGCGGCTGGCCTTGTGCTCAACCGAGTTGGTCGCTGGGATACGTCGATTGCTTTTCTAGCAAGTTACGGCGGTTTAGAAATTCTTCGTAATTTCTGGCTGGGTTGGAGTTGGGATGTGGTTGCCCACCAGCTTACTAGCGGCTCGCTACTGCTATTTGCATTTTTTATGCTTACGGATCCGCGCTCGATCCCCAATGGGAAACAGGGACGAATTTTTTGGGCCATTAGTATCGCCCTGCTCACCTTTGTTTTGCAACATGGCCTCTATACTTCGACGGCAATTTTCTGGGCATTATTCTGTCTGGCTCCTAGCACCATTGTGATCGATAAAATTTGGCGATCGCCCCGGTTCCAGTGGCAAGAAAAAGCTCAGGTGAAAGCCCCTATTGGCGATTCTTCTTTGACCCTACAAACTCGCCCCGTTATCTAAGGAAAATCATGTTTAAAACGATCCTGCAATATTTGCGCGGCTTGGCCATAACCTGTATTGGTTTACTACTACTGACCCAACCCGCCTGGGCCTTCTGTGGTTTCTATGTCGCCAAGGCCGATACCGATCTCTATAACCAGGCATCCCAGGTGATTATTGCCCGGGATGGCGATCGCACCGTACTAACCATGGCCAACGACTATGAAGGAGAAGTCTCAGATTTTGCCCTGGTGGTGCCTGTCCCAGTTATTCTCAAAGAAGAACAGGTTCACATTGGGGAAGCGAGTATCATCAAACGCCTGAATGACTTTAGCGCCCCCCGCCTCGTGGAATATTTTGACGAAAATCCCTGTGCTGTAAGGAGATTTGATGATGGTTTTGGGCTCCTGCAAAATGCGGCGCCACCAATGCCCATGGCCGCAGAATCCATGCGCGAAACAGCAGCCGATCTCGGCGTCACCATCGAGGAACAATTTAGCGTCGGCGAATACGACATCCTCATTCTCAGTGCCAAAGAATCCGATGGCCTCGAAACTTGGTTACGCCAAAACGATTATCAACTACCCCAGGGGGCCAGTGAGTTACTGCGGCCCTATATCCGCAACAAACTGAAATTCTTTGTGGCCAAGGTCAACCTCGAAGAATTTGACCGGAGCGGCGTAAACCAATTGCGTCCCCTGATGATGGCCTTCGAGTCACCGAAATATATGCTGCCGATTCGCTTGGGAATGATGAACGCCCAACAAGCCCAGGATCTGATTGTCTATATCCTTTCCCCCAAGGGCCAGGCGGAAGTAACTAACTATCGCACCGTAAAAATTCCCTCGAATGTGGAAATTCCCGAATTTGTGGAAGCGGAGTTTGGCGATTTTTATACCACCATGTTTGAGCAAGACTACCAACGCCAAGGCCGGGATGATATTTTCCTAGAATACGCCTGGGACATGAGCAGTTGTGATCCCTGTTCTGCCCCCAATCTAACGAAAGCAGAGCTAAAACAGGCGGGGGTCTTTTGGGATGAAGATCAATATCTCCCCAGGGTGTTTATCACGAGGCTCCATGTGCGTTATGGCCGCGACAAGTTTCCGGAAGATCTCCGTTTCCAAGAAACGACCAATCGTCAGTTTTTCCAAGGGCGCTATGTGATTCGTCATCCCTATCGGGGGGAAATGACCTGTAGTGCAGCCCAAGCCTATCGAGAACGTACCTACCAACGCCAGGAAGCGGCGGTACAAACCCTGGCGAAGTTAACGGGTTGGGAGCCAGCAGACATTCGCCGCAAGGTTGACTTTATCGAAACCAATGGCCCAACGCCAACAGATGAGGCTTGGTGGGATTCTATTTGGTAATTGGAGAGTGAAAGACTGGGGCGATCGCCAAAAGAACACAGCCTTAAAAACGCCCTTTTGGTGATTCCCCAGGTACTCGCAAAAAATCTTTACAATGGAGTTAAGTATCTCACTCCGAAATTGCGCCATGTCCTCCGCCCCATCCTGGAAAGTCAAATTGCTCTATGACGGTCAATGTCCCCTTTGTCTGCGGGAGGTTAACTTTCTGCGGCGCAAGGATAATGGCCGTGGGTTAATTTGCTTTGTGGATGTGGCAGCCGATGATTACGACCCCAGTCGCCATGGTGGTGTGACTTTCCGGGCAGCGATGGAGCGGATCCATGGCGTACTACCCGACGGGACAGTGCTCCAAAATGTGGCGGTTTTTCGGTATGTTTACGAAGTCCTGGGGATGGGCTGGGTCTATGGCATCACCAAACTTCCTGGCATTGGGCAACTGGCCGATTGGGTTTATGGCATCTGGGCGAAATATCGTCTGCAACTAACGGGCCGTCCCGATTTAATCACTCTGATCCAAAACCGGGAAGAACGACAAGCCTGTGGTGCTGGCGATCGCTGTCGTCTCGAAACGTCCGGAACGGACACCTAAAATTTTTTTTTCTGAGAACGATCCGCCGAGGAAATGCTCAGTTTTTAACGTCAGACATCGTAGCTCATCAGCTGTTCGACAGGTACGAAAACTTCCCTGGGCAAGAGAATAGACCGTTCACGAAAGCTGACAAATCCCTGGAGCGTTTTTGGATTAACCGAAACCCCAGTGACATATTGGGAGCGCACGGGATGAACAGCAACATATTGGTTATAGATCTGCTGGGCAGCTCGCAACACGCTGGGTTCAATTAACATGGGAGGCTGACTCCTTGGGGAACAGAATCTCCCCTTAAGATTACGTCTAGTTTACTCGACAAATCAAGCCGACAATAAGAACGGTGACAGGCCATTGTTTTGGGAATTTCTAAGAGTAGAATAAAGAATGAACAGAACCTAAAAGAACGTGCAGCGTCAGGGAGGTCTTATTTATGACAGTCTTAACAAAAACCCCCCAGGAAATCGCCCACATGGACGAAACGGATGTGGCTCAACTCGCCGCACGATTAGAACAGGACGATTATGGAACTCCCTTTGAAGCCCTCCAGGATTGGCACTTGTTGCGGGCGATCGCCTTTCAACGGCAAGAGTTAGTCGAACCCTACTGGCACCTCTTGGACATCGAAGCCTACGACGAATCGTAAATGCTCAACGAAAAAAAGATTGTCGTCGGCATTAGTGGGGGCATTGCCGCCTACAAAGTTTGTGAAGTCATTTCCCAACTGTTCCAGGCTGGGGCAGAGCTCAGGGTCGTCCTGACGGATTCGGCCCAACGTTTTATCACGCCCCTCACGGTGGCCACCCTCAGCCGTCACCCAGCCTATACAGACGAAGATTTTTGGGATAGCCACCGCCCCCGACCGGTGCATATCGACCTGGGAGAATGGGCAGATTTAATTTTGCTAACCCCCCTAACGGCGAATACCCTCGCAAAAGTAAGCCTGGGCCTTGCGGATACGTTGCTGACAAACATTATTTTGGCCTCCACTTGCCCAGTTTTAGTCGCCCCGGCGATGAATACGGACATGTGGCAACAGCTCTCGGTGCAGTCCAATTGGCGGCGACTCCAACAGGATCAGCGCTATCACATCCTCGACCCAAATAGTGGTTTGTTGGCCTGCGATCGCCAAGGCAAAGGACGCATGGCAGAACCCGTGCAGATTATTAAAGCGGTTCAAGCACTGATCCACAGTCGGGGCCGAGCGGATCTCGCAGGCAAAAAAATTCTCGTCAGCGCCGGAGGAACCAGGGAGCATTTTGACCCCGTGCGCTTTATTAGTAATCCTTCGACGGGAAAAATGGGTTTAGCGATCGCCGAAGCCGCTGCCTATCGAGGCGCCACTGTGACCCTAGTCCATGGGCCGATGGAAAGTCGCTTGTTAGAAAATTTAGCGAATCTCCACCGCTTTCCCGTCACTAGCGCCGCCGAAATGGAGCAAATGATGCTATCCCAGGCGGATCAGTTTGATTGGCTCATTCTGTGTGCAGCGGTCGGTGATGTGCGGCCCACGGTGAACTATGACCATAAGCTCGCGAAGGCAGAGTTGCCCGAAAGCCTTGCCTTAGAGGAAATTCCTGACATCGCCGCCCAACTGGGTCAACGGAAACGCCCCGACCAAAAATTAATCGGTTTTGCGGCCCAGACGGGGGAAATTACGGCCCCCGCCCTGGCTAAATTGCAACGGAAAAAACTCGATGCGATCGCCGCCAATGCCGTGGATCAAGCTAATTCCGGTTTTGCTAGTGAGACGAACCAACTGATTTTCCTCGACAAAGAAGGCCGCAAGGCGACAATTCCCCAGGCCAGCAAGGGGGCGATCGCCCATCATCTACTAGACTTTATCAAGCAACTTTAAACAAAATTTCTGCCCCTGCGATGAACGCCCTTTCCTTTCCCACTTGGATTGTCCACATCTCTAGCGTTTTGGAGTGGATTTTGGCTATTTGGCTGATCCAAACCTACGGCAATCTGACCCAAGACAAAAGCTGGTCGGCCCTCGCCTGGGGAATGTTGCCGTCCCTCGTTAGCGCGATGTGTGCCTGCACTTGGCACTTTTTCGACAATGCACCCAGCCTCGAATGGCTCGTCACGATCCAAGCCGCCCTCACTCTCCTGGGTAACTGCACCCTGTGTTTAGGGGCCTGGTGGATTTGGCGATCGCCTGACCCCAAAGAATCGGTCGACTAGAAATTCACAAACACTTCCGGCGTCCAACTACCATGCAGGCCATAGGGAATATGCTGCTTTAAATGTAGGGTTGCCAAAGGTTGAGCAAAATTTTGCGCATCAAAAATCACCACATCCGAGCGATGCTGGGCCGAATCATAGACCATCAAGAGAACCCAGCCTTCATCCTCTGCCGTAGCTCCTGGACGGGGTACAAAAATCGGCTCCCCCGTAAATCCGTCTGGCGCAAAGGAATAAACTTGAGAATCCTCCCCTTGGTGATCCACCTTCCACACCGCCTGCAACGGTGCATTGCCTGTTTTGGCGTGGGTCGCCCCGATGTAGGCATAACGATAGTCCCGTCCCACACGCTCTGGATGCACCACCGGGAATTCACAACAGCGGGTAGCCAATAGTTCTCGCGTCACCTTTTTTGTCTCTAAATCTAGAGTAAAGCGCCATAACTGCCCCGGATCTAAAGTCTCAAAATCAACATTTTTATAATCCACATCTGCCTGCACCTGGGGGATTGACTGATAGCAGACCGAATCCACGATAATTCGTTTATCCTGCTCAAAGGCATTGGCATGGTGAAACACAAAACCCGCCTCCGCCTCTAACGTTTGTACATCATCCCGTGCCGGATCCCTCGGAATGACGATCATCTGCGTCGGTTTATCCGCCTCAAACTTCACACATTCACCGGCCCCCTTAAACCCCAAAACATAGGGCAAAGGATTAAATTTCACCGACGCTTGGAAAAAAATGACGTAATTGGGCGTAATCACGAAATCATGGATAAATGCAAAGCCTTTAGCTTCATGTTCTCGATAGCGCAGTAATTTGCCTGCCGGACTAATTTCATAGATCACCAAGCGCGTCGGAAGACCTGGTTTTACCGCAAAATTCACCAAACAAGGTTCGCCCCCATCCCAAATACTCGCCGGATCAATACGTGGATGGGCCGAAAAACTATCCCCAGGCTTGAGCGTTTCCCCTAAATAATCCAGGCCGCGCGTTTCCAAATTTTCAGGATTTAAACTGTGGGGTTCTGCCGCTTCCCAGAGGGCTAACAGTTTTTTCCCCCAATAGATCACGTTTGTGTTTGCGATATTTTTCAACCGCAAGTCAAACATATTATTGAAAATACCGCCCGGTTTTTGCGTTCCAAATACGCCTCGATAAATAGGTTGACCAGCTTTTTGTTCCGCCACAAACCCTGCTGTCTGCACAAAGCGATTCTGGAAATAGGCCCGCCCTTCCTGAAAGCTGACTGAGCAGACCATTCCATCACCATCGAAAGGATGCTTAATCGGCATGCCACCAATGTCTAAGAGCCCAGGCCCGTTACGAAACAAGGTTCCCATCAATTCGACAGGGATCTCGCCGTCAATATCTGTGACTTCATAGGCAAGTTCCTGTCGCTGGGATTCATAGCCTTTTTGCCACGCGGCTTGATTGTAAGATTTCGTTTTGTTTGGAAAGATGGAAGTCATACCCTAGAACAGGTTTTATTAACTTTTATTAAGTTCATTCTAAGTCTAACACTAATCAAATAATGCAGGTAAGGCTAGTTTAGCTCTTTAGAAATCCAGTCTAGGATGCAGTCCGAGCTCACTACATTTATATCTTGATCAGTAAAGATGGTGCATTGTTTTTGGACTTGCCACAGAGCGATCGCCTCTTTATTTAACTTAACTTGATGAATAGCATTGCTGGCTTGAGGTTGGAAATGGTTAAACCATCGATTCGCTTCTAAGAATTTGACGCTAAAAACATCAGAATTAACCAACCATAAATCAATTTTTGAATCATAAATAAATCTCTGCAGTACTGTGGGATCAATATTGTAATGGGCTGTAATTAAATCCTGAGTACGTTGGCGAAACTGGTCATAATATCCCACATGGTAAGGGATGCCATATTCTGCCGCTACGAATACACTCCGTTGCGAGAAAGATGGTATGTTGCTGGCCTCATCGGCAAAAGAAGCAACCAGGGTATCTTTTGGAGTTTGTTGTAAAAATTGATATAAATTATGATATTTCCCAGTGATATATCCAGTACTAGGAAAGTCTTTATCAGTTAATGGATCAACAAGTAAAGAAAAAGCAATAGAAAACAAAGCAAATACCAGAAAGACTAGCCGCACAGTCCTTAAAGATCTTTCTCGACATAAACGAACTAGCTTATCCAATAAAATCACCAAAGTCAGACCACAAAGAATGGTTAAACTAAAACGCAAACTATGCAAACTATAACGACTAGGCAAATAAAGTTTAAATAGGAATAAATGAGCCAATGTGTATAGGACAAATCCGCTAATTAGTAGTTGGTTCAACACAAACAATCGGCGAATGTCTTGAGTTAAAGGAAAATGTTTTTTATATAAAAAAATAATCGGCAATAATAAAGAAATATAGACTAAATCAGGTCGTAATGCCGCAGTAAGACGAATCCCTGTACGACCACCATTGAAAAGGTAATCCCACCAGTTAGTTTGAAAAAAACTTGCTCTTCCTCCTGGTTCAAATTCTGGCAGTTGTTTTGCTTGAGTAAGGGAGATTACAGGTTCGAAGTCAGAATTACTAAGGATGTGGGGCAATAACACGACAAAGGCAACTAGCAATCCAGAAATTGCTAAATTTTTATCATGACGATTGTAGTTAAGCTGAAGTTTTCCTTGATTTAGAGTAAAGTATTGACAGACTAAGACTCCTGCTGCAACTAACACAAAAGATCCATAAAACAATCCTAGAAAAACTATTGATCCTATTGTCCAGAAAAAAGACTTACGTATTACTGCCCAAAGAAATAATAAAAAAATAGGAATCAAAAAAGCTTTCGCAGTTCCGGAAGTTAGTCCGTCTTGAAGCCAGAGATTTTGTATCAGAACTGTACTAGACAGAAAAGCAGCAAAGGGAATTGGTAATATTTCTAAGCAAAGGATAAAACTTAAAAATACTGTCAGAGGACTGAGTAACAAAGGTACTATTTTAGATAAGAAATCAGGGTCAACACCCAATTTAGCAAGACAATAATAAAAAAAAGATACGCCGGCTGGAGAAATTGAGTTGTAATAATCCGCAATTAAATCATCGGAAAATAATTCTGGATCTAAAAATCTCGCCATCCAAAAAATATGTTGTCGAGCATCATCTTGTATCCAGTGAAGCTCTCCGGAAATTTTAGTCAGGGCTAAAATTGGATATAGAAGGCCAAGAAATAGTGCGAATAGAAGCCAGAATAGAGTAGTGCGATCACATACTTTTTTTGAGCGAGTCAATAAAAATTGACTGACTCGATCTAACAGGTTTAAACTCATTTATAATTAGCAAAATAAACAATTAACTTTAGACTTATTCTGTGATGGCAGTAGTACCTGAGCCCATGCCACAATCTCCGTCTCCAGGGGTTTCGATTATTATCCCTGTCTATAATGAAGAAGGGGCGATCGCCGAAACATTGGAGCAATTAAAGACAATTTTTTCCCAAGTAGAACAAGTCTACGAAATTATTGTGGTTGATGATGGTTCCATTGACAATACTGCAAAAATTTTAGAAGAGCAACCGGGAATTCGTCTTTTAAAACATCCGATAAATCGAGGCTATGGTGCAGCCCTTAAAACAGGCATTATCCATGCTCAATATGATTTGATTGCAATCACTGATGCTGATGGGACTTATCCGAATGAGCGATTGCTAGATCTGATCAGTTTAGGAATGAGCGGTAGGTTTGATATGGTGGTTGGCTCTCGCACAGGGAAAAATGTTACTTACTCTAACATCCGCAAGATTCCAAAATTCTTTTTAGTTGGTTTTGCTGAGTGGATCGCCAAACAAAAGATTCCAGATCTTAATAGTGGCATGCGAGTCTTTCGTAAAGAAATTGCTCAGGAATTCATTCATATTTTACCTGATACTTTTAGTTTTACAACAACTATTACATTAGCAATGCTGACCAATAATTATATTGTTCACTATGAACCAATAAACTACTTTCATCGAGTTGGAAAAAGCAAAATAAAGCCCGTTCAAGACACGCTGCGTTTTTTTAAATTAATTCTAAGAACAGGAATTTATTTTGCGCCAATTAGAATATTTGTGCCGATTGCTAGTCTTTTTTTTCTGGGTTTTTTAATCTCCCTTGCTCAGGATATACTTAGAAAAGACTTGACAGAATCTACTTTGATTCTCTTTGTTGCAGCAACTCAACTTGCGGTTTTTTCTTTACTGGCAGACATGTTAGATAAGCGCTTATAAAATAAGTTTATGACTTTAACGCTGTTCGGAGACTGCCTTGATGGACTTTTAATAAATGCTCTGCTTCTGAGGCGTCTACATTTTTCCAATGCATTAATAATGCTATTTTGACGCGACGCTGGGATTTTTCTAGAAGGATGGCCGCTTCCTCACGGCTTAAATCTGTTAGGTCTTGGAGGATGCGCAGTGCCCGGTCATGGAGTTTATGGTTTGTGACGGCAACATCAATCATGCGATTACCGTAAACTTTACCGAGCTTAACCATGACGCTAGTCGAAAGAATATTTAAGGCCATTTTGGTGACAGTTCCGGCCTTAAGACGGGTCGAGCCTGCCAGAATTTCGGGGCCAGTCAGTAGACGAATATCAACAGCGGCAGCAAAGGGCACTTGTTCGGCCGGAACGCAACTAATGAAAATAGTTTTCGCTCCGCGCTGTTGGGCGGCAATCAGGGCACCTTGGACATAGGGAGTGGTTCCCCCCGCAGTAATACCGACAACGACATCTAATTCGGTGATCTGTCGTTGGGCGATCGCCTTTTTTCCGTCTTCGGCCCGGTCTTCAAGATCTTCTGAACTGCGCACGAGAGCTCCGGCCCCTCCGGCAATAATCCCTTGAACCAGTTCCGGGGGGGTGCAAAAGGTGGGCGGACATTCCGCAGCGTCTAAAACGCCGAGGCGGCCACTGGTTCCAGCCCCCACATAAAATAACCGCCCACCATGCATCAGAGCTTCACTGGTGATTTCGATGGCCTGGGCTAGTGCTTCGCGGGCATTGGCGATCGCCTCCAGGGTTTTTTGATCCTCTTGGTTAAAGAGATCGACCAATTCCAAAGCCGACATTTGATCTAAATTTTGACTCTGGGGGTTGACCTGTTCTGTAAGTAAATGGCCGCGACTTTCGTAGGAATTCAAGGAATTGCCCTCGCACTAACGCATGATAAATAAACAAAGTTAACCATCTACTGTCCGAAGAAATCAACCACCTGAACTTTCGTCCATTTGCTCTTATGTCGCTTGAGAAATTCTTGGTGGTTGGGGTGAGGCCCATAGGTATCAAGGGCTGCATTACTTTCTAACTGCACATACAAAGCCAATTGATAATCCTTAATGTGGACATCCCGATCTGACCGGGCCTTTAACCCCAGATCAACTTTCAAAACCCCAGGGATTGCCCCCAAGAGAGTCAGGCCATCTTCAATAATCGTTTGGGTTTCAGCAGTCCCAGTTGCTGCTGCCAATTCAAACAGAACAATATGATGTACGGAATTTGCCATGGTTTTTATCGTTGTGATCAAGTTAATTCATTACAGGTTCTTCGCCCTAGGACAGAGAAATAGACATCTCCGTACTCTGGTTATCTAGCTCATCAGAAATCGGTTGGGACTTGTGGTTTCCCGCCGCTTGAATAAACCCGAAAAAGAGGGGGTGGGGATGGTTCGGACGAGATTGAAATTCGGGGTGGAACTGGGTCGCAATAAAGAACGGATGGTCAGCATATTCAATAATTTCTACCAAGCGACCATCGGGGGAAGTTCCACTCACTTGATAGCCCGTTTCTAAGAACAAACTCCGGTAGGCATTGTTAAATTCGTAGCGGTGACGGTGACGTTCGTAGATCACCTCTTGGCCATAGAGTTGATAGGTCAGGGTGTCAGGGGTGAGCCGACAGGGATATAAACCCAGGCGCATGGTGCCACCAAGATCCACCACATCCCGCTGTTCTGGCAAAAGATTAATCACGGGGTTTTTCGCTTCGGGGTTGAATTCGGCGCTGTGGGCATCCTCTAATTTGGCAACGTTACGGGCCCATTCAATCACTGAAGATTGCATCCCAAGACAAAGGCCCAGGAACGGGATTTGATTGAGCCGGGCATATTCAATGGCCGCTACTTTTCCATCAACGCCCCGTAAACCAAATCCTCCGGGAACGACGATCCCCGCCATATCCGCAAGATACATGGACGCGCCGTGTTTTTCGATATCCTCAGCGTTGACCCAATGGAGTTTGATGTCCATGTCATTGGCGATCGCCGCATGGCCGAGGGATTCCACCACGGATAAATAGGCATCATTGAGCTGGACATATTTGCCGACAATGGCGATATCCATATGGCGGTTCGGGCGCTTCATCCGTTCGACGAGGTTTTGCCACTGCTCTAAATTTGGTTGCCGGGGTTCCATTCGCAGCAGCTTGAGGGTTTGTTCTGCCAAGCCTTCCCGTTCCAGCATCAGGGGTACTTCGTAAATGCTGCTGGCATCCTGGGAGGTGATCACCTGTTCTTCTGGGACATTACAGAACTCCGAAATTTTTTCCCGTTGGCCTTGGGGTAGGGGGCGATCGCAACGACACACCAGCACATCCGGCTGAATCCCAATAGAGCGCAATTCTTTTACAGAATGTTGGGTGGGCTTCGTTTTCATTTCCCCCGCCGACGAAATCCAGGGGATCAAGGTTACGTGCATATACAAAACATTGTCCCGGCCAGCCTCTTTGCGGAACTGACGAATCGCTTCTAGGAACGGTAAAGATTCAATATCGCCGACGGTACCGCCAATTTCTGTGATCACAAAATCAGGATTCGTATTCTCCGCCACGCGAAAAATTCGTTCTTTAATCTCGTTGGTAATGTGGGGAATGACTTGAACCGTCCCCCCTTGATAATCGCCCCGTCGCTCCTTATTAATCACCGCTTGATAAATGGAACCGGTGGTCACACTATTAAGGCGAGACATGGAGGTATCGGTAAATCGTTCGTAGTGGCCGAGGTCGAGGTCTGTTTCTGCACCATCCTCGGTGACAAAAACTTCCCCATGTTGGAACGGGCTCATGGTGCCAGGATCGACGTTAATGTAGGGATCGAGCTTCAGGATCGACACCGAATAGTCACGGGACTTGAGTAAACGCCCCAAACTTGCTGCCACAATGCCTTTCCCGATGCTGGAGACCACACCACCGGTGACAAAGATAAATTTAGCCATTAACCGATACCCGTTCCGTTCACAATGTTTTTAACCTGTTCATTTTGCCATACTCCTTTCGATAGACAGAGAAAATTTACTGGCAAAGGCTGAACCCATGTTGAGTTGTATTGTATTTTCTTTCGTGAAAATCGGTGTAACTTACCCAGAAAATATCTGGGCGATCGCCTAAATCGAACAATCTTAGTTGGTTTTTAACTCAACAAAACAAGTTTATTCTGGCAGTTTTTAGGTGGACTTGGGACGGCTCGAAAATACGGGTTGAGCATCAGGCCCCGCTTGACCGCGAATTGTTTCTAGTACCTTTGCGGCAGTGGCAGCATCGGTCGGGGTGAGTCGCTCAAATTGATAAACACGGTAGACGCGATTCTCCGGATTTGCAGCTCGATTATCGTAATGATAAAACCGCACCGTATGGAAATTTTGGTCGCGATAAATCACGATTTCTTCGTTTTCTGGTACCGGAATCCGACTAATTTGGGTTTGCCATAGATGCTGCACAATGACGGCGTGGGTTGGGGTCACGATGTAATTCGTCGCCTTGAGGGAAGAACGAACAACCTTCGGCATGACAATGAGAAAAGCAAAGGCGATCGCCAAGCTTAATCCCAAAAAAGTAAGCCAAATGCCGAGTGCTTCCCCTAGTTCATCCCAATTTGCCAGCCCAATTAATAAAAAGAAGCCAAACGCAAATAAACCAAAATAGCCAAAAGCTTGAATGATTTTCAGACTCCAGGGCGATGACCCGGCCGCCTGGGGCATGCCTTGCCAGAGAATTTTTTCTTGGGGTTCTAAAAAAACTGAAAGATCATAAATATTACTCATTATTATTAGGTTTTTTCATGCATACCTCCATAGTTATAGCGAAATTTCGATTTTATAAAACTTAAAATAGAGGCATTTATATTACCGAGTGGAAAAATTTTCATGAAACTATCGGTTAAAACTCCCCTGGTTTTAATGGGCTTGATTGGTTGTACGGGCGCTACCCAGATGGACAATGGTGTTCTAACAGGAACTGTGGAACGAGTCTGGGAAGATGGGTTTAGTATCAACACAGGCGATCGCAGCATCCGAGTCGATTCTTGGAGCGTATGTGGCGACAATACCAGACAGAACATCTCAGTCGGCGATGAGCTAACGCTAGAAGGAGAATTCAGTGGTGGCGAGTTTGACGCCTCAGCCATTACAAACGTGAATGATGAAAATATTTGCTCAGCAGCATCTAGCTAAAATCCCAATTTTCCTTAGCTGAAAATGCCAACAATCCGAAATTGTCCCAAAAAAAAGCAAGCAAAAACCCCCACCATCTCTGGTAGGGGCCTTCGCCAATCATTACTTATTCAGTTTTACTGTCAAAGCAATCATCTTTTCTCAACTAAGCCCGAAGACTCAAACAGTTATTAACCGTTGATTGCA
>Ga0213835_100481_pt1 | contig 37745 bp, 27 predicted proteins | sample SWPATP01_FD_160576 | JGI IMG/M metagenome (GOLD analysis project Ga0213835, IMG submission 160576) | Coastal seawater microbial communities from Marineland, Florida, United States - SWPA TP0 #1 | ecosystem: Environmental > Aquatic > Marine > Coastal | place: USA: Florida | collected 2016-08-05
TGCGGCTGTTTCCTTTTAATTTGGATGAAGTACATTCTCGCGCTCTGTTGTCCAGATCCGGCTAACCCCTGTAAACATATTGGTGCAGTTTATTATATGTTAGGCGATCGCTTTAGTGAAGATCCATTTGTCTTATTTCAATTGCGGGGACGCTTGAAAGAAGAGATTATCGCTAAATTGCGACATATACGGGGTTCCGGTGAGGTTAAAAAAGACAGCAAAACCTCCCAAGTATCCCCATCTATCAAAGGTTATCAACCTCCTGTTGTTAGTGGATATTGGCAGTATAACCAACAGTTAGAATCTTCTTTAGTCGTGATTTCACCACCACCAGGAAGCGAGACAGTTTTGGATGTTTTGGGTCCAATTCCTCTGGGGACTACAGCGACGGCGGCGGATGTGGTTATGCAGTATTTAGACACCATTTATAAAAATGTTAGCGATCGCGCCGTTTTGATGGGATTAAATCGGGAGTCGGAAGGCTAATTTATCGGCAAAATAGATGCGATCGTCCGAGGGAGGTCTTGGGGTTCATTAATCATCAAATCCGGCTGATATTGAGCCAGGATATTAGCAGAGTTAAACCCCCAAGTGACTGCTATACTATAGATTTTCGACTTGTGCGCTGCTGTGATATCTCTGGTTTCATCTCCCACATAAACGGCTTGATGTTTGGGGATATTTTGCTGTTTGAGTAGGCGGTTAATAATTCGGTGTTTACCGAATAGTGTGGACTCAGAGTTGATATCATCAAAAAGTCCCAAAATACCATGTCGGTTTAACACAAATTCCACATTATTTCGCGAGTTAGATGTGATAATATATAGTTGACAGCCTTGGCGTTTCAGGTCCTGTAACGCTTCGGGAATACCCGGAAATAGAGAAATCGACCCGAGATTATTTTGTAATTCCTTCTGGACTTGGCGCAGGAGTCGGGGAATTTTGAATAGGGAAATATTGGACAGCTTAATAATTTGGCGATAATTGAGGTTTTGTAATTTGTCTAAATCACTAGCTGTGGTGGGGGAATATCCAAAATCTTCCGCCAGGTCGTTGATGATGCTAATCACCACTTCCAAGGTATCAGCTAAAGTCCCATCAAAGTCAAATATGATAATTTTTTGATAGCGATCGGCCATAGGGTTTAAGATATCCTTAAAAATGGCTATCATCAGTATACTACCCCCACCATAACATTTAACTCAGATAGAGATGAGATGAACCCCAACCCAAATGGCTTTTAACTATATTAACCGCAATTCTCACCTGACTAGCCCCCATCGAAATTTTATAGGGTTTATGAGGGTTTTTCGGATTAGGATCTATAGTTACCACGTTATTTTCCCATAGGCGACTCTCCCGCGACCAGTCAAGTTGCGCCAACTCAGATATTTGATTTCGATTAAACTCATTTTGCTGACCGTCATAGGTCATATATAACAGTCGCCCCAGTATTTCCAAGCCCACCCGAAAACCCAATAAATATTTTTCCTTAAAATTCGCCACTTCTTCAACCGTTAATTCATCCACACTCTGATTAGCAATATGTGATGTTACCAGACATTCCGAAAAAAACTGATTCAGACATTGAGTTAATTCATGGGATGCCATTTCTACATCATAATCTTCTAAGTCATTATCCGGCTGATTAGTAAAAGCACAACTAACCAAATTAACAATATAAGCATTAGTATAAATCAACTTCTGCTTAGTGGAAGGGCTTTTTTTCACCTTCTCAGTTTTCCCATAAAACATCGAAACGCGATTCACCAAATTTTTGGTAATACCAATGCGACCCGAATGTTCCCCAAAAGAAACCAGCAAAGATTTATCTAATTGTCTGGCTTGCGCCATATCCCTAAAATCGGTCTGACACTGATTAAAATTCTCCTCCAAAACCAAAGTAATCGGAAAATCATCCTCACCGATTAACTTTCCTAAATCACTTTCAATTAATTGATGAATCGCCGTTTTGCGGTGTTGTCCATCAGTGATATCTAACTTATGACCACGGGGAATTACCACAAAACACACGCCTCTACCCAAGTCAATAATTTGGATATCTTCAGGATTAACATTAGCTGTCAATGTTCCCAAAATCCAGGGTTGATTTTTCTGAACACGCTGGAGAATATAGTCTTTAATTTCCTCAGCATGACCTTTAATCTCCGGTCGATTTTTGCCAGAGTCCGGGTCATTTCCCAGGGAGGGTCGCGCCTGTAGCAGAGTTGGTAAATCTTGGGCTGGGACATTAATTTGAATCATTTGTCGCCCTCCCTGGCGACACATCAACCCCAAATAACACCTTTCGCGGAAGTATTCAGTATAAAAGGGTGCTACCAAATTGTCGATTTTATGGAGAGGTTCATCATTAGCCATGGTTTAATTAGTTGTTATTAATTTAATATCTATGGCTAGATCATATCACAAATCTATAGGGTCAGGTAATCCTACTTCCCTCGGTTTAACTATCCGACCCTCAAAATTAATCGCCCGATTTTCAAAAGTGCGCGCCTCAGCCAATTGTTTCCGTAGAATTGCCTCATCCATTAATTCGGTGATTTCTCCTAGTAAATAAACAATTAAATTTGTAGCCAAAGACCGACCAGCTACTCGGACGCGGCGTTTATTGGGATCATATAATACCCCATACCATATAGATTGAGGGTATTCAATATGATTAAAACCACCCTCTTCATCAAATTTAACTAACTTTTGAAATACGGTTTCCAATGGTTGTTTATGGTGAAAGACTACCTTACCAATACCATGAGCGATCGCTATTTGTCCAACTGGTCTAAACAAAATATTTCCTAATCCTGGGGGGCGTTCAAATCCGAATCTTCTCAAATCGGGAGTTTCCATTTCTTGTGTCAGTTTTTGATAACTGGGTAAACTCGCCAAACCATCAAATAAAACCATTAATTCCTGAATCCCTGATGCCAACTCTTCCGGTTCGGGACGGTAGGGAACTAAACCCGGTTGTGTGGCTTTCCAGCCCTGAAATTTGGGGTGATAACCTAGATATAATTCCGCCATATCTCGTAAGGCTTGTAAGGTGGTTAATACTGTTGATTTGGTGGCAACCGTGGCGCTATCCCAGTTAATCCGAGGCTTACGTCCGGGTTCATCTTTGAGTAGGGGATGATTAACGGCTACCTGACGACAAACAATCGAAAAGCCGTCATTTTCATCTAATGCAGCCAACTGTCCTTTACTGAGTTTAACTGCCATTTGATTAAGATGTACAAAAATAGACCTAATCCGCCTTTGTGCCTGTTGTCTAGTTTCTCCAGGTAAGACAGCCGGGATAAATTCAATGCCAATAGTTTCCTGGTTTAACTCGGCTAGTTTCTGTTCTGGCTGTATATTTTCTATCGGCAAATTATCCCAATTTATTGGTTCACCTACCGGCTTTTTCAATTTACTATAGGGTTGTAATTGGTGGGTGTTTAATAATTCTATAACTCCCTGAATTCCCATAAGTCTATGCTGTCCATCTAAAGCAAAGACAGACACGGGGGATGATAAATCTAATATGCCTATTTTTCCATGTTCATCTAATGGTATATATTCGGCTGCTGAACAGGTAGCTTGTCCGTTTTTATCCCATTGTGGCGCTTTCGGGTTATCTACCCAATCGGGACTAATAACGACGACGAGGGGGGGGAATTTTCGATCCCAATTGTGGGTAATGAGGTATTGCACCAGGATAGCTTGACGTGACCAGTCTAGGGGTCGCTGTAGGATAGCATCAATGGTTTCTGCACCTCTTTCTATGTTTTGGGTTTCCCGGTCAATATGGCTTTTAAATAGGGGTAATTCAGAAGCATAACCAATTTCACGGGCGGCCCATTCCAGGCTGACTGCGCCTATATATCCTTGGGTGACTCCCATTGATGTGGGTTGAACTAAAATGCGATCGCTATTATTTACCAACTGGGTTAGCAATTGTCCTAGTTCCCCCGGCTGGACTTCTGGTTTTGGGTTCCTTGCGATCGTCATAGCTATTGTACTACTATACTGATATGGTTTTTAAAAACTTCTGTGCCCACCCATATACTATCCTATATGGGGCATTTCGGCAAGGCTATTCTATCTGTTAGGAGGGACCGTGATTAAAAGCAGACCAGTTGTTTAGGTTAAATTATAGCAATTATCTACAGGAGTATTATCAAATGAACGCCGAACAAATCAATTTATTTCCACCTAGTCAAAATACGCCAAATACCAAAATTGAAGAATTTGTAGAATCACTAGAATTGTTAACCCAAGAAATTCAAGAACTCTACTGCTTGGATCATATTCCTTGGGTGATAGGTTATTCTGGCGGTAAAGATAGCACAGCCACATTACAACTAATTTGGAATGCGATCGCCAAACTACCCCCAGAAAAACGCCATAAGAAAATTCATGTAATTACAACAGATACCTTAGTTGAAAATCCAGTAGTTTCAGCGTGGGTTAAAAAATCTTTAGAAAAAATGCAAGAGGCTGCTAAGACGCAAAATATGCCCGTCCAAGCTCATTTGCTAGTCCCTGAGATAGCACAGACATACTGGGTAGGTTTAATTGGAAAAGGATATCCAGCACCTCGACATAAATTCCGATGGTGTACTGGGCGTTTAAAGGTAGACCCATCAAATCGCTTTATCCGTAATGTTGTCCGCTCAAGTGGTGAAACAATTGTAGTCTTGGGAACCCGTAAAACAGAAAGTGCTAATCGAGCAGCAATTATGGAAAAGCGAGAATTAAAGCGTGTGAGAGAACACCTCTGTCCTCATCCTCATTTACCTAGTTCTTTGCTTTATACTCCTATTGAAAGCTGGACAACTGATGAAGTATGGCTGTATTTGATGCAGTTTGAAAACCCTTGGAATTACAGTAATAAAGACTTGTTTGCAATGTATCGAGGTGCTACAGCAGACAATGAATGTCCCTTAGTTATTGATACCTCAACCCCTAGCTGTGGAAGTTCTCGTTTTGGCTGTTGGGTTTGCACATTGGTTGATAGCGATAAATCACTGACAGCAATGATTAATAATGATGAAGAGAAAGAATGGTTACAGCCTCTGGTTGATTTTCGTCTGGAATTAGATATATGGAATGATCACGATAAAAGAGACTTCCGGCGGATATTTGGGACGGTGCAATTATTTGAAAGAAATGTTGATGGAGAAACCTCAGTCGAACCGATACCAGGACCTTATAAACGAGAATGGCGGGAATATTGGTTAAAGCGGGTATTAGAAGCTCAACAACAGGTTCGTAAAAATGCACCGCCTGATATGCGGGATATCACCCTAATTCAACCGGAGGAACTTAGCGAAATTCGGAGGATATGGTTAGAAGAAAGACACGAATTTGATGATAGCTTACCGAGAATTTATCAAGAGGTAACAGGAGAACCTTTTGAAGACCCGCGTCCTGGTAATAATGCTATGTTGGGTGTAGATGAATGGCAGATTTTGGAGGAACTCAGCGAAGGAGATATGATGTATTTAGAACTAATGACGAAACTGCTGGATACTGAACGACAGTATAAAACGATGTCGCGGCGTACCGGAATCTATGATACCTTGGAAAGATGCTTTGAAACCAGTTCAAGATCGCAATCAGAAGCGATCGCAAATGCTCACTATCAGCGGAACCTGAAACAAGCAGCTAAGGAAGGAAAAGTTGAAGATATCAAAAAAATTGTCAATGGTGAAAAACCCGAACCTCCCCAACAACTAAATTGGGCGAGTCTCAAATTTAGTTAGGGCTGATGTATTAAGATACTGTAGGGGTTAGTTATACTGTGATTTGTGATGGGTCACAGGTGGGATTAATTAACCCTGTAGGATGAAAATTGATGTCTTACTCAATAAGTTGTTTATTTCTGCCTCGACTCTATTAACCTTTACGGAAACTGCTATTCTGTGATTTTCCTGGAATTAACTCTGCAAAACTTCGGCCCCTATCGCGGTAAACAAGTGATTAACCTGCGTCCGCAAATTACTGGTGAAACGGTCAGTCCTATTGTCCTACTTGGAGGGATGAATGGAGGGGGAAAAACTACGCTAATGGATGCTATGCGTTTGGTTTTTTATGGTGCGCGCGCCCAATGTTCGACTAGGGGAAATATTGCATATTCTGATTTTCTGAAACAGGCGATTAATAAACATACGCCGCCCCATGAACAAACTTGCGTTGAACTATTATTTGAACATATTTTAGAGAATAAACAGGTGGAATTCCGCATACAAAGACGCTGGAATAGAAATCTGAAAAATGGTAAGGATACTTTGGGTATTTTAATTGATGATTGGCCGGATAAGGGTTTGGTTGAAACTTGGGATGAACGGGTTGAAGATTTCTTTCCTTTGGGAATTTCTAATTTGTTTCTATTTGATGGGGAACAGGTGAAGGAATTGGCGGAATTAGACAGTCCTCCGACTACGGTTATCCAGGCTATTCAGTCGCTTTTGGGGCTGGAATTGGCTGAACGTTTATCGGTGGATTTGAATATTTTGGTGAGTCGGAAACGTAAGGAGTTGGCTGAGGTTTCTGAGTTGGCTACTTTGGAGGAAATTGAGTCGAGATTAAATGAACAAATAGCAGATTTAGAAAAGGCAAAGTTGGAGGTTTTGCGAGTTGATGGGGAGTTGCAAAAAGCCCATAAACGAGAAAAAGAAACTCGTGATAAGTTTCGGACTGAAGGGGGTAAACTAGCCCAAGATAGAGACCAAATTGAAGCACAATTACACAAGGAACAAGAGAGGTTAAATGGCAAGCGCGATCGCCTCAGAGAAATAGCGGCGGATATGTTGCCTTTGGCATTAATTCAGCCTCTGTTACATAGGGCAAAATTGCAGGGTGAAAAGGAAATCAGTGATCACAAAGCCAGAATTGCGCGGGAGGTGGTGGCGGAACGCGATCGCCGATTATTCGACTATTTAAAAACTCTGGATTTAGGAGAGATTACTTTGGATAAAGTTCGGAGTTTTTTGGAGTCGGAGAGTTCCCAAAATTCCGATGAGTATTTACGGGAAGTTTGGTTAGATATGGATGAAATTACTCTCCGACAGCTTACCAGTGTCCTGGAACATCAACTGCCTAATCAAATTAGTCAAACGGAGTCTTTAAAACAGGAGCTGATAGGCATTCAAGAGACGATTGTAGCTAAGGAAAGACAGCTAAATGTGGCGGCACCCCCGGAGGTTTACGAAGAACTGTTAAAGGCCGTTTCTGATGCGGCGGCGGATGTGGCGAAGGTGAAAAATGATTATGATCAAGCTATAGGTCAGCGCGATCGCTATGAGGCTATGGTGGAAAAAACTAAAAAAGAATTGTCGCAATATAGCCAGGTGACTATCGATCGCAAAAATGCCAACCACATTATCCAAACTTCCGAAAGGGTACAGCAAACTTTAGTACAATTTCGGGAAAAGTTGACTCTCCGAAAACTTAATAAATTGGAAATAGAAGTCACTGAATGTTTCCGCTATCTTCTCCATAAATCAGACCTAGTTCATCGAGTGGTTATTGCTACCCAGGATTTTAGTTTGTCTCTGTATGACCCCCAAGGTCAACCCGTCCCCAAACATCGCTTATCTGCAGGGGAAAAACAACTATTGGCGATCGCTTTTTTGTGGGGTCTAGCGCGGGTTTCTGGTCGCCAGCTTCCTGTTGCTATTGATACCCCCCTGGGAAGGCTAGACTCTTCTCACCGCTACAACCTAATTGAACGATATTTTCCCTCCGCCAGCCATCAGGTAATTTTGCTATCTACAGACACAGAAATTGGCGAACCCGAATTAAAAAGCCTGCGAGAACAAGATGCGATCGCCCGTGAATATTTACTCAAATATGACCCCAAACAAGGACATACAACTATTGTACCTGGTTATTTTATCAACAATTAACTTTGATGGGTTTGTAGCCAAATTTCTAAACTCACTAATAACCAGAGTTTTATGCCAAATTTTTGATAAGCCGGACTTTGTGGATTAAAAAATTCTTTAATAAACTTTTGGTTAATATAGGGGGCGATCGCCGCATTTTTATTTAATAATAATGCCTGGGTGCGTTGTTTCCAATGGTGGTAAAACCATGAACCTACAGGAACCCGCATCCCACTTTTAGGGCGATAAATAATCGATGCTGGTAATATATCAGTCACCGCTGCTTTTAACACTGCTTTCTCATTAGCAGCAGAGAGTTTATATGCTGGTGGCACTTGTAAACTTAGGTCAACAATTCGCTGATCAAATAATGGCGATCGCCCTTCTAAACCCGCCGCCGAGGTCATATTACTGACTTTGGTTAAAATATGGTCTGCCCCCTTAAATTTAATATTAATTAGCATCAATCGATTTAAATATTCGTTGGCGGCATTTAAGTCGGGTTCAAACACTGAAGGCGCATCTTTCACCTGCTGCCAAATTTCTGGTTTCATAAGTTCCGGTAAATGGGGATAGCATTTTTTAAAAGACTCTAAATAGGTGGTCAGACGATTAGGAAAATGGTTGTAAATATTCCCATACAATTCATAGAGTAACATCGGCTTATTTTTCGGACCGCCAAAACAGGGGTCGCCTCCTTCCCCGTTTAAAATAACTCCGACATCCTGTTTAGCTACCTGTCCTAATAAATAGTTAGGAACCGTCAGAGGATCACCAATGGGGTCGTCTAAATTTGCCATAGTAATTGCTAGATTATCCCATACACTTTCTGGCTTTATTTCCAGAATATGATGCTGAGTTTGGCAATGTTCGGCTACTAAATTGGCAAATTCTAATTCGTTGGGATATTCAGCACCAAAATGGATAGAATAAGTATGGACTTGATGCTGATGAAATTGACTTGCTAAAGCTGTAATAGCACTAGAGTCTAATCCCCCTGATAAATAAGTGCCGACAGGTTCCCCAATAGGTAGGGATTCTTCCACTACTTCATTAAGAAGCGATCGCAATTTTTGGCTGTAATATTCTAAGGGTTGATCGCGATCGCCTATTTGTTCTTCAGGTTGCCAATAAACTTGTATTTCTGGAGATTTCCCCGCGTCTGACCATTGGTGTATTGTCCCCGGACGTACTTCTTTTACCCCTTCCCAGATGGTTTGTTCTCCCGGAATAAACGCACAAGAAAGATAGTCTCGTAAAGCTAGATAATCTAATTGCTGGGGATGAAATTTCCCTAGGGTTGACAGACGAGGTGCTACCCGCAAAATACCTTCGTTAATTGTATAGTATAGATTTCTCGCACCTACAGGATCTCGCCCTAGCCACAGTCGCCGTTGGCTTCTATCCCAAATTACTAAGGCAAACATTCCTTGTAACTCCGAGAGGACTTGGGGAATATTATCCCTGCTGTCTAAATGGTCTAATAATTCCTCAATATCCCCGTTAATTAAACTACTGTCCCCTACTATGACAAATCGCTGCTTTAAGCTGATAATTGGCTGGGTTTGGTAAATGGCAATTGTCTCCTCTTGCCAAGTTATTTCATCCGATGGAGTGATATAATTACCTAAACTTACCCACCAATTTGGCCGGATTTCTGGCCCTGGTAATCTTTGACGATGACGAGGTTTCAAAAGCTGCCAGGATGATAAAAAAGACATATTCTGCTCCAAGTTGCATTTTAGCCGAAATTCCTTCACAGGGGTTGACAAATTGGTGCAATTTGTGGGATTATTTAAGTGTAATGCTTCATAATAGAAATCTAACCGTTTTTTAAAAAATTGGCAATATTCCCATTATCTAAAAAGTATAGCACAAGTCCACCCCAAAAGCTACCCCCTCCCAGAAAAAGGCGATTTTTTTAACATTTCTTAACTTTTCTTTACAAAACTTCATGAAATTAGGTTAACGGCAATTTTTGGGTCATCAAAGCGATCGCCCCAACCATAATCTGATGTTCACATACTTGAATGCGCTGATGGAGAGTTTCGGGGGTATCTTGGGGTAAAACGGGGACAGCCGCTTGCATCAAAATCGGGCCGCTATCAACAGCCAACTCGACAATATGAACCGTGCATCCTGTTATTTTAACTCCCGATTCTAAGGCTTGTTCAACGCCACGAATACCGGGAAAACTGGGCAATATGGCGGGGTGTAGGTTAATAATTTGGTGAGGAAAAGCGGTCACCAAAACCTGGGTAGCAATTCGCATCCATCCCGCAAATACAACTAAATCAAGATCATATTGATTGAGGGTATCAACAACCTGCTGATCAAAACTTTCTCTAGTGGGGTAGTCGCGGTGGTTAACCAGAATAGTGGGAATATCAAACTTTTCGGCGCGTTGTTTAACCTTAGCCTTGGGGTTATTGTAAACTAAAACCTGTATTTGGGCGTTAAGTTGTCCATCGCGTATTTTTTGGGCAATTACTTCAAAATTACTGCCACTACCGGAAGCCAAAACCCCTAATTTGATGGGTTTTCCGGGAATAAATAGGGGGTCAGGTAAGGGGGGATAAATTAGATAGGGTGTAGAATCAATGGGGTTTTGATAGGGAATCATGGATTTAAGCAATGATATCGCTGCTGTGGCTAGAAGAATTCCGGCACTTGAGTAAGTATACGCGAAACGGGAATAGGTTAGGCGAAATATTCAACCCAACCTACTACCAAAGCTGGGGAAAGATTATGCGATCGCCGAATTATCCCATTGCAAATAGGGCAACTTAGCAGCAGTAGCGCCGATTTGGTCACTATTAGCAATCAACTGACCGCAATTATCCCAACTACCATTAATAAAAGACTGTCGCGATCCTTCATTCATGTTCACATCAATAGTTAGGTCGCCGCCGTGAACTTTCAGCGACCCCAGATCCATGATAATTTCAACTTGGGAATTTTGCTGTAATAACTGTTGTAATTGTGTGACCGCCTCTGGTGTAGCCGTGACACAGGGAACTCCGATCGCCACGCAATTACCCAAAAAGATTTCCGCGAAACTTTCCCCCACAATGGCTTGAATGCCCCATTTTGCGATAGCTTGGGGGGCGTGTTCTCGGGAGGAACCACAGCCAAAATTTTCATTAACCACCAAGATATTAGCACCTTGATATTGTGGGAGGTCAAAGGGATGGTTTCCGTTTAATTGTTGACGGTCATCAGCAAATACTTGTTGTCCTAAACCATCAAAGGTTACACAGCGTAAAAACCGGGCGGGAATGATGCGATCGGTGTCAATATCACCACCAACTAAGGGGATACCGCGTCCTGACACCTTGTGAATTTTACTCATGATTTTTGACTAGGAAGATTCCGATTAGTTAACAAGAGGAAATAAGGAGAGTTCCCCCCTACCCGGTTGCATCAGGTAATGGGGGTACTAATTAACTAGGCTTCGATTAACTTACGAACATCGGCAACTTTTCCGTTAACCGCCGCCGCGACTACCATGGCGGGACTCATTAATAATGTGCGTCCGGTAGAGGAACCTTGACGGCCTTTAAAATTGCGATTAGAAGAAGATGCACTAATTTGGTTTCCCTGTAACTTGTCAGGGTTCATAGCCAAACACATAGAACACCCGGCTTCTCGCCACTCAAAACCTGCTTCTCGGAAGATTTGATCAAGTCCTTCAGCCTCAGCGGCTTGTTTAACTCTTTCGGAACCGGGAACTACAAAGGCTTTCACCCCGGCGGCGACTTTGCGACCTTGGGCAAATTTAGCCGCCTCCCGTAGGTCGGTTAAGCGTCCGTTGGTGCAACTTCCGATAAAGCAAACATCAACTTTGGTTCCCTCAATGGGAGTTCCGGGGGTAAACTCCATATAGCGGTATGCTTCTGATGCGATCGCCTGATCGCTGGGGGGGAGATTTTCCGGTTTAGGGATGACCTCATCAACGCCAATACCCTGTCCGGGAGTAATTCCCCAAGTGACGGTGGGGGGAATATCAGCAGCATCAAAAGTTACCACATCATCATAAACCGCATCGGCATCACTGCGAATTTGTTGCCACCAGGCGATCGCCTTATCCCAATTTTCGCCTTTGGGTGCAAAATCGCGGTCTTTGAGATAGTCAAAGGTGACTTGATCGGGGTTAACATAGCCACAACGTGCGCCACCTTCAATAGACATATTGCAAACAGTCATCCTTTCTTCCATTGACATGGCTTCAATGGTGGTGCCGGCGTATTCGTAAGCATAACCCACGCCGCCTTTAACTCCCAATTGGCGAATCACATGGAGGGTGACATCTTTGGCGTAGACCCCTGGGGGGAGTTGGCCGTTAATTTCAATGCGACGAACTTTGAGTTTTGATAAGGCTAGGGTTTGGGAAGCGAGGACATCCCGAACTTGGGAAGTACCGATACCAAAAGCGATCGCCCCAAAAGCGCCGTGGGTCGAGGTGTGGGAGTCTCCACAAGCGATCGTCATTCCCGGTTGAGTCAGGCCTTGTTCCGGTGCGATTACATGGACAATGCCTTGATTACCCGAACCGATATTATAAAATCGGATCTTGTGTTCCGCACAGCTTTTTTCTAAGGCTTGCATCATCTCCTCAGCCAGGACATCCACAAAGGGACGGGCCTGATTTTCCGTGGGGACGATATGATCCACCGTGGCGACGGTGCGTTGTGGGAATAGGACTTTCAATTGGCGATCGCGTAACATCGCGAAAGCCTGGGGACTTGTCACCTCATGGATCAGGTGTAGACCAATGAAGAGTTGAGTCTCACCGGATGGTAGGGTTCCCACTGTATGGAGGTCCCAAACTTTATCAAATAGTGTTCCTTTGCTCATAAAACCATCGGTTAATCGGCGTATCCAACGCGCTGATATATCTGCCCTATTTTAACCTGTTTGGGAACGGTGGTAAAGCGGGGCGACGGCTCGACCCCCTCAAATGCCCTAATTTCCAAACTATCTGAGGTTTTAGCCCCCGATCACTTTTCCGATTTGCTATAATAGAGTTAACAAAAGAGCGCTCTCCCCCCTTGATTCTGGATAGAGCGCTCAGTCCCCAATATTTTGATCACAAGGGTATAATACCACAATGAGTAAAAGTGCGATCGCCACCGCTGCTAACAGCCGGTTGGGGTTTTATTCTTCCCCTTTGGTAGAGCCAGAAACCCCCAAAATTTCCCCTCTCATTTCTCAATCCATCAAAATCGAAAATATTGATACTATCGGCCCCGGCAATACCCCGCGACTCGTTTATAAAACTTCCGCTGGTCGTTGCAGTCGTCTCGTATCTAAAGCTGATTTTGCTAGGGTTTGGTCTTGTTTTCTGTCAATTCGAGGCGTAAAACATTCCCGAATTTTGGAGATTAACATCACCGACCACAGCTTAATTATCCAGACCAATCAAGGCACGGTTGCCGTCGATAAAAACCAGGCTAAAATGTTCCTATCTCGCTATAATCGAGTAGCCCTAGAACCTCTACAAGTGCGCCTAATCCCCCAAGGTGCAGTAGTTTGGAACCCCGATCATCATACCCTATCCTTAGTAAAATCGGGAGGATGTACCTGTGAAGATTGGCGGTATCGGCAAACCATTTGCAAACATCAAATTGCTGCCCAATTGTGTCAGATGTCATCTAATTAATTAAATTTATATCTCCCAGTAGTTAAAAAATACTATTGGGGGATATTTTATGATATAATTAAATGGGGTTTCTGATGCTTTCTACTAATGCCGAATAATCCAGGTCGCCCAAATCTAAATTGGTGATTGCCTGTGCGATTATCTCTTGCACCCCCGATAGTCCGGCGACATTTAACTGAGAGGCGATCGCTTCATTGATAAACAAATTAGTATCCTTTAACAGGTGCTTAGTCGGAAAATTGGGATCGGCATAATTCCCATCAACCATGCGTTGTAGCTTTTTATCAAAGGTCGGCGCATATAACGCACTATCCCGGAGAATTTTCATAAAAATTTCAACATCTGCACCCTGACGCTGAATAAAGCTGAGACTCAAGCCAAAGGCCGCCGTGAGGGACGCAATTAGTTGATTGAGGGCTAATTTCACAGCCGCCGCCGCACCGACTTCCCCAATTAGCATCGCCTCCCCCAGGGGTGCAAGGACTTTCTCCCACCGTTGCAACTGTTCGCCAGTTCCCCCCACCATAATCTGAAGTGTACCGGATTTTACCTGGGGAATGCTACCCAAAACCGGAGCCTCCATATACTCCCCCCCTACAGCAACTATTTTGTCTCTGATGGCTTGGCTTTCCCGTGGGCCAATAGTACCCATTTGGATGGCGGCGCGACCCCGCCAGTGTGGGCGAATATCAGCGGATAGTACCGTATTTTCAATGGCGGGCGCATCTGCTAACATCAAAATAGTGCAATCACAAGAGGCGATCGCATCTTTTACCGATGAGGCGATCGCTACTCCCCTATCCTCAAGAGGCTGTAATTTAGTAGCAGTGCGGTTATAGGCGACTACATCTAATCCCCCCTCCAATAGTCGCAGGGCGATCGGTCCTCCCATAAGTCCGGTTCCAATTAATCCAACTTTCATGAGCATCAATAACTTATTTGCAGTTATTGTATATCTTAATGATTGCCCAATTATTCCAATCAGACATTAACCAATAATATTTTCAAAACTATTTGATTATAGACTACAATATGGGTAAGTGCTGACAGCAGGTTTTGCCAATGCTCACCCCTAAACCATAACGATCATATCAATGGGTAAATAGAAATCACTAGGAATATGTCAAGATTTAATCATGTCTAACCTATTTAATTCTGCTAGTTCCCCCGCTATTATTGAAGCTGTCGAAAAGCTGGGATATCGCGTCAGTAGCGCTGATGTCGCCATTCAAGCTGGCCTTGAAGTTAACCTCGCTCAACAGCAACTTTTAGCCCTAGCATCAGAAGCCGGAGGACACCTACAAGTAGCTGAGTCTGGGGATATTGCCTTCCTATTTCCCCAGAATTTTCGCGCTGTCATGCGAAATCGATATTGGCGGTTAAGAGTTTATGAATGGTGGCAAAAAGTCTGGCGAATACTATTTTATTTAATTCGCATTTCCTTTGGGATTATGTTATTGGTGTCCATAGTCCTAATTTTTATAACCATTGCAGCGATTCTATTTTTTGGCGATTCTAATCGCAACGGTGGCGGTGGCGGCGGTGGTGGCGGCGGTTCCCGTGGTCGCGGCCTCATTTTTATTCCCCACTTTTGGTTTCACCCTAACTCCTTCTCATTCCTGAGTTGGGATAATGGCAATTATTATCGCCAGCAACAGAAGATTACCAAGAAACAGAATAAAGAGAAAATGAACTTCTTTGAAGTCGTGTTTTCTTTCCTGTTTGGAGATGGCAACCCTAACTATAATTTAGAAGCACAGCGTTGGCAGGAAATCGCCACAGTAATTCGCAATAATCAAGGTGCAGTAGTAGCTGAACAAATTGCCCCTTATTTGGATAATTTGGGTAACGCATATTCCCAGGAATTTGAGGACTATATGCTGCCAGTTTTAACTAGGTTTAACGGACAGCCAGAAGTGAGTCCCCAAGGACAGTTAGTATATCATTTTCCCGAATTACAAACCACTGCCACTAAATATCGACCCCAACCCGTCCCCGCCTACCTCAAAGAAAATAATTGGAAGTTTAGCAATGCTACTTCTAATCAGTTAATGTTAGCAGCGGGTTTAGGTGCGGTTAATTTCGTCGGCGCATTGATTTTAGGTCATTTACTAGAAGATGGCGCAATAGCAGCACAAATGGGTGGCTTAGTGGCATTTGTGGAGATAATTTATCCCCTACTTTTTGCCTATGGTGCGGGTTTTATGATTGTCCCTTTAATTAGATATTTTTGGGTACAGTGGCGCAATGGTAAAATCGCCGTGCGTAATGAATACCGCCAGTCTCATGCGATCGCCTTAAATCAAGCTGATGATACCCTTCAACAAAAGTTAAAATATGCCCGAAAATTCGCCGCAGAAACCGTCATTAGCAATCAGGATTTGGCTTATACCACAGAAACCGATATGCTTGACCAAGAAGCTGCTAACGCTGATAAAATTGATGCAGAATGGCAGAAACGTCTCAACCAATCTGATGGGAAATCCACCTAAAAACTCTAGTCTACAATCGGTTCTGAAAACATCATCTCAAACACCTGACGACGTTTTTTTGGTGAATCAGGCGTTAGGTAACTCCAGAGTGTTTCCCAGTAGAAAAAACATACACCATCTAAATGGCGATCGCGTACTTCTTGCACCTGTGCAGCAATCTCCTTAATCGCCACAGGATTATGCAAAGTACCGCTTAAAATACCGATACTTAGGGGAACTTTTTGTTGAGTAGTAATCAGCGAATGGTGTTCCAGTTCTTTGATAAATCCTTCTAAGCTATTGCGATAAACTTGTAACACAACTTCATCTATCCAGCCACGATTGACCCAAGTTAACCAATCCTGTAAATAAACATTATAGGTAAATTCGTATGGATTAGGAGATAGGGAAACAATACAATCAGGTTTCGTGGCTTTAATAGTTGTAACTAAATGTTCAATAAAGTCAGTAATTTTGTTAGAACGCCACCGCCGCCATTCCGGGTCTTGGGGATTATCTGGGGGAGATTTTCCCTGATGTTCCTGTTTGTAAAGGCTGACCGTATAGGGGTCATAACCAAACTCAACCGGAATACCGAAATGATCATCAAGTTGAATACCATCTATATTGTATTTCATCACCACTTCTATGATTAAATCTTCCAGAAATCTCTGGACTCCTGGATGTAAAGGATTTAGCCAAACATTGCGAATCGGACTTAATAGCAACAGCCTCCGAATTTGATTAAATAATCTGGCATTAACCGGCTCTGCTTCCGTGGTATATCTAGGAAGTATTAGCCTACCATCTTTGGTAGTTGTTACCCATTCGGGATGTCTCTTGACTAACTGAGAATTGATGGGAGCCATAAAACCATATTCTAACCAGGGAATTACTCGTAATCCGCGATTATGTCCTTCTATGACAATTTCCGACAGGATATCTCGTCCTAGTCGGCTGATATGTAGTAGAGAATCTTGGGATTGTCCGGTGACTCTGCGACTGACTGCACTCTTAAAAAATGTCGTGCCTCGGTTCCAAATTACTGGGTAAACTGTGTTAAAATTAAGGGTAGATAATTGGTCTAAAGCGCGGTTTATTCCCCAGGGGACAAACAGGACTCCGCTGCTAACATTGGTTATCCATACTCCCCGAATTTCCTGTTCCGCACTAACGGCTGTTTGGTGTATGGTGACAGGCGGAATTGCGGCTATGGTTAATCCACAGGTTATTAAAATTATCAGGATTACCCGGATTAAAGATTTAGACAAATTTAGGGGTTTCACGGATTTGATAATTTTAGGCATTCAAGGGGTGGTGATTTAACCGAAACTCGAAGAAGCAAAGATAGCGATATCTGTAGATGTTCTGCCATCAACTGTGCTATAACTACTGGTAGTGTCATCTGACCACTTAGTAGAGTTTAAGTTAAATTGTCGGCTGAGAATTTGTAAGAGTTTGGCTGGTGGTAATGATTCTAATTCGACAAAATTTCCGGCTTCTAACCATGCTATTTCTTCCGGTGATAGGGTGGTGCGAATTTCGGAAGAGATGGCTTGTGATTGTGCCTCGAATGTCTCAGAATTACGGATAAAGAAACCTTTACTATTTAAAACTTGTTGGGGTGTTAAACCTACGTCATAAATAGGTATAGTAGTGTTGGCAAACCATTGAGGGGTATTCCGCAAATGATGGGTTAAGGAGACACCCCGAATAGTAGCGTCATGGACGGCATAAACTACTAATTCGGCATTGCGTTTAGCCATTTCTAAGATGGTGGAAAAAATATTTTCAGGGTATCCAGTAATACTGACAATTGCACAATTGTGATTGAAGTGAAAGTTATTAGCAATTAAAAATTGAGCGATCGCCGAATTATCACACACCATCAGGCGATCGAAACTATAGGAGGTAATGTCAGGACTAAGCACAGCATTACTCTCTGATTGTTTGGGAGGTGGTAAGAGTTTACCTATGGGACCATTAACTACACTCCAGAGATTTAACCAAGTATCTAATTCTGTTGATGCCATCGGAAATTTGTCAACAGCATGACTAAGCATTTGACGACGACTCTCTCCTATATATATCATAAATAAACCCAGACCTACACTCAGTAGGAAAATTATAAATCTGATACTGTTGGGATTGATAATCAGCAATATTACTGATGCAAATATCTCAAATAAACCGATAAATTGCAAAAATCTCGCCTGTTGTTTACGCAATGATACGGTTTGATTTTCTGACTTTATTTGTGCCGACAATATCTTCAAAGTTATGAACGAAACCAGGAGTGGCACAGAAAATAAAATAGTTACCCAAAAATATATAATCAGGAATAGTATGGCGTATGGATAGGGGGTAAATTTCTTCTTTCGGCCTAATTTGCGTTCAAAAAAGTAGATTAATTGTTTTTTGGTGAATAAAAGATTCCCCGGACCTGAAACTGATTCAATATATTTCTGAAAGCCGGGGTCACTAAAGGGAGAACCTGTTTTAGGTTCAAATACAAATTGATGTCCGCAACTTTTACATCTGCCACCATAGGCGGTGCGTTCTTTAAAGTTATTCTCGATACCACAATTGATACACTTCATAATCTGATTGTTTGATAATTAAACCTGGCAGCCAATTGATTTTAACTTAAATATCTACCTGCTGGGTTAAGAGAATATTATAATCTTCCCGTTGGCGAATTAACTGATGTTTTCCCTGTTTTAGTAAGACCTCCGCTGGTCGAGGTCGGTGCAGAAAGTGGGAAGACATGGCGTAACCATAAGCGCCACAGTCTAAAATAGCGAGGATATCTCCCCGTTTAAGTTGCGGAAGTTGGCGATTTTTTCCCAGATAGTCGCGGGAGTAGGTTGTATTCCCACAAACATCAGTAATATAATGGTTGGGTGTATCAGAAAATGGCACAATTTCTCGATAATTTCCATAGACTGAGGGAACGGATAAATTAGCAACTGTGGTATCAACTCCCACTATCTGTTTTGGAGATTGCCATTTAGTTGAGACTACTTGAGTTAATAGGGTTCCACAGGAGGCGATCGCCGACCTTCCTGGTTCAATAATTAAATCAATTTCTCGGTCAAGTTGATTAAGTTCTGCCGTGATTTGTTCCCCGAACAATTGCCAATCAAAGGCTGATTTTTGGTGTTGATAGGGGTAGCCAAAACCACCGCCAAAGTCCAGATATTGCCAATCTGGTAACTGCTGACCGATAGCTAACAGGGGTTTAATAACCTGGGTAAAAGAGGAAGTTGCATTAGTGCCAGTGCCGCGATAAAAATGCAGTCCGCTAATTTTTAAGCCAGCAGATGAGGCTATTTTGATGGCTTCTGGAAATTCCTGGGGATTAACACCAATGCGACTATCACCATTAATTTTCGGCAGATTTAGCCGAAATCCTAACTTAGGCAAAAAATCAGGTTTTAGTTGTTGGAAAACTTCCCCAAATAGCTGGAGTTGGTCGAGACTGTCTAAATTATAGGTAGTGATTCCCCAGTTTAATAATAATTGAAACTCCCGGTGATTTAAATTACTGCCACTATAAACTATTTGCTGGGGATGAAAGCCAGCTTTGAGTCCTAAAAATGCGTCTCCTGGTGTATTGGCGTGGAGTCCCCAGTTAGCCTGTTGAAAAATCTTGAGTAAGGCAATACTGCCATTGGTGACACTAGCGAATTTAAAGCGAGTTTTTGGATAGTTAACAGCCCCACCAATATGGTTAATTGTCTCCTGGAGAATCTCAGCATCATATACATACAGAGGCGAACCATATATATCTAGTAGTTTTTGCGCTAAATCGGCAGAAAAAGGCAAGTTTTGAGACTGGTTAGGGTTGATGGTTTTGGCTTCAGTGATATTCATTAATTATTAATGTGATTTAACTGCTGTTATTTAACGATAAATTCTGATTGGCTTAAAATACGATCGCCTAAAAACATTTCCACCTGCCAAGTTCCCGGTGGTGAAGTCGGACCCAACTGATGCCGACAGCGAGTATTCCAGACATTCTTATCAATTGTACGAGTTTGATAGCGATTTTGGTGGGCGAGTTGACCTAAAGGATTAATCCAATTACATCCTAATTCTAGTTGACGACCCTTGGGAGTTTGTTGTAACCTAACTTGATAGTAAACTGTGGGGGAGTTCTGACGGTCTATGATGTCAAAATGACTAACCCGGTCGAATCGTTCTAAGGTCAAACGGCTTTGATTTGGGTTAGCATAAACTTGGGCGATCGCCTGTTGTTGTTGATAAAACCACAGGGAACCGCCACCGACAATAGCTACAGAAGCTAATCCCAATCCTATCATCAAGATTCGGTTTCGCTTGGTTTCTGCCGCCAAGACTTCCCGACGGCGAACCTGCATCAGCGCCTGATCAAGATTTTCAGTAGGTAAATTTAATTACTCCAGAATTTCTTGGACCTGTTGGCGATCGAGTTCAGTTTCCTGCATTTGCGATAGGCGTTCAACCTCAGCAATCACCTGATCTAACTGTTGTTGAGTAAGTTTATTATTCATGTTGTCGGGTAAAATCAGCTAAAACAATCGAAAATTCATATTTGATTACAACTTCAATTGACAATTAGCAAATTCCAGAGACTTAACAACTGATATCCTAAACAAATAGTATTAATATCTGTGGCATCCTTGAAACAATCATCAAGTTACTGGCAACTATTGCCCTATGTTCGTCCCCAGTCACGAACGATCACCAAAGCCCTAACCTGTACCCTCGTGTTTACCGCATTTTGGCCGCTATTAGCTTGGCTAATGGGTCAAATAGCCGGATATATTGGTCGGGGGGATGTAGAAGCGATCGCCCAAATTGCTGGGGTTGCTGCCATTATATTTCTAATTCGGGGAACTGTCCAATATGGTCAAGATACCCTGATGGCCAAAGCAGCCTTAAGCATCGCCCTAGACCTGCGAAAACAAGTATATAGTCATCTTCATCGGCTAAATGTTGGTTACTTTGAAACCGCCAAAACCGGAGACTTATCCTATCGTCTCACCGAAGATATAGATAAAATTGGCGAAGTCATTAACAAATTATTTCATCAATTTATCCCCTGCATTTTGCAGCTAATAGTCGTTCTCGGCTATATGCTTTATCTGAACTGGAAACTAACCCTAGCCACCCTAATTATTGCCCCTCTGATGGCGCTATTAATTGGCTGGTTTGGGGAAAAACTCCTCGCCTTTACCCGCCAAAGTCAAACCCGTATTTCTAACCTTTCCGCCCTCTTGACGGAAGTATTTAGCGGCATCCGTTTAGTGCAAGCCTTCGCCGCCGAAGATTACGAAATATCTCGATTTTCCCTAGAAGCAGAACATAACCGACAGGCGAAATTTTTGGCGGAAAGAATTAAAGCCCTACAGTTTGTAGTAGTGGGGTTTTTGGAAGCTATGAGTGTAGTCTTTTTGTTTTTCTTAGGAGGCTGGCAAATTTCCCAAGGTCAGCTAACCGGAACAGGTTTTATTAGTTATGTGACCGCCGTAGCTTTATTGATTGATCCGATTGCTTTAACCACCAGTAATTATAGTGATTTCAAACAGGGAGAAGCCTCCTGCGATCGCATTTTTGAACTATTCGCCATTCAGCCAAACGTCATAGAAAAACCTGATGCGATCGCCCTTCCTCACGTCAAAGGAAAAGTTGAATATCGTCATGTCAGCTTTACCTATCCCACCTTTACACAAAACAGCCATAATTACAGCCAAGATTCTGCCCCTAATAAGCCCGTTCTCGTCGATTTTAATCTCTTAGTAGAACCAGGGCAAATGGTAGCCTTAGTCGGTGCATCAGGGGCCGGAAAAAGCACAATTGTTAGCCTCCTCCCTAGATTTTATGATCGCCAACAGGGGCAAATTCTGATTGATGATATAGACATTCGAGATGTCACCCTTCCCAGTCTCCGTAGACAAATTGGCATAGTACCCCAGGAAGTGACATTATTTTCTGGTAATATTGCCCAAAACATTGCCTTTGGTCAAACTGATTATAATATTGAACAAGTAAAATCCGCCGCCCAAATCGCTAACGCCCATGATTTTATCAGCCAATTTCCCGAAGGTTATCAAACCATAGTAGGGGAACGGGGAGTTAACTTATCCGGTGGACAAAGACAACGAATTGCGATCGCCAGGGCTGTCTTATTAAACCCCAGAATCCTAATTCTGGATGAGGCGACATCATCCCTAGATTCCGAATCAGAAACCCTAATTCAACAAGCCTTAGAAAGACTCATGGAGGGTCGAACCGTTTTTATTATCGCCCACCGATTAGCCACCGTCCGCCGCTCCGATCGCATTTTAGTAGTTGAACATGGTACAATTACCGAATCCGGAACTCATACTGAATTATTAGCACTTGGTGGTCGTTATGCTTATTTCTATTCCCAGCAATTTAGCAGTTAGAGAATTGCCGAACACTATTCCTAGACTCATTCCTCCCATTCTCCTTCTCCCTAGTGCAACCATCCTGGTGGAGAATAGCAACAATTAACGGAAATCAGATCAAGTCTGTGGTAAATAGCTATTGATCTTGGTAAAATTCGAGGGAGAGATCTTGTCGGGAGTGTTCCCATAATCTCTAGCTCTGTACCCCAAGTGCAAAACCGACCTAAACAATCAATCGCGATCGCAATGGATGAACATCTTCAGCAAGCCTACTACGAAATTGTTTACAGTTTGCTTGTATACTCTCCAGAGAAATATCTGCAAGTCCTCCAAGGCAATATGGCCGTAATTGACGAGGATTTTGTGCCATTTTTACAGGAAGTTTGCCAAGTTCTTGTAGAGCGAAATTGTGAAGAAGATGCCCAACGATTAACAGAAATAGCCACTCAAATTCAAGAGTTTGGCAATGTCTCGACTCTCATTCAGCAGAAAATTCCAGCCCCACAACCCCAACCCGTCGCTCAACCTGTACCAGCAGTGGCGACCACAGCATCCTCCCAAGTTTCTGACCAACCAAAACCTGAGTTACCTGTCCTAACTCCTGAACAAATTACAGCTAAACAATCCCAAGCTGAGGAACTTTTCAAACAGGGAGTTCAACAGTTCCAAAATAATGAATTCCAGGAAGCCTTTAAATCTTGGCAAGAAGCCCTGATTCTTTATCAGGAAGTCAATAACCATCGCGGGGCGATTAATTGTTTGGGTAAATTAGGTAATATCTATCATTCTTTAGGACAATATGAACAAGCTATATCCGCCCATCAACAGTGTTTAGCTGTAGCCCGAAAAACTCAATATCCCCAGGGAGAAGCCAACGCCTACAGCAGTCTTGCCCATGTTTGCTATGCTATTGGTCAACATGATCAAGCCTTGTTTGGCTATCAGCAGGCTTTAGAAATTACCCAAAAAATTAACTATCGTTTTGGGGAGGTCAATGTGCTGGGTTCTTTGGGTCAATTATACTCTACTTTGGGGCGCTACGAAGAAGCGATCGCCCATACGAAAAAAGCCGCCGAAAAAGCCGAGGAATTAGGTTATAAATTCGGAGAAACCAGCTTTTTAGCTAGTTTGGGAAGTGCATATACTGCCATCAAACAGTATGATAACGCCACGGCAACCCACCATCAAGCCCTGAAAATTGCCCGCAGTATTAATTATAATTTTGGGGTGGCAAATAGCCTGAGTAATATGGGGATGACCTATCAAATTAAAGGAGATTTAGAGCAAGCGATCGCCTACCATAAACAGCATCTCCAGTTAACACAACAAATGCAGTCAAGCCAAGGACAAATAATCGCTTTACTCAATTTAGGCGATACCTATTATCGCCAAGGAGAAGCACAGAATGCCATTGACAACTATCAACAAGCCTTAGCGATCGCCAAAGAAACCGGAGACCTGCGCCAAGAAGTCAAAGCCCTTAATAATTTAGGTCAAACATACCAAACTATTAAAGACTTTGATAATGCGATTCAAGCCTTTGAACAAAGTTTAGAAAAAACCACACCTTTAACCCTTCCTATGCACTGTTTACTAGCAGCCAGACATCTGGGGGATATCGGCTTTTCGCAACAAAATTGGTCCTTGGCTATATCAGGTTATAGTCGAGCCATTGACACTGTAGAAAACAGTTACACAAATATTATTCCCGCCACTCATCGCCACGAAGTTACTAGGGAAGTCGCCGGGTTATATAGTCGCATGGTGCAGACCTGTATTAATGCTAATGAGCAGCAGTTAGCTTTTGAATATGGGGAACGTTTCCGCATTCAACATTTAGTCCGCTTGCTGTCTAATAATTATGCCGGAATAGATCAACAATTAACTGAACTTGTCGAAAAATATCAACGGCTTCAGCAGCAAATTGACACCCTCCATTTTCGCCGTCAGTCCGATGAAATGAAACAGTTTGCCGCAGCAGGAATTCGGATGAATAGTATTGCTATATTCCGGGCGGAAACGGCTACACTCAATGGTTTAGCCACTCAAAATGACCAATTGATTAATCAGATCCGCTCCCTAGACCCCTTCCTGGCTGGTCTGCTGCGAGTTGAACCGTGGAGTCAAGAAATCCTACAGACTTTCATACATTCTCGAACGGCTTTATTAAGTTTCTATACATCGGAAAAATGCGCCTATATTTTTATAGTAAAACAGAGCAGCAATGATGATGCTTGGTCAGCTACAAACACCGTAGAAATTGCCCTGCATATATGTCCTGAACAACCAGGCGACAGCTTAGAAACTTGGTTGACTAATTATTGGCTAAAATTGGATATAGAAACTCCCAAAAATAGCCGCGATCGCATGAAAGATATGTTGGCAGAATTGGCTCAACGTCTGGATATAGACCGCCTAATTAGTGAACATCTTGTGGAAGTTGACGAACTGCTAATTATTCCGAATTTAGTCTTACATCGCTGTCCGTTTGTCGCTTTACCAATTACTGGCGGCGAGGAATTTTTAGGCGATCGCTTCCGGGTCAGAATCGCCCCCAGTAGCCATATTCTCAATTTATCCCGTCAAGTTAGAGAAGCCCGCCAGTCTCAGCCTCAGTCTCCGATCACAGCATTAAACATCTCAACCCCATGGGGATTAATGGGCAATTCTCAACCTACCTCACTACTAGCAACTTATGAATGTGCAGCCTTAGCTCAACGCTATTCTATCCCCTCAGAACAGTTGCTAAATGACAATATTAACCTCAATCAGTATCAAAAATTACTGAAATCTGCCCAGGTTTTATATATCGGAAATCCCATGAGCTTTAATATGGATAATCCCCTATCCTCTCAACTCAATTTAGGCACAGAATCTATATCTCTACAAGACCTGTTCAATATGCGATCGCCCCAAATCCTAGAAGTATTCATTTCCCGCTGTCAGACCTATACAACAGCTTCAGACCAAAACCGCACCTCTTCCCTAATAGATCAACAATTCATCAACTTTAGTAGTGCCTTTCTGGGTATGGGAGCCACAACAGTTATTTATCCCCAATGGTCAGCCGGAGAAATTCCCACCGCCATTTTTAGCCAATTCTACTATCAATATCGTCAAGAATTAAGCCCCCTAGAAGCCCTAAAACAGGCTCAAATTCGACTCAGAAGTTTAACCAAAACCGAGTTAATGGAAACTTACCAGCCCGAATTAGAGAGCTATTTTGAGCAGGTGAAAACTCCCGAAAACCTGAAACAAATTAATGACCAAAAAACCATTTTAGCCAGCCTCAACTTACAAGAATTTCCTTTTGCTAACCCCTACTACTGGGCTGCATTTACCTTATCTGGGTTGGGTTAATATAAATACCTAATTATAAGATATAGCCGACCTTCCCTGAAACCCTCCTCTAATTCAGCTATCTAGCCGACTTTACCGACACAGGACACAATCAAGATTCTTTTGATCCTCATCCGGACTGAGAATCAACCCATTGAAAAATGAATTATAGAACTTGGATTAGGGGAGACCGATAATGCACGATATTAATCCTACAGTTAACTTCAGCGCCGCCGGGATGGCTGCCGAGATTTCCTCAGAGGATATGCGATCGCTTTTATATAAGATTGAGGCAGAATTGCACAAGAGCGAAGTTTATCAGATTGCTATGCAAAGCCTCCAAAAGATGTTAGGGGAAGCCGCCACTAAAGCTGAAATAGTCATCAAAGCAGTTGGTAGAGAGGCGATCCAGCTTTCTGTTAAACAGTTAATCAGACAGCAGAGAATGATGTTAGTCAGCGCCGATCAAACCGTCATTATCCCACCGCCGCAGCCTTCCGTCCATTCTCCAACACCTCAGCCCACATCTGAAACCTCCTCATCCCCGTCAAAAGTAGAAGTATCTGCCAAAAAACCCAAACCTCCAACAGATAATTCTCCCGTATCCTCACCAGAGGATCACGATAAATCCCATAGCCAATTAAAAACCCGTCAAAAAGATCCCACCCCCAAACCCAAGACCACCACAGCCAAGAAGAAAAAACCTCAAAAACTCACCCGCGCACAAGAGGCGGAAAAATCTCAAAAAAGGCGGGAAAATTGCCTGTGTCAAATTGGCAAAAAATTACAAAAAACCCGCGCCGATAAGGGCATAACCTTAGCAGAAATTCATCATCACACTCTCATCCCAGTTAAAGTTATACAAGCGATCGAAAAAGGTCAAATAGATCGCCTACCCGAAGATATCTATTTGAGAGGGTTTATATGTCGTTTAGGCAATGCTCTCGGACTTAACGGCAGTGCTTTAGCCGGATTCCTACCCACTCCCAATCCTGACCCGACCCTAGTTCGTTCGTGGTCAAAAATTGAATTAGACTCTAGGTTTTATCTGAATTCTGTTCACCTATATCTGGGTTATACCGCCATTTTAGCAGCTTCCCTGGGTGGCATTGCTTGGATAGCGGATCAACCTCTCCCAGAAACTGAATTACCCCCAGATCTACCTGAGATTAAACCCGATAGTAAATCTGAATCCGAAGCCAAATCAGCCGTACCAGGTTTAAAAAACCATCAGCAAGGTATTGTTTTAGGAGCAGATATCGCCCCACCCGAAAGAATCTCCCCAGAATTAATCCCACAGGAATTAATCAGCATGGAGTTAAGCAACTTTATTCATAACCCCTAACGGTTGTAATAAGAGTTACTTTTACGCAAATATTTATATTGCTCAGGGTCTTTAGATCCCTTAGTCACGGGATGAGTAGCTGTGGTGGCAGTTTTGTGTTCCTCCTCATCCCCTACCAAGGGAGTCGAATTTCTCAACAAATCCCGCTGAACAGCAGCCAAAGCCTGACGCACTGCTATTTTTACCTGCTCATAACAGTCCTCAGTCCCCCGCCGCTTTTGATGTAGCCATCCTTCTCTACTGCAAGCATACAGAGGTGGTAAACGGTTTAAAGCATAGGTTTCTACCTCCACCCGTTTAATATATTGAGTTAGCCGAGGAGACATCGAAACTAACTGTCGTCGGACTTCCTCAGACACTAGATCTTCCATAACATTATGGTATTTCCTGGATTTAATAGTTGCCATAATCTCAATCCCCCAAGATTTACAAAAACCCGGATTAGCCATAACTCCACCGGGCTTAATATTTGTTACCTAAGCAAAACACCCTATCAAATACTTTCACAGTTGTCTCTTATTCACTATTACAGTAAACGTCTCGCACCAATACTTTCATTTTAACACTAAATCTGTTAAGTCTTCTAGGGTTTGCAGTTCACTATCCCCCGCCAAATAGCCAATACCTCGGTGTAAATGTAGCCGAAATTGTTGTTCGAGGGTTTCCGGCGAAGTTCCTAAGCCATCCTCATAACAGCGTTGTTTGAGAGCAGTTGTTAAAATATTAGACATCTCACCCGCAAACACTCGCCAGGTTAGTTCCACATTACTATAATTAGCGATCGGCACCGGAGAAGGGGGACTCGACTCCCCAAGGGAACGACAGAAACCCCAGCGACATAAAATATTCCATTGGTCAATTTTAGTGATTCGTTTCAGTTTAATCAATTGGTCCTTAGCTGTTTCCGATAAGCGAAAACGCTCAACTGGTGATTCCATAATCTCAGTAACTCTCTAACAGTTTCTGTTAAAAGTTATACATCATTTCTGATACAGCCTACAGTATTACTACCAAATAAGTTCGCCTTTTCAAGTTTAGCATTCCTTAAATCAGCCCCACTTAAATTAGCATGACGAATTAAAGTACAACTCAAATCAGCACCAGTAAATTTAACATTACTTAAATCAGCACGAGTCAAATCAGCACCCTTTAAATTACTCTGACTTAGATTAGCACCCCGCAAACAAGCACTTCGTAAACGACTTTTACTGAGGTCAACTCTTATTAACTCAGCATCCCGTAAATCGCTGCGGTTAAAATTAACTCGTCTCAGCTTCGCTCCATTAAAATTACCTTCTGTAATATTAGCTTGATAAAAGTTGGCTCTGTATAAATTAGCACCCTTTAAATTAGCACCCTGTAAGTCCGCACCTCTAAGATCTGCACCTTCTAAATGTGCCCCTTCTAAATTACCCCCTCGCAGGTTCGCATTGCGTAAATTAACCCCCCGTAGATTAGCATGAGCTAAATTAGCCTGGTTTAACTTAGCTGATTCTAAATTGGCATTACTTAGATCTGCACCCTTTAGGTCACAGCCTTCTAAACTGGCTGCCATTAAATTAGCTTCAATTAAACAAGCCGATCGCAAATTCGCTCGTTGTAACTTAGCAGTTGTTAGACTCGCATAACTCAGATTAACCTCTTCCAGATCTGCACGTCTTAGGTCTGCTTTTACCAGACTTGCCTCTTGCAGATTCGCTCCCTTCAGATTAGCAACAGCTAATTTAGAACCGTTAAGAATAGCATGGCTTAGGTTGGCTTTCGCTAAATTTACCAGTCGCAAATCTAGTTGAATTAAACTCATTCCCTCGAGGTTTTTTTCTCGCATATCCGCACCTGTTAAATCCATCTTTTTCAGGTTAACTCCTTTTAAGTTGGTCTGGCGCAGGTCTAGTCCTTGGAACTGAGAAAATAGCCGAGATGTTTCTAGCTCAGTGGCTGATGGTAAGATGCCATCCTCAGATTTAATTGAGACTAAATTATACTGAATATTTTCGGTGAATAAAGTAGAGACTAAGTTAAAAACCTCTAAAAACTGGATGACAATTTTACATTGCTGTTCATCGGAATTTTGATAATAACTAATAATCCTAGAAATGCACAAATCCAGATGCTCTCGACTGTTCGGAGAAATTAAAACTACTTTCATTAAAATAATTGCTAATGTCAAATGAGTAGCGTGCTTCATTGACAAAGTGAAATTAGGGGAAGGATTACCATTACTCCTCATGGTCAAAAATTCCAGTGTCTGATTACAAACTATCTGGATCATATTGGCATTAATCCGACGATCGCTCCATTGGTTGCCTAAATCATTTAGCATTTTATCTAGGCGGGAACTAATCACATTGAAGGGATGTTTGGAGTCAACATTCACCATTAAATAATCATAAAACTTATGTTTAAAGTCTCCGTATTTTAAGGGTTCTACTTGTTCTAAAAAATGGTCGGCTTTGACTTTGCTTTGGGAGACACTTTGAGTAGAAATAGCCTTTTTAATTAGAGTAATAACTTCCGCACCCAGATGAGTAGGATTTTTTAAATCATTCTGGGGATAATTGGAAGACTCAGAACGGGATAAATACATAGCTAATTCAAACTTGTATATGTCCCGGAGTTTTTGTGATAAATTTCTCGCTACTTCTCGATGTTCCCAAGAGTTGTCAGGATTAGCATATTGAGAAACTAATAAATAGGTTTTATAGCGATCGCTCCAATTCTGATTAACCGTTACCTGTGTGACTGCCTTAATATCTTGATAATCAGAACTATTTAAAAATTTAATTAACCAATTATGTAAACAAATATGTTCTTCATCACCCCCAAACTCCTGCTCTCTAACTTCATTCAGCTTGGCAATTAGTTTTTGTACACACTCAGAATATCTCCCCACATACCAGTTATTGATTAAAATATAACAAGTGCGCTTGATTAATTCTTGAAATTTTTGCTGTTGATTTTTAGCAATCAGGTATTTCAAACTTTGTTTGATTTCCCGGTCAACCGGGCCAGAAAATTTCAGAAATATTGCTTCAAACTTAGCCAAAACTTCATCGGGTTTTTCCTGTTTTACCCTCTCGATAAAATACTGATAAATTTTCTCCTGTACTCTCTCAGTATCCGACTGATTATGATAGAATGACGAGGATTTTTCTCCCTGCTCATAAGTTCCACTAGGTTTGTCAAAACTTGCCATTGATAGCCCCCTTGAATTGCCCTACATTTACCATAATTGACCGAAATCAACCCGCAAATATCTACCGTTTTTGATTAAGCGTGTTCAGTCTAATTGAAGCTGTAAAGTCACTGTCAAAATTTGATCAAATTTGGGGATTTCCTCAGCCACAGCCAGCACTTACCTAGCAGCTATACCATTGTCAAAGGGGTGAGACTGGCTGTGTCTATGGTATGGACAAAATGAACTAACTTGATATTCCTCAACATGAAGCCTAAGAACGCAGCCGACGAGCGATCGGTTCCAAATTAGGATCAGTGCGAGCCTCTTTCCCATATCGGGGATTTAAGTTAATAGCCTGTTCCAGATGTTCAGTCGCCAAATCAACCTGACTATTTATGGCATAAGCCATAGCCAAATTATAGCAAGCATCAGCATAATCTGGTTGCACCTCTAAGGCCCGTTTAAAGCTATCGATCGCGATCGCATCCTGCTCCAATTTTAGCAAAGTATAACCCCGATAATTCCAGGCTTTGGCCAAACTCGGATCACAGTGAGTCGCCACATCAAAAGACTTAACCGCCTCCTCATAACGTTCTAACACATCCAAAGCCATACCCCTATTTAACCAAGCCACCCCATCATCTTGATGCACCTTCACCGCTCGATCAAAAGACTCAAACGCTTCGGAGTGGCGCTGTAACTTTCCAAGAGCCACACCCCGATCAACCCAAGCCTGATGGTAATCTGGCTTCAATTCTAACGCTCGATCATAGCAAGCGATCGCCTCCTCAAGCCGCCTCAAACGGCTTAAAGTCATACCCCTATTTAACCAAGCTCGATAATCATCAGGTTTCCGCGTCACCACCTGATTAAACATTTCTAAAGCCGTCTCAAACTCACCCTTAGCAAAATAGGAATTACCCTGATGCACATAATCTTCCGCCGTCATAAACAGCTCAGGATTTGCCGCCTTAATCTTAGCCAGTTCCTCATTAACCCCTGCTAACTTCTGCAAAATTTCTGACAAAGCAGACTCAGCGATAAAAGTCGGCGAAATCTCAGCCAACTCCTGCAAAATTCGTTGTTTATCAGTAGTCGCAGACTCTTGCAGCATCACCAATTGTGCCAAGATTTCATCCTTTTGATTTTCTGCTGCCGAATAAACCGTTCCCAACTGTTGAATAATCCGCTGTTTTTCCGATTCTGCATCAGACTGCATCACCGCCAACTGTTCAGACAATGTACTTTCAAACTTATCTAATTTCTGGAAAGTACCATCTTTGCGATCGCGAATTTCCGTTTTCAAACCATTTAACTGACTTCCCACATCAGTTTGCAATATTTCCAACTCTTGTAAAACCCGCTGTTTCTGATTTTGAATTCCCGTTTGCGCCTCCGTCACCTGAGCCACAAACTCACTTTCCAATTGTTTAAGAGACTGAAACTTATCCCGAATCCGATCTTGAATTTTCAACTGAGCGTCAGCAATTTGAGTCGCCAGAGTCTCCCCTAACCTCTCCAAATCTGATAAAGCCACTTCCACCTTCTTCTGAGCTGCCAATTCCGCTTCCTCACGAATATTTGACAGTTGAGGCGAAAAATCCGCCGCCATTTGGCTGATATTTTCTAACACCAAATCCCGTTGTTTTCTCACTTCCTGTTGTAACTGCGCCAACTGAGTAGCAAACTCCCGTTCCGCACCCTTTAACAGAGACAATACCGCTTGTTTTTGTTCATTAACATCATCTGGCACTCTCGAAATATCCCGCGTTGATACTTCCCCAAGCTGTTTCAAATTATCAACAATTAACCTTTGTTCCTGTTGCGTCTGCCCCTGCAATTGTGCTAATTCTGTAGAAAATTGACCAGCCGACTCCTGCAACTCCTCAAACCAGGCCTCTCGCCGATTTCCCAAATCATTATGAACCTGAGAAAATTCATTTTCCAGAGTATCCACCAACCTCTGTAAATCCTGTTGAGCCAACTCCCCCCGTTCATCCACCTGTTGCTTCAGCTCTCCCATACGAGCCGTTAATTCCCGTTGTAAATGTTCCCGGGTTTCCCGTAGTTTCTGAATCTGCTCCTCAAACTTTAGTAGCACCTGTTCCCTCGACTTCACGAACTCAGATTGCATAGCGTTCATTTCTTCTCGCCGAGTTCCCAGATCTTGCTCAAAACCCTCAGCTTGCTGATTCAATTGACCAGCTAACACCTCGGTATTTTTCATCAAAGTTTGTACCTGTTCATTCCCACTGGTGATTTTATTTTCCAAGTCCCCCAGTTCGTTTAGATGGGTTTCCACAATTCCAGTAACTTCATGAATGACCGATCGCCGTAAAATCCATAAAGCAGCGATCGCCGCCGCCAACAGCAAAGCCAACAACAACAGCAGCAGATTAAACAAAGCCATTGTCCGGCTAAAAATTTGGTTCGCTTCCGCCTGTACCGCCTCCTGTAGTCGCAGTTCATTCTGTAATCGTTCCACCTCCGCCGGACTGACCTCGACGGGGTTAGACTGACTACGGGCCACATCAACCGACAGCACAAAGGCTGAGATCATAATACTACTTACGGACATTAATGCTAAAACGGCTCGATTCTGGCGCTGCATTACAATTCCTTCCTTAAAATCAGAGTCAGTCGAGAACAGCCGGAACTGCCCTGCTTGTATATTTAATAATCATTCTAGTCTATCGCGATTTTGCCATAGCCTGGCTCATTCTGCCAGACATGGCTTGGGAAAATACCAGCCACATGGTATAGTGGCGATCGCGCGGTCAATTTTTGCTCCACCATGACACCATTATCCCAAATCCCATTGCACCAGCAGTCTCTGTCCCTTGACCATCAGACCCTCACTCAGGTTTTGGTTCAGACTCCAAACCTCTTGATTATTCAGGACTTGGATGGGGTTTGTATGGGATTGGTCAAAGATCCCCTTGATCGCCAGATTAGTTTAGATTATGTGCGCGCCGCTTCCCTGTTAGATGGTCATTTTTACGTTTTGACCAATGGAGAACATATCGGCACTCGTGGCGTAAATGGTATTATTGAACGAGCCGTTGGTGATCCGAACTTAGTAACCAAACAAGGGCTTTATCTTCCCGGTTTAGCCGGGGGCGGCGTGCAATGGCAAAATCGCCAAGGACAAGTATCTCATCCAGGCGTTACTGATGCTGAGTTGGAATTTTTGGCGATCGTTCCCCGTGAAATTCGCGCCCGATTAGAAAGATTTTGTCAGACACATCAGGATATTTTTGCCCCTGAAGATATAGAAAAATGTATTGATGCTTCCGTTTTGGATAATCAAGCCTCACCAACCGCTAACTTAAACTCATTTTACGATCGCCTCCATAACCACCATCAAGTTTATGCCGACTTACAACAAGACATTCATCAGTTAATGATCGAGTTATTAGAAAAAGCCAAAGCCCAAGGCTTAGAAAACTCATTTTTTGTTCACTATGCCCCCAATTTAGGGCGAGATACACAGGGTAAAGAAATTCTACGTCCGGCAAAATTAGGAGACTCTGGTACTACGGATTTTCAGTTTATGATTAGGGGTGCAATTAAAGAAGCTGGGGTTTTAGCTTTGTTGAATCGTTACTATTTTCAACAAACCGGCAGTTATCCCCTCGGCGCAGATTTTAATGTCCGCCAGTGTCCCCAGGCGATCGCTGATCTATTAGAGTTAGTCAAAGCTAATTTTGATCCCCAACAAATGCCTTTAATCGTCGGCGTAGGTGATACCGTAAATAGCCAATCTCAAGAGCTAGATGGTCAATTAGAAATCCGTCGTGGTGGAAGCGATCGCAACTTTTTATTATTAATTCAGGAAATTGGCAAAGCATTCCATACCGGAAATATTATTATCTATGTAGATAGTTCCCAGGGAGAAGTGAAAAATCGCCAGCCTCTTAAATTAGGAACCAATGAAGATGGAATACTAGAAGTAGTGGCTGGACCCGGCGACCCCCTAGACACAGAAGATCCCCTCACCCTCAATGTCGCATTTCCTCAAGGACATCTCCAATATATTGACTTTTTCCAAAAAGTTGCCCAAGGTAGATGCAGTTCATAGAGCAGCCGCATCAACTGTTATCCTTTCCTGTTTCACCATCAAAACAGCCTTGAATTATATCAAATAATCATCGTCAACCCGGGTGAGCAAAACCAGTAGACCCCGATTATAAACCAAAATTATATATATATTATCTTCCCATAAGTCCAGAACCAGGATGATATTTGAATTGATCTATTTTGTTTGTCCTGAAACCTTGCCTTGTCCACCGAACCCTTACATTAGGGCTGACCCAGTTCAGGGATATGTATAGCAGCACATAGTCAAGTCTTCACTGAAAGACTAGACTCTGAGACCAAAACATACTACAATCCACATCGGTTCACCAGGATTGACTCAAACCAGAAAACTGGTTATAACTTCCAGTGAAATTCTGCGTTTGAGAAAAAAAATATGCCAAACTGCTAGGGTGTCATCTTAGCAATAGCTTTCTCGTATTCCAGTCAACCGAGTTTGCCAGTGCTGTTTGTGCATAGTCTAAGTTGTATCGTATCAACATAGCCAAGATAGCGTTGAATAAAGAATTAATCAAAATTGGGGGCGTAAACACCAGTGGGCTTTTTTAATCGCTTTTCCTTATCACGGGACATGGGCATCGACCTAGGAACCGCAAACACCCTCATTTATGTATCAGGAAAGGGAATAGTTCTGCAAAAACCATCCGTAGTTGCCATTAACGAAGACGACAAAACACCATTAGCCGTGGGAGAATCTGCCAAAAAAATGTTAGGCCGTACCCCTAAAAACGTCAGTGTTGTACGTCCTCTGCGTAATGGGGTGGTGGCAGATGTAGAAGCGACAGAACAGATGCTGAGAGTATTTATCCGGGAAGTTAATGACGGGAAAAAACACCTTTTTGCTCCTCGGATTGTAATTGCCGTTCCCAGTGGTGTGACTGGGCTAGAACGACGGGCCGTAATTGAAGCGGCCACCCAAGCCGGAGCCGGAGATGTCAAACTGCTAGATCAATCCATCGCCGCAGCTATTGGCGCTGGTCTTCCGGTGGTAGATCCCACAGGCAATATGATAGTTGATATTGGTGGCGGAACCACAGAAGTAGCTGTACTCAGCCTAGAAGGAAACGTGCTGAGTGAGTCCCTCCGAGTCGCCGGGGATGACCTAAACGAGGCGATCATCCAATATATGAAAAAAGTCCATAATTTAGTAATTGGGGATCAAACCGCTGAAGAGATTAAAATAAATCTAGGTTCAGCTTATCCTATTGATGGCGAAGAACAATCTATTATGGAAGTCAGGGGGATTCATTTACTCTCAGGATTACCTAGGACTGTCACCATTAAAGCCGCAGAAATCCGCGAGAGTATGCTAGAACCACTATCAGACATTATTACAGCCATTAAGCGCACCCTAGAGCTAACCCCCCCAGAACTAGCCGCCGATATTATTGATCGAGGGATTATGTTAACCGGGGGAGGAGCTCTGATGAGAGGCTTAGATGCTCTGATTAGTCACGAAACTGGTATTGTCACCCATGTGGCTACAGATCCCCTTTCCTGTGTAGTATTGGGAACTGGACGGGTTTTAGAGAATATGGAACAGTTTGAACGGGTATTTACACGACAATCACAAAATCCGTAGCTGTTTGGTTAAATAATTTGTGTAGGCTGCTGCGGAGGAATAGATGGGTACACGCACCTGGTGGAATCGATACGGTTCACAATTAGCACTGCTAAGTTTAGCAGTTTTCACAGCATTATGGGTAAGACAAACCCAAGGTGCTGCACTGTTTGAGGTTTATTATTGGATAACTCGCCCGTTTCAAATTCAATCTGAACAAAGATTGGAACAACAACAACAAGCTGAGTCCCTGAATCCTATTATCCAAGGACTTGAAGCTAGAGTTGAAGAATTGGAACAGCAAAACAAAAGGTTAGGAGAACTGGTAGACTATGTTTCCACTAGACCTAATTTTAAAGGTGTGGTGGCTCCGGTGATTGCCCGTAGTCCTGACCATTGGTGGCAACAGATAACTTTGGGGCGGGGAAGTCAAGCGGGTGTTAAAGAAAACGCCTTAGTGATAGGACCAGGTGGTTTAGTGGGACGCATTATTAGTGTCACCCCCAACACCAGTAAAGTTCTGCTGGTGACTGACCCTACCAGTCGCATTGGTGTGGCTGTCGCGCGTAGTCGTCAGATGGGTTATTTGCAGGGTCTCAATAACAATCAGGGAGTTATGGTATTTTTTAATACTGTTCCTGATGTTCAACCGGGAGATGTGGTGACAACTTCAGTATTTAGCCAAATCTTACCTCCGGGTTGGCCAGTGGGTAAGGTGGTATCTGTCGATATTAACAAAGCCACAGGACCAGAGGCAGCGATCGCATTTTTTGCTCCCCTTGATTCCTTAGAGTGGGTGGTGGTTTACCAAAATCAGCAACAGTCTTCAGCCTTGAATAACCCATCACTCCCAGAGTAGGCGCAAGTTCAGATGATTGGTGAACTCGTCCGTACAAATGATTTGGATAATCCAATTTTTAAGATTTAAATGTATATCACAAATGGTCAATTACTAAATGCTCTGATTAATGTGGGTTCTGCGATCGCCTGTATTTTATTGATGCTCGTCAGAGTCCCTGGTATTGATATGTTTGGCATTGGTCCTAATTGGCCGGTCATCTGGTTAGTAGCTTGGAGTCTCAGGCGATCGCTTCCCCAGGCTATTATTGCTGGTTTAGTCATGGGTTTCTTGAGTGATAGCATCAGCGCCCCACAGCCTAGCCATGCGGTTCCATTAGTCATTGCTGCCGTCATCACCTTCGTACTTTCTAAGTTGTTGCTCAAGAATATTCAAGAAGATTTTATCTCCGTGGCTATGATTGTATTTGGCATGGCGATCATCGTCGAGATGATCAGAGCCTTACAATTTAGCCAATGGGGCTTAGGAACCATTACAAATGATTTGGCAGACATTTGGAGCGATCGCCAAAAAATTGCCATCAGTTCAGCCATACTCAGTAGTTTATTGGCTCCTGTGGTCTACTTTCCCCTCAGTCGTTGGTGGAAATTCCACCAAAAATATCATCAAATCCCATCTCTGAGAAACCGTTAAACCTAATCCCCAATGCAGCAAGTCCTAACCGCCCAACTCAAACCAAACCCCTCTCGATCGCAATAAAAGCTATTTGGAGACAAGTTAGTTGGGCTGATCGCCGTAGGGGTCGATTCAGCAGTCGCATTTTGGGGAGCATGATTTAATCTCAAATTAGGTTAATATTTTAGGGCAATACGGTATAAGAAGCGAGAATAGGTGCGAGACGTTTAGGAATCAAATAAGGCTGCAATGCCTGAAATAACCTCCTAGTGGGATTTTCACCCCTTGATGAAATATAAGGGACTCGTACTCTGA
>Ga0213835_100485_pt1 | contig 37543 bp, 31 predicted proteins | sample SWPATP01_FD_160576 | JGI IMG/M metagenome (GOLD analysis project Ga0213835, IMG submission 160576) | Coastal seawater microbial communities from Marineland, Florida, United States - SWPA TP0 #1 | ecosystem: Environmental > Aquatic > Marine > Coastal | place: USA: Florida | collected 2016-08-05
CGCTGCAACACAGCATTTGCAACAGCGTCGCTGTCTATACAACCGCTACGAATCCACCGACAATTCAGTTTATCACGATGACTTCCACAGCCTCCGCCAGCCTCTTCGGCGCCATCGACATGGCGCCGCGCGACCCGATCCTGGGCATTACCGAAGCATTCAACGCCGATACCAACCCGGCCAAGATCAACCTGGGGGTCGGTGTCTACTACGACGAGCATGGCAAGGTACCTCTGCTGCAGTGCGTGCAGAAGGCGGAAGCGAAGTTGATCGAACATCTGTCGCCGCGCACCTATCTTCCTATCGAAGGCCTGGCGGCGTACGACAAGGCTGTGCAAGAGCTTGTATTTGGGGCCGATAGCGCCGTAATTCAAGAGAAACGTGCGGTCACCGTGCAAGCCATCGGCGGCACCGGCGCACTGAAAATCGGCGCCGATTTCCTGAAGCGTTTTTCGCCGGATTCGCAAGTCTTCATCAGCGACCCGAGCTGGGAAAACCACCGCGCCCTGTTCGAGAGCGCCGGTTTCACCGTCAACAACTACACCTATTACGACGAAGCCACCCATGGCGTGAATTTCGACGGCATGCTCGCTTCGCTGCGCGCGATGGCCGCCGGCTCGATCGTCGTGCTGCACGCCTGCTGCCATAACCCCACCGGCGCCGACCTGACCCAGGAACAATGGGGCCAGGTGATCGAGGCGGTGAAGCAGGGCGGCCTGATCCCCTTCCTCGACATGGCCTACCAGGGCTTTGGCGCGGGCATCGCCGAAGACGGCGCCGTTGTCGCACGTTTCGTCGAGTCCGGCGGTCCGCTGCTGGTGTCGAATTCGTTCTCGAAATCGTTCTCGCTGTATGGCGAGCGCGTGGGCGCCCTGTCGGTGGTCGCCGCGTCGGCCGAGGAAGCGGCGCGCCTGCTGTCGCAACTGAAACGCGTGGTGCGCACCAATTACTCGAACCCGCCCCTGCACGGCGGCAAAGTGGTGGCGACGGTGCTGTCGACGCCGGAACTGCGCCAGCTGTGGGAAGAGGAGCTGGCCGGCATGCGCGTGCGCATCAAGCAGACGCGCGAAGCGCTGGTCGCCAAGCTGGCCGAAAAAGCCCCGCAGCGCGACTTCGGCTTCGTGCGCGAGCAGGTCGGCATGTTCTCGTATTCGGGCCTTACCAAGGAACAGGTCGGCAAGCTGCGCGAGCAATCGATCTACGCCGTGGACACCGGCCGCATCTGCGTGGCGGCGCTGAATGCGAAGAACATCGATCTCGTCGTTGACGCCATCGCCAAAGTCCTCTAAAATCTTGGCTCTTCGCTGCTGAACTTTGTTCTTCGGCAAAGAGCAACACAATTCCCTGATAGCTCAGTTGGTAGAGCGACGGACTGTTAATCCGCAGGTCCCTGGTTCGAGTCCAGGTCGGGGAGCCAGAATTCAAGAAAAGCGCCGAGCGATCGGCGCTTTTTTTTCGCCTGTGCATGCGGGCTGCGGCAGCCGGGCGCGTCCAGCAAAAAGACCCTTGCGTAACGCTGCTGAGCAGTTATAATGCCAACCTCAATTCCCTGATAGCTCAGTTGGTAGAGCGACGGACTGTTAATCCGCAGGTCCCTGGTTCGAGTCCAGGTCGGGGAGCCAGAACAAGCAGCAAGCAAAAAGGCCGCGTCGATGACGCGGCCTTTTTCGTTCCTGCGTCGGCTTCCGGATTAGCCGCGGCCCGCCACCGGCTTCACCTTCGACGCCGCCAGCAGCGCCCGCTCACGCGCCGTCTCGACATCGCCCGCCGTCGCCAGCGCCACGCCCATGCGCCGCCGCGCGAACGATTCCGGCTTGCCGAACAGGCGAATGTCCGTGTCCGGCACCTGCAGCGCCTCGGCCACGCCTTCGAAGGCGATGCCCTGCGCATCGAGTTGGCCGTAGATGACCGCCGAGGCGCCCGGCGCGCGCAGCGCCGTGTTCACCGGCAGGCCGAGCACGGCTTTCGCGTGCAGCTCGAATTCGCTCTGTACTTGCGTCGCCATGGTCACCATGCCGGTGTCGTGCGGGCGTGGGCTCACTTCCGAGAACCAGACCATGTCGCCCTTGACGAACAGTTCGACGCCGAACACGCCGTAGCCGCCCAGGTTCCCGGTCACCTTTTCCGCGATCTCGCGCGAACGCTGCAGCGCCAGCGGCGCCATCGGGTGCGGCTGCCAGGATTCGACGTAGTCGCCCTGCACCTGCTTGTGGCCGATCGGCTCGCAGAAGCCGGTCTGCGCTCTGCCATCCAGCCCGCGCGAACGCACCGTCAGCAGCGTGATCTCGTAATCGAAGTCGATGAAGCCTTCGGCGATCACGCGGCCGGCGTCGACCCGGCCGCCGGCGGCGGCGTAGTCCCAAGCGGCTTGCACGTCGGCTGCACTGTCGAGCTTCGACTGGCCCTTGCCCGAGGACGACATCACCGGTTTCACGACGCAGGGGAAACCGACGAAGGCGCAGGCTTCCTGCAGCTCGTCCAGGCTGCTGGCAAAGCGGTAAGGCGAGGTTGCCAGGCCGAGTTCTTCGGCGGCGAGGCGGCGGATGCCTTCGCGGTTCATCGTCAATTGCGTGGCGCGCGCGGTCGGGATGCAGGTGATGGTGCCGGCAGCTTCGAGTGCGGCCAGGGTGTCGGTGGCGATCGCCTCGATTTCGGGAATCACGAGGTCGGGCCGCTCGCGTTCGATCAGGGCGGACAGGGCCGCGCCATCGGTCATGTCGATCACGTGGGCGCGGTGCGCGACCTGGTGGCCCGGTGCGTTCGGGTAGCGGTCGACCGCGATGACTTCGACGCCGAGGCGCTGCAGGGAAATGATGACTTCCTTGCCGAGTTCGCCGGAGCCGAGCAGCATCACGCGGGTGGCGGAAGGGGAGAGGGGTGTACCGAAAATGCGGGGAGCTGTCATGGTGGTGTCGGGGGAGGGAGCGCCGTGCGGCAGGGTGCTGCGACTATAGCAAACACGCGGCAAACGCGTGGCGAACGGGGGCGGGATGACTATTTTCGTCCGGGACTCGCCAAACCGCGTTCCGCCCGCTATAATGTTGCCTCAATTCCCTGATAGCTCAGTTGGTAGAGCGACGGACTGTTAATCCGCAGGTCCCTGGTTCGAGTCCAGGTCGGGGAGCCAGAACAGAGAAAAAGGCCGCGTCGAATGACGCGGCCTTTTTCGTTTGGCGGGTTGCTGGTGTGACTGCGCTTCCCCATCGAGATGCATTGCGAGCGGCAAGCGCTGTCACGCGTGGACCCGGGAGCGGTTCGCCGCCCGGTCCACCCTACGCGTCACGCGGGCACGGTGTCTCGCTGGGCAGCCGGTGCATTGCCTTCGCGCGCCAGCGGCGCCAGCTTGTCGAACCACGGCGCCGCCCCTTCCAGCTGGTGCGCCAGCTGCAGCAGCATGTCTTCGCTGCCGAAGCGCCCGACGAATTGCACCCCCAGCGGCAGGCCGGCGGCGGTCCAGTACAGGGGCACCGACATGGCCGGCGTGCCGGTCAGGTTGGCCAGCTGGGTGAAGGGCACGTAGCGCAGGCTGTCGCGCGCGATTTTATTGACGGTACTCTCCAGCAGGCCGAGGCGCGCCAGGATGCCGAGCACGCCGCTGCGCTGCAGCAGGTCGAGCACGAACGCTTCGGCGCGCGGCGGCTCGCCCTGGCCGTGGCGGATCGGGGGATGGGCCAGGGTCGGCGTCAGCAGCAGGTCGTAGCGGGCATGGAAGCGCGCCAGCGCACGCGCCAGATCGTTCCATGCCGCCAGCTGGGTCGTCAGGCGCCCGGCCGAAATGCTGCCGCCCAGCGTGGCCAGCAGGCGGGCCGTCAGGTCGGCGTCGCCGCCACGCGCGCCCAGGGCGCGGCCGCGTGCGAGCATCGCCGGCACCTGGCCGAAATAGATGTGAAGGAAACTCGCGGCCAGCGCGGCGCCGTCGAGTTCGGGCGCGGCTTCCTCGACGTCGTGGCCGAGGCCGCGCAGCAGCGCCACTGCCTGGTGCACGGCCGCTACCGCCTCGGGGTGCACCTCGGTGCCGATCGGCGAGACCGTGGAAAAGCCGATGCGCAGCTTGCCCGGATCGCGCCGCATCAGTTCGCGGTAGGGCGCGCTTGGGGGCGCGATGTCGAACGGGTCGCCCGGCTCGTGTCCGGCCAGGATGTCGAGGGCGAGGGCCGAATCGCGCACGCTGCGCGAGAGCACCCCTTCGCTGGAGGCCCCGAACCAGACTTCGCCGATCGCCGGCCCTGACGAGACGCGTCCGCGCGAGGCGCGCAGCCCGAACAGGCCGCAGCAGGCGGCGGGGATGCGGATCGAGCCGCCGCCGTCGTTCCCGGCCGCCATCGGCACGATGCCCGCCGCCACGGCCGCCGCCGCGCCGCCGCTCGAGCCGCCCGGCGTGTGATCCAGGTTCCAGGGATTGCTGGCGCGGCCGAAGAGGGAGGAATCGGTGACGGCCTTGAGCGCGAACTCGGGCAGGTTGGTCTTGCCGAAGATGACCAGGCCGGCCGCGAGATAGCGGCGCACGACGGCCGCATGTTCGGCCGGCACATACCCCTGCATCGCGCGGCTGCCGAAGCTGGTCGGCACGCCGGCGTAATCCTGCACGATGTCCTTGAGCAGGAAGGGCACCCCGGCCAGCGGTCCGGCCAGTGGCCCCGCCAGCTGCTTGCGCGCCTGCGGTTCCATCAGCCTGCACACGGCATTGATGCGTCCGTGGACCTGCGCATTGCGCGCCCAGGCCAGGTCGAGCAGTTCGTGGGGCGTCGTCTCGCCGCGCGCCACCAGCGCGGCAAGGGAGGTGGCGTCGTGCTGCAGGTAGGCTGGAAAATCCATGGGCATCCCTCAAGGTAATGCCCACATGAAATGCCATCAAAGCAACATTGTCAAGTTAAAATCAAATCCGTCATTTCCTGCGTTTCTTGTCGTTCGAGGTGTATGTCCGCGTATAAAAATCAGGCGGCTTCCTTGCCACCCATTCGATGAAGGCGCGGATCTCTTCATGGCCGCGCAGCGCTTCCCAGGTGTGATAGCTGCGCAGCAGTTCGCGCTCGGTGAACGCCGAGTGGATTTTACGATGGCAGATCTTGTGGATCGGGAACTGTTCCTTGCCTTTGAAGGTCTTCGGCACCAGGTGGTGGCGGTCGATGTTGACCGATCCCAGTTCGCGCCCGCACAGTGGGCATGTGTCTCGCACGTCATCCTCGTCCAGCGGCAAAAAGCCGGTTGCTGGAAGGTGGTGGCATTGTTTCCTGGATCAAGCACAATAGTGAATTTGAGGATATTGCTGTTCACATTGGTGTATCATCGACACTTCATAAAAGCAACTATGACCTCCGCGTTGTCGACACATGGGGTCTCGGAACGATGATCGAAAACGATACCAGCCACTGTTCCATCCTGTTGATCGATGACGAGCCGTTTGCACAACAGATCATCGAGCATGGCCTGAAAAGCTGCGTCAAGCACGTGCTGCGCTACGAGTCGAGCCCGGCGCGCGCGGTCGACCTGGTGTGCGAACTGAAGGTCACGGTGGTGCTGGTCGACTTGCGCATGCCTGACCTCGACGGCTTCGAGTTCACGCGCCGCCTGCGCGCCAATCCCGCCACCGAACACATTCCCGTCATCATGCTGTCGTCGGAGGACGATCCGGAAATCAAGGCGCAGGCCTTCGCCGCCGGCGTCAACGACTACATGGTGAAGTGGCCCGATCCGCGCGAGCTGGTCGCCCGGGTGCAGTACCACAACGCCGCCTGCATCGCCCGGCGCGAACGCGACGCCGCCTTTGCCTCGCTGCGCGTGAGCCAGCAGCAGCTGGCCGCCAGCGAATCGGCGCTGCACCAGGCGCAGAAAATGGAGGCGATCGGCCAGCTGACCGGCGGCGTCGCCCACGATTTCAACAACGTGCTGCAGATTATCGGCGGCAACCTGCAACTGCTGAAAATGGTCGGCGGCCTGAACGAAGTGGCGCGCAACCGGGTGGAGATGGCGCTGGCCGGCGTCGAGCGCGGGGCCAAGCTGTCCTCGCACCTGCTCGCCTTCGCGCGGCGCCAGCCGCTGCAGGCGGTGGTGCTCAATCCCGGCCACCTGCTGCGCGACATGGACGACATGATGCGGCGCGTGCTCGGGCCGAACGCGCACATCGAGACCAGCATCGATCCGTCGCTGTGGAGCACCGTGGCCGATCCGAACCAGCTCAATAACGTGCTGCTGAACCTGGCCATCAATGCGCGCGACGCCATGGGCGGCAATGGCGCGCTGCGTATCCGCGCCAGCAACGCGGGCGGCGCGGCGCCGAGTCCGGGCGCGGCGCTGCCGCCCGGCGTGGCCGCGGGCGAGTATGTCCTGATCGAGGTGGCCGACACCGGCAGGGGCATGCCGCCGGAAGTGCTGCAGCGCGCCTTCGAACCCTTCTTCACGACCAAGCCGGTCGGGCAGGGCACGGGCCTGGGCCTGTCGATGGCCTACGGTTTCGTGAAGCAGTCGGGCGGCGAGATCATCCTCGACAGCGAAGTCGGGCGCGGCACCAGCGTGCGCATCTTCCTGCCGCGCAGCGAGCAGGACGCCGCACAGCCGGAAGCGCCGGTCGACGTTCCGCTCTACGGCGGCCTGGAAACGATTCTGGTGGTGGAAGACGAGGAAGACGTACGCAGTTCGACCTGCGCGATCCTGTCCGCGCTCGGCTACGAGGTGCTCGAAGCCTGCGACGCGGCCGGCGCGATCGCCGTGGTCGAGAGCGGGCGCCACATCGACCTGGTGTTCACCGACGTCATCATGCCGGGACCGGTCAGCAGCCTGCAGCTGGGCGAAGCGGTGCGCGAGCACCTGCCGCATGCGCAGGTGTTATATACCTCGGGTTATGCGGAAGGGGTATTGGCGCACGAGGGCAAGGTCAGCGCCTCGGTGCATCTGCTGCAGAAACCCTATCATCCGGACGCGCTCAGTGCGCGCATCCGGCACCTGCTGCGGCCCGGCCGCACTGGCGCCGCGGCCAATTCGCCGCGCGCCGCCGGCACTGCAAGCGTCAGCGCCGGCTGACAGGCCGACTGTCCCGCCACATCACGTCGGCGGGATGTAGCGGAAGGAGCCCGGCGGCGGTTCGTTCAGCACCGCCCAGAAGATGCCGAGATCGGCGATCGCGCGCACGAATTCCTTGAAATCGACCGGCTTGACGACATACGCGTTCACGCCCAGCTCGTAGCTGCGGATCAGGTCCTGTTCTTCTTTCGAGGACGTCAGCATCACGACCGGCATGCTTTTCAGCTTGTCCGTCTTGCGGATCACGGCCAGCACTTCCAGGCCATCGATTTTTGGCAGTTTCAGGTCGAGCAGGGTGACGGCCGGGTTGCCCTCGGCGCGCTCGGCGAACTCGCCGCGGCGCAGCAGGTAGTCGAGCGCTTCGGCGCCGTCGCGCACGACCACCACTTCATTGGCGAGCTGGCTGCGGGCCAGGGCCACCAGCGTCAGTTCAAGGTCGTGCGGGTTGTCTTCGACCAGCAGGATGGGTTTTAACATGATGAATTGCGTTGTTGGGGTGAAGGCGCCAATGTGCGCGGGATAGAGAAGGAAAAGGTAGCGCCCTGGTCCTGCACCGATTCGGCCCAGACCCGTCCGCCATGGCGCTCGACGATGCGGCGCACGTTGGCCAGGCCGATGCCCGTGCCCTGGAAGTCTTCCATCCGGTGCAGGCGCTGGAAGACGCCGAACAGCTTGTGCACGTACTCCATGTTGAAGCCGGCGCCATTGTCTTGAATGTGGAACACGGTGTCCTGGCCGACCGCTTCCGACCAGATGCGGATGCGTGCCGGGTCGCGCTGTCCGGTGAACTTGACCGCGTTCGAGAGCAGGTTCTGCACCGCCAGGTGGAGGAAGGTCGGGTCGGCTGTGATGCGCGGCAGCGGGGCGATGTCCCATGCGATGTTGCGACCGGCCGTGTCGAGCGAGAGCTTGTCGATGCAGGACGCGAACAGGTGCGCCATGTCGATCTCGACCGGCCGCAGGGCGGCGCGGCCCATTTGCGAGAAGCTCAGCAGGTCGTCCACCAGTTTGCCGGCCAGGCGCGCCGATTGCTTGATATTCGTGAGGAAGCGCTGGCGCATGGTCGCGTCTTCGCTGCCGCTGGACTCCAGCAACAGGTCGGAAAAGCCGACGATGTGGCGCAGCGGCGCGCGCAGGTCGTGCGAGACCGAATACGAGAAGGCTTCGAGCTCCTTGTTCGCGCGGCCGAGTTCCTCGGCAAGGCCCGCCATCTCCTCGGCGCGCTCGAGCGCGATGCCGAGCAGGGCGCTGCGGAACTCGGCGGTCAGTTCGATCTCGGCCACGTGCCAGGGCAGGCTGACGCCGTGGATTTCCTCGCGCCAGGTGGCAAAGCTGGTGCGCGGGGTGAGCTGGGCCGGCGCGGCAGCGTGTTCCTTCTCGTGCGGATTGCCCGCCCATTCGATGGTGTGCACCACTTCGGGACGGAACCAGACCAGGTAATGCTTGTGCACGCGCGAGATCGACATGGCCAGCACCCCGCTGGCGTTGCGCGTGAGCGCGGCGCCGCCGGGATAGTCGGCCGACAGTTCGTCAGTCGAATATATCTCGCGGCCATGGCCTTGCAGGTCGAGCCAGGCCACCAGGTCCTGGATGGCTGCGACGCCGGGTGTGTCGCCAAAGGTGAGCACGCGCTCGTCGGCCACGACCGCTACCCCGCCCGCGCGCGCAAAGCGCAGCAGTTCGGGGAAGACGCCGCTCATGTTCTCGATGACGTCCGCGCCCTTGGTGAGATTGCCCAGCATCGCCACCATCATGCGCCGCACCTCGAGGCGGAACTGCAGTTCGCTCGCATCCTCGCGCGACTCGATGCACAGCGCCAGCACTTGTCCCAGCTGCTCGCAGGCGGTGCGCTTCTCGAAGGGCAGCGGGCAGGGCGTTTCGTTATGGCAGGAAATCAGGCCCCAGAGCTTGCCCTTGACCATTAGCGACACCGACATCGAGGCCAGCGTGCCCATGTTGCGCATGTATTGCAGGTGCACCGGCGAGACGCTGCGCAGGGCCGCGAAGGAGAGGTCGTTGCGCGCACCCGTGACGGGATTTTCTCCCGGCACCAGCGGCGAGGGGGCGTAGTTGGCGTCCTGGATCAGGCGGATGCGCGAGAGCGCGTACAGGTCGCGCGCCTGGGCCGGGATGTCGGACGCGGGGAAGCGCTGCCCCAGGTAGGAGTGGTAGGCGTCGTCCTTCGATTCGGCCATCACGTGGCCGTGGCCGTCGCGGTCGAACTGGTAGACCATCACGCGGCCGAAACCGGTGACCATGCGTATCTGGTGGGCCGCCAGCTTCGACAGCGATTCGACCGATTCGTTCTCGTTGACCTTCAGCAGGAAGTCGCCCAGCAGCGGGTAGAGGTGGCGGAAATCCGGCGCCTCGGCCCGTTCGACGGCCTCGAACTCGAGGATGGCGACGCTGTCCCAGGCATGGCCGAGCACGTCGAAATGACGCTCCCCGGCCGCGCACTCCAGCGTCATGGTGCCCAGGTAGAAGGGATGGTTGCCGAGGCTGCCGTCGGCGAGCGCGGGCAGCAGGCGCGCGGCCGCCGCGGCGCCCACGACCTGCGCCAGCGGGCGCCCAAGGCTGGTCTCGGCCGGCATGCCCAGCCATTGCACGAGGTTGGCGCTGGCCTGCAGGATCTCCCCGGACGGCGTCAGCGTCAGCAGGAAGCCATGGGGCTGGATGCTGCCGGGAGTACGAATCGGTTCGCGGGCACAGCCCGACAAATCGAGCGCTGCGGAAGGGGATGGAGTCATGAGGCGCGGGCCTGGGCACGGCTGGGTTACAAAAGCGTTATTTTAGCGCGAAAGACAAGGGCGGTGATCGTCCAGTTCTGGCGGATGCCGGCTGAGCTGATTGGCAATGTTCCGTGGGCGATATGTGTTGTTTCGGTTTATGATGGGTCTTATTTCCTATCACCCGCCACCATCCGCATGTCCGTCCATGACTAATCCAGTAGCAGCCAAAAAGACGCTGACCGACGAGCAGCGCTTCCAGTACCTGATCTCCGGCATCAGCGACTACGCGATCTACATGCTCGACCCCGAAGGCCACGTCAGCAGCTGGAACGCGGGCGCCCAGCGCTTCAAGGGGTATCTGGCGCCGGAAATCCTGGGCAAGCACTTTTCGCGTTTCTACACCCCCGAGGACCGGGCCACCAACCTGCCCGAACGCGCCCTCGCCACGGCCCAGAACGAAGGCAAGTACGAAGCCGAAGGCTGGCGCATGCGCCAGGACGGCACACGCTTCTGGGCCAGCGTCGTGATCGACCCGATCTATGACGAGGAGGGGACGCTGCTCGGCTACGCCAAGATCACGCGCGACATCACCGGCAAACGCCAGGCCGAGCAGGCCCTGCGCGCCAGCGAGGAGCGCTTCCGGCTGCTGGTGCAGGGCGTGACCGATTACGCCATCTACATGCTCTCGCCGGAGGGCATGGTCAGCAACTGGAACGTCGGCGCCGAACGCATCAAGGGCTACCGCGCCGACGACATCGTCGGCCAGCATTTTTCGCGCTTTTATACCGAAGAAGAGCGCACCGAGGGCAAGCCGGCGCGTGCGCTCGCCATCGCCGCGCGCGAAGGCCGCTACGAAGCCGAGGGCTGGCGCCTGCGCAAGGACGGCACCCGCTTCTGGGCGCACGTCGTCATCGACGCCATCCACGACGACATGGGCGAACTGATCGGCTTTGCCAAGATCACGCGCGACCTGACCGAGAAAAAGAAGGCCGACGCCGCGCTGGCCGAGGCGAATGCGGCGCTGTTCCAGTCGCAAAAAATGGAATCGATCGGCCAGCTGACCGGCGGCATCGCGCACGACTTCAACAACCTGTTGTCGGTGCTGGCCAGCGGCCTCGAAGTGCTGGCGATGGGACGCGGCGGCGGCACCGACACGAAAACCTTCGACAGCATGCGGCGCGCCGTCGACCGCGGCGCCACGCTGACCCAGCAGCTGCTGGCTTTTGCCCGCCAGCAGCCGCTGCAGCCGGAAACGCGCAGCGTCAACCGCCTGATCTCCGGCTTCGAGTCGGTGCTGCGGCGCGCGGTGAACGCCGCGATCGATTTCCAGGTGCGGCTCGACCCGCAGGTGCGCAGCACCGTCATCGACAGCGCGCGTTTCGAATCGGCCCTGCTCAACCTGGTCGTCAATGCGCGCGACGCCATGCCCGAGGGCGGCCACCTCCAGATCGAGACCGCCAACGTCGAACTCGTCGGACACGAAGTACACGGCCTGGCGCCGGGACCCTATGTGCGGGTGACGGTGGCCGATACCGGCACCGGCATGTCGCCGGAGACGGCGGCGCGCGCCTTCGAGCCCTTCTACACGACCAAGGAAGTGGGCAAGGGGACGGGCCTGGGCCTGTCCCAGGTCTACGGCTTCATCAAGCAGTCGGGCGGCGAGATCGTGATCGGCACCTCCGCCGGCGAAGGCACGACGATTTCGATCTTCCTGCCGGCCGCGCCCGGGCAGGACGGCGGCGCTCGCCAGGAAGCCACCGAACTGGTGCTGATCGTCGAGGACGAGCCCGACCTGATGGACGTGGCCGCGGCGCTCTACATCAGCATGGGCTACGAAGTCGTCACGGCTGCCAACGCCACCGACGCCTTGACGCTGCTGGCAAGCCGCGACATCGACGTCCTGTTCACCGACATCATCATGCCGCAGGGGATGAACGGCGTCGAACTGGCGCTGCATACCCGCCAGCATTATCCGGACGTGAAGATCATCCTGGCATCGGGCTATCCGCGGCCCGCGCTCGATCTCGAGCAAGCGAGCCTGCAGGATTTCGCCTTCGTCAACAAACCGTACCGCTTGTCGGACCTGGCGCGCGCGCTGCGCACCACGGCCTGAGGCGGGGCCCCACGAACGGTCGATCCGCCTTCACAGCGCAAACAAAATATCGCTCACGCGCTCGTAGACAGGATCGGCCGACGGCCCCTCGTTCGGCCATCCCAGCACGTCGAAATGGTCGTAGCCGCGATACGTCCCCAGGTAATTCCACGTTCCCCGCACCGGCGTCCCGTCGAACTCCTTCACCGGGTGCCCGGCCGGCGCGCGCATGCTGACCGTGTTGACCACGCCGTCGTTGGGAAACCAGCGGCTGTCGATGCGCACCCGGCCCGGCGCCTCCTGGGTGTAGCCGCCCATCCCGTGTTGCAGCATCGAGGGCACGATCCATTCGCCGGCATAGGTCTTGTAGTAGGCGAACATGTCCTGGCGCGGATACTGGTAATAGCGGTTCTGGAGCGGCGCGACGAGGCGGTCGGTGTCGTTGCAGCAGCGCGCGCCCGCCTCGGTGGCCTGGGTGCCGATCGAAAAGTAGACGACGTCCGGCGCGGTGCGCGCCCAGGCGTTGAAAGTGCGCGCGCCGTCGGGCGCCAGTTCCCAGTTGGCGGCGTCGGCCAGCAGCCAGTCGCGCAGCGGCGCGTCGAGTTCAGGCAGGATGTCGAGGACGGCGTCGCGCAGGGTGGTGCCGTTGTGCGGCGTCGAGATGGTCGTGACGCTGCGGATCCAGCCGGTTTTGCTGCCTCGGTACAGTTCGCCGTTGCCGGCGCTCTGGTCGCCATGTTCCAGCAGTTCGACCAGCGCCCGGATGGTGGTGCCGCCCTGGCTGTGGCCGATCATGTGCAGCGGATGGCGCGCGTCCCAGGCCGGGTACAGCGCCGGCGGATAGCCCTGCGGATTGCGCGAGGGATCGGCCGCCCAGCACTTGACGGCCTTGACGTTTCCCCCGGCGTCGGCGTGCTGCGCGCCGTAGTCGACGCAGCCGCCCTTGAGCTGGGCGTAGAGTTCGGCCGCCCGCTCGCGGTTGGTCGCGATGGCGCCGACGACGGCGGTGAAGACCGTGTGCGGGCCCTTGTACGCGCGCAGGTGGGCGGCGAGGTCGCCCTTGCCGCCCCAATACAGGAAGCCGCTGCGCGGGAACTGGTCGGGGCCGAAGCCGAGGAAGCCGTGCACCAGCACGACCGGGTCGTTGTTCGCGGCGCCGGCGGGGCCGGGCAGCAGGGTCAGCATCAGGCTGAGCAGGGCGAACAGGACGCGGGGCAAGCGCTGCATGGAGCACTCCGGACAAAGGCGAAAAGCCTATTGTCGGAGCGTGCGCAAAGGACGGGCTTGCGCAATGTCGAAGCTGCGCAGGGAAGTCGGCGGCGACGCACCATGACAGTGCGCCCCCGGCTTGACGAGAAAAATTACTGCGCGGTCGGAACCGTATTCGCCGCAGCGGGTTGGCGCGCCCCGGTGCTGCCCACCGCACCCGGCGCACTGGCGTCGGCCGGCGCCGCGATCGAGGCCGTCATGCTGGCCTTCTCGGCGGCCTCGACCCGGTTGCCGTTCCAGACGATGTAGTCGTCGATCGAGTACAGCTTGCACGGCTCGCTGCTTTTCGCCGAGCAGGTGGCCAGCGCGCGCGCGTCCGGCGCTTCGCCTTCCTCGGCCCAGGTCCAGGCGCCGCTGGGCGAGACGGCGAAGGCGCGCGGCGTCATCTTGGTCAGATAGTCGGCATAGGCGCGGCGCCCGTTTTCCGAGAGGAAGGGCACCGCCTCGATATCCTCCAGCTTTGCAAAATCGGTACGTGGCGGCGTGGGCGGCGGCGGCACCTTGTTCACCACCTCGGTCGGCATGCCGACGCCCTTCAGGAAGCGCATCGTATCGTCGAGCCAGATCTTTTCGCCATCGCGGCTGGCCAGCATGCCATGGGCGTCGCGCTTGAAGGAAGGGAACTCGATCAGGCGCGCCTTGCCGCCGGCCTGGCCGTAGGCGTCGTGCAGGCGGTTCGCCAGGTCGGGCCCGAACAGCGAATCGTTTTCGCCATACAGCCACAGGCTCGGCACGCGGCTGTTGGCGCCGTATTCGGCAAACGCCGAGACCAGCGCCGAGCGCCAGGCGCAGCGGTCGCTGTCGTCGCGCAGGCCGCCGGCAAAATTGATCAGGCCGCGTACGCCCGGCTCGTCCTGGGTGCCCAGCGCCATCGTCGCCAGGCCGCCGTAGGACTGGCCGGCCACCACGATATGGACGCCGTCGATCCACGACTGGGCGCGCGCGAATTCCAGGGTCGAGCGGATGTCCTCGGCTTGCAGGTAACCGTTGGCCTTCATGTCGCAGCCGCGGTCGCGGTAATGCCCGGTCGAGTTGGCGAAGCCCTGGCGCATCGGCACCATCACCGCGTAGCCGCGTTTCACGAAGGCGGTCGCCATGTGATAGAAGCGGTCGCGCGGCTGGGCGCTGGGGCGTCCCGGGTCCTTGCCGTGGTTGATCACCAGCAGAGGGAACGGACCGGGCCCGTTCGGACGGAACACAGTCGTCTCCAGCATCGCACGGTGGTCGACGCCCGCCGGCACCTGCACCACCTGCTCGTTCATGCGGTAATCGAGTTCGAGTTCCTGCTCGATGGCGATGCCGGGCAACATGGCCAGGCTGGCGAGCAGGACAGTGGTGATCTTGCGAACAGAGGGAGGAACTCTAATCATGGGAAACTCTGGATACCTGCCGGTGAGACAGACTTGCTCAAGGGAATGAATTGATTCTAGGCACCTCTGAAAGCGAGGGCAATATCCATTTGGGCAATTCCAGAGCTAAATTTTTGCGTGTGGTAAAGATGCTTATTTTCATTAACAACGGCCGCGGGAGACGCGGCGGCGCAGCCGCGCACAGGCTTGAGCAAGAGGAAATATTGCCTTTTTTGCCGTTGTAAATTTGGGAGATTCGATGCGATTCCGGAGCCGCCTGCTGATCCTGGTCGTTGCCATCCTGCTGCCCGCTTTCATCGGGGCGGCGATCGCGGTCGCCTATGTCTACGTCGAACAGCAGAAGGACCAGGAACGCAGCGTGGCCGAAACCGGCCATGCGTTTGCTTTGTTGATCGACAACGAGATGCGGCACCAGGAAGGCATCCTGCGCACCCTGGCCGCCTCGCCGGCGCTGCACGCGGGCGACATGGCCGAGTTCTACGCGCACGCCCGGCGCGCGGCGGAGGGCGTGGGCGCGGTGGCGATCCTGTACGACCTGGCCGGCAAGACCGTGCTCAACACGCGGCGCCCGCCTGGCGCCGAGGTGCCGGGCCGCGATCCGTCCAACCTGCCGGCGCTGGCGCAGCGCTTCGGGGCGGCCCGCACGCTGGTGTCCGATATCTTTTATGCGCCGCGCGTGGCGCGCCATGATTTCATGATGCAGGTGCCGGTCGCCGTCGACGGCAAGCTGCGCTACCACCTGCTGCTCGGCCTGCACGTGGGCATCATCCAGCAGTTGCTGGCGCGTCAGAATTTCCCCGATACCTGGATCGCCACCGTGGTCGACCGCAACGGCCGCATCGTCGCCCGCTCGCGCGAGCCGGCCCGCTTCGTCGGCACCCTGGTGCGCGCGGAGACCCTGCGCCGCATCGGCGCGGGCGACGCGGCAACCGTGTTCGATACCGAGACGCGCGACGGCGTCCCGGTGCGCGCGCTGGCCAGCACGGTGCCGAACACGGGCTGGAAGGTCTTGATCAGCATCCCGACGGCCGAGATCCGGCGCGTGCCGATCGAGGCGGCGGCGCTGCTGGCCGGGATCATGTCGGTGCTGCTGGTGCTGGCCCTGGCCGCCGGGCGCTGGTTCTCGAGCCGGGCCACGGCGCCGATCGAATATCTGGGACGCTGCGCCGACCGCCTCGGCCAGGGCGAGGAAGTCGTCTACCACCCGCACGGGCTGGAAGAAATCGACAACGTCGCGCACCGCATGGCCGAGGCGAGCAAGCAGATCCGCCGGTCGCAGCGCGAACTGGAGCAGCGGGTGGGCGAGGCGATCCGCGCCACCGAACAGGCCCAGGGCGCGCTCCTGAAAAGCCAGCGCCTCGAATCGCTCGGGCGCCTGACGGCCGGCATCGCGCACGAATTCAACAACCTGCTGCAAACCCTCACCACCGCGCTGCAGCTGGGCGCGATGCTGGCCAGGGACCCGAAACTGCAAGGCCTGATCGATACCTGCAAGCGCACCGTCGGACGCGCCACCAAGCTCACCGGCCAGCTCGGCTCCTTCGGCCGGGTGCAGGAAGGACGGCTGCTGACGGTGGACCCGAAGCTGCAACTCGAAAGCGCCCTGCAGCTCATTCGCGGCGGCGTCGGCGAGGCGGTCGCCGTCGACACCGATTTCGCGCCCGACCTGTGGCCCGTCACCATCGAGCCGCTGCAATTCGACCTGGCCCTGCTGAACCTGGCGATCAATGCGCGCGACGCGATGGCCAATGGCCCGGACGACGGCGGCGTGCTGCGGATCCTTGCGCGCAACGCCCGCCTGGATGCGCCGCCCCAGGGGCTGGCGCCGGGCGACTACCTGCACCTGACGGTCGCCGATGGCGGCGCCGGCATGTCGCCCGAGGTCATGGCGCAAGCGCTCGACCCCTTCTTCACGACCAAGGCGCCGGGCGAGGGCACCGGCCTGGGCCTGCCGCAGGCCTATGCGTTCGCGGCGCAGGCGCGCGGGCTGCTGACGATCGACAGCGCGCCGGGACGCGGCACGCGGGTGCACATCTACCTGCCGCGCGCCGACAGCACGCCGGCGCCGCTCCCGGTCGAGGCCCCCGCGACACTGGGCCAGGGCAGCGGCAGCGTGCTGTTCGTGGAAGACGATCCGCTGGTGCGCGAAGCGGTGACGGGCGGCCTGCGCCAGGCCGGCTTCACGGTGCGCGTCGCCGACAGCGGCGACGCCGCGCTGGCGCTGCTCGATGCGGGGCTGGCGGTCGACATCGTGTTCTCGGACATCGTCATGCCGGGCGGGATCAGCGGCATCGACCTGGCGCGCGCCCTCCGGCGCCGCTGGCCCGCGCTGCCGGTGGTGCTGGCCACCGGCTATACCGAGCGCCGCGTCGCCTTGCCGGACGTGCCGATCCTGGCCAAGCCCTACGATATTGCCCAGGCAGTGAGCCTGCTGGGCGGCCTGGTCGCGCATGAATAAGCGGGTGGGCTGCGCTACAATCGCTGCCTTTTGCGTGCGCTCTCCATGACCCCCGACCCGCTCTCCCGCCGTGCCGCCTGCCCAGCCTGTCTGCGCGCGCAAAGCGCCTGCATCTGCGCCTTCGTGCGGGCGGTTCAGGTGCGGGCCGGACTACTGATCCTGCAGCATCCGCTGGAAGTGGCGAACGCCAAGAACAGCGCGCGCCTGCTGCATTTGTGCGTGCAGGACAGTGTGCTGGCGGTGGGCGAGGCCTTCGATCCTGTCGCGCTCGACACGCTGCTGCATGCCGGCGGGCGCACGCCGGTGCTGCTGTATCCGGAAACCCCGGGCGCCGCCCTGGCGCTGGACGGCGCGATCGCGCCTGAAGGGCTGCGGATCGTCGTGCTCGACGCCACCTGGCGCAAAAGCCGCAAGATGCTCCACCTGAACCCGGTTCTCGCCGCCTTGCCGCGCCTGGCCTTGTCAAGCATGCCGGCCTCGAACTACCGGATTCGCAAGGCCCATGCCCCCGACCAGCTGTCGAGCCTGGAAGCAGCGGCTTACGCACTGGGACAGGTCACGGGCGACATGGCCTCGGTCGCGCCCTTGTTCGACGCGTTTGACGGATTCGTGCAACAACAAGCCGCTTTTGTGCCGCCGGATGCCGCGCGCACGCGGGGCGCTTGAGTTGAAACGGGGAGCGGGGTACACTACTGTATAAACATACAGTACAGGTGTCCACATGGAACTGCGCGAACGAACGATAGACCGGGAAACGAGTGCCGAACAGCCGATGTTGCCGCCGCGTCCGCTCGCGGCGCACAAGGGACGTGGCGCCGTATCGAACATGCAGGGGCGTTACGAGGTGCATGGCCGCGAGGACTTCGACGACGGCTGGGCGATCGAGCCCGGGGACGCGCTCCGTTTCAAGACCCAGGTCACGGACGAGGTCGCCAAGAGCATCCTCTCGCGCAACGCCTCGCCCGACATCCCGTTCAATGTATCGCTCAATCCCTACCGCGGCTGCGAGCATGGCTGCATCTATTGCTTCGCGCGCCCGACCCACAGTTATCTCGGCCTGTCCCCCGGCCTCGATTTCGAGAGCAAGCTGTTCGCCAAGACAAACGCCGCCGCGCTGCTGCGGCGCGAGCTGGCCCATCCGTCATACAAGCCCGAGCACATCGCCATCGGGGTCAACACCGACGCCTATCAACCCTGCGAGCGCGAGTACCGCCTGACGCGCCAGGTGCTCGAAGTGCTGAGCGAATGCCAGCACCCGGTCGGCATGATCACCAAGTCGTCGTTGATCGAGCGCGACATCGACCTGCTCGCGCCCATGGCCGCCAAGGGGCAGGCCTGCGCGGCCATCACCCTCACCACGCTCGACTCGGAAATCTCGCGCACCCTCGAGCCGCGCGCCGCCGCCCCGGCAAGGCGCCTGCGCACCATCCGCACGCTGACCGAGGCGGGCATCCCGGTGAGCGTGAGCGTGGCGCCGATCATCCCGTTCGTGACGGAACCGGAAATCGAACGCATCCTGGAAGCGGCGCGCGACGCCGGCGCCGTCAGCGCCCATTACACCGTGCTGCGCCTGCCGTTCGAAGTCAACCCGCTGTTCCAGCAGTGGCTCGAAGCCCACTTCCCGGAACGCGCCCAGCGCGTCATGAACCGGGTGCGCGAGATGCGCGGCGGGAAGGATTACGACAGCGATTTCGGCAAGCGCATGGTGGGCGAGGGCGTCTGGGCCGACCTGATCCGCCAGCGCTTCACCAAGACCGTCGAGCGGCTGGGGCTCGGCAAGCTGGGCAGCCGCTTCGAGCGGCTCGATGCCTCGCAGTTCCGGCGGCCGCTGGTGGTGCCGGCGGCGGTGGGCAAGGCAAGCACGAAGGGGGCGGGGCAGCTCGCCTTGTTCTAGAGGGCGGCGTCCGCCCGCCCGGCCCCATCTCGTCTCAATGCAGTCGTCCTGGCTGCCTGTTCTACCCGCGTCCGCCCGAACCCGATTTCGGCACACCCCCCGCTTCTTCCCCTCCTGACGAAAACCGCTTCGCCTGCGCCGCCGTTGCACCGCAGGGCGGTGCGCCTGCGCGCGCCTGGCACGCCGTTTGCACTTACCCCCTTGTCACGAGATCGCTGTATCCGCCGGCAACCGCCAGGAGCCACAGATGGACCGACGCCTGCTCGACTACACGCCTGTGCTTGAAACCTTCGGATCCGACGAATTCGAGCGCGACGCCGAGCGCACCCTCGACACCGAGTCGGCGCCGCTCGACATCAACGACGAATTCGCCCTTGCCGCCGAACTGCTCGACATCGACAGCGAGGCCGAGCTGGAAAAATTCCTGTTCACCTTGATCGGCCGCGCAGGCGCCGACGGCCAGCGTCTGGCGCGCTCGCCGGTGGCGCGCGAACTGGTCGGCCTGCTCAGGCAAGCGGCCTACATGATCCTGCGGCCGATCCGGCGCAGCATGCGCGCGCTGCCCGGTCTCGCCGCGCCCGTGTGGCGCCCGGATCCGCGCCTGATCTCGGAGGCGGGGGGCGTGTTCGGGCTCGAACTGGAAGGCTTGAGCCCGGAAGACAAGGAGTTCGCGCTGGCGCGCCAGTTCGTGCGCTTCGCCAGCGAAGCGGTGCGCATCGCGAGCCGTCTCGCCGGCGCACCGCGCGTTGTCGCCAGGGCCGGCCTGCACGCCGCCGCCCGCCGCTTCGCTCCCGGACTGCTGGCCCGCCTGCGCCCGCCGCGCGCAATGCGCCCGGGCGCGGCGGGCGGACGCTGGCTCAGGCGCAACGGGCAGATCGTCGTTCTCGACCTCTAACAGTTTCGTGACCGGGCACGCCGTCCGGACGTTTGTTGTTTCACTTTTCCAAGGGAGTCCATCATGCATGACATCGATCGCAGCACGCGGGAATTCGGCGAAACCGGGTTCGAGACCGGGCAGTTCGAAATGGGCGGACACGAGATGGGGCAGGGCGAATCCTTCGAGTTCGGCGGCCAGGGCGAATTCGGTGGACAGGGCGAGTTCGGCGGGCAAGGCGAATTCGGCGGGCAGGGCGAGTTCGGCGGCCAGGGCGAATACGGCGAGTTCGGCGAGTCCGGCGAGTTCGGCGAAACGAGCCAGGGCTATATGTCGGAACAGCACGAAACCGCCCTCGCGCACGAACTGCTCAACGTCAGCAACGAGCAGCAGCTCGAGCAGTTCCTGGGCAATGTGCTGCGGCGCGCCGCCTCGTTCGCCGGCAAGGCGATCAAGTCGCCGATCGGACGGGCGCTGGGCGGGGTGCTGAAAGGGGTGGCGAAGAAGGCCTTGCCCCTGGCCGGCGGCGCGCTCGGGGCCTGGGTCGGCGGCCCGCTCGGCGCCAAGATCGGTTCCGGACTGGCGAATGCGGCCGGCAGCGCGCTCGGCCTGGAGAGCGGCGAAATGGCGGGCGAAGCGCACGAGCTGACGGGGGCGCGCCAGTTCGTGCGCCTGGCCACCGACGCCAGCGTCAAGGCGGCCCAGGCGAACGGCGGCAACCCGCGTGCGATCGCACAGGCCGCGGCGGTGCAGGCGGCGCGGCGCTTCGCGCCCGGCCTGCTGGGCGGGGGACAGCAAGGCATGGGCCAGCAGGGGATGGGCCAACAAGGCATGGGCATGCAGGGCCGCGGCCGCCAGGGCATGGGCGGACGCGGTTACGGCCGCTGGGCGCGCCAGGGCAACAAGATCATCCTATACGGCGCCTGAACCCCATGGCTATCAGCCCGTTCGCCGTCACGATGATCGAGCAGGAGGCCCGCTCGCTGCGGACCCGGCTCGCCCGTGTGCGTCCCTTCGTCCTGATCGAGCCGATGGTGCCGGCCGCCGCGCTGCTGCCCAGCGCGCAGTCGGCCATCGAGCGCTACCTGGCGCTGGGACGGCGCGAACTGCACGTGATGGTGGCGGAGTTCCTGGCCTGGCTGCGGCGCTCCGCCGCCAGCGCGACCACCGCCGAAGCGCAGCGCAAGTTCACCTTCCTGCGCCTGCGGTTCAACGCCATGCTCACCCAGTTCGACCTGTTCAACGACGTCATCACCCAGCGCAGCGAAACCGAGAACGGGATCTGGCTGGCGGGACTGGACGTGGTGGCGGCGGATGCGCTGGCGCTGCCCGGCGGCTACTACCGAGCGCCGCCGGTGATCTGCTACCTCGACCGCGGACCGGGCGCGGCGATCCGGCGCGCCCGCACCCGGCTGCCGGGCGGCGGCGAAAACCCGGTCGCCATCATTCGCGTGCCGCGCGAACGCATGATCGGCAGCGGCATCGCCTCCTCGCTCATCCACGAGGTCGGCCACCAGGGCGCGTCGCTGCTGGAGCTGGTCACCTCGCTGCGCCCGGAATTGCAGGCGATGCAGCGCAGCGACCCGGGGCAGCGGCTTGCCTGGCAACTGTGGGAGCGCTGGATTTCCGAGATCGTCGCCGATTTCTGGTCGCTGGCGCGGGTGGGCGTGGTGGCCACCCTGGGCCTGATCGGGGTGGTCAGCCTGCCGCGCGTGTTCGTCTTCCGCTTCAATGGCGACGACCCGCACCCGATCCCATGGGTGCGCGTCAAGCTCGGCTGCGCGATTGGCCAGGCGCTGTTCCCCCATCCGCAGTGGCGCCGCATCGACCAGCTGTGGGAGGCGATGTACCCGAGCGCGGGCCTGGAGCCGGCGGCGCGCGACATGCTGGCGCAGATCGTGCGCTGCATGCCCGCCTTCGTCGCGCTGCTGGTGCGGCACCGTCCGCCCAGCCTGCGCGGGCGCAGCCTGGTCGACGCGCTCGGCACCGCGGCGCGCCAGCCGGCCGCACTGGGCGCGCTGTACCGGGCCTGGAGCGCGGCGCCGCAGCGGATGTACGAGGCCTCGCCGTCGCTGGTGTTCGCGGTGCTGGGGCAGGCGCGCTCCGACGGCCACGTCGGCCCGGAGGAAGAAAACATGGTGCTGGCCAAGCTGCTGACGCATTGGGCGCTGCGCACCACGCTCGATACGTCCTACCTGTGCGCCGACGCCGCAGGCAAGACCCCGACCATTGCGTAACTTATCAACGAGGAGAACGACATGAGCAAGTGTGTTGTTGTACAGGGAAACCGGCCCGGCGCGGTGCGGGTGACGGTGGCCGACACCGAGAGCGGCGGGCCGGTGGCCGAGAACGCATCGATCAGCCTCTACCATTACCCGAAGGATGCGCCCGCCGACCATACCGCCTTCGATGCGCGCCAGTACGGCTGGACGCGCCGGCACGCGCCCTGCGAATACCGGGTGCGCACCGACAAGAAAGGCGTCGCCCAGTTCGACGACGTGGCGCCCGGCTGCTATATCGTGAGCTACGACCATTACCCCGAGACCGAACCGGTGCCGGTCGAGGTGCATCCCGGTTGCAACGTGGCGATCGCGATCGCACTGCAGCTCAGTCCGGCGGTCGCGTTCGACCAGCCGTGCGCGCCGGCCGGCCGGCCTTCCTGCTTCGCCGAGGGCGAGCGGGTCGATGCGACCGTCATCTTCAACGACTATCCGCACTTGCTGGATCATGCCCGCGTGCGCGTCGTTCCGCCCTGGGTCGCGGTCGAGGGCGAGCCCCTGCGCTTCACGCTGCCCGCCCCGCGCGCCGGCCGCCACGAATTCAATGCCAGCCTGCTGCTCGACGAACTCGAGGACGCCCGGGGTGCCGGCGGCGCCGCGCTGGCGGCGCCCGGCGGCCCGGCTGCGGGTGGGGCCGCGCCACCGGCGGCGATGTACTTTGGCAACGCGTTCAACGCCACCGGCAAACCCGTCTCGCCGATCAGCGGCAACGTCACGGTCTCGATGAGCCGCACCGAAACCGAGCCGACCGAAGACCTGGCCTTGTGGACCCTGATCCGCAACAGCACCGACGCGCTGTCGTTCACCAACTACCTGCACTTCATCGACGGCGTGTTTTGCAACGACAAGGCGCTGACGGCGGGGCCGCCGTTCGAGCAGGCCCGCTTCGCTCTCAAGAACGCACGCTTCCAGACGCTGCGCGGCCGGCGCTTCCTGCCCTTCGTCGATGCGGACGCCTACCGGGTGCTGAAGGCAGCCACCGAGGCCTTCGTCATGGTCAATTGCGGGGTGATCAACGATGCCTTCGACCCGGAAGGGGACAACAGTTACCTCGACCGGCGCGACATCCCGAGCGGATTGAACCTGGCGCGCATGTTCGACAAATACCTGGAAACCGAAGAAGGCATTCCGATGCTGCCGTATCTGGCGGTGTTGCGGCGCAAGCTGCCCGATATCATGGTCGTCGACCGCAATCCCGACGAAGACCTGTGCTTCGGCATCATCCAGAAAAAGCTCAGTAATCCGTGCATGATCGAACTGATCTGGTCGTACTGGCAGGAAGAGGGCATGCTGGTGCAGTCGATGAACGCGATCACGCGCCGCTTCCAGAACGTGCGCGGCGGCACGCCCGACCCGCTGTCGAACCTCGAGATCGATCCGCTGCGCCCGCTCAACAACCTGATCTGGGGCTATACCCAGGACGAGCAGCACCGGCTGACCGTGGTGCGCCGCAACTACGAGTACGACCACCACTACGGCGTGCGCCTGGCCGGGCGCGCGATCCGCGAGTTCCGGCCGGCCGATTCGCGCTCGAAGTTCCTCGAGGCCTTCCACTTCCTGCTGCGCCTGTGCAGCGCCTTCTTCCGCCAGGACGACGACACCACCGTCAAGGCCGACGCCTTCCCCGTGCTCAACGCCCTGAAGGAAGTGCACCTGATCCTGTCGCAGGGCGCACACAACCAGTTCGGCGACCTGCCGTCGACCGCGCGGATCGAAATGATGATGCAGCAATGGCTGCTGGCCCGGCCGGAGTTCCGCGAGTTCCTGCCGACCCGGATCATGGTGGCCTATCCGGAACCGTGGATGGACCGGGTGGATGCGATGAAAAAGCTGCAGGAGTGGACCGACACCAGCGTCATGCATTTTCGCAGCCTGGCGATCTTCGGCGAGCAGCTGCTGCTCAGCATCCGCTACGGCAACTGGAGCGACATCTTCGAGCCGACGCCCGCGTTCAACTGGACGCGCTTCTGGCGCCCCCAGATCCAGGGCTACCTCCACGCCTACCGCGCCGCCACCGGCATCGACCTGGCGGGCGAGCAGCGCGACCCGGTGGCAGAGGGCACCTTGCCGTCGATCCTGCTGCGCCGGCGCCTCGACCAGCAGGCGCGCACCACCGCCTGAGCCGAGACCGCCATGCCCGACTTCGGCAGCGCCCTGTACCTCGGCCTGCGCCATCCGAGCGCCGCGCTCGGCGCATGGGACGCGCTCACCCTCGGGCGTCCCGCGGCCAGCGCCGATCCGCCCGGCAGCCGCGCGCTGGCCGCCGGGCTCGCGCAGCTGGCCGGCGCCAAGGCGGCCACGCTGCTGCCCTCGACCCTGCATCTGTTCTTCGACCTGCTGGCGCTGCTGGCCACCGAGCCGATCGCGCTGCTGCTCGACGACGCCTGTTATCCGGTGGCGCGCTGGGGAGCGGAACAGGCGGCGGCGCGCGGCACGCCGCTGCAGTCGTTCGCGCATGGCTCGAGCGAGGGCGCGCTGAGGTTGGCCACGGCGGCCGCGCGCGCCGGGCGCCGGCCGGTGCTGGTCGCCGACGGCTACTTTCCCGGCGCCGGCAGGCCGCCGCCGCTGCGCGCCTACGCCGACATCGCGCGCCGCCTGGACGGCTACCTGGTGCTGGACGACACCCAGGCCTTCGGCCTGTTCGGGCGCGCGCCCCGCTGCGGCGCGCCCTACGGATCGGGCGGCGGCGGTTCGCTACGGCTGCACGGCCTGGGCGGGGCGCATGTCGTGCTGGGCGCCTCGCTGGCGAAAAGCTTCGGCGCGCCCTGTGCGGTGCTGGCCGGCGACGCCGGCCTGGTGCGCCGCTTCGAGGCGGGCAGCGCCACGCGCCGCCATTCCAGTCCGCCCTCGGCGGCGGCGATCCTGGCCGGGCTGGGCGCGCTGCGGCTGAACCGCACCCGCGGCGACGCCCTGCGCGCACGCCTGTGGCGCCTGGTCGCGCTGTGGCGCGCGGGCCTGGCGCGCCATGGCCTGGCGGCGCGCGGCGGCGGCTTTCCCGTCCAGACCCTGGAACTTGCGCCGCGCGTCGATGGCGTGCGCCTGCACCAGCTGCTGCGCGGCGCAGGCATCGACACGGTGCTGCAAGGCGAGGCCGGGCGCGCCACCGTCAGCTTCCTGTTTCGCGCCGACCATACGCGCGCCGATATCGCGCGCGCGGTCGGCGTCCTGGCTGCCTGCCTGCGCAGGCCTGGATCAATCGCACGTGCCCGTCTGGAGGTCCTATGAACGAGGGATTCGAAGTCATGTCATTCGGCGCCGGCGGCGCCTCGGAATGGGAAGGGGAACGCGGCGCCCGCGGCGGCGGGCGCGGGCCGGGGCCACGGCCGGGACCGAGGCCGGGCCGGGGGCGCTATTTCCCGCGTTACTACCCGCGTTACTACCCGCGTTACTACCCGATCACGGGCGGCGGGCCGTGGTGGAGCTATCCGCTTCCCTTGCCCACGCCGGAGCCGCTGGCGCCGCCGGATTGGCCGCCGCCCGGCGCCGCCCCGGACGATGGCATGGAAGGCGAGTTGCCCCCGAAGTTCAGGGAGGCGCTGGCCAGGCTGCCTGCCGCGCAGCGGCCCGTGTACACGCCGATCGGCACGCTGGAAGCCGCGCCGAATGTGCGCGGCATCGCGCGCCCGGCGCTCTACCTGATCGTGTTCCGGGGCAGGGACGGGAGCATCAAGGCCTACCATGGGCAGACCGACGACCTGCGGGTGCGGCTGCTCAAGCACAGGCTGTGCGCGCGCATGCTCGATGTCGACGCCCGCAATCACCAGGTCTACAGGGCGGACACGCCGCCAGGCGGCGGCGCCGAAAAGCAGCGGCGCCGCCAGGTCGAGATGAACATCCACAGGATGCTGCTGCCGCCTCCGGTCGGGCAGGGGCCGCGCGGGGCGCGGCTGCTGACCAACCAGCGGCTCGAGCTGGAACTTCAACTGCTGGGCGAAACCTGACACCGGACCGGGGAGACCATCATGCATAACGAAATGTGCCGCTGCGTGCGTTGCGAGGGAGAGGTGTTCGAGATGCTGGCGTTTCCGCCGCTGGCGCCGTTCAGCGAAGCGGAAGAGACGGAACTGACGCTGGAACTGTTGTCCGTGTCGAGCGAGGCGGAGATGGACCGCTTCCTCGGCAAGGTGTTCCGCAAGGCGTGGAAGGGGATCAAGAAGGTCGGGTCGGCCCTGGCCAAGCCGCTGGGCTCCGCGCTCAAGGGCGTGGCCAAGGCCGCCTTGCCCTTCGTCGGCGGCGCGCTCGGCTCGTTCATCCCGATCCCGGGCGTCGGCACCATGGTCGGCAAGCTGGCCGGGAATGCGCTGGCCAGCGCGCTCGAGGCGGAGCTGGAGACCGGCCTGGCCACTGCCGGGCGCGACGAGCGCGAGTTCGGGATGGCGCTGCGTTTCGTGCGCCTCGCCGGCAGCGCCGCCGAGCGTGCGGCGCAGGCGGCGCCCGGACAGGGGCCGGACGACGTGGTGCGCCGCGCATTGGAGGGCGCGCTCGACACCCACCTGCGCACGCTCCCGCCGCCGGTGGTCGGGCGCTGGCGCCAGCGCCGCCTGGCGCAGCGGGGCCGGTGATGATCGTCGACTGCCACTGCCACGCGGGCGAGGGCGACGGCTTCAGCGGCCCCTGGGACAGCGCGGCGAACCTCGACAACTACCTGCGGCGCGCGCGCAAGGCCGGGATTGGGCGCACGGTGCTGCTGGCCGCCTTCCATACCGACTACGCGATCGCCAACCGCAGCGTGGCGCGGCTGGTCGCGCGCGACCCGGAGCGCTTCTACGGCTTCGCCTTCGTGCACGCCGCGCGCGACCGCGGCCGCGTGCACCGGATGGTGGGCACGGCGGTCGAGGAGTACGGCTTCGTCGGGATCAAGCTGCACCGCCACGACGCGCGCATCAGCCGCGAGGTATGCGAGGCCGCGCGCGCCTATGGCGTGCCGGTGCTGTACGACCCGGTCGGCGAAGTGGCGGTGGCGGAGCTGCTGGCCCAGGAATACCCGGACGTGAATTTCATCCTGCCCCACCTCGGCAGCTTCGCCGACGACTGGAGCGCGCAGCTGGCGCTGATCGACCACCTGGTGCGCCACCCCAACATTTTTACCGACACCTCCGGCGTGCGCCGCTTCGACCTGCTGCAGCAGGCGGTGGCGCGCGCGGGCGCGCACAAGGTGCTGTTCGGCTCGGACGGGCCGTGGCTGCATCCCGGGGTCGAACTGGCGAAGATCCACGCGCTCGAGCTGCCAGAGCGCGAGCGCGCCCTGGTGCTCGGCCAGAACCTGCTGCGCCTGATCCAGCCCCGGAGCGGCGCGGCCGTTTCCTAGGGCCGGGCCCAGCCCTTGCGACGGATTTGCAGGGCGCGGTCGGTGACGCCCAGGCGCGCGGCGGCGCGCTGGTTGTTGTCGTCTTCCTGGGCCAGCACCTGCTGGATCGCGAGGTCGCCCGCGGCCTGGGTGATGCGCGCCAGCGGCACGCCCAGCGCGATCGCCTGGCCGATCGCCGCCTCGAAGCCGGGATCGGGCCAGGACGCCGGTTCGCAACCCGGGGGCCGTTCGTCGGGCGGCACGTCGCCGAGCGTGATCGGGCCGTGCCCCACGTGCCGGTGCCAGGCGCGGGTGACGAGCTGGCGCAGCTCGCGCACGTTGCCGGGATAGTCGCGCGCCAGCAAGTAGTCGCGCACCCCCGGGTCGAGTTCGGGCGCGGCCGCAGGTGCGGCCAGGCGCGCCAGGAAATGCGCGGCCAGCGGCAGCACGTCCTCGCGCCGTTCGCGCAGGGGCGGGGTGCGGCAGCGCCAGGCGGCGATCCGGTAGAACAGGTCGGCCCGGAAGCGCCCCCGCAGCACCTCCTGTTCGAGGTCGCGGTTGGTCGCGCACAGCAGGCGGAACTCGGTGCGCTGCCAGTGGTTGCTGCCGATCGGCTTGTAGCTGCGTTCCTGCACCGCACGCAGCAGCTGGGCCTGCAGCGGCAGCGGCAGCTCGCCCACTTCGTCGAGGAACAGCACCCCGCCATTCGCCTGCGCCAGGGCGCCGTCGCGCGCCGCGGCGGCGCTGGTGAAGGCGCCGCGCTCGTGGCCGAACAGTTCGCTGCCGCCCAGTTCCAGCGACAGCGTGCTGCAATCGAGTACCGTGAACTGGCCGCCGCGACGGTCGAGGCGATGGATGGCCTGGGCGATCAGGTCCTTGCCGGTGCCGGTCTCGCCGGTGATGAGCACCGGCGAATCGGTGAAGGCGGCGATCTCGACCACGCTGCGCACCAGCGCGCGCCAGGCCGTGCTGGCGCCGACCAGGATCGAGGCGACCTTCTGCGTGTCGGCCAGCGTGCGCACCGCTTCCCAGCGCGCCAGCCTCGCCGTGACCTGTTCCAGCTGGACGTTCCCGTCGGGCCAGCGCAGGACGTCGGCGGCGCCAGCCGCGAGCAGGGACCAGCCGGCGGCGCTGGGCAGCGGCGCCGGCCCGGCGGCGATGGCGAGCACGGTCGCTTGCGAGGAGAGCAGCCGCAGCTGCGCCAGCGTGGCGCCGCAGGCGTCCGTGAGCACCGCCAGGCCGTGGGGCGCGCAGCGGTCGCCGCCGGCCGCCGGCGCGATACCCGCCTGCGCCAGCGCTTGCGCGATGCGCTCACGCGTCGCGGCGGGGACCGAATCGAAGAAATGGAGCCAGGCGGACAGGGGCATGCGATCTCCTTGTAGTGCAGAGATCAGCAGGGTACGAACGCTGCCGCGGTGCGGCCGATGAGATTGCGCAAACGCGTGCGCGGATGTTGTTCGTCAGCGGGAAGGCCGGCGCCGGCCGCTTACTGGCCGAGGCAGATCACCTTGGTCGCGTATTCTTTCGCGTTCGCCTTCTTGCTGGTGGCCCAGTCGATGACTTCCTGGGCTTCGCTCACAGTCATGATCGTGGCCTTTTCCTTGTTCTTGATGAAGGAAACGCCTTCGAACTTGCCTTCCTTGCTGCGCATGACCTTGGCGAAGACGGGCGGCTTCTTGTCGCCATCGGCAATTTTGTTTTGTTGAACGAGGTAACGCTGGTCTTTGGTGTCCATAGGGCTTGTAAAAGGTGGGATGCAGGCCGCATTTTACAGCGAATCGAGGAAGTCCCTGAGGCGGGCCGGCGCCACCGGCTTGGTGAAATGCATGTCGAATCCCGCTGCCCTGGCGCGTGCGAGATCGTCCTGGGCGCCCCATCCCGACACGGCGACGATGGTGCAAGGGGCGAGCCCCTGGTCGCCGCGCAGCCGGCGCGCGACGTCATAACCCGTCATCCCCGGCATGCCGATGTCGAGAAAGACGAGCTGCGGCCGGAACTGCCCGGCCAGCGCAAGCGCCTGCGGGCCGTCGTGGGCGATGCGCAAGTCGTGCCCATGCATCTCGAGCAGCGCGGCCAGGGTCGTGGCCGCATCGACGTTGTCGTCCGCGACCAGGATGCGCAGGCTGGGCGCCGGCCTGGCCGCCGCGTCGGTGCGCGTGGCGCCGGGATCGGCGGGATCGGCGGCGCCGCCGCCAGGGTCGAGCGGCAGCCTGACGACGAACGTGCTGCCCATGCCGGGACCTGCGCTCAGCGCGCGCACCGTCCCCTCGTGCAGGGCGACCAGCTGGCGCACCAGCGACAGCCCGATGCCGAGCCCGCCCTGGGCATGGTGCATGTTGCGGCCGACCTGGCTGAACATGTCGAACACCGATTCGAGCGATTCGGCGGGAATGCCGATGCCGCTGTCGGTCACCGCAATCACCGCGGCGTCGCCGTCCTGCTCGACGCGCAGTTCGATGCGGCCGCCATGCGGCGTGTATTTCGCCGCATTGGTCAGCAGGTTGCCCACCACCTGGGCGATGCGCGCCGCATCGGCGTTCACGGGAAGGGGCGCCGCGTTCAGCTTCAGGCTCAATGCGTGATGGCCCTTCTCGATCAGGGGCAGGCTCGTTTCCACGGCGTCCGAGACGATGGCGTTCAGGTCCACCGGCGCCTTGCGGATGTCGACTTTGCCGTTGGTGACGCGCGCGATATCGAGCAGGTCGTTGATCAGGTGCGACAACTGCCTGACCTGGCGCTCGATGATGCCGCGCACGTTGACGACCGTCTCGGGGCTGTCGGCGCGCATGCGCATGATTTCCAGGCCGGTCAGGATCGGCGCCAGCGGGTTGCGCAATTCGTGGGCCAGCACGGCCAGGAATTGGCTCAGGTTGCGGTTCGACTTCGCGACTTCGTCGAACAGGGTGCGCTGGTTCGTTTCGGCCAGCCGCAGCGCCGCCTCGGTGCGCTTGAAGGCGTCGATGTTCATGACGATCGACACCTGGCCGTTCGGCGTGCCGTCGCTGGTGGCGAGCGGCACCGCCGCCACCTGGGTCCAGATCTCGCTGCCGTCGTCCCTGGCGTAGAGCGCTTCGATGCCCGGCACGACCCGTTCGCCGCACAAGGGCGCGATCGCGGCGGGCAGGTATTGCTGCATTTCCTTGTTCGACAGGACGACCTTGCCCGCCTGGTCGACCACCGCGACGCCGACCGGCAAGGCCTCGAACACGGCCGCCAGCGTTTCGCGCGCTTCGAACAGCATCTGCTCGGTCTGCTTGCGGTCGTTGATGTCGAGCACGTTGCCGACGAAGCCGAGGAAATCGCCCTCGTTCGAAAAGCGCGGGCGGCCCGCGTCGATGACCCAGCGGTAGCCGCCGCTCACGTGCCGGATCCGGTGTTCCAGGCTGAACTCTTCGCGACCGGCGTTGGCCTTGAAGAAGGCCATGCATGCGCCGTCGCGGTCGTCCGGATGGATCATGGCCGTCCAGCCCATGCCCAGGCCCGCATCCCTGGCTTGCCCGGTAAACGCGGTCCAGCCGCGCGAGAGGAAGGAACAGCTGCCGTTCGGCTCGGTGACCCAGAGCATCGACGGGGCCGTGTCGGCAAAATTCAGGAATTGCGATTCGCTGTGCTTGAGCGCGCGCTCGGCCAGCTGGCGCTGCAGCACGACGGTGGCCTGGTTGACGCCCACGCCCAGCAGCATGCGCTCGTTCTGGGTGGGGAAATCGGGACGGTGGGCGCCGACGACCAGGGCGCCGATATCGCCGCCGATGCCGAAGCGCAGCACGCAGGTGCGCAAGCGCTGGCCGTCGATCAGGTGCACCTGCGGCGCCGCCTCGTTCTCCAATGCGGCGCGCGCCACGGACAGGTACTGCGCCTGCGCGGCGGGCGCCTTGCTGCGCGTGGTGTCGAACGGGGCGCTGTCGATGCTGGCGAGCAGCCGTGCATGCACCAGGTCGAGATCGAGCGTGCGCAACAACACGTCCGCCAGACTGTCGACCACGCGCGCGGGAGGAATATTTCCCCAGATCGCGGGCAGGGTGGTCAGGGCGACGAGATCGCGGGTGGTTTGCCTCAGGGCGTCGAGCTCCGAATCAGGCTGTCCTGGCTGCATGGGGTTCGTCGTGTGTTACGCGAGCGCGGAAGGCATGCCTGCGGCCCGCTGCTTGCGCGCTTCCAGTTCCTTCAGCATTTGTTCGGATGGAATGAAGAAGGGATTTTCCTGCAGGATGCCGCCGATGATGACCATCGGGTGGGTGCGCATGATGTCGATCACGACGCCCGCATCGAATTTCGAGAGGTCATAGGTGCAGACCACCGGATCGTGCTGGTGCGGCAGCGCCTGGTTCAGGCGCGCCTCGTATTCGACGATATCGTCCACGCCGGGCCGGTCGTCGAGCGCCCACTCCATGTTCGCGATATTGCGCGACATCTTGCCCGGCGGCGAATTGGACGGATCGATCATCTTGAGCAGGGTGTCGATCATCAGTTCCTGGTCGAAACGGCCGTCCTTCAGGTAGGTCTCGCGCCAGTTCAGCACTTCGAGTTGCCCTGCCGCCTCGGCTGCGGGGATGTCGACGCCTTCCTGCGCCAGGCGCGCCAGGTGGGTCGTGCGGTGTTCCGGATCGACGATGTGGAAGGCGCGGTCGCCCCGTTCGAAGCCTTCCATGATGAAAGGCATGAGCACGCGGTACTCTTCTTCCTTGGTGTGGAAAAAGGCGCAGGCGTGGCAGGAATGGGTGAGGGCGGAACCGGCGAGGTTCACAGGCTTGCTTTCGATCGACATGGAAACCCCTGGAATGGCGAGCCAGCACAGCGTCCGGACCAACTCTTTAATATTTGGCTATCTTACATCAGTGGCGGCGGCGCTTTCCAAAACCCGCTCAGGGCCCGAGGTAGTCGGCCAGGTGGCGCTCGATCTCGAACACGTGCGCATCATCCTTGCCCAGCGCCCGCAGGGCCCGCGCCAGCTCCAGCAGGTACTCGCTGTTCGCCCCGCTCGGCCCGCGCGCCGCGGCGATCTGCTGCGCGATCTCGCGTTCGGTCGCCGGCCCCAGGTAGGCGGCGTTCTCGTGGGTCGCGATGTAGACCAGTCCCTCGGCGCTGGCGCCATCGTCGAAAGCGATGTCGATGGCCAGGCGCAGGTAGCCGTTCTTCTCGCGGTGGTCGAGGTGGGCGAATTCTTCCGGCGTGACCAGGTAGGCCATGCCGTGGCACACCGCGCCCGCTTGCGGCGCCAGGGTGACGACGCGCCCCGGCGCCGTCTCGGTACCGCGGTGGTCGTGCGACCCCTGCCAGAAGCGGCGCGTCCAGCCGGCGATGCTGGCCGGACGCCGTTCGAGGTAGGGGAAATCGGCCTTGAAGATGAGCGAGCCGTAGCCGAACAGCCAGACCTGGTGGTGGCCGTCGAACTTGTCCATGCGCTGGTTGATGGCGATCGTGTTGTGCGACATGCGACGATTCTAGCCAATCAGGCGGCCGGCTGCACGCGCCGGGCTTCGACGTATGGAAACAGGAAGTCGATAAAGCTTTCCGCCGCCGGCGACAGCGAACGGCCGGCGCGCGTGTAGACAAAAAAGCGCCGCGTCAGCCGCGGTTCCTCGAGCACGCGCATGTGCAGGTTGTGCAGGCGCACCAAGGGCTCGGCATACGGCAGGCAGACCGTGATCCCGAGCCCTGCGCTGACCATCGCCAGCGCCGTCGTCATGAAGGCGACCTCGTTGGCCGGTTTCAGCTGCACCTCGCCCGGCAAGACCTGCATGTCGGCCAGCAGGCGCTCGGTGAACTGGCCCTGCAGCGCGATGAAGGGATGGCGGGCCACGTCCTGCCAGGTGACGCGCTCGTTCGCTTCCAGCGGGTGGCCCTGCGGGAACACGAGCGCAAACGGCATCTCGAACAGTTCGCGCGCTTCCAGCTGCGGCATGCTTTCCCGTTCGGGGCCGATGCCGCAATCCGATTCACCCGACAGCACCCGCGCGATCACGTTCTCGACGGCGCTGTCGGCGACCCGGACATCGATGTCGGGATGGGCGGCGCGGTAGGCGGCCAGGGCTTGCGGCACCAGGGTGCAGCACATCAGCTGCGGCGCGGCCAGGCGCACCACGCCTTTTCTCAGCTGTGTATGGTCCGCCACGTTCGCCAGCGCACCGTCGAGGTCATCGATCATCTGGCTAAATAGCGGAAACAGTTCGCGCCCGATCTCGGTCAGCACGATGCGCCGCGTGGAACGGTCGACGACGCGCGCGCCGAGGGTCTGTTCGAGCTCCTTGATCAGGCCCGACAAGGCCGACTGGGTGACGTGCAGCGTCTGGGCCGCCGCCGTGAAGTTGCCGGTCTTGGCAAGGGCCACGAAGGCGCGCATCTGGCGCAGGGTGGGATTCATAAGATAGTCTGATAAATGAGGCGGAAAATATTGTTTGTATGATAGTCCGAATTCATTTTTAATGGCGGCAACAACTCATCAACGAAGGGACTCGCCATGAAACTCGCTACACTCAAAACCGGCGGCCGCGACGGCACGCTGGTCGTCGTCAGCCGTGACCTGGTCACCTGCCAGGCGGTCCCGAAGATCGCCCGCACCCTGCAAGCCGCGCTCGACGACTGGGAGACGACCGCACCGCAGCTGCAGGCGGTGTACGCCAAACTCAACAACGGCAGCGCCGACCAGGCCGAATCCTTCCTCGAGATGGAATGCCATTCGCCGCTGCCGCGCGCCTACCAGTGGGCCGACGGCTCGGCCTACATCAACCACGTCGAACTGGTGCGCAAAGCGCGCAATGCCGACGTGCCGGCCTCGTTCTATACCGACCCGCTGATGTACCAGGGCGGCGGCGATTCCTTCATCGGCCCGGCCGACCCGATCGCCGTGCTGAGCGAGGACTGGGGCGTCGACCTGGAAGCGGAGGTGGCGGTGGTCACCGATTTCGTGCCGATGGGCGCCAGCATCGAACAGGCCGCCGGCGCGATCCGCCTCGTCATGCTGGTCAACGACGTTTCGCTGCGCAACCTGATCCCGAACGAACTGGCCAAGGGCTTCGGCTTCTACCAGTCGAAGCCGGCGAGCGCCTTCTCGCCGGTGGCGGTGACCCCGGACGAGCTGGGCGAGGCCTGGATGGATTCCAAACTGCACCTGCCGCTGCTGGTCACGATCAACGACGCGCCCTTCGGCAAACCCAACGCCGGCGAAGACATGACCTTCAGCTTCGCCCAATTGATCGCCCACGCGGCCAAGACGCGCGAACTGGGCCCGGGCAGCATCATCGGCTCCGGAACGGTGTCCAACAAGCAGGGTGGCTTGCACGGCTCGTCGATTGCGAATGGCGGCGTCGGTTATTGCTGCCTGGCCGAAGTGCGGATGTACGAAACCATCGAACACGGCGCCCCGGCGACGCCGTTCCTGCGCTTCGGCGACAGCGTGCGCATCGAGATGCTGGACGCCGCCGGGGCCAGCATCTTCGGCGCCATCGATCACGAAGTCGCGCATTATCACGGGAGGAAAGAATGAAGCTTTACACGTATTTCCGCAGCTCCGCCGCCTACCGCGTGCGGATCGCGCTGAACCTGAAGGGTTTGAGCTACGAGGCGGTGCCCGTGCACCTGCTCAAGGATGGCGGACAGCAGCGCCAGGACGACTACCGCCAGATCAATCCGAGCGCCCTGGTGCCGACCCTGCAGGACGACCGCATCACGCTGACGCAGTCGATGGCGATCATCGAATACCTCGACGAACGCTACCCGGCCGTGCCGCTGTTGCCGCAGGATCCCCCGGGACGCGCCCGCGTGCGCGAACTGGCGCAGATCATCGCCTGCGACATCCACCCGCTGAACAACCTGCGCGTGCTGCGCCACCTGGTGCACGAGCTCAAGCTGAGCGAAGAGCAGAAGAACGCCTGGATCCGCCACTGGATCGGCGAGGGCCTGGCCAGTCTCGAGGCCCACCTGGCGCGCGACCCCGCCGCCGGGCCGTTCTGCCACGGCAGCTCGCCGACGATCGCCGACTGCTTCCTGGTGCCGCAGGTGTTCAATGCCCAGCGTTTCGAGATCGATATGGCGGCCTATCCGAACATCAGCCGCATCCACGCGCTGTGCGTGGACATGCCGGCCTTTGCCGGCGCCCATCCGTCGCAGCAGCCCGACGCGGAATAAATGCTGCGATAAAAAAACGGCGGACGCATCACGCGCCCGCCGTTTTTTGTATGCGGCGCTGCCTTACGCGCGCTTCGGCTGCGACGGCGACGAAATCTCGTCGAGCGCGACATCGACGTCGGCCGCGTCGCTGGTGGCGACGTCGCCCAGCGAGACGATGCCGACCACCTTGCCCGATTGCTCGTCGACGACCGGCACGCGGCGAATCTGCTTGTCGCCCATCTGGTTCAATACCTCCGCGACGCTCTGTCCGGGCGTGCAGGTGCGCACGTCCGCGCTCATCACGTCGGCGACCTTGGCCGAGCGCGCATCCTGGCCGGCGGCCACCGAGCGCACGGTGATGTCGCGGTCGGTAATCATGCCGACCAGCTTGTCGCCGTCGAGCACGGGGATGGCGCCGACATTGAGCTCGTCCATCAACTGCGCGGCGCGCTGGATGGTTTCCTGCGACGAAATGGTTTGCACGTCGCGGGTCATGATGTCCTGGATCGTTTGCATGCGCTGTCTCCTTGGTTCGGCGTTAGTAAATGAACAAGCACTATGCCTGAATTCCCGAAAACACCTCGCTAGATTGACCGGCGACGCGCCGGCGCCGGCGCTTGGCGGGCTGCGCTACAATCCGCCTCTTTTTCCCGCCTTGCCGACATGACCATTCCCGCCTCCATCCTCCAGCAACTCGACCTGGCCGATCCGTCATGGCGCCCGCACCTGCTGCGCGGCCTGCAGGCGGTGGCGCAGGCCGATCCGGCCTACCTGCCGGCCCTCGCCGAAGACGATTACCTGCCCACCGAAGGCCGCCTGTTCGCCGCCTTCGCCCAGCCGCTCGAGCGCGTCCGCTACGTGCTGGTGGGGGAGGGGCCGTACCCGCGCGCTGCCAGCGCGACGGGGCTCTGTTTCATGGATGGCGCGGTGGGCGAACTATGGAGCGAGGCAGGGCTGTCGAAGCCGGTCAACCGCGCGACCTCGCTGCGCAACTTCATGAAGATGCTGCTGGTGGCGGACGGGCAGTTGCGGCTGGACGATACCGGCGGCGCGGCAATGGCGCCGGTGGCGGCTGCAAGCCGCTCGAACGGTTCGATCCAGACCCTGGCGCAGCTGCAGGACAACCTGACGGCGCAGGGTTTTCTCCTGCTCAACGCCGCGCTGGTGTTTCGCAAGCACGTGGCGCCGGCGATCGATGCGCGCGCCTGGCTGCCCTTCCTGCAGGCCGTGCTCGCCGTGCTCGGCGAACGCGCGGCGCCGCCGACGCTGGTTTTGTGGGGAAAGATTGCTGAGCAGCTAAGGAAACTGCCGGAGACCGAGCGCTTGCCGCAGGTGGTGGCCGAGCATCCGTACAACCTGAGTTTTATCGGGCACGCGGGGATGCAGCGCCTGTTCGGGCCGATGGAATTGCTGCGCCTGCGCTGAGCCGAACCGGCCCGCCGGTTTTGGACCCGTCCAAGACAAGCAGCATCAAATTTGCTATACTTGACTAAATCGTTCAACTAATCAGATCCGCACTGCAACACGCACTGCAACTTCGCGAGACTTGATGAAATGAACAAGGGCAATATTTTAACATTACCGGGGTTGTGATGCGTCTGACCACCAAAGGCCGTTTTGCTGTTACTGCGATGATCGACCTTGCCATGCGTCAAGGCAATGGTCCCGTCACGCTGTCGGGCATCAGCCAGCGCCAGGCCATTTCGCTGTCGTATCTGGAACAGTTGTTCGGCAAGCTGCGCCGTCACGAGATCGTCGAATCGATCCGTGGTCCGGGCGGCGGCTACAGCCTGGCGCGCGCGGCGGGAAAAGTGACGGTGGCCGACATCATCATCGCCGTCGACGAGCCGCTCGACGCCACCCAGTGCGGCGGCAAGGAAAACTGCCACGGCGCGGACGCCGCCAGCGGCACCCGCTGCATGACCCATGAGCTGTGGACCACGCTCAACGCCAAGATGGTCGACTACCTCGATTCGGTCTCGCTGCAAGACCTGGTCGACCAGCAGAAGCAAAAAGAACAGAACGTCGTGGTGGTGCACCGTACCCCCGTCGCCGCCGTACAAAACTGAGCAAAACTGGAGTGAACTGATGAACGCGCCTTTGGACAAAAAAATCGAGCAGAGCTTCGTGACTGCGCCGCATTTCCCGATCTACATGGATTATTCGGC
>Ga0213835_100486_pt1 | contig 37485 bp, 34 predicted proteins | sample SWPATP01_FD_160576 | JGI IMG/M metagenome (GOLD analysis project Ga0213835, IMG submission 160576) | Coastal seawater microbial communities from Marineland, Florida, United States - SWPA TP0 #1 | ecosystem: Environmental > Aquatic > Marine > Coastal | place: USA: Florida | collected 2016-08-05
AGGAAGGGCGCTTTTTGCGCCCTTTTTCATGCCCGGCCGGTGGAGCCGCGAACAATCAGCTTGCCGCGCATGGCGATCAGTTCGTCCGGCAGGCTCGGATCGACCGTGCGCGCTCGCAGCAGTTCAAAGGCGCGCTGGATCATCAGGGGCAGGGGCTGCTGGATTGTCGTGAGGTCGTAGATCGGCCGGGCGGACGCCGCAACGCCATCGAAGCCTGCAACCAGGATGTCGCCGGGCACATCGATCGACGCCAGGCGCAGTGCGTCGAGGACGCCCATGGCCATGATGTCGCTCAACGCGAAGATCGCATCCGGGCGCTCGGCCGAGGGGATCGCCGCGATCTCGCGACCGGCCTCGAAACCGCCGTCGTAATTGGAGTGGCCGTCGATTCGAAGCGAGAGTGCCAGACCGGCCTGTTCCAGTTCGGCGACAAATCCTTCCTCGCGTTCGCGAGACGTCGAACTGGTGGAGGAGGTGTAGATCAGTCCGAAACGACGGCAGCCGCGCGACATCAGAAGTTTCGCCATCTCAGCACCGCCGGCACGGTTGTCGCAGGTGACGAAGCATCCGTGCGAAAGTGCGACGCGGTTGACCATAACGAGCGGGACGTTGTTCTGGGCGCAGATGTCGGCGGCCTTTGAGGACAATATGGCCGACGAGATGATGCAGCCATCGACCTGGTACTGAATCAGCGCTTGCGCAGTGGTATCCTCGATAGGCCCGCCGCCGGCATGAATGATGAGGAGGCGAAAGCCGAGCTTCTCCGCTTGTCGCGTCGCTTCGTGCAACAGCTCCGTATAGAACGGGTTTTCAGCCGGTCCGAGGACAAGTCCGTACAGACCGCTCTTCCCCGAAGACAGCGTGCGCGCCAGAACGTTCGGCATGTAGCCGTGTTCTTTCGCAAGCCCGATGATCAGGTCCCGCATTTTTTGGGAAATCCGCGTGTCGCCTTTGAGCGCGCGGGTCACCGTCGATGGCGCGACTCCTGCCAGTGCTGACAGGGTAACGACCGTCGCTCGGCGCGGTGTGGAAGGCGGCAGTGTTGAGTTCATACCGATTCATAACAAAACAGCTGCGTCCTGTCGCGCCACTCCGCATCCGCACCGATGCGAAAAAGAGGGGCTGCATGACAAAATATTCGCTCCCAACTTGACATCTCCTCCAGAAAGCGATTGGATCGGAGTGCGCAAACGTTTGCGCATATATTTGCGATTGACGATGACACGGGAGGAACGATGTCTACTTCAAAACGCCAGATGAAAATGGTGGGCTTCCTGCAGGCGCAGAACTGCTCGATTGCGCCCGGCTCATGGCGGCATCCTGCCGGCGCCACCGATTTTCTGTCCGCCGAATATTTCCAGCGCATCGGACGCATCCTCGAGGACGGCAAGTTCCATCTCGCCTTTTTCGACGACCGTCTAGCCATGCCCGACATCTACGGTGACGATCACCAGGAAGCGGTCGAGAACGGTGTTCGCGTCGTCAAGATGGATCCGGTCTCGATCATCACGGCGATCGGCATGGCAACCAGCCATATCGGCCTCGGCATTACCTATTCGACCACCTATTACGAGCCCTTTCATGTGGCACGTCTGTTCGCAACGCTCGACCTGATGACCAAGGGTCGTGCTGCGTGGAACGTCGTGACCTCGCTCAACAATTCCGAGGCGGCCAACTTCGGCCGCGTCGAGCATCTTGCCCATGACCTGCGCTACGAGCGGGCCGACGAGTTCCTGGACGTGGTGACAGGGCTCTGGAACAGCTGGGAGCCTGATGCGCTGATCGTCGACAAGGAGACCGGCCAGTTTGCCGATCCGAAGAAGGTCCATCGGCTCGATCACAAGGGCAAGTATTTCAGCTCGAAGGGTCCGCTGCCGGTGCCTCCGTCAGCGCAGGGCCGCCCGGTGTTGATCCAGGCAGGCCAGAGCGGCCGCGGTCGGGAGTTCGCCGGCAAGTGGGGCGATCTGATCTTTGTTGTCTACCCGACGCTTGAGGCAGGGCAGAAACAGTATGCCGCCGTGAAGCAGGAGGTCGCTGCCGCCGGTCGTAATCCCGACGAGGTTGCAATCTGCCCGGCCTGCTATGTCTGCGTCGGCGAAAGCCAGGAAATCGCCGAGGAGAAGCGCGAGTACATTCGTGCGCTCGCCAAGCCGATCGATGCTGTCGTGCTGTTGTCGGAAGCGCTCAACTTCGATTTCGCCAGCAAGCCGATGGACAGCGAATTCACCGACGAGGAGCTGAAGAAGCTGTCATGGTCGGGCTTCAAGGAGCGCGTCATCTCCCTGAGCGGCAAACCCAATCCGACCGTGCGTGACTTCGTGCACTATTCGGGCCGCGGCACGATCGGCGAGTTTCCGATCTTCTGCGGGACGCCGACCATGGTCGCCGACCAGATGGAAGAATGGTTCACATCAGGAGCCTGTGACGGTTTCGTGCTGGCGGCCACCCATACACCGGGCGCCTACGAGGACTTCGTCCGCTACGTGGTGCCGGAGCTCCAGCGTCGCGGCGTCTATCAGAAGGACTATGCCGGCACGACGCTGCGCGAAAACCTGGGCATTCCCATGCCGGTTCATCCCGCCCAGCGCCAGGCGGCGGAATAAGCGAGCAGTCGGAGAAGAGTGATGAAAGAATTCAGAATGCTCTCGACGAGCGGCATCCTCGGCTACGGTTATGCCGAGGAATCGCTCAAGATCGGAATGTCCTGGGAGCCCCATGTCATCGGTTGTGATGGCGGCAGTACCGATCCGGGGCCCTACTATCTCGGTGCCGGAACGTCCTTCTGCTCGCGCCTTTCGGTCAAGCGTGACCTGCGGCTGATGCTGCAGGCCAGCATTGCGGCCGGTATTCCCTGCATCATCGGCACGTCCGGTGGGGCAGGGGGCGAGCCGCATCTGCAGGATACGGCAGCACTTGTGCGGGAAATTGCGCGGGAGGAGGGGCTGTCGTTCAAGATGGCGCTGATCCATTCCGAGCAAAGCAAGGGCGACCTTGCCGGCTGGGCCGAAAAAGGCCTCACGAAACCGCTGGCAAAGATGAAGCCGCTCGACCGGCAGATGATCGACAACTCTACCCGCGTCGTCGGCATGATGGGGCCGGAGCCGTTTGCGAAGGCCCTCGACGAAGGTGCGCAGGTCATTCTTGCCGGTCGAAGCAGCGATCCGGCGCAGTGGGCGGCACCCGCCATCCGGGCCGGCATGGCGCCTGCACCGTCGTGGTATGCGGGCAAGATGCTGGAATGCGGCGCCGAGCCGACCGTGCCCAAGGAGCCGGACTGCATCTTCCTTCGCGTTCGCGACGACCATGTCGTCTGCGAGCCGCCGAACCCGATCCGGCGCTCGACGCCGTTGGCCGTGGCGAATTTCGCGCTGCATGAGAATTCGAGCCCGATCCACCATGTCGAGCCCGGCGGTCTGCTGGACACGACCGATTGCCGGTTCGAGGCGATCAGCGACCGCGCCGTCAAGATCGACGGCATGACCTGGACACCGGCCGACCGCTACACGATCAAGCTCGAAGGCGTCGAGATGGCCGGTTACCGGTCCATCGCGATCTGCGGCACGCGCGATCCGATCCTGATCTCGCAGATCGACGACTATCTCGCCACCCACCGCGAGAAGGTTGCCGTGAAGGCCGAATCCTTCGGCGTTCCACGCGACGATTACCGGATGATCATCCACTGCTACGGCAAGGACGGCGTCATGGGCGGCTGGGAGCCGGTCAAGCAGATCACCAGCCACGAACTCGGCTTCGTGATCGAGGTTGTCGCCAAGACCGCGGATATCGCCAATGCGGTCATCGCCATGGCACGCACCTCGATGCTGCATGCGGATTTTCCGGGGCGTCTGTGCAAGGAAGGCAACATGGCGTTCCCGTTCAGTCCATCGGATATCGACATGGGCCCGATGTATCGCTTCAGCATCTTCCATACGGTCGAAGTCAGCGATCCCTGCGCCCTGTTCCCCATCGAATACGAGAAGGTGTGACATGGCCCTCATCAGAGACATCGCCCAGATCTGCAAGAGCAAGAATGCCGGTCCTTTCAACGTCACGATCGACGTCCTGTTCGAGGATCACGACCTCTACCGCCGCGTGAAGGCGACGGGAACGCTCAATGCGGCCCTTTTCTCCAGGCTCTACGGCGTCAAGGAAGAAGACGTTCTGTTTACGCCCTACGATACCGCCGCTGCGTTCAAGGCGACGTTCCCGCGAGCGATTCCCGCCGGCGATATCGGCGATACCGACGTCTACGGTGCGCAACAGCACGCCCCCCTGCTGGATGTCGATATCCCGCTCGAAAACTAACCACGACCTGCGCATGGGTCTTCCGCTGGAGGCTTGAGGGAGACCCATGCGATTGCCAATAACAGCTCGGGGAGGAGCTTCATGGCCACGCAAACATCCGACATCCGCAAGGTCGCACTGGCGAGCTTTATCGGGTCGACCCTGGAATGGTACGATTTCTTCATTTTCGGTACTGCCACGGCACTCGTCTTCAACAAACTGTTCTTTCCGGAATTCGACCCGGTTACAGGTATGATCGCGGCCTTCGCGACCTTCGCCATCGGGTTCATTGCCCGGCCTCTCGGAGGCATCGTGTTCGGCCATTTCGGTGACCGGATCGGCCGCAAGGCGATGCTGATCCTCAGCCTCACCATGATGGGCGGAATCACGTTCCTGATCGGTCTTATCCCGACCTATGCAGTCCTCGGCGTCGGGGCGCCGATCCTGCTTACCATGCTTCGCTTCCTGCAGGGCTTTGCGGTTGGCGGCGAATGGGGTGGAGCGACCCTGATGGTCGTCGAACACGCGCCGAACAAGACGCGCGGCTTTTTCGGCAGCTGGCCGCAGATGGGCATTCCGGCGGCCCTTCTTCTTTCGTCCGGCGTGATGGCGCTTGTCGGCGGGTTGACGACGCCCGAACAGTTCATGGCCTGGGGATGGCGCTTGCCCTTCCTGTTCAGCGGCATCCTTCTCGTCTTCGGTATCTTCCTCCGCAGACGCCTTGCGGAATCGCCAAGCTTCCAGAAGCTGAAATCCGGTGGCGAACGCCAGCGCCTGCCGATCGTGGACGTGCTGGGCAAGCATGGAAAGAAGACAGCGCTTCTGGTCGCCTGTCAGGCCGCGGAAAACACCAGTTTCTATATCGTGGCGGTGTATTCGCTGGTCTACCTGACAACCGTCGTCGGCATCGACCGGGCGACGGCGCTTAATTCGCTGATGATCGCAGCCGTCTTCTGTTTTATCGCCCAGCCCCTGTTTGCCGGCCTTTCCGACCGGATCGGCCGCAAGCGGGTGTTCATGGGGGGCATGATCTTCAACGGCCTCTTCATCGTGCCGTTCTTCCTTCTCATGGATACGGCGAGCGTGTTCTGGATCACCGCCGCGATGACCGTGTCCATCATCTTCGGGCAGGCCACGACGCAATCCACCCAGCCCAGCCTTTTTGCCGAGCAGTATGGGGCGTCGGTCCGCTACAGCGGCGTGTCCGTCGCCTATCAGTTCGCAACCGTGCTCTGGAGCGGACCGACGCCGATGATCGCAGCCGCGCTCTGGGCCTGGTCGGGAAGCTGGATACCGCTTGCCTGCTATATCATCGCCGCCGCCTGCCTGTCGGTCGTCACGATCATTCCGTTGCGCGAGGCGGCCGGTGCCGATCTCGAAGACGAACAGAGTGGCGAGGTGCCGCAACCGGCATCATCCGCAACCACCATTCATCAGTATCAATAAGACAGGGAGCAATCACCATGTCCAACGACCCCCGAATTCTCCGTAACGCGCTTGGATCCTTCGCGACCGGCGTAACCGTCGTCACCACCCGATCCGCGGACGGGCAGGATATCGGACGCACCGCAAACAGCTTCAGTTCGGTGTCGCTCGATCCGCCGATGATCCTCTGGAGCCTTGCCAAGACATCCTCGAGCTTCGACGATTTCCGGCAGGCGGGCCATTTCGCAGTTCACATCCTGTCAGCCGAACAGAGCGACATCTCCGGGCTGTTTGCCAGCAAGAAGGAAGACAAGTTCGAGGGGCTGACCGTGGAGCGGGGAGACGGCGACATTCCGATGCTGAAAGAGTGCGCCGCCCGCTTCGAATGCCGGACCGCCCATCAATATGAAGGCGGGGACCATATCATTTTCGTCGGCGAGATCACCGGTTTTACCCATTCGAGCACACCGCCCCTGGTCTTCCATGGCGGGCAGTACGGTCGGCTCATTCGCCACGCCGGCGACGCCGCGTCGTTTGAGAAAATCGAAAGCAGTCTTTCGCCCGACGATTTCATCTACCAGATCTCACGGGTCTTCTACCAGATCCGCAACGACGCGGTGGTCGAACGCCGGCGGCGCGGATGGAGCGGCGCGGACTATGCCGTGCTGACGCTGCTCGGCCATGAGGATGGCAGGACACTCGACACCATCAGCGAGATCGGTCGCTCCCGCGGAGACGAGATTACCGACGAGACGATGGCAAAGCTCGAGGCCGAAGGGTTGATCGAGATCGACGGGACAGGACCACGGCGTGCGCATCTGACGGGCGCGGGACGCAAGGCGATGATGGAGATCGTCGCCATGCTGAAGGCTGCCGAAGCCGACTGCCTTGCGCTTCTCGACGAAAACGAGGTCTGGGTGCTGAAACAGCTGCTGAACCGGCTTGCGACATCGACTGATTCCGGTTGGCCTCCGGTCCGGCAACAGGCAGCTGTCGCGAGCGCGTGAGCAGGCCCGAACTTCGGAGATTTTCATGACCCGTTTTGCCATCGGAGACATCACGGTTTCGGCCATATGGGAGCTGGAAGATACATCGTTCCGGATGAAGACGTTCTTCCCTCTCGTTACGGACGAGATCCTCGAGCGCGAGCGTTCCTGGCTTGCACCGGCGTTCTACGATGCCGATAGCGATCGGATCAGGCTCAGCATCCATGCCTGGCTGGTCGACACCGGCCGGCACAAGATCCTGATCGATACCTGCGTCGGCAACGACAAGGAACGGTACGCTCGCACCCAGTGGTCCAACCTTTCGACCCCGTTTCTCGAGCGTCTTCGCGCAGCAGGCGTTGAGCCTGAGGGCATCGATTATGTCTGCTGCACCCATCTCCACGCCGATCATGTCGGCTGGAATACAAGGCTGATCGACGGACGCTGGGTGCCGACCTTCCCGAATGCCAAATACATCTTCGGTCGCAAAGAGTACCATTACTGGGCCGAGAAATACGGCTCCGATCCCGGCGGTCATCATCTTGCAGCCTATAGCGACAGCGTTCTTCCTGTAGTGGAGACTGGTCAGGTCGTGCTGGTCGACGATGGGTATGAACTCGATGGTTGCCTCACGTTCAAGCCGGCGCCGGGCCATACGCCCGGCCATGTCGCGATATGGCTGAATTCGAATGGCCGTGAATGCGTGTTTTCAGGCGATATCATCCACCACCCGATACAGCTCAAATATCCGCAACTGAGTTGCATGGGGTGCGAAGACCAGGCCCAGTCCGCGCTTACGCGGGCAGCATTGCTGGGCGATATCGCCGATACCGAGACTATGCTGATGACGGGGCATTTCCTGGCGCCACACGCCACGCAGATCGAAACCGACGGCGGAAGTTTTCGCATGCGGTGCAGACAATGCTAGTTTTCACGCGCCGCATTCCGAATTTCAGAGAGGTATGACATGAAGATCCGAGCCGCAACGCTTCGCCAGACAGGCGCGAGCATGCCTTATGCAGAGAGCAAGCCGCTTGAAATCGCCGAGCTGGATCTCGATCCGCCGGGGCAGGGAGAGGTGCTTGTGCGCATTCGTGCCGCAGGGCTCTGCCACTCAGATCTCTCGGTGATCAACGGAAGCCGGCCGCGACCGCTGCCGATGGCAATCGGTCACGAGGCCGCGGGCGAAGTGGTGGAGCTGGGTGAAGGTGTCGACGATCTTGAGGTCGGCGATCACGTCGTGCTTGCCTTCGTGCCAAGCTGCGGCCACTGCCTTCCCTGTGCGGAAGGAAGACCGGCGCTCTGCGAACCGGGCGCTGCAGCAAACGGCAAGGGCACACTACTGACAGGCAGCATTCGGCTGAAATCGCATGGCGAGCCGGTCCATCATCACATCGGTTGCTCGGCTTTTGCCGAACACGCGGTCGTGTCGCGCCGCTCGATCGTCAAGATCGACAAGGACCTGCCGTTCAACGAAGCAGCGCTGTTCGGCTGCGCGGTCCTGACCGGCGTCGGCGCGGTGGTGAATACGGCGAAGGTCCAGGCAGGCCAGACCACGGTGATCATCGGCCTCGGCGGGGTCGGGCTTGCCGCTCTGCTGGGAGCTATTTCGGCGGGTGCGGCGCAAGTCATCGCCGTCGACCTCTCGGATGACAAGCTGAGCATCGCCCGCGATCTGGGCGCGACGGCGACTGTCAATGCACGCGATGCGGACGCGGTCGACAAGGTTCGGCAGCTCACCAATGGCGGCGCTGATTTTGCTTTCGAGTTTGCCGGTTCCGAAAAGGCGCTGGAGAGCGCCTACAGGATGACACGGCGCGGCGGGACGACGGTGACGGCCGGACTGCCGGCACCCACCGAGACGCTTCCCCTCAACATCGTCAGTCTTGTCGCCGAGGAGCGAACGCTGAAGGGCAGCTATATCGGCACCTGCGTCCCCGTCCGCGACATTCCGCGCTACGTTGCTCTCTACAAGTCCGGGCGCCTGCCGGTGAACAAGCTTCTCAGCGGCGAGATCCCGCTCGACGAGATCAACGAAGGTTTCGACCGCTTGCACCGAGGCGAAGTGATCCGGCTGGTTGTTCAAATGTGACGGCGGGCTTGAGCGGTAGAGACGATCACCATCGGGCGTCGCTCGGTGTGAATTCTATGTCGTCGCCGTGCCCGGTGTGGACAGCTTGAACGACATTCGAGGAAATCCATCGCATGATGCCGTCGAGGAGCGGCATCCTTTAGGACGATAAAGCCGCTGATAACCGCCATCAATCGCTTTTTGCCTCTGCGCGCGCCGGTGTTCGGCAGCCCGCGAGGATTGAGATGGTCCGGCTTCACTGGAACGGATGGATGGTGCCGTCGCAGCGCAACTCGACAGGCCAATGCCGAGGCTGACCGCCAGAGCTGAAAGACGCAAAGTTGTGCCAATCCTGAACATCTGAATCTCCTCGGTCAGTGCTTTTTGCTTCGATGGATCCGGTTTCTCGCGCAAAGTGATTGGATTGCCTTAATTAGACCTACGAAAAGTACCTTCACCGCCACTTTTAGTTAAAAATCTTTTAACTCTCCTACTGACATTTGGCATCAGGCGAATGACTCCGACATGAATGTCCCACTCAGGAGAAGTTCAGCTCACTCGCGTCATGCCGCTACCGAACGCCACGTTCGACAAAATTTGAGGAACCCCATGAAAACCGCAGGCCTCTTGCTCGCATCTCTCCTTATGGCCTCGGCCGCCCAAGCAGACGATATCTCGCTTGGCACACCAGGCTATGGCGGAAGTGGTTGCCCTTCTGACAGCGTATCGGCGACCATCAGCCCTGATGGAAAGGCTCTCAGCCTGCTGTTCGACAACTACATTGTTGAAGCCGGCGGTGATACCGGCAAATCCCTGGACCGCAAGACCTGCAACGTTGCCATACCGGTCCATGTCCCGCAGGGTCGCAGTGTTTCGGTCCTCGCGATCGATTACCGCGGGTTTAACCAGCTCCCACGCGGCGCGCGCTCGCAGTTCAATGTGGAGTACTTCTTCGCGGGCAGAAGTGGTCCGGCATTCACAAAAACGTTCAACGGCCCGGTCGAGAAGGATTATCTGATTTCAAACAAGCTCGTTGCGGAATCACTGATCTGGTCGGCGTGCGGCGAGGACGTAAACCTGCGCACCAATTCCAGCATCCGCGTCAATACCACGCGCAAGCAGGAGGCCATGGCGACAGTTGATACGCAGGACGTGAAGGCAGCGATCGTCTACCAACTTCAGTGGCGCGACTGCCGCTAAAAAGGAAAATCCGGGGCAGCACGGTCGCTGCCCCCCCGATGCCGGGAATATTTTGTCATGCGTATCCGCCGTTTCCTCCCGCTGCTTGCTGTGGTCAATTTCTCTGTTCCAGATCTGGTGCTCGCAGCAGACGGATGCGCTGAAGGGACATACTCGCGCGTCCGATCACCCGACGGCAACGCGACCAGTTATCTGTTCGACGATTTTTCGGCGACAGCGGGCGGTGCCTCCGGTATCCGCCGCGCCACGACACGCTGCTCGCTCAGCGTACCGGTGACACAGCCGGATGGTCACTCAGTTTATGCGATGGACTATCGCGGCTTTGTTTCGACGTCGGAAGGGCAGGCCGTGTCCATTCAAGCTCTCAAGGATCGGATGGAGATACTGAAATACGAGGCGTCCGGCCCAGTGGATGCCGACGTCGCGGTTGGTGGCAAGGTCGGGGTCTCGGGATCGAGCACACTCGACCTTACAGTGCTCCTCACATCCGCCGGGCCCTTGGACGATGAGGCCCAGGACGCAATCCTGTTCCTCGATACCATCGATTTCGCTCGCCTCGGCTTCACCACAACCCGCTCCGTGGTGGACTCGATGAACCAGATTGCACATCAGCGGCAGTCCATTGCACTCGATCTTTCTCAAACAGCACTAACGCTGTTAGGCCAATCCGAGCGCTTCGACAGCGGAAGCTATGTCTCTCTCTCGGGCAACAGTTACGCGGCGGCGGGCTTTAACGCTCGCTGGGAAGCTGGCAGCGGCTTCAGCCTGCTTGGGGGCGCAACACGCGTCAGCGCGAGCGCGTCGGACGCTCTCTCGGACGACCTTGCGCTCTTTGCCGGAGGTATCCGATACACGACTGCGCCGGCAACATGGCGTGCTTTCGGGGAGGCTGGCGCATGGGGATCGCCCGATGTTTCCGCGTCGCTCACCCGAAGCTACATGAACATCGATGAGATGATCCAGACCGGGGGTGCGACATCTGGATCGTTGTTTGCGTCCTACGCTCGGGTTGGTGTCATCTACGCGCCCGACGATACCAACGAACTGGCGCTGTCGACCCGTTTCGCTCGATCCTGGCTCGACCTCGATGGCTATGGGGAAGACAAGACCGACAATCTCTTCGCCGCCAGGATGGGATCCGGCTCAACGATCACTGACAGTCTCGGCGCCGAATTAGCTTGGAGCCGCAAGCTCGATGAGCGGTTCGACCTGACGCTTTTACTGGGTGTAGGACGCACGTCCGCAGACAAGAAGGGCGTAGAAGCCTCCGTCGACTGGGTCGGCGATGTCAAGGGCAGCACAGAGGACCAGAATTATGCGGCGCTTGGCGGACGCATCGGGTGGATGGTTACCGAAAAATGGCAGGTCAACACCTCTGCCGCAGCAACGTTTCGCGAAGACGCCGATCCTGTATGGAGCATCGGCGGCCAGCTGAAGGCGTCGTTCTAGGTCCCCGCAACGAAAGCGCTTACGTGGAGGTTCGGTTTCATGCGAACGACTTTACAAGGCTCTCTGCTTGCCGGCCACAGTTAGCTTGAAACTGGAACGCGACGTTTGAAGCGCTCTTCCATTCTCTGCATGACGACGAAGAGCGACGGTACGAAAACGACGGTCAGGCAGGTTGAGCCCATCATGCCGGTCAGAACCGCGAGCCCGATCGACTTTTGCGCGCTCGCTCCCGCCCCGGTCTGCAGCACGAGCGGCACGACGCCGAGGATGAAGGCGATCGACGTCATCAGGATCGGTCGAAGCCGCGTGATCGCAGCCCTTATGGCCGCATCCACGGTCTCTGCGCCGTCATGCAGCCGCAGATGCCGCGCGGTTTCAACGATCAGGATCGCGTTTTTGGCCGACAGTGCCACCAGCAACACCAGACCGATCTGCGTGTAGAGGTTGACGGCGGCATTGAGCGACAGCAGCGTCGTAGCCGTTCCGATCAGCGCGAGCGGGACGGTCGCGATGACGCTGAACGGTGCGTACCAGCTCTCATATTGGCCAGCCAGAACGAAATAGACCAGAAGCAGGCTCAGGCCGTAGACCAGATAAATCTGTCCGCCGAGTTCTCGTTCCTGGTAGGACACAGCCATCCATTCCCGTTCGAAATTGTGAGGCAGCAGCGACTTTGCGATCCCGTCGAGTGCATCGAGCGCCTGGCCGGTCGAATAGCCTTGCGCCTGCGAGCCGATGATTTGAGCGGATGGATAGAGATTGTAGAGGCTGATCAGCGCAGGCCCGGTGGCCGGTTTTACGTCTGCGATCGAGCCCAGCGGCACCATCTGGCCGGAGGCGCCGCGCAGCCTGATCCGCTCCAGGTCAGCGACTTCGGCGCGCCTTGAGGCGTCTGCCTGTACATAAACCTGGAAAATGCGGCCGAAGAGGTTGATCTGGCCGGAATAGGACGATCCGATGTACTGGCTGACAGCGTCGTAGGCGCCGCCGACATCGATCTCGGCGCGCTGAGCCTTGCTTCGATCAATCGAGACGGCAAATTGGGGGGCGTCGGCACGGAACGGACTGAAGGCTTCGCGGAATGTCGGATCAGACCCTGCTGCACGGGCGATGCTGGCCGCCACTTCTTCCAAAGCCGCATAGTCGAAGGCGCCGTCACGGGCCTCTACCTGCATGGTGAAGCCCGCCGCGTTGCCGATACCCTGGATCGGAGGCGGCGGAAGCACGAGCGCCTGTCCGTCCGGGAGATCCGCAGTCAGCCTCCGCAGGGAGGTGTAGAGCGACAACAGGTCATCTCCCTGTTGGCGAAGGCTCCAGTCCTTGAGGATCACGTAGAGGACACCCGCGTTGGAAAGGCTGGCATTGTTGTTGAGGGCGGAGACGCCGCTGATTGCGACCGCCGTTTCAACGGCATCCAGCTTCTCGACCCGCCCCCGCAGGTTTTCGATTGCGAGGCGTGTGCGCTCGAGCGACGCGCCCTCGGGCAACTGGACCGATACCAGAAAATACCCCTGGTCCTCGATCGGCAGGAAGGCCGTCGGCACCTGCGCCAGCAGGGAGAGCGAGAGCGCGACCAACAGCAGTGCCACCAGCGAGACTGTCACACTGAAACGGGTCATGACCCTCACCAGCCCTGCATAGACCCGTTCGACGGCATCGAAACTTGCGTTGAAACCGCGGTAGACGATGTTCTTGCGCGGCTTCAGGGCATGTGGTTTCAGCCATAGGGCGCATTGGGTCGGCTTCAGGGTCACGGCGTTGACCGCGCTGATCAGGGCCGTGGCGGCGATGACCAGCGAGAACTGGCGATACATTTCGCCACTGAGGCCAGGCAGCAAGGAGGCCGGGAGGAACACGGCAAGCAGCACAAGTGTGATGCCGATGATCGGGCCCATCAACTCGTCCATGGCAAGCGCCGCCGCCTCACTTGGCGTTTTTCCATCATCGAGATGGCGAGCAGCGGCCTCGACCACGATGATTGCATCGTCAACCACGATGCCGATGGCAAGGATGATGGCGAACAGGGTGGAAAGATTGATGGAGAAACCGAACAAGGCCAATGCGCCGAAGGCGCCGATGATGGTGACAGGCACCGTGGTGGCAGGCACCAGCATCGCGCGCCAATCCTGCAGGAAGATGAGGATGACAACCAGCACGAGGAACGCGGCTTCCACCAGGGTGTGGTAGACATCATCGATGGCGGCCTTGACGAACAGCGTCGTGTCGAACGGCACGGAGTGGCGAAGCCCTTTGGGGAAGTCGGTCGACATGACCTCCAGTTTTGCCTTGACCGCCGCTACGACGTCAAGCGCGTTGGCCTCGGGCAACAGAAACAGTGCGAGGCCTGCCGCCGGCTTTCCATCGAGACTGAAATCCTGGCTGTATTGCTGAGCACCCAGCTCTACCCGTGCCACGTCGCGCAGGCGCACAAGATCACCATTGTCATTTGCGCGCAGGACGATGTCTTCGAAGGCCGCTACATTGGCGAGCTTGGAGTCGAGCTTTAGCGTGTACTGGAAATCGCGTCCCTCCGGCACCGGTGGAAGGCCAAGCTGGCCGGCGGACGATGTGCGGCTTTGCTGGCGGATCGCGTTGTTCACATCTGACGGCATGAGACCGCGTGCCGCCATTAGGTCCGGATCCAACCAGATGCGCACCGCATAGTTGCCGGCGCCGAAAACCGAAACACTACCGACGCCGGGGATGCGAGCGATCTGATCGATCAGGTTGGTGGTTGCATAATTGGTCATGAACAGGCTGTCATGATCCGGGTTGTCGGAGGTGAGTGTTACAATCGCCAGAATAGCCGTCGAGCGCTTGGCCGTCTGCACGCCTTGTGCCTGTACGGCATCCGGAAGGGAAGGCGTCGCACTCGCCACACGGTTCTGCACAAGGATCTGCGCCGCGTCGGGATCGGTGCCGATGGCAAAGGTCACGGTGAGTGCGTAGGTGCCGTCACTGGTGGAGGTCGATTGCATGTAGAGCATGCCCTCGACCCCATTGACCTTTTGCTCGATCGGCAATGCCACATCATGGACGATCGTCTCGGCGTTGGCACCGGGATAGCGTGCCGTCACCTGCACCGAGGGCGGTACGACATTCGGATATTGTGCGACAGGCAGGCCGACCAGCGCCACCAGACCGAGTATGACGGTCAGGAGCGCGATCACGTTCGCAAGCACCGGTCTATCGATAAAGAACCTGGCCATCCTGGGGCATTCCCTGTTTCTGTAAGCAGATCAATCGAGTGCCGTCACGACTTCGACGACTTCTCTGGCACGCAACCCAGCCCCGCCCTTGACGATCACGCGGTCGCCCTCTCTCACGCCATTGACAACCTCCCGTCGGCCGCCGGCGGCTTTTTCTCCGAGCGCGACTTTGACGGCTGCGACCTTGCCTTCGGCATCGACGATTTGAAGCGTTCGGCCCAACTGGGAATTGCCGATCGCGGCCTCCGGCACGGTCAGTGCCTTGCGCGTGACGATCGGGACTCGGACGCGGGCAAACATGCCCGGCGATAGCAAGCGGTGCGTGTTGGCAATAACGCCGCGAAGGGTCATGGTCCCACTCGCGCTATCCAGCTCTGGCGCGATGTAGTCGAGATATCCACTGTAAGGGTAGGTCGCATCACCCTGAAGACCGGCTTCAACTCGGATCGCCCCGAGGCTCCTCAGGTCTATATGGCGCTCAGCCATCGCGCGGCGAATGGCGATTACCTGCCGCTCATCGGCCGAGAAGAGTACGTGGAGCGGGTCCGGTTCGACCAGAGAGGCGAGCTTCGGAGCCGATGCGGCATTGATAAAGGCGCCGAGATCGGCCGCGCGTGCGGATAGGATACCGTCGAACGGCGCCTTCACTTCCGTGTAGCTGAGGTTGATGTCAGCACTTCGCACCTTGGTCTTGGCGGCCTCGACCTGTGCCTCGGCTGCCAGTCGCTGTGCCACCGCCGATTCATTTGCGCTTAGCGATACGACCTGCTTGGCAGAAAGTCCTTCCTGCCGGGCCGCGTTTGAGACCGCCTGTTGCAGGTTGGCCTGTTGCTGACGCAGTTCTGCTTCGGCAGCTGCGAGGCTGATGCGATAGGGTTCGGGTTCTATGAGAAAGACGACGTCACCTTTTCGCACGGTGTCGCCGTCATTGAAGTTCACTTTCTCGAGCGTACCGGAGACTCGGGCAACGAGGTCAACCTGGTTGACCGCGCGGAACGTTCCCGTCGTCTCCAGGTACAGCGTCACCTCGACGAAGGTAGGTGCCTCGACCATGACTTTCCGCTTCTCGGCCTGGGCGCAAGCCTGCCCGACCCAGCCAATCAGCAGAGCTGCGGCCACCACGGGCAACAGTGCATGTTTCATGGAAATATCCTTCCCTTACGCATGTCGTGGTAGGCCTGCTCAGGGAGCGGCAGCTATTTCAGCGACTGCAACTCGTTCGGCGTCAGGAGTCCGTTCTTGTCCTTGTCGATCCGGCCAAACGCCAGGTTGTAGCGACCGGCCTGCTTGACCTTGAGGGCTATCGGCTTTCCGGACGCTGCCATCGTGTCGATAAAAACCTTGAATTCGGGTTGGTCCAGCATCGTGTCGGCGTTCTTGTCTGCGGTCATGAAGGCCTCCTGTTGCGCATAGCCGCTCGAAGCGACGGCGAGCCCCCCGAAGACGACCAGAACAGGGGTGATCAGCTTAACGTTTGCCATTTCGATCTCCGTTGAGTATTACGATATCCGCCAGGTTGATCCCTGTGTCGGGAGCCTCCTGCCGGGCGGACGCGGTCAGCAGTCCATTCTTCAGTTGCGGAACTGCCAGCATCAGCTAATCCGGACCAATTCTTCGCGACTAGGCCGCAGGACCTGCTCCAAGGGACTGGTCAATGTCCCTACGATGCTGGACGGCACGATCAACCAAAGGCTGCAGTGAAGCCATCCCATGTTCATGGGGTCTGCACCTCGTCCAGTGTGCCAGCCACCGGGGCTGCCGTGGCGCGCCTTTCAGCAAGAGAGACGTGGACGCCATCTGGCGCGAGATCGAAGCCGGAGGCTTCGAGCACTTCAAGCAGCAGAGAGCGGATCAGGGGAAGGGCGGTCACCGCTGCGGCACGCGCCAAATTGAAGCTCAACACCAGCTCCCTGGTCTGCACATGGGCTTCAGGCGGGCTGATGGCGATCTTGCCGACGATATCGGCCTGAAGCCTGGTTTCGCTTCGAAGGGTCGACGCCGCCAACCGCAGTAACCGCGCGTGCCCGACGGCGTCCGTTTCGTTCTCCAGTCTCAGGCTCACCCGAGCGAGGACGAGTCCGCGACTGCGGCTGACAACGGTCTCGATCTGGCCGTAGGGAATTGTATGCAGCCTGTCATCCAAGCCGCGCAGTCTGAGACTGCGGATCAGTATCTGCTCCACCCTGCCGGGAGTGGAGTCGATCTCAATCTCTTCGCCGAGCCGGAACGCATCGTCCAGCATCCAGAAAATGCCCGATATTACGTCCTTCACCAACGCCTGGGACCCGAGACTGACCGCCAGACCGAGAATTCCGGCGCCGGCTATGATGGGAGTGGTGTCGACCCCCAGAACCGACAGGGTCACAAGCGAGAAAATCGATCCGATGAGCCCCAGCAAGACCACACGCAGGATCGGCAGAACCGTTGTCATACGCGCAAGGTGCAACTCCGCGTCTTCGAGCGAGGTGAGAGCCTCCTTCGGCATCATGCGCGACTCTACCCATGCGTGGGTAACCGCGGCGAGCACGGCAGCGAGCACCAACACCAAAAGCGAAAAATTGATCTGCCGCGAGTATTGCGGCCAATCCTGTTGCGGGATGACCGCAAGCGTGCCGACCAGCCAGTACTCGACGATCAGCCTGAGGATGACAGCTGCCGCCAAGGCATCGATCACCACCCGCACCACGAACAGTCGACGCATCACCTCGGGCTTGCGCGACAGCTGGATCGAGAGGGCGATCGAGCGATCGAAGGCCAGCGCCAGCATAAGGGCGATCGTTGTTCCCTTGATCCCCTGGTACAGGTCAAACTGCTGCATCAGCCAGCCCCATATCCACAAGCCTGACACCAGCAGGATCATCCAGGCGGCGACCATGTGTAGCAGCGGCGTCAGGCCGTGCCGGCGCAGAAGATGCAGCAATCGAAGAGCCGCCGCCGTCATGGCAAACGCGCCGAGTATCGCCAGCAGCCGCACCGAGTTCGGCGGCATGCCGACTCGGGCGGCTGCTGCCAGAAGGCACACCATCAGGTATCCGCACGCCAGGATCACGGCGCTTCGCCTAAGTCCTTTTTCCGCGCCGCTCTCGTCCAGCGGCAGAAGCCGCAATTGAGGAGTGCGGGGCGAAAAGACAATGCCGAGAAAGGTAATGGCAGACAGCCAGTAGATGACGGAAACGAGAAACTCCCTGGCAAAACCATCCCCGAGCGGATCGGCGCTCAGCAGTCGAACGGCTATTGCGCGCCCCACCGCGATGGCGGCCAGCAACGGCACAAGGCTCCAGGCCGTCCGTTTCAAGACGGCGAGGAATGGGACGCGTTCTCGCGCGGCAGCCTCGCGTCGGCCTCTCAGCCCGTAACTGCTCAGCAGAAAAATCAGCATGACGACACCGCCGGCGCCAAGGCTGAGGGCGAGAACCCTGGGCGCCGAGGTCATGGACACCGTGCCCGCCCATAACAGTTCCCGATCAAGATGTGGCAGGGCGAGCGCCGTGTCCACCAACGCCGTCTCGAGACGATCGACGACCTGCTCTGCACTGACGATCCAGTCCGCGACGTTGACGACAGACTGATCGGGGGCCGGGGACGGGCCTGTTGCAGTCGCGGAGACGTCCATCGTGCCAGTCCCGTTCGCACTTGCAGAGAAACTACGGCTCGCCGGGCAAACCGGCCTGGCGAGCAACCGATAGTTTCAACCATTAGGTGCGTTTAAGATGCGCATCCACCCCATGTTCATGGCGTATTCGCGGCACCGGAAACGGGCATGATGGGGTCAAGCCGGTATCCGTCGGCGCAGTTTAGAATCCGGGAGACATTCGCCATGAAACATCGCCCAAATGGTTTCAAGGCCGCATTGGCCCTTACCTATCTTGCCGTGCTGGCAGCGCCAATTTTCACGGCCGCGCCGGCGGCGGCCGTCGTGTATTGCAACGCCGTCGGCGTCCCAAAAGGCTGCGTGGTGCGCCCCCCGGCCGCGGTGGTCGTCTACTGCACGGCGCCGGAGGTTCCGCTTGGTTGCGTGGCGCGTCCCGTGGCAAGGACCGCGATCTATTGTACTGCTCCGGGCTTGCCGGTTGGCTGTGTCCGCAGGCCGGGCGTTCGCGCACCCGGTCTCGGTGTCGCGCCGGTCAATCGTGGTGGCCCGAGGAACCGTCTCGGCATCAGATAGTCCAGGCGATGGAAGTGTCTCCGCGCTCGGTTCCTATGACCTTATCCGCGCGCTCCCCGCTGGCATCAGCCCCCTTGGGTGGCTTTGGGGAAGTCGGCGGGTAGCAGCAGCGAGACCGTTGTGCCGAGCGGTGCGCTTGTGACGGACAAGGTCACATCGCAGAGGGCTGCGCGCTTTTTCATGTTGAGCAAGCCCCGGCCCTGCACCGTCCCGGCCCCATTCACCGCATCGACCGCAAAGCCGCAACCGTTGTCCCTGACGGAGATCTGGCCCCTCGCGTCGCCGTCGGGGCCAGGTATGGTCTCGATCATGATCGTCACGATCGATGCGCCCGAGTGTTTGATCGCATTGGTGACAGCTTCGTCAAGCAGCCTGATCACCTGGATAACGTGCCTTGGACGCAGGCCCGGATAGACGGGAAGTCCGTGTGACGACTGTACGCTCCAAACCAGCTGCATGTCGTGGGCGCGCAACTGGCCTGATATCCGCTCCCTCCAAGAACCAAGGGCAAGCATGAGGTCGCCATCGATCTCTTCCATTGCGTTGATGACCAGACGAAGATCGCGCAGCGCAGCGCGAGCGGCATCTCCGATTGTATTCGTTGTATCTCTCGGCTGTTCGGCAAGAGCGACGATGCTGACGAGTTGCCCGCCCAACCCGTCATGCAGGTCCCGCATCAATCGCGTCCGCTCCGATGCCAAAGCCGCCGCCCTTGCGCGTTCTTCTTCGCGGGAAAAACTTGCCCTGAGCTTGACTTCGGCCTCCGACACTTGCTTCACCAACCGGTCGGCGAAACTGTCGGCATCATTCAAAGCCTGGACGAAACGCCAGGTCAGCCAAACTCCGATGACGATCAGAACGATCGAATAACCGAACCAGCCGATAAAGATCCGTTCACCCGGAATGAGCCGGCTGACCGTCAGGATATCGTTCAGGGCGCATCCCAGCATGACTGAGAATACAGGCGCCATTATCAGCGCCTTTCGGTTTCCGTGCAGAGCTGCGTTGCCCAAGAGCACGCAAGCAACGGCGGCGCAGAGAGCAATCGTTGGTGGCCCTAGCGGCAGGAAGATGGCGTGAAGTAAATCATGCTGTCCGGTAAGGCCCGCAAAGGCAATAATAATGCCGGGTACGAATGTGAGATGAAGCCATCGCGGTGGCGGCATGTCGATGAAGCGTACGATGAAGTGCAGAACCAGCGGCGCTTGCGTAACAACGGCAGCGCCGACGAGGCCGAGCGTCTGTGGTGATGCTGGCATCGAGACGAAATACTGAAAAAAACCGATCAGCATGGCGAGCGCAAGCAGCCCATAGCTGCGATCGTTCCGGCGGTTGATCCAGATCAGGCCGAGGATCGCTCCTAATGTCGCCTGTCCGGCAACGAGGATGAGGGGCAGGGTCTCGAACATGATCGACCGCTGATCGTGAACCGGTCTCAGGACCTTGTCCGGACCGGCATAAACGCTATCCAGATAGCCGCCGACCGGCCCCCATGTGACGAGGTGAATGATCAGCTCATTGCGCCCCTCATGCAGCAGGCTTTCCGGAATCGTCGCTATGGCGGACGTATTGCGGTCGGGTCTGCGGCTCATAACATTCCGGTGCGTATCGTGGATCATTGAGCCGTTAACCTCGAATTGTACGCCCGTGGTAAAGCGCGGCACGAAAATGCTCCATGCCAAATCTTTCTGTGTAGTCGGTCGTTCGAGTGAGACGCGATAAATCGCGGAGGAGGTTGCGTCTTCGGAGACGGGGCGAAAGTCCGGGAGGTCCACAGAACGGAATTGGCCTGTCGCGTCTTGAAGCTCAACGCCGCTCAGTTCATAGACCGCGGGAGGCAAGGGCGGGCCGATCTGGCGGGCCAGGATGCAAAGGACGATGATGACAGGTTGCAGCGCCAGGTACAGCAGCAGCCAGCCGATCCTGCCATGCGGTCGAGCCATCCTTCCAACTTGGTGAGCGGCAGCTTTCATCCTAAAGCTTTATCAAGCCCTGCTGCAAGGCTTCGAATACGGCCTCACCGCGGGTATTCACCTCGAGCTTGCGATAGATGTTCTTTATATAGCCGGGAACGGTCTGGCGTGAAATACCCAGATAATCCGCGATGTCGGCGTAGCTGAAACCCTTGGCGATGCCCCAGAGAATGTCGATTTCGCGCGCTGTCAGCTTGGCGGTATTCAAGTCCGTCCCGACGACGGGATCCTTGACGCCTTGCGTCCGTTTGACGATGAAACGGGCAATCGAGGCCGAGATTGGCGAGTGGCCCCGCATAAGATCGCGCACCGTGTCGGCGATGTCGGTCAGCAGAGCGTCCTTCAGCAGATAGCCGTTGGCACCGAGTAAAATAGCGGAAATGACGCTTTCTTCATCGCCCAGGATGGAGATGACCAAGATCTCGGTGGTCTGGCTATGCTGGCGGACGTCGCGTATCAGGTCCATGCCATGGCCATCGGGTAGCTGGAGGTCAGTCAGAAGCACATCAGGATAACCAGACCCCAGCACTTGGCGCGCCTCCGAGAGCGTTCCCGCCTGAAGAACCGAAAATGCGGAAGCATCGGACAGGCCGTCAGCGATACGCTGACGTGTTGGTCCATCGTCCTCGACGATGACAACGGATATAGGTCCGGCTCTCTCCGTTTGGGTGTTCAAGATAACACTCGCTTTCAGGCCTCGGCTTGGCCAGAAAGGATTATTGAGCAAATTCCCAAACCGCGCCAGCCATGAACATGGGGGTGTGGCGGGTCAGAATTGGCGGACCGCAAGGGGAAAATGCGGAGAAGAAAGCCGCAGCGGAAAAACAACGGTGCCAGCTGCGCTCAGCAAAACCGGCCAGAACGATTTCTGAAAGCCGTCGGACGCAGCCACCCGGCTCAAGCGCGTGGTTACGCTTGTCGCCACAGGCATCAATCATTCAATCCGACTGTCCGTTTCCGCATCGAACAGATGAATGTGTTCCTGCAGGAAATTCAATCCGACGGTTTGACCGCCGGTTATTGGAACTCGTCCGTTCACGACGACGACACATTCGGGCGTCGTTGCCGTTGTGACGAAGGTCGTTGACCCTGTCGACTCGACCAAGGCCACTGGTGCTTCCAACAAACCCTTGCCGTCTTCGGCGATGGTAAGATGTTCGGGCCGCAGACCGACGACAAGATTTCGATTGGCCGGAATGGTTCTGTCGAGACCGATCGTCTGTGGCCGGCCAAGATCCAGGATGAGGCTTTTTCCATCCAGTCCTGTCGTTGCCGGAATGAAATTCATGGCCGGCGATCCTATAAATCCGGCAACGAAACGGTTGACCGGTCGGTCATAGAGTTCAAGCGGCCGGCCCTGTTGCTCGATCACGCCCTGGCGCATGACCACGACGTGATCAGCCATTGTCATCGCTTCGATCTGGTCGTGCGTGACATAGACCGAGGTCGCGCCAAGCCGGTCATGCAGTGCCCTGATTTCCTTGCGCATATGGACACGCAGGGCGGCGTCGAGGTTGGACAGTGGCTCATCGAACAGAAAGGCTTTGGGATTGCGGATAATGGCCCGGCTCATCGCGACACGCTGTCGCTGTCCGCCGGAGAGTTCGCGGGGATAGCGATGCAGCAGGTCCGACAGGCCGGTAATGGCGGCCACGTCCTCTGCCGCCTTCTTCGCCTCCGCCTTCTTGGTGCCGCGAATGCGCAGGCTATAGGTGAGGTTTTCCTCAACCGTCATATGCGGGTAGAGCGCATAGGACTGGAACACCATGGCCAGATCCCGCTTGCGGGGTGGTACGTTGTTCATGCGGTCGCCGGCAATAACCAGGTTACCTTCGGAGATCGATTCAAGCCCTGCGAGGGCGCGCAGAAGCGTTGATTTGCCACATCCGGACGGTCCCACCAGGGCGACGAAAGCGCCTTTGCGAATGGTGAGGTCGATGTTCTTCAGCGCGTGATAGGCACCGTAATATTTGTTGACGCCCGACAATTCGATTTGATTGGTCATTTGAGAGCTCCCGATGTGAGGCCGGAAACGATGCGGCGCTGCAGAAGGACGAAGATGGCAAGGATCGGGGTTACGTACATCGTTGCGTACGCCATGATGTTGTTCCATTCGCTGGTGTTTGGGCCCATGAACGAGTTGAGACCGACACTTGCGGGCTGCAATTCGATGTTTTGGATCATCGACTTCGAATAGACGAACTCGCCGAATGCCTGCATGAAGATGAGGATGGCGCTGACAAGAATACCGTTGCGGGCAAGCGGGAGCACGATGTTGAAGAAGGCACCGATGCGCGAGTTGCCATCGACCAATGCGGCCTCCTCAAGCTCCATCGGCACAGCCATGAATGTCGCCCGCACGAGAACCACGAAGAACGGCATGCTCTTTGCCGCTATCGCCAGGATGACGGCAAAGCGCGGGTAGTCCAGCAAACCGACTTGGGAGAACCCGACGAAGATCGGCGTGATCATCAGCGATGCGGGCAGAACCTGCAGCATCAGAATGAGGAACAGGCCCACATCCACCCAGCGGTTACGGTACCGCGCCAGTACATAGGCACAGCCGGTACCGAGAACGGCGATGAGCGCAACCGATCCAAAGGCGATCAGCGTTGAGTTCCATAGGTAACGGCCCATGTTCCGGCTTTCCCAGACATACGCGAAGGTGCTCCACTGCGCTGTCGATGGCCAGAAGCTGGGCGGGGTGGCAAACATCTCCGAACCCGTTTTCAGAGCTGTGACGTACATCCAGTATAGCGGAAACAGGTAGATCGCCGCCATGATGATGGCGATGGCGAGCATCAGGCGGTTTCGGTTGGTTTCAGTCATCCGCGCACCTCATGACGGGTCGAGCGCACATAGACGATAGCCGCAAACATCACGAACACGGTCATGATGACCGAGATCGTCGCGCCTTTGCCAAAGTCGTATTGCCGGAAGGAGAGGTCCCAGGCCCAGTATTGGGCGACATTGGATGAGTTGTTCGGCCCGCCATCCGTGATTGCCGCGAACAGATCGAACTGTTGCAGTGTGAAGATAAGCCCGAGCGAAATGATCGCGCCGATGGTGGAGCGCATCATGGGCAGTGTGATGGTCCAGAAGCGCTGCCAGGCGTTTGCACCGTCCAGCTCGGCTGCTTCATAGAGATCGCCGGGTATGGCGGAAAGACCGACGGACAGAAGGATCATATTGAACGATGTACCAAGCCAGATATTGGCGAGCACGACCGCCCAGAGCGAGAAATTGGGGTCTGAGCGCCAGAAGATATTGCTGTCGATCAGGCCGCTTTCACGCAGAAAGAAGTTCAGGACGCCAAAGTCCCCCGAGAGTATCCAGTTCCAGATCGCACCGACGACCAGACCCGGCATGACCCAAGAGACCAGAAACAATCCACGAAGCCACGATGATCCCGGAAAGTTGACCCAGAAAAACAGCGCAAGGCCAAACCCGATGAGAAACTGGCCAGCGATCGAGCCGACCACGAAAATGACGGTGTTGAAGAGAATGGGCAGGGTTTCGGGCTGCTTGAACAGATCGATGTAGTTCTTGAAGCCGACGAATGGCCTGATGATGCTTCCCAGGCTGAACATGTCCACTTCCTGAAAGCTCATCAGGATATTGTAGAGCAGGGGCAAGCCCGCAAGAATGAACAGGAAGGCAAAGGGAACTCCGACCAGGCCAATGTCGAAGCCACGGCCGTCCGTGATGCTGGAAAGTATCCTTTTCATGGAAACCCCATAAGATCCGGTGTGGAGCTGTCCGCTCTTGACGAACGAGACAGCTCCTTCCGGGAGGAAAAGGTGGATGGCACGAGTGCCATCGGCTCCTGAGAAAGGCAGTCCTGCCTCAGCCTTCGATAAGCTTGATCTTCTCGGCAGCCTGATCGAGCGCGGCCTTAGGCTCCATCTGTCCGGTCAGCGCCGCCTGGACGGCATCCTGTATTGCCTTGGAAATCTTCGGCCATTCTGGCGAAGGGCCGCGTGGCTTGGCATATTTCAGCTGTTCCACGAAGGTCTTGAGGGCCGCATCCTTAAGCGCATTTCCGGTCGGCGGGATCGACAGGTCGGAACGGGCAGGGATCTGGCCGAAATCCTTGTACATGGTGACGTCTTTGGAGGCGAAGAACTCAAGCGCCTTGAACGCCTCTTCCGGATGTTTGGTGTTGGAGAAAATCGCCCAGTTGTAGTCGCCCATAGCGGAAGAGCGCTCGGCACCTTCCTGCGGCACCGGCAAGAGCGCGGTTCCCCAGTCAAACTTGGCATCGGTCACCATGCGGTCGATTTCCCAAGGTCCGGATATCGCCATCGCCGCATTGCCCGCATTGAAGGTTGCCGTGGAATCCCACTGGCTGCGCGTCAACGTGTCCGGAGATGTCATTTTGCCGTCGAGCAATTGCTTCCAGATCGTCAGCGCCCGGACAGCCCCATCACTGTTGATGGACTTGTAGGTGGCGCCGCCCATCTGTGCCCAGGGCAGGAACTGGAACGTGCCTTCCTCATTGGCTTTGGCCGAGAAGGTGATGCCGTAAACATTCTTGGATGGGTCGGTCAGCTTCTTGGCGGTCTCGAGCAACTCGTCCCAGGTCTGCGGCGGCTTTTCCGGATCCAGACCCGCGGCCTTGAACAGGTCCTTGTTGTAATAAAGCGCGATCGTATTGGTCGCTTTCGGCACGCCGTAATATTTTCCGTCCCAGGTGGCGGAGGCGAGCGGGCCGGGGAAGTAGTTTTCCGGCTTGATCGTGCTTGAACCGGCAATCATGTCGGTAAGGTCCAGAAATGCCTTGCGGGACGCAAACATGGCATGATTTGGGTTGTCGATTGCGATAATGTCAGGTGCTTTACCGGTCGAATAGGCTCGCATCGCCTCGCTGACCACATCGTCGAACTGAATCTGGCGATATTCGATCTGGATGCCGTTCTTCTGCGCGTTGAATTCCTTGATGAGATTGGGGGCGGGCTGAATGTCTCGGTCGAGCGACCATAGCGTCAGCTTGACGTCTTCTGCCTGAGCGCTGAGCGCAAAGAGCGATGCAGTTGCTGCAAACGCCCTTGCGATGGCGATCGTATATGTTCGGATACCCAATTTGTCCTCCTTTGTGGTTCTCCGGAATGCACTTTCGCGCGGCGCGGCCTCCTCCTTGCCGCGCCAACATTGAACGATCTAAACCGGGTCGACGACGAAATCGCCGCCGCGCGCCTGTTTCAGGTGATTGAGACCGTGAACCTGTCCGGTCATCTCCAGTCCATCCCGATAGACCGGGTCGTGCCAGCCTTCGATGTCGATGGAGCCGGACCAGCCCGCCAGTCGCAGCTCGGAGATGATGTCCGTCCAGTTGCTGTCGCCGAAACCGGGTGTGCGCATCAAGACGAACGGATGTTTGCCGAAAATGCCATGTTCGCGAATGACGTCCCACCGAATGGTCGCATCCTTGCCGTGGACGTGAAAGATCTTCGAAGCCCATTTGCGGATCTGCGGCAGTGGGTCGATGAGATAGACCATCTGATGGCAGGGTTCCCATTCAAGCCCGATATTGTCATCGGGGGTCTCGTTGAACATCAGCTCCCAGGCATCCGGATTGTGAGCGATATTCCAGTCGCCCGTCGCCCAGTTGCCGTCCATGGCGCAGTTCTCAAAAGCGATTTTCACACCCTTGTCCGCCGCCCGCTTGGCGAGCTCACTCCAAATCTGCTTGTAACGTGGAAGGCTGTCGGGCAGGGGCTTGTTGCGGATGCGGCCGGTAAAGCCGGCAACGCACGTCGCTCCAAAATGGTGGGCGTTGTCGATGCAATCCTTCCAACCCTGCAACGTCTGAAGGTCCATGTCGGTCTCTTCGAGCGGGTTACCGAACATGCCAAGTGTCGACATCGTAATGTCGCGATCTCCAATCGCCTCGCGGCAGCGCTTGCCGAGCTCGGCAATGTCCTGACCATTGGTCGTCTGCCAGAAAAAGGGCTCGAAACTTTCAAACCCCATGTCGGCGATCTGCGAAATGCGTTCTGCAGCCTGCCCCTTCGAGGCGCTGACCATGGTGCCGATGCGAATGGATTTTTCCTGCTGGTTGATCAATGTCACGGTCCCTATGCTGAAATGTCGACGGATTGGCCCGACTTGGCGCTTTCGATGGCGCCAAGCACCATGGCCAGGCTTTTGATATTGTCGTGGTTGACTGTTTCGGGTTCGCGCCCGGTGCTGATGGCATCGAGGAAATCGGCGATCACGCTGGCGTGGCCGTGGGTTTCCTCGTCTCTGGCAGGGTCAGGCACGTCAATTGACGTAAAGCCCGGGAGGAGGCCGGGTTCGTTCCCGGCAACGGCAGCCCTAAACGTGTCTTCGCCATCCCAGGTCAGCATGCCTTTCGAGCCGACAATGCGCCACGCGCTTTCCCAGCTGGTGCGCTCGCCTTCGGCACACCAGGAACCTCGATAGGTAAAGACCACATCGTCCGAGAAACGGAAAATCGCATTGGCCGCAGCGCCATGGGCGTACCATGAGCCGGCCGGATTGGTTTCAACACAATAGACCGAGAGGGGCGCCTTGCCGGACACGAAACGCGCTGCATCAAACGTATGGATCGCCATGTCGAGGAGCAGGACATTCTCCATCTCTTCTCGAAAGCCACCGAAATGTGGGCCGAGGAAGAAATCGGAATGAATGCCCGTGACCTCGCCGATCGCGCCGCTTTCGACCAGACGACGCATGCGGCGGACGCCTGCAATGAAACGTCGGTTCTGAACGACGGCATGAATACGACCCGCTGCGCTGGCGGCACGGCGCAGATCCTGCGCTTCCTCCATGGAGGTTGCCATCGGCTTTTCGCTTAAGACGTGGCAGCCATGGGCCAGACCGGCCCTTACCACCGAATGGCGAGCGTTGGGGATGACGACATCCAACAGGATGTCTGGCTTGGTCTCCGCGAGAACAACTTCCAGATCCGTCCCGATAACCGCTTGTTGAAGATTGAATTCGGTTGCAAGCGCCTCAGCTGTCGCTCGGTCGAGATCAACGAGGCCAACGATTTCTATGGCATCTTTGATGTGGGGCGTGTCCCGCACCGCCCGGAGCCAGCCTTTGGCCATAGCTCCGCATCCACACAAAACAGCATTGTATGTCACTGGTATCCTCCTCCTTACGGAAATCAAAACTCCTCTTCCGATTTTCCGTAAACGTTTACGGTAGTATGGACAGGAGCCAGAATTTGTCAATATTGTTTTGGGCGACGCATTCGGGTCCGCGGAAAGGCAGTTCATGAAGGGCATTCGCCAGCTGGCAAATTATCTAGATATATCAATAGGAACTGTGTCCCGCGCCTTGAACGGAAAGGCGGACGTGAATGAAGAGACTCGGCGCCGGGTTCTCGAAGCGGCCACCAGACTGGGCTATGTCGCCAACCAGTCGGGGCGTTCTCTGCGCAAGGGGTCGACAGGCGTCATCGGCTTCATGATGCAGACGGGACCCGAAATTACAGGCCAGGGCGACACGTTCTTTATGAGTGTCTTCGACGGCGTGCAAACCGTCCTTGCCCGTCACAAGCTTGATCTCGTCGCACTGCTGTGTTCATCCGACCAAGACCCGGACGCCTATCTTCAGCGCGTCGTCGCGCGTGGCTTCGCGGATGCTGTCATTCTGTCTGCCACCCGTCTCCACGATGCGCGTTTCGAACTGCTCGCTCGCCACAATATTCCCTTCATCACCTTGGGGCGAAGCCAGACCGATGTCGGCCAGCCTTGGATCGATCTGGATTTCGAGGGCATGGCGGAGGTCGCCATCGAGCGGCTTGTGAAAAGCGGTCACCGGCACATCGGCCTGATCTGGCCGAATGGTGATCTGAACCTCGGCCATCTGTTCGTTCACCGATCCCAGGAGGTTCTTGCCCGGCACAATCTGTCGCTTTCGCCGGAGCACATTTTTCGTGCCACGCCGAGCGAAACGGGTGGCTATGGCGTGGCTCGTCAGATCATGGACTGCAAAACCCGTCCGACGGCTGTTGTCCTTGTCAACGAGACGTTGGTGACCGGGCTCTACCGTGGGCTGGAAGAGGTCGGGCTGATGCCCGGCAAGGACATCGCCATCATCGGGCGGCAGAGCCCGCAGGCCCAGTTTCTCAAACCAAGCCTGACCTGCTTCAGTCTTTCTCTTCGCGATCTCGGCATAAGCCTTGCCGAAGGTCTGTTATCTATCATGCCGGAATACAAGCTGCACTACCCTGATGCCGTCAAACGTTTGGTATGGCCCATGGACCTGATTGAAGGTGAAAGCAGCTGAGAACTGCCGCCTATGTAGATCGGGTCGTCGATCCAAGCCAAACCAAGCAGTGGCGGTAGAATAGACAGGCGCGACGCCAATCGCGTTATGACAGACGCGAGGCGGAAGGTCGGATTCTCAGGGCACGCAGGGCGTTGAGGATGACGGCGATATCGATGATTTCCTGAAACAGTGCACCTTGCACCGGCGTCAAATACCCCGCTGCGGCGAGGATCATCGCGCCAACCGACAGACCGATGCCCGCAAAAATACTCTGTAGCGCGATCCGTCGACAGGCGTGCGCAATCGCGATGCCCTCCACAATCCTGTCGAGCCTCTCGACCAACAGAACCGCATCGGCCGACTCGATGGCGGCAGCTGAGCCATGCGCACCCATGGCAAGTCCGATATTCGCTGCAGCAAGGGCAGGCGCGTCATTCACGCCATCGCCGATCATCATCACCGGCGCGCGTGTCTTTTCATCCTTGACGATGTCGATCTTTTGGCCTGGCGAGAGGTCGGCTCTGACCTCATCGAAAGGCAGGCCGGCGGTGATTTGGCGTGCGACGATCGCGCGGTCGCCCGTGGCCAGAATGATCCGCGTTACCCCAATTGCCTTGAAACCGTTCAACGCCGAAGCAGCTCCCGCCCTCAGTTGATCCGAAAACAACAAGATGCCGGCAAATTTCCCGTCGATCGCGACCGCTGCGGCGATGGTTCCCGGTGTGTGTGCGTCGTTGATTTCAACGCCGTAGGCCGAGGCGATGAAGTTGATGCCACCGATGGCAACCTTTCTGTCGCCAACCGTCCCGGCAATTCCTTCGCCGGGTTCCTCGCTCACCTGTTCCGGCGAAACAAGGCTCAAGTTCCGGGCATGCGCTGCATCAACCAGCGCCTTGGCTGCCACGTGGCTCGATGCTTGATCGAGCGAAGCGACGAGCCGCAGAAACTCGTCCTCCGGCCAAGATGTAGAAATTTCTCGCAGGGTCGGTCGGCCATCGGTCAGCGTCCCTGTCTTGTCGAGCACCAGCGTCCGGATCATGCTAAGCTCTTCAAGGATTTTTGCCCCCTTGATCAGAAGACCGGAGCTTGCCGCCCTTGAGACACCAGCAGCCCAAGCGATCGGTACGGCGAGGATGAGTGGGCAGGGTGTTGCGACCACGAGGACAGCGACGGACCTGACGGGATCCCCGGAAATCCACCAAGCCAGCAAAGCGATTGCGATTGTGACGGTCAGGAAGACCAACGCATACCGGTCTGCCATGCGGGACATCGGCGCCTTGCTCTGCTGGGCCGCCTCAACAAGCTTCAAGATGCCCGCATAGGTACTGTCGGAGGCTGCTTTTGTGGCGGTCATATTAAAGAGGTCACCGACATTGGCGGCCCCGCTCATGACGACATCGCCCGGGCGTTTCTTGGCAGGCAGCGGTTCGCCTGTCAGTGCGGACTCGTCAAGAACAGCCTCGCCGTCATTCACGGTTCCGTCGACCGGCACCAGATCGCCACGCCGAACAACAAGGCAGTCGCCAACCGCTATGGAATCGACCGACACTTCCTCCATCTGGCTTTCACGGCGCCTCGTTGCCACATGAGGTGCACGCGAAAGAAGCGCGGTCATCTCGCGTCGGGCTCTGCCCTCGGCGACATTCTCGAGATATTGACCGCCGGAATACATCAAGGCCACGATCGTCGCCGCAAGGTATTCGCCAAAAAGTAGGGCTCCGCCCATTGAGAGAAGCGCGATGACATCCAGACCGATTTCACCGGCGCCAATCCGCGCGATGATCTGGGCAACGAGGGCGACCATGACGAGGCCGGTCGCAAGCGCCAGCGATGTGACATAGAGATCCTGAAATCCGCCGTGCCAGGCGATCAATCCAATAGTCAGCCCTATGATCGGGGCCGCGACGAGAAGGGGCCGTAACGGCCGGAGCCAGTGTTCCAGGGGCATAGTCATCCTCGTCTTCAAGCGCTTGCTGTTGAGGCAGGGGACCGTCACCGGGATCCGCTACCAGGGACCGACCGCATGATCAGGATTGCAATCTTAAGAGTGCGGTATTCCCAACCCCGGTTGCCGCCGAGACGATTTGCATAGGATCGACCGGGTCAGCGACGCGGGAACGTGCCGGGCGGACCAAGCCCTGAACCACGAGAACCATCGGGCGCGCGACGGCCGTGAGGCCGTCAACGCGCCGGACGGAACGAGAGGCCCGACCGCAGCCGATGCCCCTAAGGTTCGGAGACTGTGCGTGACAGCCGCTCATCGGGCCATGAATATCGGAAAATCCGAAGATTCCAGCAAGGTTGCCGTCACACCGCCGAAGATACGTTCATGCAGCCGCGAATGGCCGTAGGCTCCCATGACGATCATGTCGCAGCCGGTTTCCAATGCATGCTGCGTGAGAATGTCCTCGGTTGCTCGGCCGCCACTCGCCAGCTGTTCGACGACAACCTTGATGCCATGTCGCGAGAGAAATGCGGCAACGTCTGCGCCAGGCTCGCCCCCGTTTTTGAAGTAGGCACCATCTGGATCGACGAGAACGACATGCACGGCATCGGCTCGTTTCAGAATATCCAGTGCATCCTTGGCGGCTGTTGCGGATTCCGCTCTGGAATTCCAGGCGAGAAGAACATTTTTGGGCGGAAAAGTGATGTTGCCATTGGAAGGGATCAGCAGGATCGGCGTGCGGGCGTCAAAGGCTGCAGCCGAGACCACAAGACGTCGCAACCCTCTTTCGCGCCGGACGCTGTTGCCGAGAATGACGAGGTCGGCATACATGGCGCGCACGCCGATATTGCTCTGAAGGATGAAATTGTCGTCGTAAAAGTGGTCGATATCGAAGGAAATGGCGTTCTGGCTGCACAGCGCCTCGGCGGCCGTCTTGACGTTGACCAGCGCCTTTATCTCTTCCTGCCGTTGCTCAAGCCAGGCGGTCGCCACGGGATAGTCGGACGTGATCGGCTGCAACGCCGTGCCGATGACCATGATCGAAAGATGCGCGTCTGACTCAATTGTCAGCTCGATGGCCTTAGCAATATCGGCGTTGGCGCCGTGTTCACCGACGACAGCAAGAATAGTTTTGAACGACATGGTTGGCTCCATCCATTTCAGAGGTTTTGGATGAAGCAAGCCTAGAAGCCTCGGAAGAGATGGCGATGATCTTTGTCAATCGATGGGTACGAAAGCGCTTTCGGGAGACCGAACAGGACCATTATCTTCAGACCAGCCTCTTCGCACACGCGTTGCCCGGACTGGGGCGCTCGAAGCGGTGATCGTTGATGAAGATCAAGGACGGCCCGAGCCGCGGGTTTAACCTCCCGACAACGAGGGAGAAAAGACCATGCAGACCGTGCGATCAATCATGACGGCAGATCCGATTTCTGTTCACCCAGACGCCAAGATCTGGGAGGCGGCCAACACCATGTTGGATTGCGGCTTCAGCGGTCTGCCGGTAATCGATAATGACGAGCAGGTGCTGGGCGTGATCAGTGAAAGCGATTTCCTGCGACGCGGGGAGCTTCGGTCGCAGGCTTCGCCCGGGATGTGGCGTAGGCTGTTTTCGTCACGCGGTGCGTTGGCGGAGGATTACGCGAAAGCTTTCGGGAAAGAGGTGAGCGAAGTCATGTCCTCGCCGGCGATCACGGTCGAGCCATGGATAACCGTCGAAGATGCCGCGAACCTGATGGGCGATCGCGGCATCAAACGCCTGCCGGTTGTCGAAAATGAAAAGCTTGTCGGCATCGTCACGCGAGCCGACATCATGCGCACCCTGATCCGACAGATGTCAGCGTCCGCCGTCGATCGGATCGATGCGGATATCAAAGCCGGACTTGAGGCTGAATATGACCGGCAACGGTGGGGTGACACCATCACGGTGGCCGTCGACGCGACTGTGGTCACACTGGAAGGCAGGGTACTGGATGCACGCGAAAAGACGGCTGCGCGGGTCGCGGCTGAGAACACTCTGGGTGTCACCAAGGTGATCGATCAGATTCTGGTTGTCGGACTACCGGAAATGCCAGTCTCACCTCCAGGATTTTAAGCCGAACAGTGCCTGCGCAGGACGGACCGTACGAAATCGCTCGCGCATGATCGTCTTCGTTTTGAGGGGCGGTCGCCGCCTGCGCCGCCTATGTGGACAACCGAAAGGCGTCAGAAAGGGCGAACGTCGCGTCAGTGGTCCAGTGTCTCAACGCAGTTGGTTTCGAAAATCAGGCCGGCTACACCAGCAACGCTTTCTGCGACGACTTGCATGGCACGCCGTTGCGCAGGCGAGGGGACAGGGCCGAAGATTTCGACGATCGAATTCCTGACCTCAACTGTAAGTCGCTCTGGCTCGAGGCCGAGCTCCGAGCGCAGCCGCGTCAAAACTGCAAGCCGCAACGCGACATCTCCTTTTGCCACCGCATCGCGGTTTGCAGTCACGGCCCGTATGATATCGCTCCGACTGATGATCCCCACGAGCCTTTCCGACTGAAGAACGGGCAACCGTTTGATACCATGCGTCCTGACAAGCGCTGCAACATCCGCAAGCGATTGTTGTGGCGAGACGGAGATAACGTCCTTTGTCATGGAATCTGCCACGGTGGTGCCGTGCGCTCGCACGTAATTTTCGAAGAAACTATCGTCAGGATCTTTCGGTGGAGACTGCGGGCCGAGATTGAAAACGCTCCGACTCAAGAGATCGCCTTCCGTCAGCATCCCGACGACTTGACCATCGTCGCTGATCACCGGCAGACCGCTGACCTTGTGATCGAGCATCAGCTGGATCGCATGTTTGATACTCGTGTTCGCCGACACGCAGATCGGCCTCTGTGTCATGAAGTCCCTTACCAACATCAAACAATCCTCTCGCAGCTTTTGTTCACTTTGACAGAAGCGATGCTGGAGACCTTTGATCTTGCGCAACGCAAGGCGCCCGAGACGCAGCCACCGCCGGAATTCACGCCTTCGCCCGTAACGCCGCCATAGGGCGGTCTAGAGATGCTGAAGCGCGTGTGCGCAGGATTGGCAGAACGGCGTGTGCGGGACGACGTCGAGACGTTGGTCGCTGATGGCATTGCCGCATTTGGCGCAGATACCGAAAGTGCCTTCCTTTACCCGGTGAAGGGCGGCCTCGATCGCCAGCAGCTCCGTTTGCCCCGCCTCGCCGAGCTCATCCAGAACCTCGTCGTTGTTGCGTTCGACGGCACGATCGTCGTCGTCGCGATTACGAGGTTGTTCAAAGTCATGCTCGATTTTCTCGAGGCGTGTTTGCAGATACTGCTGGCGTTGGAGGAGGATCGCCTTGAACTTCGTCTCGCGCTGCTGCCGCTGCTCAAATGAGAATGTCGTCATCGTGTCCCCGAGTTTTGAGTGTGAGACCGGATAGTCTTCCACTCGCAGGAAAGGGCATTGATCGTGGTCAAGGGGACTTGGTGCTTCCGCTCAAAGCAGCCCGAGCGTGATAGGTCGGGCTGCTTCGTTTGATGTCCGGCCTTTTATCCAACCGTCTTGGAGGTTTTCCATTTCCAGTCGCGAATTTCCGGCATGTCCTCGCCATGTTCGCGGACATAGCGTGTGTGTTCCGCCAGCTTGTCCTCAAGCATCGCGATCACGCTGCCTGCCTTGTCCTTCAAACCGGGTACGCGTTCGATCGCCTCGATCGCGAGATGGAAGCGATCGAGTTCGTTCAGCACCGTCATGTCGAATGGAGTTGTCGTCGTGCCTTCTTCGATGAAGCCTCGAACATGGATGTTCTGGTGGTTGGTGCGTTTGTAAGTCAGCCGGTGGATGAGGTAGGGGTAACCGTGATAGGCGAAGATCACCGGCCTGTCGGTGGTAAACAGACTGTCGAACATCTCGTCTGAGAGACCATGGGGATGCTGGTCCTGCGATTGCAGGGCGAGCAGGTCGACGACATTGACGACGCGGATGCTGAGTTCCGGGATCGCGTCCCGCAGCAGGCAAACCGCCGCCAGCGTCTCGAGCGTCGGCACGTCACCGGCGCAGGCCATCACCACGTCGGGTTCGACCGCACCGTCCTCGTTGCCAGCCCAGTCCCAGATGCCGATGCCGGCCTCGCAATGCCGGATCGCTTCGTCCATAGTCAGCCATTGCGGTTCAGGCTGTTTGCCGGCAACGATCACGTTGACGCGGTCCCAGGTCTTCAGGCAGTGGTCGCCGATCCACAACAGAGTATTGGCGTCCGGCGGCAGGTAGATGCGCACGATATCCGCCTTCTTGTTGGCAACGAGATCGAGGAAGCCCGGGTCCTGGTGGGAAAAGCCGTTATGGTCCTGCCGCCAGACATGCGAGGTGAGCAGGTAGTTGAGCGAGGAGACGGGCTTGCGCCATGGCAGTTCACTGGACACTTTCAGCCACTTGGCGTGCTGGTTGAACATTGAATCGATGATGTGGATGAAGGCCTCGTAGCAGGAGAAGAGGCCATGCCTGCCGGTCAGCAGATAACCTTCCAGCCAGCCCTGGCAAAGATGCTCTGAAAGCACCTCCATCACCCGGCCGTCGCGGGACAGATGCACGTCGTAGGGCTCGATCTTCTCCATCCAGACGCGGTCGGTGACCTCAAAGACATTGCCGAGCCGGTTCGATTCCGTTTCGTCCGGACCAAAGATGCGGAAGTTCGAATTCGCGTCGTTGCGCTTCATTACGTCGCGCAGATACTTCCCGAGGATCTCCGTCGTCTGCACCATGTCGGCGCCCCGCGTCCTTACGGGAACCGCATAGTCGCGGATGTCGGGGACGATGAGTTCCTTGCGCAAAAGGCCGCCATTGGCGTGGGGGTTGGCACCCATGCGGCGTTCGCCGCCGGGCGATAGCGCCCGCAATTCCTCCTTCAGCCGGCCGTTGGCGTCGAACAGATCGTCCGGATTGTAGCTCCGCATCCAGTCCTCAAGGACCTTGCGATGCCCGTCGTCCTCGCGGCAGCCGGAGACCGGCACCTGGTGCGCGCGCCAGAAACCCTCGACCTTCTTGCCGTCGACTTCCTTTGGTCCCGTCCAGCCCTTTGGGCTGCGAAACACGATCATCGGCCAGCGTGGGAAGCCTTCGGACACCGTACCGTCGCGGGCTTCGGCCTGTATCGTGCGGATGCGATCGAAAACCGTCTCGAATGCCGCAGCCATCTGCCGGTGCATATCGGCAGGCTCATGGCCCTCCACGAAAAACGGTTCGTAGCCGTGTCCGCGGAAAAGGTGCTCGATGTCTTCGTCGGCCATGCGGCCGAGAAGCGTTGGGTTGGCGATCTTGTAGCCGTTCAGATGCAGGATCGGCAGCACCGCACCGTCGCGGGCGGGGTTCAGGAACTTGTTCGACTGCCAGCTTGCGGAAAGCGGTCCGGTCTCTGCCTCGCCATCGCCGACGACGCAGGCGACGATGAGGTTGGGATTGTCGAAGGCTGCGCCATAGGCATGCACCAGAGCGTAGCCGAGTTCGCCGCCTTCATGGATCGAGCCCGGGGTTTCCGGGGCCGCATGGCTCGGAATGCCGCCAGGGAAGGAAAACTGCTGGAACAGTTTCCGCATACCTTCGGCATCCTCGGAGATGTCCGGATAGATTTCGCTATAGGTGCCCTCGAGATAGGTGCTCGCCACCATGCCGGGACCGCCATGGCCGGGTCCGCAGACATAGATCATGCTGAGATCGCGGTTGCGGATCATCCGGTTGAGATGCGCATAGATGAAGTTGAGCCCGGGCGTCGTGCCCCAGTGGCCGAGCAACCGTGCCTTGATATGCTCCGGCTTCAAGGGCTCCTTTAACAGTGGGTTGTCGAGAAGATAAATCTGCCCGACGGAGAGATAGTTTGCCGCCCGCCAATAGCGGTCGATGAGCGTCAGCTCCTCGGTGCTGATCTCGGGCGTGACGGGCAGGTTGTTACGTAGCTGCATCTTCTTGCTCCTTCGAAAGGGCGAGTGATCGAAAATTACTGTCGTGACTGGGAGCGACGCCTCCGCGGTGCCGTCAGGTGGCGGGATGTTCCCTCGCGCGAAAAACGGACAGGCACTCCTCTGCGATCATCTGTTCTTCATCCGTAGCGATGACATGAAGGGCAACGCGGCTTGCCGCGGTGCTGATCGTGGGCGCGTTGTTTTGATTGGCCGAACCGTCCAGCTCTACGCCCAGCCACAAAAGCTGGTCTGCAATACGCCTGCGGATCTCCGGTTGGTTCTCGCCAATGCCGGCGGTGAAGACGAGGCCGTCGAGCCCACCGAGCGTGGATGCAAGCCTCCCGACCTCGCCGGCGATCCGGAGCGTGAAGAGATCGATTGCCTCCGCGCTTCTTCACTGTCGTTCTCCAGGAGCTCGCGCGTATCGCCGCTAAGGCCTGAAACACCCAGCAGGCCGGACTTGTGGTAGAGCATGTCCTCCACGTCTTCGACCGACTTGCCGAGCGGCCCCAGAAAATGCAGCAGCACACCGGGATCAAGCCAGCCGGGTCGCGTTGCCATCGGGATTCCGTCCAGCGTCGAAAAGCCCATGCTG
>Ga0213835_100487_pt1 | contig 37456 bp, 30 predicted proteins | sample SWPATP01_FD_160576 | JGI IMG/M metagenome (GOLD analysis project Ga0213835, IMG submission 160576) | Coastal seawater microbial communities from Marineland, Florida, United States - SWPA TP0 #1 | ecosystem: Environmental > Aquatic > Marine > Coastal | place: USA: Florida | collected 2016-08-05
GGAACAGCGCGCCGCAGTAGGGGTCGTGCCCCAGCACGCTCTGCACGATCAGCGCGAGGCCCGCGTTCAGGGGGCTTGCGTCACCCCACTGGGGCGACGGTCCCCCTTCACCCCTTGCGGAAATCGAAAGGTCGCGTCGCCAGATAGGCGCGGGTGATCCCGGCCGGCAGGGTCACGGGGCGCTCCGCAGCGCCGCGATGACCCGGCCAAGGTGACCGCGGTCGAAGTCCGCCGGAACGAGGATACGCACGCCCTCCACCTCCAGCGTCAGGGTGCCCCCCGCCGGCGGTTCTGCCCCACCACGGCCACCGCCCTCCACCAGGATCGGCACCAGCCCCAGCGCCGCGTCCTCCGGCATCGGCAGCAGCCCCTCCCGCGCCGCCCGCCGCCAGGCATGCAATTGCGGCGCCGAGACCCCATGCCTGCGCGCCACATCCGCCACCGACACCCTGTCGCGGAACGTCTCCAGCACAATCGCGGCCTTCACATGCTCCGGCCACCGCCGCCGTCCGGTCGGACCCGTCACAACCTCGATACGACCGGCATATCCTTCGGTACGGCTGTGAGAAGTTACGCAAGTCTGTACATCGTCATCCATCGACGCCTCCATCGTGATGGGCGTCATCTCGGACAGGGCGTCCCCTCAAGCAACGAGGGCGGTCAGCGGCCGCTTACGGCTGTTCGACGGCGAGCACTTCTTCCGGCTGGTTCCCGAGGCCGGCGGCACCCGCCTGATCCAGGGCGAGCGCTTTTGCGGCGTGCTCCTGTGGGCGATGGACGTGCAGCGGTTCAGGGCCGGGTTCGAGGCCGGGAACGCCGCGCTGAAGGCCCGCGCAGAGGGCAGCGGCGCGGCACGGGTCCGGCCCGATGCCCGCCGCGCCCGCATGCCTGACCGTCGCCGGCCGCCGACAGCCGGGCCTCGCGCCGCAGTGCCCCGGGGGGGCCACGGCCTGCATCCGGGCGCCGGTGGCCTCCGGCGCGGCGAGATGGGAAGCGTCGGGAACGGTCGGGTCGCCTTTCGCATGCTGACACGCGAGGGCGCAGGGCTGGCCGGCGCCTGCCTTCGCCGGGCCTGGGCGGGCGCTCAGCGGTCGCCCTCAGCGCCCAGTTCGCGCGCGATGACGGCCGACAGCTCGGGGCCGACGCGGCGAAAGCCGAGGAGGCGGGCGACGGCGCGGGTCATCTCGGCCAGGGCCATCTCGCCGCTTTCCTGGCGGATCAGGCGGGCGGCGGCGGCGATCTCGACGGGCGGGAGGGCTGCGGCCTTCAGCAGCGTGCCGGTCTCGGCGCTGCGGTCGCGGACGGGGGGGTCGGCGGCCTGGGCGGCGGTCATCAGGACGTCGCCCATCCGGCGCAGGTCGGGGTCGCGCTGCATCGCCAGCGCGGCGGCGCGGGCGGTGGCGTCGGAGATGCGGCTGCCGGTGCGGGCGCGGCCGAAGGCGGTGGCGACGCGGCGGGCGACCTCGTCAAGGTGCACCGGCCCCTCGATGGCGACGATCTCGCGGATCAGGTCGGCGAGCTGGTCCGGGGGGGCCTCATGCGGCTCGACCGCGGTGCGGACGGTGGGTTCGGCGCGGACATAGGCGGGGGCCGTCAGCGTCAGGTGGGCGATGTCGACCGCCGGCTCCTCGGGCATGGGCTCGGGGGCCGGCGGGGGGGCGCCGTGGTTGGCGCCGCGCAGGCGCAGCCCGTCGCGTGCGGCGCTGCGGGCGGCCTCCAGGGCGGCGCGCAGGCGGTCGGTCTCGCGCTTGCGGTCGTGGAACCAGTCGGTGCTCCAGATCCGGTGGAACCGCCAGCCGAGGTTTTCCAGGATGTCCTGCCGCAGCCGGTCGCGCTCGCGCGCCCAGAGCGCGCCGTGATAGGCCGCGCCGTCGCATTCGACCGCCATCAGGTACTGCCCCGGCCGGTCGGGGTGGCGCACCCCGAGGTCGATGCGGAAGCCCGCGCTGCCCACCTGCGGGTCGGCCTCGAAGCCGAGCCCGCGGATCACGGCGGCCACATCGGCCTCGAACGGGCTGTCGTGGTCGAGGCCGGTGGGGGCGTGCTGTTCGATCACGCCGGTCTTGGCGAAGTCTAGGAAGCGTTTCAGCACCCGGGGGCCGTCGCGCGAGGTCCGGGAGAGGTCGATGTCGCCGGGATCGAACGAGGCGAAGACCTCGCAGCGGACGCGGGCGCGGGAGAAGAGCACGTTGAGGCGGCGCTCGCCGCCCTCGCCGTTGACGGGGCCGAACATCATCGAGGTCAGCCGGCCATTCGGCTCCTGCGGGCCGTAGCCGACCGAGATCAGGATCACGTCGCGCTCGTCGCCCTGCACGTTTTCGATGTTCTTGACGAAGACGTCCTCGGCCCGGCCCTCGCGCAGGAAGCCGTCCAGCACCGGGTCGCGGCGGCGGGCAAGCTCCAGCACGTCGGTCAGCATGTCGGCCTGCGCCTTGGAGAATGCCACCACGCCCAGCGACAGCTCGGGCCAGTCGCGGGCGTGGGCGGCGACCGCCGCCGCCACCGCCTCGGCCTCGATGCGGTTGGTGCCGGCGCGGCCCAGCCCGCTGCCGCCGCGGGCATAGACGCCCGGCACGCGGTGGAACCGGAGCCCGTAATCGGGGTCGAGTTGCAGCGGCGAGGGCGGCAGCACCAGCCGGTCCTCGTAGAACTCGGCGTTGGAGACGCGGATCAGCGAGGGGTCGCGCGAGCGATAGTGCCATTCGAGCATGCGCTGGCGCAGGCCGCGGGCCTCGCACAGCGACAGGATGCTCTCCATGTCGGCGACGGTGGCGCCGCTGTCGTCGTCGTCCTGCGGGTCGGCGTCGTCGATCAGCCGGTCGAAGAAGGACGTGGGGGGGAGCTGTTTCTGATCGCCCACCACGACGATCTGGCGCGCGCGGGCGATGGCGCCCAGCGCATCCTCGGGCCGGACCTGCGAGGCCTCGTCGATCACCAGCAGGTCGAACTCCACGCTGCCGGGGGGCAGGAACTGCGCCACCGAGATCGGGCTCATCAGCATCACCGGCTTGATCCGCTGGACCATGGAGCCCGCGTTGCGCATCACCCAGCGGATCGGCTTGTGGCCACGCCGGCGGGCGATCTCGCCGCGGATGATGCCCATCTCGCCCATGGTGCCGCGGGGCATCTGCTCGAAATGGCGCGACAGGATCAGGGTGCGGGCGGTCTCGATCCGGCCCCTTTCGAGGGTGCGAAAGAGGCTGACGAGGTCGTGACGGTCGAGGGCGGGCAGCGCGTCGAGGCCGGGGCGGGCGCGGCGGGCCGCGCTCCAGCGGGCTTCGGCGCAGGCATAGGCGAACTCGCGGGCGGCATCGGCGGGTTCCAGGCGGCCGGCGGCGATGGCGTCGACGATGGCCCCGGCGCCGGCCTCCACCGTGGCGCCCATGGCGCGGGCCAGGGCTGCCCATTCGGCGTAGCGGCCCGGTTCGGCGGCCATCTGCGCCAGGCCCGCGTGCAGTTCGGTGAGGGAGGCGCGGTCGAGGTCGGGGCCGATGCCGGCCTGTGCCAGGTCGAGGCGAAGCCGGGCGACGGGGGCGGCGGCGGCGGTACGGGCGGCTTCGGACAGGGCGGCGAGGCGTTGCGCCGCGGCTTCGGGGTCCGGCAGCGCGGCGCGGGCGGCGGCGAGGGCCTCGGCCGAGGCAAGCCCGGTGCGGGACCGGACCTCGGCCAGCCACGCGGCGGCGCGGACCAGCGCGGCAAAGGGGGTCCGCTCGCCGCGCCAGTCGGGGCCGAGGGCGGTCTTCAGCCAGGCTTCCTCGTCGGCCAGCGCGGCGCGGCGGCGCTGCACCTCGGCCAGCTCGTCGAGGAGGGCGAGGCGGTCGGCCGGGGGCTTGGGCAGGGGGCCGGCCAGCAGCCCCGCCAGCTCGGCCGAAGCACGGCGATAGCCGCCGAAGAGCCGCGCCCAGAACGAGGTCTGTCCGCGCACGAGGGCCGGGCGCAGGGCGGCGGTGTCGGCCGCCCAGGCGGGGGCGGCGAAGCGGGGTTCGGCCTTGGCGCGCGCGGCGGCCCAGTCGGCGCCGGCGGCCAGCGCCTCGGCCAGCCGGGGCCTGCCCAGATGGGGCCAGAGCGCCGGCGCGGCCTCGACCGCGCCCTCGGGTGCCCGGGCAAGCAGGGAGAGGCCCTCGGCCAGCGCCGCCACCTCCGACAGGCTGTCGGGCGGCGCCTGGCCCAGCGCCTCGGCCAGGGTCTCGGCCTCGGCCACCAGCGCCTCCAGCGGCGCGAGCGCCGCGGCGATCTCGGCCTCCAGCCGCGCGAGGTCGGGGGGTTGCAGGTCGAAGGCGGTGGTGCCGCGGAAGGGGTGCCGCTCGGGCGGGCCGGCGCGGTCCAGCGCGGCGGTGAAGCCGGCGATGGCGCGGGCGGCGGTGCTGCGGGCGGGGCGGTCGAGGGCGTCGAGGCCGTCGAGCGGGATGGCGGGGGGCGGCGCACCCTCGCCGAGAAAGCCGATGATCTCGGAGAGCGCGCGAAAGGGGCTGTCGCCGGCGGGGCCGAGGGGCTCGTGCAGCAGCGCGGCGATGCGGTTCAGCTCGTCGCGGGTGCGGCGCAGGGCGGCGGGGTCCTCGGCGCCGGGCAGGTCGCGGGCGCTGGCCATCAGGGTGCGGCCCAGCTCCTGCGCCAGCGCCCGCTTGTTGGCGCTGCGCGAGTGCAGCTCCAGGCAGATGTCGCCCAGCCCCACGCGCACCAGCCGGTCGTGCACGACCGAGAGCGCGGCCATCTTCTCGGCCACGAACAGCACCGAGCGGCCGTCATGGGCGGCGGCGGCGATGATGTTGGTGATGGTCTGCGACTTGCCGGTGCCGGGCGGGCCCTGCACCACCAGGCTCGCGCCGCGGCGCACCTCCTCGATCACCTTGGTCTGCGAGGCGTCGGCGTCGATCACCTGGATGATCTCGGCCGGGTCCAGCAGCGCGTCGAGCCGCGCGTCGGGGGGAAAGAGCGGCGTGTCGCCGGGAAAGCCCTCCATCAGCAGGCCCTGCAGGAGGGGGTTGTCGGCGAAGCCCTCGGGCCAGAGGGCCGGGTCGAGATCGCGGTGCATCAGGAGCTTGGCGAAGGAGAAGAAGCCGAGCTGCATGCCGTCGGCGTCGATCGACCAGCCGGTCTGGCCGGAGACGGCCTCCTCCACCGCGGCGAAATAGTCCGACGGGCACCATTCCTCGCCCTCGTCGATCTCGGGCAGGGTGAGGCCGAAATCCTGCCGCAGCCGTTCGGCGAGGGGCAGGTTGGTGGCGAGGTCGTCCTCGCGCGAGACGAGGTCGAAGGTGGAGCTGCGCTCGTTGCGCACAAGCTGCACGGGCAACAGGATCAGCGGCGCCTCGCGGATGACCTGCGACGAAGCGCTCTCGCGCCAGCGCAGGAAGCCGATGGCGAGGAACAGGATGTTGATGCCCTGCTCCTCCTCGGCGGTGCGGGCGTCGGCGGCCAGCCGCAGGAGGCGGCGGGCAAGGGCCTCGGGGCCCAGCGGGGTTTCGAGGAAGCTGTCGGTCAGCCGGTCGGCGCCCGGGGGAATGTCGGGCTCGGGGGCGGCGAGGTGCATCTCCTCGCCCTCGTCGCCGCGGTCGCGGCCCATCGCCTTGAACCGCATACGCCGGCCCTGCACCCGCAGCAGCCCGTGGATCGCGTCGGCCGATTCGTTGATGACGTTGAGGCAGTTGGCCCGGCTGTTGGCGCGGTTCACATGGATCAGCCGGTTGCGCGTGCCGGTCTCCAGCAGCTTGCGCCGCGCCGCGTCGAGGGCCCGGGCAGAGGCCCGGTCGGGGGAGTGGGCGGGGGATCCGGGAGTCGCGTCGGTCATGCCTGTCTGTCACCCTGCAATCTGAAAGGAGCACGGCCCCATCGGGGCAGAACTGCGACCGCCTGTCCAGCGCGGCGCGAGAGCGCAGCGACCGTTCCCGCGCAGACCGTGGCGCTGCCCGGCCGGGGTGCCGGCTCGCCCGGCGTCGGGTCGCGCAGCGACCGCGGCGGGCGCCCCCCTCAGGCGCCGGGCCCGGGACGGGGCGCCGGGGCGCGCCAGTCCTCGACGCTGCGGCAGAGCTTGTCGAGCAGCGCCTCCAGCGTCGCGCGCTCGGCCTCGGTGAGCGCCGCGGCGAGGCGGGCCTCGCCCTCGACGAAGAGGGGCATCACCGCGTCATGGGTGGCGCGGCCGGCGTCGGTGAGGCGCAGCAGCACGCGGCGGGCGTCGTCGGGGTCGGGGGCCTGCACCACCAGCCCCTTGCGCACCAGCGCCGCCACCCCGCGGCTGATGGTGTTGCGCGGCTGTTCGGTGATCTCGCAGATGTCGCGCGGGTTCAGCCCGTCGCGATAGGTCAGGCAGATCAGGATCGTCCACTCGGGCCGCATCAGGCCGAACTCGCGCTCCATCCTGCGCAAGAGCGGCTCGCGGTAGAAGTTGGTGATGAAGGCGATGCGATAGGCGAGCGGCAGCGGCGTGGCCCCGACGATGTCGATGAGCTTCACGCGCCGCGCTCCGCAAAGCCGGTGATGTCCAGAAGCTGGGCGTGGTCCCGGGCCGGCGGGCCGCCCTCGGTGCCGAGATGGGCGAGAGCGGCCTCCATCGCCGCCGCCGCGGCGCCGATGAGGTCCAGCGGATAGGCCGCCATGGCGAAGCCGAGGTCCTGCAGCCGGTCGGGCGCGAGCCGCGGGGTGCGCCCGCCGGCGAGCATGTTGGCGAGGCAAGGCAGCGGCGTGGCGGCGGTGAAGGCGCGCATCTCGGCCTCGGTCTCGGGCGCCTCGAGGAACAGCATGTCCGCCCCGGCCTCGGCAAAGGCGCGGATGCGGGCCAGCGCCTCGTCCATGCCGAGGACGCCGCGCGCGTCGGTGCGGGCGAGGATCAGCGGCCGCGTGGGGCTCGCGTCGCGGGCGGCGACGGCGGCGCGGATGCGGGCGACGGCCTCGTCGCGGGCCACCACCTGCTTGCCGGCGATGTGGCCGCAGCGCTTGGGCCAGGTCTGGTCCTCGATCATCACCGCCGCGGCGCCGGCCTGCGCCAGATCGGCGATGGTGCGGGCGATGTTGGCGTCGCCGCCGTAGCCGGTGTCGCCATCGACCAGCACCGGCAGGCTTGATGCGCGGATGATGCTGCGCGCGGTCTCCAGCATCTCGGTCGGGCTGACCAGCCCGATGTCGGGCCAGCCGAAGCGCCCTGCCGCGACCGCATAGCCGCCCATGAAGGCCGCCCGGTAACCCGCCCGCGCCACCAGCCGCGCCGACAGCCCGTCATGGGGACAGGGCAGGACCAGCAGCCGGCCCTCGGCCAGCAGGGCGCGCAACTGGTCGGGGGCGGGGGTGTGAGAGTGCATGGGCGTCCTCCCGAAGATCCGTCCCATCTGGGACAAAAACTGTTCCATACGGAGCAATTCCGTGTAGGATGCCGGCGCAGGCGCTGGCAAGCCGGATCGACCCCGGCCTGCGCGGGAGGGGCACTGCGGAGAGGGGACTTCGGGGAGGGGGCATGACGAGGGCTGCCGAAGCCACGCTCGGCGACCGGCTGGCGCGCCGCGTGCTGGATGCGCTGGGGCTGCTGGTGATCGCGCTGATGCTGTGCATCGTCGTGCAGGTCGCGGCCAATGCCGCCGGCCTCTCGACGCTGATCCGCTTCGAGACCGCCCTGCCGCTTCTGGGCCGGGCGGTGACGATCAACGCGCTGATGGAGCTTCAGTGGCATCTGCTGACGGTGATCGGGCTGCTGCCGGCGGCGCTGGTCTGGGCGATGGACCGGCATGTGCGGGTCGATGTCCTCTATGCCCCGGCCCCGGTCCGCGCCCGGGCCACCATCGAGCTCGCGGGCCATGCGCTGTTCACCCTGCCCTTCCTGTGGTTCGCGACCCCGGCGGGCTGGGCCTTTGCGCAGCGGGCGTGGGCGGTGGGCGAACGCTCGCGCGACGGGGGCCTCACGGACCGCTTCCTGATCAAGGGAGTGATCCCGGTGGCGCTGGCGCTTCTGCTCATGGTGGTGGCGGTGGATGCGCTGCGCCGGGTCCGCGACCTCTGGCGGGGGCGCTGAATGTCGCTGGCGGTGGCGATGGCGCTGGTGACGCTGGCGGGGATCCTCGCGGGGTATCGCACGGCCTTCGTGCTGGCGGGGGTGTCGGCGCTGTTCATCCTGATCTCGGACCTGCCGATGGCGTGGTTCGGGCTGCTGGTCAGCCGCATCTACGGCAATGTCCTGTCGAACTGGCTGCTCGTCGCGATCCCCATGTTCATCTTCATGGGGCTGGTGCTGGAGCGCACGGGCGTGGCCGAGCACACGCTCAGGGCCTGCCAGCGGGCGCTCGGGGGCTCGGCGGCGGGGATGGGGCTGTCGGTGGTGATCGTGGGGGTGCTGCTGGCGGCCTCGTCGGGGATCGTGGGCGCCTCGGTGGTGCTGCTCACGCTGCTGGCGCTGCCGCGGCTGGCCGAGGCGGGGTACGGGCCGCGGCTGTCGTCGGGGCTCATCGCCTCGTCGGGCACGCTCGCCATCCTGATCCCGCCGTCGGTGATGCTGATCGTGCTGGGCGATCAGCTCAGCGTGCCGGTGCCGTCGATGTTCGCCGCCGCGCTGGGGCCGGGGCTGTTGCTGGTCGCGCTCTATCTCGGCTTCGTGCTGTGGCAGAGCCGGGGGCTGCCGCGGGCCGGTGGCGAGGCGGCGGGCGGGCCGCTGGCGGCGCTGATCCTCGTGCGCGACATCCTGCCGCTCGTCCTGCTGATCGTGGCGGTGCTGGGCTCGATCCTGACCGGGCTCGCGACACCGACCGAGGCCTCGGGCCTCGGCGCCTTCGGGGCGATCCTGATCGCCGCGCTTTATGGCCGGTTCAACCCCGCCGCGATCCTGGAGGCGGCGCGCGAGACGGTGGTGACCACCTCGATGGTGCTGATGGTGATGATCGGGGCGACCTGCTTTGCGGCGGTGTTCCGGGGGCTCGGGGGCGACGATCTGGTGCGCGCGGGGCTCGAGGCCGTCGGCGGCGGGCCCTGGGCGGCGCTGATCGTGGTGATGGCCTTCATCTTCGTCCTCGGCTTCGTGCTCGACTGGCTGGAGATCACGCTGATCCTGATCCCGATCCTGGCGCCGGTGATCGTGCTGATGGACTTCGGCCTCGGGCTCACGCCGCAACAGACGCTGATCTGGTTCGGCATGCTGGTGGCGGTGAACCTGCAGACCTCGTTCCTGACCCCGCCCTTCGGCTTTTCGCTCTTCTACATGCGCGGCGCCGCGGCGGGGCGGCTGTCGAACCGCGACGTCTGGCTGGGCGTCGCGCCCTTCATCGCGCTCCAGCTCGCGGCGCTGGGCCTGATCATGGCCGTGCCGGCGCTGGTGACGGTGTTTCTGTGAAACCGGCCCGGAGGAGGGCCTGATCCGAGGGAGGACCCCATGAAGACCATGCTTCTCGCCACCGTCGCCGCCACGGCGCTCGCGCTGCCCGCGCAGGCGGCCGACCTGACGCTGCAATCGGCCTTCGGCCGCACCCTGCCGATCCTCGGACCGGGCGCGGACCGCTTCGTCGCGCTGGTCTCGACCCTCACCGAGGGCTCGGTGACCTTCCGCCACCTCGGCGCGGGCGAGCTGGCCCCGCCCTTCGAGATCCTGGAGAACGTCGGCCTCGGCGCCATCGACGCCGGCTGGTCCTTTGCCGGCTATGCCGAGGGGCAGGCACCGGCGGCGGCGCTGTTCGGCTCCATCCCCTTCGGGCCCGACGCGATCAAGTACGTCTCCTGGGTGCATCACGGCGGCGGGCTGGAGCTGTGGCGCGAGGCCTACGAGCCGTTCAACGTCGTGCCCATGCCCTGCGGCGTCATCATCTCCGAGGCGGCGGGCTGGTTCACCCGGCCCATCGAGTCGGTGGACGACCTGCGCGGGCTGAACTTTCGCATCGGCGGGCTGGGCGGGCAGATCCTGACCCGGGTCGGCGCCAACCCGGTGTCGCTGCCGGCGGGCGAGATCTCGACCGCGTTGCAGACCGGGCGGCTGGACGGGGCCGAGCTCAGCTTTCCCTCCATCGACATCCTGCTCGGCTTCGACCAGGTGGCCAAGCACTACTATTTCCCCGGCTGGCACCAGCCCTCGGGCTTCATCGAGTTCTACATGAACGCCGACCGCTGGGCGGGCTTGAGCGACGCCGAGCGCGCCGCCATCGAGACCGCCTGCCACGACGTGAACGCCTGGACCATCGGCCAGGCGGTGGCGGCGCAGTCGCCGGTGCTGGACGAGTTCCGCGCACGCGGGGTCGAGGTCAAGCGCCTGCCCGACGAGGTGCTGGCCGCCCTGCGCGCAGCCGCCGAGGAGGTCTTTGCCGAGCAGTCCGCCGCCGACGACCTGTTCCGCCGGACCTGGGAGAGCTATCGCGCCTTTTCGGTCGAATACGACGCCTATCAGGCGCTCTCGGCCTTCGACCGGTTCTGAAACGGGGCCGCCGATGGGATATGCGCTGAAGGACTTCGGCAGCTATGTCGTCGGCGGCCATGTCCACGAGGTCCGCGGCCGGGCGGTGGAGGAGATCGCCTTCACCGCCCAGACCCGCTATGCCTACGACCCCAATGGCCATTACGCGGTCGAGGGGGCCTATGTGCAGTTCTTCGTGCCCGAAGGCCGGCGCGAGGGCCCGCCGGTGGTGCTGGTCCACGGCGGCGGCATGTCGGGCGCGATGTGGGAGACGACGCCCGACGGCCGGCCGGGCTGGCTGCACGGCCTCCTTGCCCGCGGCCACGAGGTGCATGTGATCGACAATGTCGAGCGGGGCCGCGCCGGCTGGGTCCCCGGGCTGTGGCAGGGCCACGCGATCCTGCGCACGATGGAGGAGGCCTGGTCGCTCTTCCGCTTCGGCCCGCCCGAGGGCTTCGCCGCCCGCACGCCCTTTGCCGGGCAGCGCTTTCCGGTCGGGCATCTGGAGCGCTTCGCGCAGCAGTTCGTGCCGCGCTGGACCTCGACGACCGGCCCGCAGGTGGCGGCGCTCTCGGCGCTGCTGGCCCGGCTGGGCCGCGCCAGCGTGATCGCCCACAGCCAGGGCGCCGCGGTCGCCGCCGCCGCCATGGCTGCCGCGCCCGGGCGGGTCGCGCGCCTGATCGCGCTCGAGCCCTCCGGCTTCACCCCGGTCGGGCCGGGCACGCCCTGCCCGCCGGTGCACATCGTCTTCGGCGACTATCTCGACTGCGATGCGCTCTGGCGCGGGCTGCACGCCGGCTGGCAGGACCTCGCCGCCCGGCATGCCGCCGTCACGCTCGTCCCGCTGGCCGAGGCCCTGCCGGGGACCTCGCACATGCCCATGATGGACCGCGGCTCGGAGGCGGGGCTGAGCGTGGTCGCGGGCCTGATCGAGGCCGGCTGACGGCGACGCCCGGCGGGGCGGCTTGACAGCCGCCGCGCGCAGACGCACGGCTGCGCGGCGACCATGCCGCGGGAGGGACCATGCTGCGCGACCTCGACTGCAAGGATGCGACCGACCTCGCGGCGCGGGTGGCGGCGCGCGAGGTGTCGCCGGCCGAGCTGCTGGACCAGGCGCTGGCAGCGGTGGACCGGCTCAATCCGCGGCTCAATGCCGTGACGCTGGTGCAGGAGGGGGCGGCGCGCCGTGCCCTCGACGCCGGCCTGCCCTGGGGGCCGTTTCGCGGCCTGCCATTCCTGATCAAGGACCTCGGCTGCGAGGCGGTGGAGTTTCCCGCCCACAACGCCTCGCGCCTGCTGGCCGACACCCGCTGGAGCGGCGACAGCACGATCTTTGCGCGGATGCGGGCCACCGGAGTGGTGACCTTCGGGCGCAGCACCAGCCCCGAGGGCGGCATCGGGGCGGCCACCGAGGCGGCGGTCTATGGCGGCCCCACCCGCAACCCGTGGAACCCCGGGCACACGCCGGGGGGCTCGTCGGGCGGGGCGGCGGCGGCGGTGGCGGCGGGCATCGTGCCGCTGGCGCATGGCTCGGACGGCGGCGGGTCGGTGCGCATCCCCGCCGCCTGCTGCGGGCTGTTCGGGATGAAGCCGACCCGGGCGCGCCTGCCCGACGGGCCTTATTCGGGCGAGGGCTGGGGCGGCATGGCCATCGACGGCTTCCTGACCTGGTCGGTGCGCGATACCGCCGCGATGCTCGACGCCTGCCACGGCGCCGACCCGGGCGCGCCCTATCACGCGCCCCCGCTGCGCGAGGGCTTCCTTCAGGCGGCCGCGCGGCCGCCGCGCCGGCGCCTGCGGGTGATGATGTGCGACACCACCTTCACCGGCGCGCCCATCCACCCCGACTGCGCCCGCGCCGTCCACGACGCCGCGCGCCTGCTCGAGGACCTCGGCCACCATGTCGAGCCCGGCCGCCCCGACGCCGACATCGCCGGCATGATGCGCGCCTGGACCGACATCGTCGCCTGCGGCACCGCGCTGGGCATCCGCGAGGCGCTGCAGCGGCGCGGCCGGTCGCTGCAACCGGGCGATGTCGAGGGCGTCGCGCGGGGGGCCATGGCGCATGCCGCCACGCTGTCGGGCGCCGACTATCTCGCGGCGGTCTCGACCATCCACGACTTCGGCCGGCAGATGGCCGCGGTGTTCGACCCCGAGGGCGGCGGCGGGCCCGACATCCTGCTGTCGGCCACGCTGGCCGAACCACCCGCCCGCGTCGGCCGCTTTGCCCACACCTCCGAGGACTATCTGCACTTTCGCCTCGGCGCGGGCATGACCTTTGACTATTCGCCGTTCACGGCGGCGTTCAACGCCAGCGGGCAGCCCGCGGCCTCGCTGCCGCTGGGCATGTCCGGGACGGGCCTGCCGATCGGCGTGCACCTGGCCGCGCGCTTCGGCGCCGACGAGGAGCTGATCGCGCTCTGCGCCGAGCTGGAGCGGGCGGCGCCCTGGCACGCCCGGCGCCCACCGCTGGCCTGAGGGCTCACACGCCGCCGCAGCGGCCTCAGCCGACGCTCTCCATGGTGGCGGCGATGTGGCGGTGCAGCGCCTCGGCGGCGGCCCGCGTGTCGCCCGCCGCCAGCGCGTCCAGCACCGCGAGATGCTCGACGCAGGACTCGCGCACCCGGTCGTCGTCGAGCCGCCAGGACCAGTTGCGCAGCCGCCGCAGGCTGTTCTGCTGCTCGATGGCCTGCACCATCCAGCGGTTGCCCGAGAACGCCACGAGCTGACGGTGGAACGCGGCGTTCATCTCGAAGAAGCCGATGGCGTGCTCGGGCTGCCAGCGGCGGTGCAGATAGCGCCGGTGCCCGGCCTGCGCCTCGGCCACCCAGCCGAGGTCCGGGGCATAGCCGGGCTCGCGCATGGCGCCGGGCTCCACCAGCAGCCGGAAGCGATAGCTTTCCTCCGTGGCGCGGGCGTCGGCCTCCTCGGCGAAGCGCCAGCCATGGCCGGGCTTGCGCTGCACCAGCCCCAGCCCCGCCATGCGGCGCAGCGCCTCCACCAGCGGGCGACGGGGGCTGCCGGTGCGGCGCATCAGGTCGGCCTCGGACACCTCGGCCGGAAGCTGGCCCTCGAAGCGTTCGCGCGCGATGGCGGCCATCAGGGTCTCGACCGGGTCGGGCTCGGGCGGGGCGTCGGGGTCGAGCGCCGCCGGGTCGGCCACCCGCACCGCGCCGTCGTGCATCTCGACCACGCCCAGCAGCGACAGCCGCCCCAGCGCCGCGCGCACCGGGCTGCGCGAGACCCCGAACCGCCGCGCCAGCGCCAGAAGGTTGACCGGAGCGCCCGGCCCCAGCCCCTCGGCCCGCAGATGCGCGGCGATGTCATGCATCAACCGCCGCTGAAGCGCCGTCTGCGGAGCAGCGGCCTCCGTCTCGCCCGACATCGCCATGGCCGGACCCTAGCGCAGTGCGCGCCGCGGCGAAAGCCGGGCGGAGGTGCAGGCGGCGCTTGACGGATGCCCGGGGATATGTCCTTCATTGTCACAAAGAACACAATTGGCGGACAGCATGGCATCCCCTCCCCTGTTCATCGAGGTCTCGGGCCCGCCCCGCAGCCGGGGCCAGAGCTATGGCGAGGCCGCGCGCGACCGCATCCGGCTGGGGGTCGAGCATTACGCGGCGCAGATCGGCCGCCATGGCCTCTCCAACGGGGTGCGGCGCGAGCTGTGCGAGGGCTTCCTGCCGACCATCCGCGCCTTCGATGCCGGGCATGCCGACGAGATCGAGGGCATCGCCGCCGGCGCCGGGGTGCCGGTGGGCGATGTCGTGCTGCTGAACGCCCGCACCGAGGTCCTCCAGATCGCCGAGCGCGACGGCGGACCGGCCCCGTCGGTCGAGGGCGTGGACGGCTGCACCGGAGTCATCGTGCTGCCCGAGGCCAGCGCCGACGGCCGGCTGATCCACGCCATGAACTGGGACTGGAAGGCCGATTGCGCCGACACCGCGGTGGTCCTGCGCATCCGGGGCAGCGATGCCGACGGCTCGGGGCCCGACATCCTGACCTTTGCCGAGGCCGGGCAGCTGGCGCGCGCCGGGCTGAACGCCGCCGGTATCGCCATCACCGCCAACTATCTCGAGAGCGACCGCGACTATCGCCAGTCCGGGGTGCCGCTGGCGCTGCTGCGGCGCAAGGTGTTGCAGCAGCACCAGCTCGCCGCGGCGCTGCGGGTGGCCTACTGCACGCCGAAATCGGCCTCCAACAACATCATGATCAGCCAGGCGGGCGGGATCGGCCTCGACCTCGAATGCGCGCCGGACGAGACGTTTCTCGTCCACGCCCGCGACGGGCTGATCGTGCACGCCAACCACTGGCAGAGCCCGGTCGCGCTGACGCGGCTGCGCGACACCGGCATCGCGGCGACGCCCGACAGCCTCTATCGCGACCTGCGCGTGCAGGGCGCGCTGGCGCCGCTGCGCGGGGCCATCGACAGCGACGCGGTCAAGGCCGCCCTCTTCGACGACTATCAGAGCCCCGATGCCGTCTGCCGCCCGCCGCGCCGGGGCGCCTCGGGCAACCTCTCGGCCACCGTCGCGATGATCGTCATGATCCCGGCCGAGGGCCGCATGGAGGTGGCGATGCTGCCCGCCCTCAACCGCGACTTCACCGAGTTCATGCTTTCGGGGGGGTCCGCCTCCCCCAACAACGGCCCGGCGCACGCACCGGACCCGACACGACCGTCCCCCGACAGGAGAGCCCTTTCATGAGCCTGCGCACCACGCTTCCCTCCGCCCTCGCCACCCTTGCGCTTGCGGGCATCGCCGCCCCCGCGGCGCTCGCCTCGGACCTCCTGCAGGTGCGGCTGAATGCCGACATCCGCTCCACCGAGCCCGGCGTGAACCGCGACGCCAACACCGACATGGTGCATTTCCACCTGTTCGAGGGGCTGGTGGCCTATGCCGAGGACACCGCGGTGGTGCCGATGCTGGCCTCGGCCATCGAGGTGTCGGAGGACGGCACCAGCTATACCTTCACCCTGCGCGAGGGCGTGAGCTTTCACAACGGCGCCCCCCTGACGGCCGAGGATGTGGTCCTGTCCTGGGAGCGGTTCCTCGACCCCGACACCAACTGGCGCTGCCTGCCCGACTTCGACGGCCGCGGCGTGTCGCAGGTGACGGCGGTGGAGGCGGTGGACGCGCTGACCGTGCGCTTCACCCTCGCGGCGCCGGCGGCGCTGTTCCTGACCTCGATGGCGCGCGTGGACTGCGGCGTCTCGGGCATCTTCCACCGCGACAGCCTCGACGCCGACGGCGGCTGGAGCACGCCCATCGGCACCGGCCCCTACCGGCTGAGCGAATGGCGCCAGGGCCAGTTCGTCGAGCTGGAGCGGTTCGACAGCTACGCCGCGCTGGAGGGCGGGCTCGACGGGCTGGCGGGGAACAAGGCCGAGGGGCCCGAGCGGGTGCGCTTCGTGCTGATCCCCGACAGCTCGGCCACCCGCGCGGCATTGCAGGCCGGCGACATCGACCTCGTGGCCGACATGGACGACCGCGACGCCACCGAGCTGTCGGCCCGGCCCGGGCTGACCCTGGCCGCGACGCCCACCCTGGGCGTGAGCGGGCTGTTGCTCCAGACCCGCGACCCGGTGCTCCGGGACGTGCGCATCCGCCGGGCCATCGCCCATGCGCTGGACCATGAGGGCATGGTCGAGGCGCTGGCCGGCGAGTGGGTCGGCTACAACCCCAGCCCGATCCCCGACATCAGCATCTTTCACGGCGAGGTGCAGTCGCAGGGCTATGCCTTCGACCCCGCCGCCGCCGCCGCCCTGCTGGCCGAGGCCGGCTATGCGGGCGAGGAGATCGTGATCGTCACCAACCAGCGCTACCGCTCGATGTACGAGACCGCGGTGCTGGCGCAGGCGATGATGGAGGCCGCGGGCTTCACCGTGCGCTTCGAGGTGATGGACTGGGCCACCCAGCTCGACCGCTATCTCGACGGCACCTACATGATGCAGGCCTTCGCCTTTTCGGCGCGCTACGATGCCGGGCTGTCCTTCGACATGTTCTCGGGCGACAAGGACGCCGAGCCGCGCAAGGTCTGGGAGAACCCGCAGGCGCTGGAGCTGATCCGCGAGGTCCTGGACACGCTGGACCCGGCCGAGCGGCAGCCGATCTTCGACGAGCTGCACCGCATGATGATCGAGGATGTCCCGGCGATCTGGCTCTACAACGCGCCGGCGCTGGCGGTGCACGGGCCGCGGGTGGCCGAGTTCGCGCCCTGGGCCACCTCGGCGGCGCGGGTCTGGGCCGTGCGCATGGCCGACTGACCCGCGGGGCGGGGGCGCGGCATGCTGGGCTATGCGCTGCGCCGGCTGGCGGGCACGATCCCCACGCTGGTGATCGTGTCCGTCACCGTGTTCGTGCTGATGCGCCTCGTGCCGGGCGATCCGGCGATCCTGATGCTGGGCGACGGGGCGGGGGCGCAGCAGCTGGCGGACCTGCGCCGGTCGATGGGCCTCGACCGGCCGGTGGCGGTGCAGTACGGCCTCTGGGCCGGCGAGGTGCTGCGGGGCGACCTGGGCCGGTCGCTGGCCACCGGGGCGCCGGTGGGGCCGCTGATCCTGGAGCGGTTCTCGGTCACCGCCTCGATCGTGCTGGCGGCGCTGGCGCTGGCGGCGCTGGTGGCGGTGCCGCTGGGGATGATCGCGGCCTGGCGCCAGGACCGCTGGATCGACCTCGGGATCGTGGCGGTGGCGACGCTGTTGCTGTCGATCCCCAGCTTCTGGCTGGGGCTGATGCTGCTCCTGATCTTCGGGGTCGAGCTGCGCTGGTTCCCCATCGTGGGCTTCGTGCCCTTCGCCGAGGACCCGCGGCGGGCGGTGATGTTCGTCATCCTCCCCATCGTCACCCTGATGCTGGTCGAGATCGGGACGCTCACGCGGATGGCGCGTTCGGCCACCATCGACGTGCTGCGGCTGGACTATATCGCGCATGCCCGGGCCAAGGGCCTGCCCGAGCGCACGGTGCTGATGCGCCACGCGCTGCCCAACGCCTTTGCGCCGACGCTGACGCTGATGGGGATCGTGCTGGGCGGGCTTCTGGGCGGGATCGCGGTGACCGAGACGGTGTTCACCCTGCCGGGGCTGGGGCGGCTCCTGGTCGATGCGATCTTTGCCCGCGACTATCCGGTGATCCAGGGGGCGCTGCTGTTCATCGCGGTGATCTATGTGCTGGTGAACCTGGTGGTCGACCTCCTCTATCCGCTGTTCGATCCGCGGGTGGCGGTGGAATGAGGCGGCTGCGCGCCAATGCGGTGATCGGCGGGGCGCTGCTGGCGGCGGTGGCTGCGGTGGCGCTGCTGGCGGCGTTCTGGACCCCGCATCCGGTGACGGGGATCAACCTGCGCGCCCGGCTGGTGCCGCCCGGGCCGGTGCACTGGCTGGGCACCGACGAGTTCGGCCGCGATGTCCTGAGCCGGCTGATGGCCGGGGCGCGGGTGTCGGTCACGGTGGCGGTGCTGTCGGTGGCGGCGGCCTTTGCGCTGGGCACGCTGATCGGCCTTGTCGCCGGGTTCCTGCGCGGCTGGACCGACCGCGCGCTGATGAGCCTCAACGACGCGCTGCTGGCCTTTCCCGGCATCCTGCTGGCGCTGGGGCTGCTGGCGGTGATCGGGCCGTCGCAATGGGGGATCGTGGTGGCGCTGGGGCTGTCCTATGCGCCCACCGTGGCGCGGATCGTGCGCGGACAGGTGCTGTCGATCCGCGAGCGCGAATGGGTCGAGGCCTCGCGCGCGCTGGGCAATTCCGAGGGCTACACGCTCCTGCGCCACGTGCTGCCGCATACGGTGTCGCCGCTGACGGTGCTGGCGACCTCGATGTTCGGCTGGGTGATCCTGGCGGAAAGCGCGCTGTCCTTCCTCGGGCTCGGGGTGCCGCCGCCGGCGCCGACCTGGGGCAACATGCTCGCCGGCGCGCGGCCGTTCCTGGAGAGCGCGCCGCATCTCGCCGTCGCGCCGGGGGTGGCGATCGCGGCCTGCCTCCTGGGCGCGAACCTGCTGGGCGATGCGCTGCGCGACCGGCTCGACCCGCGGAGCCTGCGGCCGTGAGCGCGCCGCCGGTGCTGGAGATCGCGGGGCTGCGCATCGGCACCGGCCGCGGCTTCGAGGCGGTGCGGGGGATCGACCTGGAGATCGCGGCGGGCGAGGTGCTGGCGGTGGTGGGCGAGAGCGGCTCGGGCAAGACCGCCACGGGCCGGGCGCTGCTGGGCCTGTTGCCGCCGGGGCTGCGGGTGCTGGGCGGCGAGGTGCGGTTCCGCGGCGCCCCCCTGCCGGTGGACCGGCCCGAGCGGCTGGGCCCGGTGCGCGGCCCCGGCATCGGCATGGTGTTCCAGGAGCCGATGACCTCGCTCAACCCGGCCCTGACCGTGGGCCGGCAGATGGCCGAGGGCCTCGCCCTGCACCGCCGCCTCGGCCCGGCCGAGATCCGCCGGATCTGCGCCGGGATGCTGCGGCGGGTGGGCATCGAGGACGCCGAGGCCTGTCTCGGCGCCTATCCGCACGAGTTCTCGGGCGGCATGCGGCAGCGCATCATGCTGGCCTCGGTGATGGCCCTGCGCCCCGCGCTCCTGATCGCCGACGAGCCCACCACCGCGCTCGACACGCTGACCCAGGCCGAGGTACTGGCGCTGATGATGGAGCTGACGCGGGAACATGGCACGGCGGTGATGCTGATCACCCACAACCTGGGGCTGGTGGCCCGCCATGCCGCCCGCGCCGTGGTGATGCACGAGGGCCGGGTGGTCGAGCGCGGCCCCGCGGCCCGGCTGCTCGCGCGGCCGCAGGCACCCTATACCCGCCGGCTGGTCGAGGCGCTGCCCCGTCGCGGCCCGCCCCGCCCGGCCGTGGCCGACGCCCCCCCGTTGATCGAGGCGCGGGGCCTGCGCGTGCGCTTCGACGGGCGGCGGCGGCTGTTCCGGCGGGGGCGCGGGGTGGAGGCCGTGCGCGGCGTCGACCTCGCGATCCGGCCCGGCGAGGTGGTGGCGCTGGTGGGCGGCTCGGGCTGCGGCAAGACCACGCTGGGCCGGGCGCTCCTGCGGCTTGTCGATGGCAGCGGCGGGCAGGTCCTGTTCCGCGGCACCGACATCACGGCGGCGCGTGGCCCGGCGCTGGCGGGCTTTCGCCAGGCCTGTCAGATCGTCTTTCAGGACCCCTATTCCTCGCTCGATCCGCGCATGCGCACCGGCGCCATCGTCGCCGAGGCGCTGCGCGGCCTGCCGCTGACGCCGGCCGAGCGCGCCGCGCGCACCGCCGAGGCGCTGGCCGAGGTGGCGCTCGACGGCCTCGGGGCGCGCTTTCCGCACGAGCTGTCGGGCGGGCAGCGCCAGCGCGTCGCCATCGCCCGCGCGCTGGTCCGCCGCCCCGCCTTCGTCGTGGCCGACGAGCCGGTCTCGGCCCTCGACGCCACGATCCAGAAACAGGTCCTGACGCTGCTGCGAGGGCTTCAGACCCGCCACGGCTTTGCCTGCCTGTTCATCAGCCACGACCTCGCCGCCGTCGAGGAGATCGCCGACCGCGTCGTCGTCATGCAGGAGGGCCGCATCGTCGAGGAAGGCCCGCGCGACACGCTCTATGACGCCCCCGCCCACCCCTATACCCGCGCCCTGCTGGCGGCCGCGCCGCGGATCTGACCCGGACCGCTGCGCCGTCGGCCCTGCCGGGGGCGCCCTCGCCGGGGGCGCGCAGCCTCCGCGGCGGGCAGCCCCCGCAGCCGGCCCGCAGAGGGGCCGGGAACATGCACGAAGGGACACGGTTTGACGGTCGACTTTTCGGCGCGCAGGGGCAAGGATCGTCGCGGCCGGTCGCGGCCCATGGGAGGGGACGGGTCGATGACCGTGCCGAGTTTCACCGACGTGGCGGAGCTGGAACGCTTCGACCTGCTGGCGACGCCAGTCTGGATCTTCGATGTCGACCGGCACGCGATGTGGTGGGCCAATGCCGCCGCGCTCGAGTTCTGGCAGGCCGCCTCGATCGAGGACCTGCGGCGGCGCGACTTCGGCTCGGACAGCGCCTCGGTCCGGATGCGTCTGCGCCAGATGATCGACGCCTGGTCGGGGCCGGCCCCGGTGCAGGACACCTGGACGCTCTATCCGCGCGGCGCGCCGCGCATGACGGTGATCTCCTTTCGCCCCGTCCGCATCGAGGAGGGGCGCGACGCACTCCTGTTCGAGGCGCTGCGCCAGATCGACGCGAGCCCCGAGCAGGACGTGCTGCGCACGCTAGAGGCGATCCGGACCACCGCGCTGATGGTCAGCACCTTTGCCGCCGACGGGCGGCTCCTGGCCCGCAACCCCGAGGCGCAGGCCTGCTACGGCGCCGAGCCCGAGGGGCGGGCGGGGCTGGCACGGCGGCTCGGCGACCCCGGCCTCATGCGGGCGGTGACCGAGGCGGTGGCGGACAACCGCACCCTGACGCGCGAGTGCCGGGTGCGCACCCGCACGGGCGAACGGGTCCACCGCATCACCGCCCGGCGCGGGCGCGACCCGATCACCGCCGATGCCGTGATCGTGCTGACCGAAGAGGACGTCACCGAACAGGCCTCGTTGCGCGCGCGGCTCGAGGCGCTGAACGAGGCGCTGGAGGCCGAGGTCGAGACCCGCACCGCCGAGGCGACGCAGGCCCGGCGCCGGCTGGAGGCGGTGATCGAGGGCGCCCGCGTCGCCACATGGGAGGTCGATCCGGGCAGCGGGCGGCAGACCGTCAACGCGCAGTGGCGGCGCATGCTGGGCCTGCCCGGCGAGGGCCCGGACCCGCAGACCGTCGACTGGCTGGCCCGGGTCCACCCCGAGGACCTGCCCCGCATGCGCCGGCTGCTGGCCGAGGCCGAGGCGGGGGGCGCGGATTTCGAGTGCGAATGCCGGATGCGCCACGCGAGCGGCCGCTGGCTGCACGTGATCTCGCGCGGGCGCTTCATGCCCGGCGAGGGGGCCGGACATGGCGTCCGCGGGCGGTCGAGGGTGATCGGCGTCGACATCGACGTCACCCCCCTCGTCGAGGCGCGCGACCGGATCGCGCGGGCCGAACAGGCCGCGCAGGCGGCGCATGACCGCCTCGTCGATGCGGTCGAGACCCTGCAGGACGGTTTCGTGCTCTACGACAGCGACGACCGGCTGGTCCACGCCAACCGGCGCTATCGCGAGTTCTACGCCGAGAGCACGCCGGCCATCGTGCCGGGGGCGCGCTTCATCGACGTCCTGCACCACGGCTTGCGCCACGGCCAGTACCTCGATGCTGTCGGCCGCGAGGAGGCGTGGCTGGCGGAACGGCTGCGCGCGCGGGACGAGGGCCGTCCGCTCCAGCAACGTCTGTCCGATGGCCGGTTCCTGCAGATCGTCGACCGCCGGACCAAGGACGGGAGCTGGGTCGGTCTCAGGGTGGATGTGACCGAGCTGCACCGCGCCCGTGAACGGGCCGAGGCCTCGAACCGGGCCAAGTCGGCGTTTCTGGCCAACATGAGCCACGAGATCCGCACGCCAATGAACGGGATCCTCGGCATGGCCGAGATCCTCGCCGACACGCCGCTCGACCCCGACCAGGCCGAGATGCTGGCCACGATCCGCGCCGCAGGCGATGCGCTGCTGACCATCCTCAACGACGTGCTGGACCTCGCCCGCATCGAGGCCGGCAAGCTGCGGCTGGACAGCGCGCCCTTCGTGCCCGCCCGGCTGGTGGCCGGCTGGCGTGCGCTCCACGCCGTGACGGCGCAGGCGCGGGGGCTGGAGCTGATGGTCGAGACCACGCCCGAGATGGCACTGCCGCGGCTGGGCGATGCCGGGCGCATCGGCCAGATCGTCGCCAATCTGGTCGGCAACGCGCTGAAGTTCACCGAGGCCGGCCGGGTCACGCTGCGGCTGTCCGAAACGCCCGGGGGACGGCTCTGCATCGAGGTCACGGACACCGGCATCGGCATGACCCCGGAAGAGGCGGCACGGGTCTTCGACGAGTTCGAGCAGGCCGACACCTCGATCACCCGCGATTTCGGCGGCGCCGGGCTGGGCCTGTCGATCGTGCGCGAGCTGACCGGGCTGATGGGCGGCGAGATCGCACTCGACAGCGCCAGGGGGCGGGGGACGCAGGTCGTGCTGTCGCTCGATGTGCCGCGGGTGGAGGGCACGGCTCGGCCCGAGCCAGCGACGCTACCGCCCGCGGCCGCGCTGCCGGGGCGGCCCCGGGTGCTGATGGCCGACGACAACCGCACCAACCGCATCATCCTGGAGGCGATGCTGCGCGACCTCGGCGCCGAGGTGACGGCCGTGACCGATGGGCACGCCGCCTGCGAGGCCTTCGCGCGGCGGGCGTTCGACGTGCTGCTTCTCGACATCGCGATGCCGCTGATGGACGGGGTGGAGGCGCTGCGCGAGATGCGCCGCCGGGCCGGCGCGGCGGGGCAGCCGGTGCCGCCCGCGCTGGCCGCGACGGCCAATGTGTTGGCCGATCAGGTCGAGGCCTATCGCCGGGCGGGGTTTGCCGGGGTGCTCTCGAAGCCCTTTCGCAAGCAGGATGTCCTGAGCGCCCTGCGCATCGCCCTGGCGGCCGGGCCATCCCCCGCCGGGGGGATGAGCGGGGACGGATGAGCGGGGACGCCCCGCGGCCCGGGCGGCGCCACGAGGGGAAGCGGGGGTCGCGCCGGGTCAGATCCGGTGCGCCAGCAGCCCCGGCCAGTCGGGGCTCAACCCGAGGCCGGGCGCGCCGGAGGGCACCAGGGCCCCGCCCTCCATCCGCAGATCGGCCCCGAGGAAGCGGTCGATCCGGTAGAGTTCGCCGCCCGGCGGAAACAGCTCCACCGCCAGCACGCTGTCGAAGGCCGCGGCGAGATGGACGTTGATCTCGTGATAGAGATGCGGCGAGACCGGCAGGCCATGCGCCTCGGCCATCGCGACGATCCGCAGCGCCGGGGTGATGCCGCCGGCCACCGCGGTGTCGAGGCGCACCACATCCACGCTGCCCGACCCCATCAGGTCGCGGAAAAAGGACACCCCGCCCTGCTCATCGCCCACGCCCACGCGCACCGGCGACTGCGCGCAGAAGGCGCGGATCTGCGCCGCCATGCCGGGGACAAAGGGCTCCTCGATCCAGGACAGATCGAACGCCGCCCAGTCGCGCGCGGTGGCAAGCGCCGCCTTGAGGTCCGACCAGCACCCGTTGACGTCGACCACAAGCTCGGCCCCCTCGCCGATGGCCGCGCGTGCGGCCGCAAGCCGCGGTGCCTCGCGCGCGGCCGACAGCATGCCGCCGGCGATCTTGAACATCCCGAAGCCCGCCGCGCGCAAGGCGGCGAGGTCTTCGCGCATCGGGCCGGTGTCGTCGGGGTCGCGCTCGTAATAGCCGGCCACGGCCATGGCGCGGGCGCGGTCCTTGGCGCCGCCGAGAAAGCGGAACAGGGGCTCGCCCGCCGCCTGCGCCTTCAGGTCCCACAGCGCGATGTCGACGCAGCCGATGGCGCGCAGCACCGCGCCCACGCGGCCCGGCAGCAGGGTCGCCCGCATCATCGCCCGCCAGTGCGCCTCGGTCCGCCGCGGATCGGCCCCGACCAGCAGCGGGGCGAGGTTCTCCGCCACGATGGCATCCAGCCGCACGCCCCGGCTCTTGACGAAGCCATGGCCGGTCCGGCCGGCCTCGGTCCGCACCCGCACGACGAAGAAGTCGCGCGCCACGATCTCCAGCCCCGCCGCCCACAGCGGACGGGCGAGCGGCAGACGGACCGAGACGCCCTCGACGGCGACGATGCGATCCGCGCTCATGCGGCGCGGGCGGGCACGTAGCCGGGATCGTGCGCCTCGAGGAAGCGCACCAGATCCTCGCGCAGCTTCAGGCTTTCGGTGACCACGTCGATGTCGTTGCAGCCGCGATAGTTCACGCTGACATATTCGATGGCGATGTTGCCCTTGTAGCCATGGGCGACCAGCGCCTTGATGATCGCCTCGAAGTCGAGGATCCCCTCCTCGTGGCGGCATTGCAGGCGCTCGCGGTTGGCCTGACGGGCGTGGACATGGCCGGCATGGGGGATGAGGACGTTCACATCCTCGATGCTGTGGCCCTGCGGCATGAAATGCGAATAATCGAGGGCGATGCGCAGGCCCGGCACGTCCTCGAGCATCCGCAGCGCGTTCTCGATGGTGCCCATCACCGATTCCCCGTGCGGCTCGGGGCGGATCTCGACGCCGCGCTCGCCGGCGTAATCCACCATGCGGGTCAGCTCGGCGCGGGAGATCCTGTAGATCTCCTCGTAGCTGAACCCCTCCTCGGCGTATTTCACGCCCGAGCTCATGGTGATGCCGGGGCAGCCGATCCGGGTGCAGAAGGTCACGAAGGACTTCAGCATCTCGAAATTGTCTTCGCGCGCCGCCGGATCGGGCTGGGTGATGGTGCACTTCAGCTCCTGCTTCAGCTCGGTGAGATACCTGTTGCGGAACCAGATGAAGCTGTCGTCGATCTCGAGCCCGAGGGGCTCGGTCACCCGCAGCACGTCGTCGGCGGCGGCCACCGGATCGGCCCGCACCTTGGGCCAGTCGACATGCGCCCAGCCGATGGCGGTGGTGTCGAAGCCGAGGGCGGCGACGATCTTCGCCGCGCCCTCGAAGGGCAGGTAACCGTGCAGATGCTGGATGCCGAAGCTGAAGCAGGGGATGCCGAGCTTCATGGGATGTCCCTCGCGCGCTGTGGAATGATGGGGGCATGCGCGCCCGGCTCCGGGCGCGCATGCGTCGGGCTCAGCCCTCGCGGGCGTCGCGGATGTGCTGCCACAGCCGGTCGGGGCGGATCGGCAACTGGTTGATCTCCAGCCCCAGCGGCTCCAGCGCGTCGCACAGCGCGTTCGCCAGCGCCCCCGGCACCGGCCCCGGCGTGCCCTCGCCCATCCCCCGCGTGCCCAGCGGCGTGTGCCGGCAGGGCGTGTTGGCATGCACCACGGTCATCGGCGGCACATCGGCGCAATTGGCCAGCTTGTAATGCTCCAGCGTGCTGGAGAGCTGGGTGCCGTCGGCGTCGTAGACGAACTCCTCGAACATCGCGTTCGAGAGGCCCTGCACGATCCCGCCATGGGTCTGGCCCTCGACGATCTGCGGGTTGATGATGTTGCCCACATCCGCCGCGACCGTCACGTCGAGGATGCGGAAGCTGCCGGTCTCCGGGTCGGCCTCGACCTTCACGGCGATGGCGTCATAGGACATCATCGGAAAGTCGGCCTCGAAGAAGGCCGTATGCTCGAGGCTGGCGTCCGTCCCCTCGGGCAGGTTGAGCGGGCGCATGATGATCCGCTCGGCCAGATCGGCAAAGCCGGTCAGCTCCGTCCCGTCGGCGGCGACGAGCCTCGCGCCCCGGAAGGCCACCGTGTCGGGGTCCTCCGCCCGCCCGGCGTCGTGCAGGGCGATGACCGCGAGCTTGCGCCGCAGCGCCTTGGCGGCGATCGCCACGGCGCTGGCGGTATAGGAGCCGCCGCGCGCCCCGAAGGTGCCCGAGGCGAAGGGCGTGGTGATCGAATCGCCCACCCGCACGATGACATCCTCGGGGTCGACTCCCAGCCCGTCCGCCACCACCTGCGACATCGCCGTCTCGTGGCCCTGACCCTGCGGCGCGTCGCCCTCCAGCACCGTGACGGTCCCGCGCGAGTCGATCTTGACGGTGGCCGAGCCATAGCCCGGCTGGCCCTCCATCGGCACCAGCGCCACCGAGGCCACGCCGGAGGCATGCACCGAGGTGCCGAAGCCGATGCCGATGTGGCGCCCCTCGGCGCGGGCGGCCGCCTGCTCCTTGCGGAAGCCCTCGAGGTCCACCGTCTCGATCAGCTTGTCCCACACCTTCACATAGTCGCTGTAGTCGTAGTGCACGCCCGTGGGGCTGGTGTGGGGCAGCTCGGTGAGGATGTTCAGCCGGCGCACCTCGGCCGCGTCCCTGCCGATCCTGCGGGCGATGATGTCGAGCATCCGGTCCACCGCAAAGCGGGCCGGCAAGGTGCCGAAGGCGCGGGCGGGCGAGAGCGCCGACTTGTTGGTCGCCACCGCCCGCACGCTGATGTCGCATTTCGGGATCGCATAGCCGTTGGGCACCATCGCCGCGCCGTAGAAGGGCATGACGAAGCCCCAGAACACGCCCTCGCAGCTGTCGCCGTTGTCGGCGATGATGTGGTCGCGCAGCGCGAGGATGCGGCCGTCCTCGTCGGTGGCCATCTCGAGGTCGTGGATCTGGTCGCGCTCCTGGCTCACGGCCATCAGGTGCTCCTCGCGCGATTCGACCCAGCGCACCGGGCGGCCGAGCGTACGGGCCAGATGCACGATCATGATCGGTTCGCGATAGACCGGGGCCTTGACGCCGAACGCCCCGCCCTGATCGGTGGGCGCGCTCACATGCACCATGTTCTGCGGGATCGAGAACAGGTCGGAAAAGACCAGCCGGTCGATGTGCGGCCGCTGCGTGGACATCCACACACGCAGGCCGTTGCGGGTCCATTCCGCCACCACGCCGCGGGTTTCCAGCGGGGTCACGCCGCAGCGGTGCACCCGAAAGCGGCGCGCGACCCGGTGCGGCGCGGCGGCGAGGATCGCGTCCACCTCGGCGGCATTGGCGGCCTGTTCCTCGGGGGTGAAGCCGCCCGTCAGCGTCATCTCGAAGACGACGTTGCTCTCCATCCCCTCGTGCAGGATCGGCGCGTCAGGCCTGAGCGCGGCCTCGGGGTCGGTCAGCACGGGGAGGTCCTCGTAGGCGACCTCGACCAGCTCGGCGGCATCGGCGGCCACGTACTTGTCCTCGGCCACGACCACGGCCACGGGCTCGCCGTTGAACCGCACCTTGCCCACCGCGAGCGGCCAGTGCCGGGGATAGTGGCCGGGCAGCAGCGGCTGGGTGGACCTGTTGGGCAGCGACGGGATCACATCCCTGATCTCGTCGCCCGTCAGCACCGCCACGACTCCGGGCAGCGCCCGGGCCCGTGCGGTGTCGATGCCCCTGATGTTCGCATGCGCCCGGTCGCTGCGCACGAACGTCGCATGCAGCGGGGCGGCGACCCTGATGTCGGCGAGGAACTCGCCCTGGCCGGTGGTCAGGCGCGCATCCTCGCGCCGGCGATAGCTGCTGCCGATCAGCGGCGTGTCGATCCTGTTCATGGGGTGGCTCCCTGCCTCAGCCCGCGGACGCGGCGCGCATGTCGTCGGCCGCCGCGGCGACGGCGCGGACGATGTTCTGATAGCCGGTACAGCGGCAGATGTTGCCGATCAGCGCGTGCCGGATCTCGTCCTCGCTGGGCGAGGGGTTGGTCCGGAGGAACTCGACCGCGTTCATGATCATGCCCGAGGTGCAATAGCCGCACTGCAACCCGTGATGCTCGTTGAACGCCTTCTGCACCGGGTGCAGCGCGCCGTCCTGCGCCAGCCCCTCGATGGTGGTGATCTCCTCGCCGTCGGCCTGCACCGCCAGCATCATGCAGGATTTCACCGCCTCGCCGGCAAGGTGCACGGTGCAGGCGCCGCAGACACCCTCATGGGTGCAGCCCTGATGCGTGCCGGTGAGCCCCAGCTCGTCGCGGATGAAATCCACCAGCAGCATCCGCTCGGGCACGCTGCGCTCGTGGTCCCGGCCATTGACCCTGACCCTGATTGTCTTCGCCACGTCACCCTCCCACAGCGCGCGCGGCAGCCGTCGCGAGCATCTTCTGCCCCAGCTGCACGATCAGTTCCGACTTGTAGTCGCCCGACACCCAGGCATCGCCCTCGGGCGCCAGCTCCTCGGCGGCGGCGGCGGCGCAGGCGGCCATGGCGGCCCGGTCACCCGCGTCGATCCCCCCCCGCATCGCCGCCTCGGCCGCGGCCGAGCGCGCGGGCCCGTCCTGCAACCCGGTGACGGCGAAGCGGCCGCCGGTGATGCGGCCCGCGCCGGTCTCGACAAAGGCGCAGACACCGATCACCGGCAGCGCATCGGTCACGATGCCCCACTTGCAATAGGCGCTTCCGGCGCCGGGCGGCGGTGCGGGAAAGGCGATGGCGGTGACGATCTCGCCGGCCTCCAGCGCGGTGCTGAGCGGGCCCTGCTGGAACGCGTCGATGGGCGTGGCGAGCGTCTCGCCCGAGGGGCGGACCGACCGCACCTCCGCGCCGCAGGCCAGCGCCACCGTCGGCAGGCAGGCCGCGACATAGTTCCACGACAGGCTGCCGCCGATGGTGCCGCGGTTGCGCACCTGCCGGTCGCCGACATGCCGTGCGGCATCGGCCAGCGCCTCGTAGGCGCCTAGCTGGCCGGCCATTGCCGCAAGGTCGCGATGGCGGGTCATCGCACCGATCACCAGCCCGCCGGCCTCGGTGCCGACGCCCCTCAGCCCGGCGACCCGGTTCAGGTCGATGATCCGGTCGGCCTGCATGACCCGGGACTTCAGCGCCTGCATGAGGCTCATGCCCCCGGCGATGAACACCGTCTCCCCCGAGCCCGACCCGGCAAGCTGCAGGGCTTCCTGCAGGCTCGTGGGCCGGTGGTATTCCTCGATCGGTCGTGGATACACGTCACTCCTCCCGTCCTGGTTCCGCGGCCGACCGGCAGGATCGCCGGCCCTCCCGGGCGCGGTTCACGTCGTCCTTGTCAGCTGCCGGACGACCTCGGCATTGCGGCGCCGGCGCAGCTCGTCGGCGCGCGCCGGCGTCCAGTCGTGAAAGCCCGCGCCCCAGTCGGCACCGCGCCGCCCCTCGGACAGCATCCGCTCGAGCAGGTCGGGCGTGCGCGCGGCATCGAGATCGGGAAAGAGATAACGCGCCACGTCGCGCACGAGCTCGAGGCCGGCGAGGTCCATCTTCTCCATCGGGCCTTCCTCGGCCAGCCGCAGCGCAAGCCCGCGCTTCACAACGCGGTCGATCTGCGCGGGCGTCGCGACGCCGCCGGCAACCAGCGCCATCGCCTCGCGCAGCATCGCGAACTGCAACCGGTTGAACAGATGGCCCGGCAGGTCGCGCGACAGCTCCACCGTCTCCTTTCCCAGCGTCGCGAGGAAGGCCGACAGCCGCGTCAGCGTCCCGGGGCGGGTCTCCGGGCCGGGGACCACCTCGACCAGCGGCATCAGGTGCGGGGGGTTGGCGAAATGGGCCACGGCCACGCGCCCGGGGTCGCGACAGCCGGCCGCGATGCCGGCCACCGGCAGGCCCGAGGTCGAGCTTGCAAGGATCGTGTCCGCCGGGCAGCGCGCCTCCAGCGCGGCGAGAAGCCGGGCCTTCTCGGCGGCGTCCTCGCGGATGGCCTCGATCACGACACCACAGGTCGCCAGCGCCCCGGCCCCCGCGGCATCGCGCGCCCAGCGGATCCGGCCGGCCCAGTCGACGCCCGCGAGGTCGGGGCGGATCTCCAGCAGCTGCCGCGCCAGCAGCGGCAGCATCGCCACGGCCCGCTCCTGCGAGGCCTGCGCCCGCGCCAGCACCGTCACCTCATGGCCATGCATGGCACACAGCAGCGCCGCCGACGCACCGATCTGGCCGCAGCCGGCCACGACCACCGGCCGGGCGCCGGCGCTCATGGTCCGCCGCCCGGCAGCAGGCCGCGCCGCCCCCGAATCCGCGAGCGCCCGCCCGCAGCGGGGGTGCCGAGCCCTGTGCCCCCGGGCCCCAGCCTATTGGACAGGCCAATCCTCAGCACTCCCTCCCCCCTATCCTGCTGTTTTCCAGCATGAACGGCGCAAGAATCCCCGAATGGCACAAGCAGGCCGGACAGACGACGCAGTTTCATGGCCGAAAGCTGTGCTCTCGCCTGACCAATTCTTCACGCTGATGCCTGACCTGTCAAGCGATCACTCCTGTTGTCGCCAATGCAGGCGCCTCGCGGGCGTCGCCCTCCTCCGGCGAAAGCCCTGCCTTGCAATGCGCCGGGTGTTGTGCATTCATTGATTGGCTTGGCCAATCCCGAACGGTTGCACCCCCTCCACCATGGACAAGAACACCCGGACGACCCCGCCACCGCCCGAGGCCGCGCCACCGCGGCGCGCCGGCCTCACGTCGATGCTGGTGGACCGGATCCTCGCCTTCATCCAGGCGGGCGACATCAAGGTGGGCGAGCGGCTGCCGCCCGAGCGCGAGCTTGCGCTGGTGTTCGGGGTGAGCCGGCCCTCGGTGCGCGAGGCGATCCGCGCGCTCACCGTCCTCGGCGTGCTCCAGAGCCGACAGGGCGACGGCGTCTATGTCTCGCAGCTACAGGCCGACGACCTGTTGCAGCCGCTGACCTTCCTGCTCACCCTGCGCGACGGCGCGATCCGGGGCGAGGCGGTGGACCAGCTCTATCGCGCGCGCCAGCTGGTCGAGGGCGAGATCGCGGCGCTGGCCGCGGCACAGCGCCGGTCGGACGACTGCGACATGCTGGCCACGCTGATCGAGCTTCAGAAACAGGTCCTGAAGGACCCGCAGCGCTATCGCGAGGTGGACACGCGGTTTCATGCAAAGCTCGCCGAGATGGCGGGCAACCCGTTCCTCGCGCGGATCGCGCATTCGATGAACATTCTCGGCCTCGAGTTCCGCAAGGTGGCCTCCGAGACATCGGCCGTGCTGGCGGGGTCGGTGCTGCAGCACCGGGTCATCCTCGAGGCGGTGAAGGCCGGCGATCCGGAGCTCTCGCGCAAGGCGATGGTCGACCACATGAAGTTCGTGCTCGTGACCACCAAGTCGCAGGGCGTCGGCTGACGGCGGCGGGATGCGGGCGCCCGACCGGCCGGGGTCACGCCTGTCGCAGGGTGCCGAGGCTGTCCGGTTGCGGCTGTGCCGGCCCTGTCGACGTGGCTCTCGGCGGGCAGGTCCGATGGCGGCGGGCCGCGGCCGGATGGCTCAGTACATCAGGAAGCCGCCGCTCACGTTCAGCGTCGCGCCCGTCACATAGGCCGCGAGGTCGGAGGCGAGGAAGAGCGTCGCGCCGATGTGGTCCTCGGGCCGGCCGAAGCGTCCCAGCGGGATGGCGGCCTCCAGCGTGGCGAGCTGTTCGGGCGTCATCTCGGGCGTCATCAGCATCGGCGTGGCCACCAGACCGGGCGCCACGGCGTTGACGCGGATCCGGTGCTGCGCCCAGGACCGCGCCAGACCGCGCGTCATGGTCGTGACCCCCCCCTTGGCCGCGTTGTAGACCACCGAGCCGCCGACCCCGCCCGACATCCAGCCCTGCGAGGTGTAGTTGACGATGGCGCCCGGCCGTCCCTCGGCCACCAGCCGGGCGGCGAAGGCCTGGCAGAGGAAGAAGACCGACTTCAGGTTGGTGTCGTGCTGAAGGTCCCAGTCGGCCTCGGTCACGGCGAAGACATCATGGCTGCGCCGGATGACGCCCGCGATGTTGACGAGGATGGTGGGCTGTCCGAGGCGTCCCTCGATGCGCCCCAAAAGGTCCGCAAGCGCCGCGATGGCACGCAGATCGGCGCCGAAGCCGGCATGCGGCCCGCCGGGCAGGGCATCGGCCACGCCCTCGGCGGCCTCCGCCCGCAGGTCGAGCACCGCGACATGCGCGCCCGCGGCGGCGAATGCCTCGCAGACGGCGCGGCCGATGGCACCGGCGCCGCCGGTGACGACCGCGACCCGTCCCTCGAGGCCGAACGCGGGCGCCGTCATGGCCGGTCGCCGCTCCGGCCGGCGCCGACCGTACGCGCGCTGCCCGGCCTGTCCGCGCTGCGATCCAGGGGCCGCGCCGGCATCGCGTCACACACCGGTTCCGGGGATGGGGCGGCGCACGGGGCGACCCTCCAGCGCCCGGGCGATCTCGTCGGCGACCAGATGCTGGAGGCGCCGGACGGCGACATCGGAGTACCACGCGGCATGCGGCGACAGGATGAGGTTGGGCGCGCGGCGCAGGGCCGACCCCTCCGGCAACGGCTCCTCGGCGAAGACATCGAGCGCCGCGCCGGCGAGGCGGCTTGCGGCCAGCGCCTCGGCCAGCGCCGCCTCGTCGATCAGGTCGCCCCGCGCCGTGTTCACGATGCACGCCGTGGGTTTCATCGCCGCGAGCGTCGCGGCATTGACGATCCCGACCGTCTCGGGCGTCGAGGGCGCATGCAGCGACAGACAGTCGGCGCGGGCAAAGAGGCCCTCGATCCCGACCATTTCGGCGGGAGGGTCGTCCGCCGACGGCACATGGAACGGATCATGCGCGATCACCGTCACGCCAAAGCCGCGCAGCCGCGAGGCGACGGCCCGGGCAATGCGGCCATAGCCCAGGAACCCGACCACGGTCTCGGACAGCGGCGGCATCGGGGCGGCGACCTTCTGCACCGCCCATTCCCCGCGCCGCAGGCTGGCATCCAGGGCCGTGATCCTGCGCAGCAAGGCCAGCGCCATCGCCGCGGTGTGGTCGGCCACCTCGTCGGTGCAGTAGTCGGGCACATAGGCGGCGCGCAGGCCGCGGGCGCGGATCGCGTCGAGGTCGAGGTTGTTGTAGCCGACGCCGTAGCGGATGACGGTGCCGCCCCCGGCCATGGCCGCAGCCGCGGCGGCGGTGAAGGGGGCGAACTGGACCACCGCAACGGTGGCGCCGGCCACCGCCTCGGCCACGGCCTCGGCCGAGCGGGCGGCGAAGCGGGCGAACTCGGCCCCCGCCGCCGCGGCCGCCGCCGCCTCGGGCGCGACGTCGTCGAAACCGGCGTCGGTGACGACGACGCGCGGACGCGGCTTCACGAGCGGACCTCCGGCCCGGCGGCGCGGCGGAGCGCCTCGTGGCGGATGTCGACCTCGGTCCCGGCCAGGCCGTCGGCCTCGGGCGTGCACAGCCAGGCGATGGCGCGGGCGGGCTCCTCCGCCGACGCAAGGTCGGACCGCGCGAGCTGCGACACCGGGTTGAGGCCCGAGGCGCGGATCCTGCCCTGCATGCCCGTGTCGATGACCCCCGGCGAGACCCCGAAGACCCGCACGCCGCGGGCGCCATACTCCAGCGCGACCGACCGCGTCACCATCGCAAGCCCCGCCTTGCCCGCGCAATAGGCGCTCCACCCCTCCAGCGCGCCGTGCGCCGCGCCCGAGGAGAGGTTGACGACGGTGCCCCCGCCCCGCGCCACCATGCCGGGCAGCACGCAGCGGATCGCATGGACCGCCGCGATGAGGTTGACCTCGATGCTGCGCGCCCAGTCCTCGGTCGACACGTCCGCAAGATGCCCGATCGGGTCGATCACGCCGGCATTGTTGATCAGGATGTCGACCCGCCCCGACAGCAGCGCGGCCATGGCGGCGCGATCCGTGACATCGGCCAGAACGCCCTGCACATCCATGCCCCGCAACGCCTCGGCGGCCGCGTCGAGGCCGGACCGGCTGCGCGACGCGAAGGTGACCTCGGCCCCGGCCTGCGCCAGCGCCCGGACCGTCGCCAGGCCGATCCCCCGGTTTCCGCCGGTCACGACAGCGCGCCGTCCTGTCAGGGTCATGGTCTCGGGCTCCCTCGCCCGGAACGGGGGAGGGGCGTCGCGGGCGCCGCCATCACTCCGCCTCCAGATAGTCGTGCAGGATCTCGCCGGGCACGAGCGTGAAGGCCCCGCGCCAGTAGAACCCGACCCCCTCGTCCCGCACCGGCAGCCGGTGGACCGGCGCCTGCGCATTGGGGCGCAACTCCACCGTGCAGGGGCCGCGCCAGCACTCCGTCACCTCCAGATCGGCCAGCCTGCGCGAGGTCAGCTGCCGGATCGCCGGCCGACCGTCGATGTGATCGACCGCCTTCAGGTTGAGGTTCGTGGCGAACGGAAAGATCCGGGCGAGCTCGCCGATCGCGGCCGGCTCCTGCTTGTAGGGCATGGTGCCGGTGATCACCTCGATCCCGTTGCGCTCCATGACCCCCACGATCAGGTCGCCCCGGAACTCCAGCCGGGGAAAGCCGAGCTTCTTGGGCTGGCCATGGATCTCCCGCCCATGGGTCACGCCCACCTCCGACGACAGGAAGAGATAGGGCGAATAGGCACCCTCGGCCCGCCCGGGCAGCGACGCACCGACCATGACGTTGACCTCGGAATAGGGGCCGAGCCAGTCGGTGTCGTTCATCCGGTAGAGGTGGATCATCACCGCCTCGCCCGTCGGTTCCAGCGGCTCGGGCAGCAGCGCCGCGATCGCCGCCGCGTCGGTGCGATAGCTCATGGTGAAGACCTCGACGTCGCGGAACCGGAACGGAAAGCGCGGGATCGTCGGCGCGTCGAGCGGGGTGGAAAAGCCGCCCTTGACGATATCGGCGCTGCGGCGCGGCCAGTCGGGCATCAGACGGCCTCCGGCCGGAGGGGGCGGCACGGGTCCGTCCGCGGGCGTTCCGGACCGACCGGCCGCGCGCCCGCGGGACCGCAGACCCGGGCAGCCATCCGCACGGCCCCTCCGCCAGCGCCGGGGATCGGGGCGGCGGCCGGCGGCACCTCGGGTGCGTTCGCGGATGCAGTCCGTGCCGTCATGCCCGTCCCCTCCCAGAGCCGTTGCGGGGGCGCGCGGCCGCGCCCCACCGGCAATGGCCCCAGATTGGCCTGACCATTCCGGCTTGGCAATGGCTTTCTTCGACGTCCCCGCAACATCCTGTTTTCGCGGTATCCTGACACATCCGACCCGGCAGGCGCAGCGCGTCACGCGATTCCCTGGTAAGGCCAATCTCCCGCGGGGTGGGCCCGAAGCCGCGTCCTGCCGACAGCCGGGCGCGCCGGGCGTCCCCCAAGGCGCGGTGATGTCCCGCACGGCGGCGCGCCGCAGCCGGCCCTCGAACGGGGGGGCGCGCGGCTCACTCGGGCGGAAGACTCGAGGCGAAGCTGCCCTCGATGATCCGGCAGCTGTCGGGATCGGGCTCTGCGAACAGCCCCTCCCGCAGGCAGACGCGGCCCGAGAGCCGCCCGGAGACCTCCGCCCCCGCGCCGGTCAGCTCGAACCGATCCAGCGTGATCAGCTCCTCGCCCTCGAGCGAGACATACATCCGGCTCATGCCGTCGGGCGCATAGATCACCTCCTGCTCGAAGGTTCCCTCCGCGCCCGCCGTCACCGTGAAGGTCAGCTGCACGACGCCGCGCATGGCCGGTGCCCCCGGCGGGAAGCCCATGATGCTGACCGTCTGCATGGGCCCGAAGACCTGCACCGAGGTGTTGTAGGAGACGCCCGAGCCATCCGGGCCGAGGGTCCGCCACTCCCGCGCCTCGCCGTCGATGGAGCCCGTGATCCGGCCGATGGCGTCCTGCGCCCGGACCGCGGTCGTGCCGACGGCCAGGGCCGCCAGGATGAGGACGGCAAAGCTGCCGCGTGTGGTGAGGATCATTCCCGCACTCCTTCGCTGTTGGGTCGGCGTCCACCTGACAGCGGCCCGGGCGCGGGGGCAAGCCGCCAGTCCCGACGCCGGGACATGACCCGGCACGCCGCCGCTCGCCCGCGACGAGCGCGCCCTGCCGGCTCAGGGGGCCCCGATCGGCCGCGCGGGGCCCATCCGGCCCGCGCCCCGGGCGCGGACCGACACCGCCATCCGCTCCGGCGGCCGCAGCGGGATGCGACCGCCGCCATCGGGCCGGCCCCCCCCCCGGCCGCGATCCGCGGCACGAGGTCGAAAGCGGCGTCGATGTCCGCCGGAGGTCGCCCGCAGGCTCACCAGGCCAGGGTGCGGGCGCCGGCCAGCGCGCCGGTCAGCGCGACGATGAGGATCGCGGCCGCATAGGCGGGCAGGACGAAGAGGGCGGCGTCCTGGTCGCAGAAGAGGGCGTAGAGGGCCGCGGCGAGGCTGCCTGCGGCGAGGCCGGCGAGGGCGCCGGCGAGCGCCGGGCGGCGGGGGGCGCCGGCGGCGAGGGCCCAGAGGGCGGCGGACAGGAAGGGGATCGCCAGCGCGGGGATGCTGGTGAGGCAGGTCAGCAGGCTCGGGGTGGCCAGCGCCGCCACGAGCCCGGACAGGCCGCCTGCGGCGAGAGCGACGGCGAAGCCGGCGACAAGCACGGCGGCGAAGACCCAGAGGGCGGCTGCGGTGCGGCCGCCCCGCACCTCGGGCCGCGACAGGGTCAGCGCCAGCTTCCCCGCCAGCCCGGCGAGCGCAAGCGGCACCAGCGGTTTCAGCGCGGCGGGCGAGGTCATGGCCGCGGCGAGGTCCGGCCGGACGCCCCAGAACAGCGCGAAGGCCAGCGCCATGAGGATCGCCGCCCCCGGCAGCGCCCGCGCGAGCCGCCGCGCCACGCCCGGACCCGGGCGGGTGTCGGCAGCCAGCGCCGCGATCAGCTCGTCGGTCTTCATTCCAGCATCCTTTCGCGCAGCCGGGCGATGGCCTTCAGCGCCCGGTGCAGCGCGACACGCACCGCGCCCTCGCTCATCTGGAGGCGCGCGGCGGTCTCCGCAACCGTCTCGCCGCGCATGCCCAGACCGCGCACGATGTCGGCGGCGCGGGGCTCCAGCCGGTCCAGCACCTTTTCCATGTCGCTGTCCTGCGTCGGGTCCGGCCCCTCGGCGGCGGGCAACGCCTCGGTGAAATCCTCGATGGGCAGGTCGATGCGGTGGCCGCGGGCGCGGAAGGCATCGGCGGTCTTGTGCCGCGCGATGGCGTAGAGCCAGGGCCGCAGCGGCGCATCCTCGCGCCAGGTCTGGCGCTTCAGATGGATCGCCAGCAGCACCTCCTGCACCACATCCTCGCAGCCCTCCGGCCCCAGCGCCCGGCCGCGGGCGCGCACCACGCCGCGCAGCACCGGGGTGATGGCCAGCAAGAGCTCGCGATAGGCGGCGGCATCGCCGCGGTTGGCCGCGCGCATCAGATCCTCCCAGGGGGGCTCGCGTGTCAGGGTCCTGTCCTTCCGTTCGCAGCGTCGGGCGGAAACGTTACGCCCCGGTCTCGCATCCGCACCCCACCGACTTTGCATCACGTCCGCGTGAGGTCGGTAACGCGCGCGCCCTCCACCCCGACCAGCCAGTCGGGACCGCAAACCCGCGGCCCGCCAACGGGAGACCCCATCCATGACCACGAAACCCCTCGCCCTGCCGCTTGCCGCCTCGGTGGCGGCTGCCCTGTCGCTGGCTGGCGGCCACGCCCATGCCCAGAGCGCCACGATGGAGAAATGCTTCGGCGTCTCGCTCGCCGGGCAGAACGACTGCGCCGCGGGGCCGGGCACGACCTGCTCGGGCACCTCGACGGTGGATTACCAGGGCAACGCCTGGACGCTGGTGCCCGCCGGCACCTGCGCCGGGATCGAGTTGCCCGCGATGGCCGACGGCACCC